>Ga0070734_10000484_pt1 | contig 82411 bp, 60 predicted proteins | sample Coa_R1_8_FD_66444 | JGI IMG/M metagenome (GOLD analysis project Ga0070734, IMG submission 66444) | Surface soil microbial communities from Centralia Pennsylvania, which are recovering from an underground coalmine fire - Coalmine... | ecosystem: Environmental > Terrestrial > Soil > Unclassified ...
GAAGCGGGTTTTCTGAGGTAATCATCAATTTTTGATGACATTCCTGAAATCAGGTTCAGTTCTTTACCAATAGGCTGATATTGATCAACCGGCAATAAATCTTGTTTGGTGCTAACAAACAGCGCCCATTCAAATCTTTTTTTGCCAAAAAAAATATTATCAGGACCCCGCCTTGTAATATTAATTTGTAAGGCTGCATTGTTGCTTTTTGAAACATCAGCATTGTTTGCCTTATATGTCACCAAGCAAACTCCAACTGATCTTGCTGCGATCAGTCTTGAAGCTCTGCCTTGAAAAAATCCGAGAAGATTGGCATTAGCAGGTTCATTGGCATTAAATATCTGCCAGTATCTGCCCGAATTCATTTCTCCACCCGTTGGCCCCCAAAAGCTCAAAAAAGAGTATGCTTTATTTTTATCAAAACTCAAATCAATTATTGCATCACGTGAGTTATTCAACTGGTTTATGTTTTGATAAACAGCACCGGATTCGTCGTGGCCTTCATCTGCAGAACTCGATCGCCATCCTCTGTACCTGGCTTTGTTGAGATGAAGATCATTAGAGATCTTGAATTCATAATTAATGTCATAATCAGCCTCGTCTTCAATAATAATTGATTTTGAATTTTTCTTAACCGTTAGTGTTGATTTGTAATAGCCGGTTCCTGCATCGCCTCCTTTATATGTCTGATTTCCGTAAATGAATTGAGGTTTATTGAAAGTGTATAAAATGCTTACAATACATACTTCTGATGTTGATTTTAAAAATGAAACCTTCATGGAAAGTGGAGTAGTGGGGGAATGCAGATAAACAGCAGAATCATTTGAATAAGCTCCGTCTCTGTAAATAACTGACTGTATAGGTGCAAGTACATTTTTTGAAGAGGCCGAAAAAGAATTTTCCATTGGAATTACTATTCCCAGCAAGCCGTTTCTTATTTCAGTTACATGCGAGTAAGGCTTATTAACTATAATCACATTGCCATTGCTTTCCTGAGCTTTTATTCCTTTAAAAATAAATGCAAAGAAAATGATGAACAATATTTTTGAATAGGATAACATTTTATTTTTCTTTTTCAGAAAATTAATATGCCAGAAGTTTTTGAACTAATGTATCAAGCCTGGCATTTGCCAAAAAGTTTTTTTCCAATTCAATGCTGAATGGAATGGGCGTATCAAGCGATGCACAGCGCATTACCGGCGCATCTAATAATTCAAAACAATGTTCATTTATCCATGCAGAAATTTCCCCGCCAATTCCTCCAATCAGTGTGTCTTCATGCAGGATCAAAACTTTTCCTGTTCTGGAGGCAGATTCTTTGATCGCATCATAATCGAGCGGCAATAATGTTCTCAGGTCAAGAATATCAATGGAGATATTTTTATTTTCTTCTGCATACTTTGTTGCCCAATGAACACCTGCTCCATACGTAATGATGGAAATATCTTCTCCTTCTTGAATTAATCTTGCTTTGCCGATTTCAATTTCATAATACTCTGTTGGGACTTCCCCGCTAATACTTCTGTACAAAGCTTTGTGCTCAAAATACATGACCGGGTTCGGGTCATTGATTGCAGCTATTAATAATCCCTTTGCGTCTTCTGGTGTAGATGGATAAACAACTTTTAATCCCGGCGTATGAACGAACCATGCTTCATTGCTTTGTGAATGAAACGGGCCGGCACCAACTCCAGCACCAGTTGGCATTCTTATGACCACATCTGCATTTTGTCCCCAGCGATAATGAATTTTTGCGAGGTTATTAATAATCTGATTGAAGCCGACAGTAACAAAATCAGCAAACTGCATTTCCATCATGCTCTTGAAACCTTCGAGTGATAAACCCAATGCTGAACCAACTATAGCGCTTTCACAAAGTGGTGTGTTGCGAACTCTTTCTTTTCCAAACTCATTCACAAAACCTTCCGTGATTTTAAACGCACCACCATATTCAGCGATGTCTTGTCCCATCAGGATGAGATTATCATGTTGCTGCATCGATTGGTGTAAGCCTTCTTTGATGGCGTCAATGAAACGTTTTTCTTGAGTAGTGAATCGTGAATGGTGAGTGGGTTTTGAATTATCAAGAATCGCTATTGACGATTGACCATTCATTATTGACCTATTTGCATATACATCATTCAACTCTTCTTCGGTATCGGGAATAATTGCTTCTTCAGCAAAACCTAATTTCAATTCTCTTTCAATATCACCTTTTATTTCCTCACGTATATGAGTAACCGAATTCTTGTCCAGCACTTTTTCTTCGAGCAGATATGCTTCATAATTTGCAACCGGGTCTTTCTTCGCCCATTCTTCAAACAACTCTTTGGGAACATATTTTGTGCCGCTTGCTTCTTCATGACCGCGCATGCGGAAAGTCATGCATTCAATCAAATATGGCTTTTGATTTTTGATACAATAATCACGAACACCTTTTATGGTATCATGAACTGCCAAAATATTATTTCCGTCAATTTGCACGCCTTCCATTCCATAACCCTTTGCTTTGTCAACCAAACTTTCGCAGCGGTATTGTTCATTCACAGGTGTACTTAATCCATACCCATTGTTTTCAATAATAAAAATCACCGGCAAATCCCAAACAGCAGCCACATTCAGCGCTTCATGAAAATCACCTTCGCTTGTTCCGCCATCTCCTGAGAATGCCAATGAAACTTTATTTTCTTTTTTCAATTTATATGCAAGCGCAACGCCATCGGCAATGGCAAGCTGAGGGCCGAGATGAGAAATCATCCCGCAGATGTGATGTTCTTTGGAACCGAAATGAAAACTTCTTTCCCGCCCTTTGCTATACCCGTCTTTGCTTCCTTGCCATTGTTTGAATAATTTGTTCAATGGCATTTTGCGCGAAGTGAACACGCCGAGGTTTCGGTGCAATGGCATAATCCATTCATCTTCCCTCAAAGCGAGTGTTGCGCCAACAGCAATCGCTTCCTGACCAATGCCACTGAACCATTTGCTGATTTTTCCCTGGCGCAAAAGCAGCAGCATCTTTTCTTCAATCAAACGTGGAAGCAAAATGCTTTTATAAATATCAACAAGCTCTTCGCTGGATAAATTTTTCCTTTCGAAATTCATTCTACAAAATAAAGCGGATTTTTTGTAAAACTATTTTTTAGCTGCGGATGATTAGGAGATGTTTACAATTTATTTTTGAATCAAGAGCAAACCACAACTTTTCCAAAGCTTGAAATGACTGATAAATTCTGAGATGAGGCTTAAAGCTTTGGAAAAGTTCAATCATTGCATAGATTTCCATGAAATTATTTTTGAGCGATGTCTTCGAGTATTTATTATTATTCTGAGCGCAAACTTTTTATAGGATTGACCAGCGCAGCTCTTATTGCCTGCGAGCTCACAGTAAGTATTGCTATTAAAATGGCAAAAGTTCCGGCTATTAAAAAAATGCCTATGCTGATATTAATGCGGTAAGCAAATGACTGTAGCCACTTGTTCATGAGCCACCATGCAATAGGCGAAGCAATAAGAATTGCTATTAAAACCGGTTTTAGAAAATCTTTTGATAATAATGCTACAATTTTCCCAGAGCTTGCGCCCATTACTTTTCTGATACTAATTTCTTTACTACGTTGCTGAGCTATAAAAGCTGATAGACCGAATAAACCCAGGCAAGCGATGAATAATGTAATGCTAATAAAGATTTCAGAAAGCTTTGAAAGTTTTTTTTCAGATTTATACATGTCATTAAAAGCATCATCCATAAAATAATACTCAAACGGTCTTTCACTTTCATACTTCTTATAAATATTCTCAATTTCATTCATCACAGAATAGGTATTTGTATGAGGCTTTATTTCTGCATATAAAAACCCCCCTTCATTTATCCAGGATGCCAGAGAATCGTTTTCTCTATTTACAACAATGCAAAGAGGATTAATTTTACTTTGCAAAGATTCATAATTGAAATCTTTCAACACGCCCGCAACTTGAAATTGCCTTGAGCCAAGAATTATTCTTTCCCCCAAACCATTATTAACAAAATTTAACTGGTCAATGGCTGCTTCATTAAGCATAACACTTTTATTGTTCAAATAAGAAACGGAATCCCTGGGAGGATATTTCCATTGTAATCCTAACAATGAAATAAATGACGCATCAACATGAAGAACAGAAATAGATATATCGTTTCTTCCATTCTTTGGCTTAGTGAAATATGTTTCTTCCCCTTTAAATAAGGGGCTAGCAGCAACAGACACCTTCTTAATTTCCGATGCAGCCATAATATCGTTCTTGAAAGGTTCAAAATGCTTTCCTATCGTTGCTCCAAAAGGTAGCATTACAATATTATTCCTATTTATACCTGTGTCTTTATGCTTAAAGAAATTAAGTTGCTTTTTTACGATTAGACCACAAATAATAAGACCCACACAAATCATGAATTGAAAGACTGCAAAATATTTTCGCACTGTCGCTCCTGCTGCTTGCTTACTCAGTTTACCATACAATACCATAGATGGTTTATAGCCTGATAATAAAAAGGATGGATAAGAAGAGGCTAAAATAATAGTTATTAAAAGCAAGATTAAAAAAGCAAAGAGCATTTTTGGTGAACGAAGAAAACTATTATCAATATGTATTTGGAGAAAATCAAAAAAAGCGGGCTGAATAACTGAGCAAATAACATAGCTCAAAATGAATGCTATGAATGAATAAATAAATGATTCTATAAAAAACTGCTTAACAATTTGCATCTTGTTTGAACCTATCACTTTTCTGACACCTATTTCTTTGGCTCTGAGAGTAGACCTTGCAGTAGCTAAGCTGATGTAATTTATAAGAGCAAGTAACAAAATTGAAATTGCTATTATAGAAAATACATTGAGATATTTATTATTAGAAGCGCTATTGATATTAGGATCCAAATGCATTTTGAGAAGTGGTACCGCAATGAATGATTGGTTATTTTGAACATCAGGAGAACCTTCTTTACAAAGTTTGTTTAAGCTATATTCAACATGGCTGGCGGAGGATGGGTTATTTAAAAGAAAAAAAGTAATGAAAGAGCCCATCTGAACAAGTTGAGATTGTGATAAAATCATATCTCTGTCTATTTGAAAAAGACTTGACAGAGGGCTGATAAAATCAAAGTCTAGGCTAGAATTTGAAGGCGTTTGTTCAGCAATTCCAGTAATAGCTAAATCGACTTTATTATTGTAACGTATAACTTTTCCTATGGGATTAGTACTCCCGAAATATTTTTCAGCTGCTTTTTTTGAAATGACAAGTGAGAAGGGGTTTTTAAAAACATCGTTCTTATTTCCTTTTAAAAGAGTGAAAGAAAAGAAATTAAAAAAATTACTATCTGCAAATAAAAATTTTGGCTCAGAAAATTTCAAATTTTGATTTTGCCTATTTTGCAAAATTACATTTTCATAAGGCTTAAAGATGCGTAAAAAACTTTCGATAGCCGGGTCGTATTGCTTTGCTAATTGAGCCGTGGCAAAGCTGACAGATGAAAAAAACATTGTTTCATTACCTGTCTGGTCTTTCCCTTTCACCCAAAATATTTTTTTTGCGTTCTCATGAAATGTATCATAATTAGATTCATGACTAACATATATCAATATCAACATGGAAACTGTAAGACCGATAGAAAGCCCGATTATATTAATTGTAGTGTATAATTTGTTTCTCGCAAAGTTCCTCCAGGCGATTTTCCAAAAATTTTGAAGCATAGGATAAACATTTTGAAGCTTGATTAATCAGTGACCACACGTTTCTTTGCGCCTTTATGAAGGTACAAAGCCATTGCGGATAAAATAGTAAAAAAGATATTAAAGCCGATGTGAACAGGATAACTCATCTGGCTTAATATCCCACCACATGAACATGGAGGTTTTGAGTAAAGTGTGAATAGCATTATAAGATAAAGGCTAAAAAAAAACATCAGGCTAAACGAAATAAGCAACAGTGTGTATTCAAGCTTAGAGAAGAATATTAAAAGTGTTCCCAAAACAATTTCAAATATAGGCAAACCAATTGCTATAACTGGTACAAAAAAAGAAGGTAGCAAAGGAGATTGGTACATTTGAGAAGCGAACAGGCTTACACTTGATATTTTGTAAACACCTGCATAAATAAATAAGATCGCAAGAAGATATTTTGTGATTTGAATTGCTCTACTTGTCATTGACTAAGAAATTTGATAAATTATATTTAACAATGCTTTTTTTATATAAACCGAACAAAAAAAAGTCTTCAGAAATAATAAAGTCAAGCGGTTTCGTATCATCCAAACTTGGTACATAAAAGCTAAACTTATATTTACCATTATCGATTTGATAGACATCGATAGTCAGATAATTATTAAAATCCTCTTTGACCTGATTTTCCGCGATAACATAAGAAGAGACAAATAAATTGTTTTTTGAAGCGCATGCCCCTAACCGCAAAACACTGGCTTGTGGGCTTAAATAAAATCGATCCCCTTCTTTAATCACTTCCAACTTTTGATTTTGAAAATCAATAGGTTTAAATTTATATTTCAAGTTCCCAGCAGAATCGAAACAAAGAATCTGCTCCTCATATTGAGGCACAAAAAAGAAATTAGTTTTTTCTGATGATGCAAACCAAGAGCCTGAATACCTTATTCCAGAACCAGTTTCTTTTGAAAATAAAGAGTCATTAATAAATTCATGATTATGTTTGAAATCTTTAAAATGTAGCCTATCCGTTGCTGTACCAATGGTAGCTTCTTGAAATAAAAAAGAATTTTCATTCAATTCAATGAAATACGTTGCCGGAAAAGAGAAGTCAAACCTGCTTCTTATTGTATCTTTCATGGCAATTACATTAATCATTCTTGCATTGGCTAGTAAATAATATATATGATTGTTTTCAACATAAAAATTTACTATCGGGCTTCTTTCAGAAGAAGCTTCTGTCTCAATCACATTTTTTTTATAATCTCCATCGAAGTAGGCAAAAAAATACCTTTCATTCAACCATAAATTATTTTTATTTATAACCATTCCGTCAACAATTTCCCCTGCATTTAGATGAATTGTATCTATTGCTAAAACTTTCTTGTTTGAAATTAATTTTCGATTGAAGTTGCTTCGTAGTTTATTATTATGAGGAACAAAATAAAAAATTGCTAAAATAAATATTGGTATAAAAAAAACTGCGAGATAATTTTTTTTCATCTTTTACTTTGTGCTTATACGAAAAAAACTGCGCTGTTGATCAAACAACAGCACAGTTCAGAATATTTGGGTTTATCGCTGAGCTTGATTGTGATAAAATATTGAGCCATTTTGTGTATTGCAACACATTGTTTTACCGCCAGGACATAATGATGGGTTACAATCTGCATAAGCAAAAAAAAAGCCTATTAAAACAGCGACAAGTAGTAATGCAATTTTCAATTTCATAAACTTAATTTTAGGTATAAATCCAAAATCATTTTACTCCAGATGTCATGTCTTAGGAGGTTTAGGAGGTGGGCAATAATACATCCCTCCCCAAACATCTTTGCAACATTGAGTTTTACCGCCTCCACATTCACTTGTTCCACACGCAAGTGTAGCGCATACACCTAGCGAACAAGCAATAAAAAAAAATACAATCTTTATTTTCATATAATTATTTCTTTTCTGATTATTAAAACCTTAAGCAAGTTTTGACCACAACAAAAAATGTTGTAAATCGACTAAAATCTATTGAAATTATAATCAACTACAACATCAAATCATTATGCAAAGACGATATTATGTTTTAGGAGGTTTAGGCGGCGGACAATAGTAAATAGCGCCCCAAACGTCTTTACAACATTGTGTGTTACCGCCTCCACATTCCTGATGATCGCAGGCAAATGCTATAGAAATCCCAAGAACACATGCCGCCAGGAACAATCCGATTTTCATTTTCATGTAATTAAATTTAATTGTTAATGCCTACTCTATTGGATGATTTTCGGCTTTCTCATGAGTAATAAAAATGTTTTCGTTTTATTACAAAAAGCTTTAAAAATTTTCACTATGTCTTTGGAGGCTTTGGAGGTACCTTGTAGTAAGTATTGCCGCTATTGTCTTTACAGCAAAAGCCAGTGCCTCCGCCACACTCTTTGTAACTACAAGCAAATGATACATAAATTCCGAGAGAAAATGCAAAGAAGAATAGCCAAATTTTCTTTTTCATGTGATTAAGTTTTTTTTTGCGCCTACTCTATTAGATGATTTTCGGCTTCCTCATATTATAGAAATACAAAGAGAATATTCCAATAACGTTATGAAGAAATATAGAAAATGAAATTAAATCCATTTTCGTTTTCATTTTATCGGTTCTTAGAATAATTTTATTACATTTGGTTATAACCTTATCAGATGCTCGGTGAAAAATTAAAAGCCATCAGAAAAGAAAATAAATTAACACAGGAGCAAATGGCTGAAAAACTTCACATGTCTCAACCCGCTTACAACAAATATGAAAATGACAAGAGCTCTCCTTCTGCAGACTTACTGAAAAAAATCTCTGAAGTGTTTAATATCAGTGCAGATGAGTTATTAAATTATGTTGGAAATAACAATGCTCATTTCGAAAATGGCAGCACCAATCAAGGTAATGAAATTGCTTATACTAACACTTATTACACAATCCCAAAAGAACAATTTGATTTGTTGTTAGAAAACCAAAAACAGTTGGCTTCATTAATCGAAAAAATATCAGCCAAGCTTGGTTAAACAGAAATGAAGTTTTAATTATTCCGGCTTTCTTTCTCGCCTTCTTTTTTGTAAAGAAGAGATGTCAATGTAGATAATAACAAGCTAAACAAAAGCGCCCACCAAAACCCATCCACTTTAAATCCGTCAACAAATTTTGAAGCGAGCATGATAATGCCGGCATTGATCACAAAAAGAAACAAACCAAATGTGAGAATGGTGATTGGCAACGTGAGAATGATAAGAAGCGGCTTCAGGAATGCATTGAGCACTGCAAGCACCAATGCAAGTATGAGCGCTGTCGTGAATTTATCGATGTGTATACCGCTGCTCAAAACATAAGAGAGACCAAAAGCAACAATTGCCGTGACAACGATGCGCAGAATGAAGTTCATAAAAAATGGATTGTGCGAAAAGTTAACAAGAATTAACCGGATTACACCACAACCAATTCATAAAAATCTTCGGGCTGCAGATATTTATTCGCAAGCTCAAGCAATTCTTCGGCAGTAATAGTCTTAATGATATTCACTCCGTTGTAGAAATAATTTTCATCCAGGTTATTCAAAATGATATTTTTCCACCTGCCGGCTACCTGAAAAGGCCCATCCAAATCGCCGAGAATACTGCCAATCATAAAATTTTTTGCAACCTGCAATTCTTCTTCGTCAATCAATTCTTCACGAAGTAATTTCATTTCTTTGTACACTTCTTCAATGGTTGCGCCGCAAACTTCTTTGCCTGCTTCCGTGCTGATCATCCATCCGCTTTCCTGAATATGGTTCATGAGATAACTGTGAATGCCATAAGTGTAGCCCTTATCTTCACGGATATTAGCCATTAACCGAGAGCCAAAATAACCGCCGAAAATATTATTCAGCACACCTGCTTTTTGAAAATCGGGATGGTGCCTGTTCGGAAAGTTTCTGGCAATGCGGATTGAGCCTTGCACTCCGTTTTCATCGTTGATGATATTGTATTTTTTCTCTTTCGCGTGAATGACATGATGCTGTTTATTTCTGTAATCGCTGTTCCATGCATTCAGAGAAAGATGACCGAAGTTTTTATCCAATTCTTCAATAATATCTTTCGGCAGTTTCCCTGCAACAAAAATGACACACCTGCCATTTTTATAATATTGCTGATAGAAGTTTTTTATTTCATCTTGCTGCAAAGCAACATAATCCTGCAGGGAACTATATTTCCCATAAGGGTGTTGCTCGCCAAATAAATATGCATCGATTAATCTGCCGGCAACAAACTCACTTTTTTTGAGGCTTACCTGTAAACGTTGTTGAGAATTCTTTTTGAAAATATCCAATTCTTCCTGCGGAAAAATTGAGTCAGTAATCAGTTCGGCAATCACCGGCAATAATTCATTCGCATATTTTCCGAGACAGTGCAATGCAATTTCAGCAGTCTCGTTCTGGCAACTTCTGCTCAATGAAGAGCCATAATATTCAAAATGCTCATTAATCTGAAATGCATTTTTCTGAGATGTGCCATTCTTCAGTAAATGGTTTGCAGTTGCAGCAACAAGATTTTTTTCTTCAAACCAATTTCCTGCACTAAAAATAAAATTCACCATTAATGTGTCGAGTTCACCTAAATCAATGGCATACACTTCTACGCCATTTTTCAATGTATATTTTTTATAGGGAGGTAATGTAAGATGAAAATCTACGGCATCTGTTATTTTCGGAGCGATTGTTCTGTTCGGCATAAATCCTTTCTCTTTTGTAATCATTAATTTTTGCTGTAATAATAAAGTGTGCTTGAATTTTTTTCATCAAAAATTTTTCTGCTTTCTTCTAAAATATTTTCAGCAGTGACAGACTGATATCTTCCAAGCTCGGTGTTCATCATGTTTGCATCGCCAAGCAATTCATAAATAGCGAGGCTTGCAGCACGGTTCATCACACTCATGTCTTCAAACACAATGGCAGCTTCTGTTTTATTCTTCACTTTAGTCAGCTCTTTTTCTTCCACCTTATCAGCAATAAATTTTTTTATTTCTTCTTCAACAGCTTTGTCTGCCTCTATCATGTCAACACCTTTTACCAATCTTCCTTCAATCACTACTAATCCCGCATCTACCGAACCTGTTTGATAGCATTCAATATTGCTGAACAGCTTTTTTTCTTTTACCAATGATTGAAAAAGCCTCGAAGAATTTCCGTTGCCCAAAATTTCAGTGATGAGCTCTGCAAAATAATATCCATCTTCAGTCCGCGAAGCCATGTGATAAGCTTTGTACAGCGCATCAATCGGCACATCAGCTTTCACTTCTAATTTTCTTGCCTCGGTTTGTGTTGGCTCCTGCGGCAGTTTTCTTTCATATTTTTCTCCGGAAGGAATATCGCCGAACCATTTTTCGGCAAGCTCTTTCACTTGTGCTGTTTTAATATTTCCAGCCAGCACCAATATTGCATTCACAGGGCAATAATGTTTAAAGAAGAAATTTTTTACATCACTAAGTTTTGCATTTTCAATATGGCTGAGCTCTTTTCCAATCGTCATCCATTTATAAGGATGTTCTTTGTAAGCAAGCTCTCGCATTTTGAACCACACATCGCCATAAGGCTTATTGATATAATGTTCTTTAAATTCTTCGCACACTACTTTGCGCTGCACTTCCAGGCTTTTTTCGCTGAAAGCAAGAGAAAGCATGCGGTCGCTTTCGAGCCAAAATGCAGTTTCAATATTTTCAGCGGGAAGCTGCATGTAATAATTCGTAAAATCATTTGTAGTAAAAGCGTTGTTCTCGCCTCCGGCGATCTGCAAGGGCATTTCAAACTCTTCAATGTTTACCGAACCTCCAAACATCAAATGTTCAAACAAATGCGCAAATCCTGTTTGTTCAGGGTTTTCATCTCTTGCGCCTACATCGTATAAAACATTCAGCACAGCCATTGGCGTTGACGGATCTTCATGAACAATGACACGCAGCCCATTGTTCAGTTGAAATTTTTCAAACTGTATCATAAAATCATTAATAAAAAGAAATGCAAAGTAAGTAAGACCTGAGCATTTTGAAGCCAAAGAATTCAGAAAATAGTCTCCACCTTTAATTTAAGCTCCATTAATTCGTTTCCACGCTTAATGACCACTTTAATTTTTTCTCCTATGCTCTGAAGCAGGTTTTTATATGCCTGAATATTTCTGGTAAAATTATTGCCAACACCAAGAACGATATCACCGGATTTGAACCCCGCTCTCTCAGCAGGAGAATCTTTCATTACATCTACAACGCGGATATCATTGTCAATCCAATAGATACTTAGTCCTGTGTAAGAATAATCAAACAAATCCCGGTAATGGGAATTTGGCATCATGTAAATTTCTCTTCTTCCATAATTGAGTATGATATTGAACCTCCGCAACAAATCGTTACCGATCAAGCCGCCAAGAGATGGATATGAGGTAATATTATATTCATCATCAAAAATATAAGCGGGTACATTCCTGAAACGATACGGGCCAAACCTGAAATCTTTCACAGTGGTTTGGCGCATATTCGTTTTGCCGCCAAGACCCTGGGCAAGCGTAGCAACAGGTTTTCTTTTTTTACTATTGAACAAAGCACTGTCTGTTACAAAATCGCTTGATAACAACAAGCAGAGACCTGCTCCAGTATCAAAATAGAAGCGGGCTGTAATGTCGGTATTGTCTCTCACTCTTGCTGTCTCGACGGGAAGGTTAATAATAAAAGGTCGGGAAAGATAGCCGCCCTTTGGATATTTTATTGAGCCTTTTGAATACACATAAAGTGCAGAACTATCGTAATCAACCTTTACTATGTATCTGTTCAAAAAGCTGTAGCCAATGATGCCATCAATATTTTCTCCATACACACTTGTCAAAATACTATAATCATTCACGTGAAAATTAAGGCTGTCAACAGCCAGATTTGGCAACCTGAGCGTTTCATTGTAAACAAAACTGACATTTCGTATGCCTGCAATTCCGCGAATTGTTTTATCAGATGCCTGAGGAGTGATATGAAGTTTTTCACAACTGGAGGAATCAAGGGAAATGCCGCCGCTTCCGGTATCAAAAATAAAATTGAGCGAATCAGGATAATTACCAAGCTTAGCTCTGATAAGAATAATGCCACCATTCAGCAAACGAAATGGCAGAACGCTCAAAAGTTTTGTGGGGGGCTGAATAAATTCTTCCTGCGAATGCACATATTGAGAAGAACAAATAAAAGAGCACAACAGTGCAAAGGCTATAAGACATTCTGAAAATAGTTTAGAATCTGTTCGCGAAAAAACTTCAGTCTTTGTAAAAAATGGCATAGCAAAAATTTTGGCAACAGTTAGATTCGGTCTCTCATTAAATATATCACAAGTTCTTATCTAAGGCAAACCTTTTGTGCAAAATGTTGCATTGAGGTCTCAGTATGCTAAATTTGCATCAATAAAATTTTTATACATTGAATATAGCAGAGCTTTATGAGCGGGCATTGCGTTTTGAGTTTTTGAGTATTAGTGAGGGAGTTTTCCTGTTTGAAGATGCCCCATTGACAGAACTGATGCATATAGCAAACGAGCTTAGAAAAAAGCAAGTGCCTCATGGAAAAGTATCCTGGCAGATAGACAGGAACGTGAATACTACTAATGTATGTATCGCCAATTGCAAGTTCTGTAATTTCTATCGTGTGCCCGGTCATCCAGACTCATACATAACGGATATGGATACCTACAAAAGAAAAATTGAGGAAACATTCCGTTGGGGCGGCGACCAGTTATTATTGCAAGGAGGCCATCACCCAAAATTGGGATTGAGCTTTTACACAAATCTTTTCAAGGAGCTAAAAGAATTATATCCAAAACTTAAACTGCACACGCTTGGGCCACCGGAAGTTGCGCACATCTGCAAGCTTGAAAAAATGAGCCACCACGATGTTCTTGTTGAATTAAAAAAAGCAGGGATGGATTCATTGCCCGGAGCTGGGGCGGAAATTTTGGTCGACCGTGTCCGTCGGCTCATCAGCAAAGGAAAATGTGGCGCACAGGAATGGCTTGATGTCATGCATGAAGCACATAAATTAAATATCACGACTTCTGCCACCATGATGTTCGGGCATGTTGAAACAATTGAAGAAAGATTCGAGCATCTTGCAAAAATCAGAGAAGTTCAATCAAGAAAACCGGAAGCTGCAAAAGGCTTTTTAGCTTTTATTCCATGGACATTTCAAGACGTTGATACATTGCTTACAAAAATCCGAGGTGTTCATAATCTCACTACACCGGAAGAATACATCAGGATGATTGCAATGAGCCGCATCATGCTGCCGAACGTAAAAAATATTCAGGCTTCATGGCTTACTGTTGGCAAGCAAACTGCACAAATTTGTTTGCATGCCGGTGCGAATGATTTTGGAAGCATCATGCTGGAAGAAAATGTAGTAAGCGCTGCAGGCGCCCCGCACAGGTTCACAGCAAAAGGAATTCAGCAAGCCATCCGCGAAGCAGGCTTTGAGCCACAATTGCGAAACCAGCAATATGAATGGAGAGAAATGCCTACCGCAATAGAAGAGCAGGTGATTGATTATTAAATATGCATGTCAATATTTCAGGGGATGAATGTGGTATATAGTTTGAGTTATTTATTCAAATGAACAAGCCAGCTCCCACTTTATTTTTCTGCATTTTGATGGATGCCATCGGTTGCGCCACTTACCTGCTTCCGGGTTTAGGCGAGTTTGGAGATATAATATGGGCACCGATTTCAGCTATTATTTTTTATAAAACTTTTGGGGGGTGGAAAGGAGCAGTTGGAGGAGTTTTCAATTTTATTGAAGAAATATTGCCGGGAACCGATTTCATACCTTCATTCACGATTATGTGGTTCCTGAAATATTGGAGACCTTCTCAAAAATCTTTCATCTCGCAATAACTACCTGTTTTCGACCTTTCATTTTCGGTATTCCACCGATGGTTTTCAAGTAATTCCACTAATTTTCACATCTCAGAAACTTTAAATGCAGGTTTTGCGTTAGTGTAGCTGGAAATCCTCTGAAAGACAATGAAAAGCCCTTTCCGTAAGCTTATACGAATATCCGTAGTGCTATTTGCTTTAGTGCTCCTGTTCAACTTTTTTGGTTATTACCTGATGCATGTAAAATCTGCAGAAGATGAAGAAATAACCGAAGCAAAAAGTGTTGCAGGCAGACAGCAAACACTCAGCCAGCTCATTACAAAAAATGGGCTTCTTCTGTTAAATGAAAGCACTACGCCAGATCAGTTTTCTGCCGCAAAAGATAGCTTACAAAAAGCAATAACTGTTTTTAAGCAACAACAGGAATATCTTCACAAGCAGCTTGGTATTCAAACGCTCCCTCTTCCTCAATCCGTCTTTAAAATCAGATTGCTGCTATCAACAGTTCAGCCCTACTATCAGAATTTTGCAGCTGTTGCTGAAGAAATGTCTCAGGCAGATTCATCATTGATTAGCATTAATAAGAAACTTTATATAAGGCAACTTTTATACAATGAGCAGAACTATCTGCCTATCATGAAAGATGTGACGACCCAGTATGGCATTATCGCTAATGAAAAACGCAGTGAAGCTTCAACAATTGATGCCAGCAAATTCCTTTCGCTGATAATAGCTATTATATGTCTTGTGATTTTAGTCCTTGAGCCTGCCTTCAAAAAAGGAGAAACAAATTATTCAGAACTGCAGAAAGCGAGAAATGAATTGCTCCAGGAAAAACAATACCTCAGCTCAATTTTGCAATCTCAGACCAATTATGTCATAAGAATAAACAGAGTGGGTCATTTCACTTATGCCAACCCTTCTTTCCTGAATACTTTTAAGCATACCAAAGAAGATATCTCCTCTAAATTTTTCTATGAAACAATTTTTCCCAAAGACATGGTTCGCTGTCAGCAGGTAGCTGATGAATGCTGGAAAAATCCGGGGAAAGTGGCAAAGATGCTTATCAAAAAACCAATCGGCACCACTCGTGATTTTTTATGGACGGAATGGGAATTTCTTGCTCTTACTGATGATCGTGGGCAGGTAAAAGAAATTCAGGCGATAGGCCTCAACGTTAGCGATAAGGTAGATGCGCAGGAAATAAAAGAAGAAGCGATACAGACTTTGTCTTATGCGATGACTTATGCCAAAATGGGTTCATGGAAATTTGATTTCGCCACAAAGGAACTGGAGCTCAGCAAAGAATTCAAAGCGCTGCTCGGGTTAGAGGATGCCACAAAAAAAATGAGCCTTGAAAATTTTATTAACACCTGTGTAGTGCCTGAGGAGCAGCTCATTGTTGCAGATGAATTTATGAATGCTGCTAGCAACAAAGACAATAAAGATTTTGAAACTTCTTTCTCTTTCAGGGTTATCACCAATCAAGGTTGGATGAGATATCTTTCATTGAAAGGGATTATTGTTGATAAACATAGCAGTTTTGGTGTAGCTCAGGACATCACTTCACAAAAAGAATCTGAAAACGCATTGCTAAACAGTGAGCAAAAATTTAGATTGCTTGCAGAAAACTCGGGAGATATCATCAGTGTTCACGCAGCAGATGGAACCATGTGGTATTTATCGCCGTCAGTTACGAGCGTTCTTGGTTATGAAGTGGATGAGCTTCTCGGCAAATCAATTTATCAATTTGTTCATCCGGATGACATACATAAATTTTTCCCTTCAGAAAAAACAAAGTCCTCTCTAACGGATTCAGAAAGCCTTATCATACGTTACAGAATTTTAAGAAAGGACGGGATCTATATCTGGCACGAAACGATAGTGAAACCTATTATCGACGACAATGAAGTGATCAAGCTCATTTGCACTTCGCGAAATATCACAGAACAAAAAGCAGTTCAGGAAAACCTGAAAAAGAAAGATCAATTGCTGCAAGGTGTTGCAGAATCAACACAATCCTTCCTGATGAATTCTGACCTTGATCTGGCTATTAGCGAATCGCTCCAGGTTCTTGGCAGAAGAGCTGCGGTGAGCAGAGTTTATTTGTTCCGCAATCACTTTGATGAAAAAGAACAGCGCTGGTTCACCGGAGAAACTCATGAGTGGACTGAAAATGCTTCAGATTCAAGATTGGAAAGCCCCACTATAAAAAATATCCCTTTTGATAATATTCAAAAGATAATAGAGCCTTTGCAGGCAAACATTCCTTTTATCAGTTACAAAAGCACGGAAGATGATCCTCAGCTTGTTGCTATTTATGAAAAACACAATCTGGTTTCTTCTGTGGCTGTTGCTATATTCATTAAGAATGAATTTTGGGGATTTGTTGGTTTTGATGAATTCACGAAAGAAAGACAATGGTCAGAAGCAGAGTTTTCCATTCTTCGTTCTTATGCTTCATCACTATCAGCAGCAATTGAGCGTAAAGAAATTGAGCTTGAATTGATAAAAGCAAAAGAAGGTGCAGAATCGGCGAGCCACGCAAAAAGTGAATTCATGGCAAACATGAGCCATGAATTAAGAACACCGATGAATGGCATTATCGGTTTCACTGATCTGGTACTTACAACTGAATTGCAAAAAACACAGCGTGATTATTTGCATAATGTAAAAAAATCTGCCCATGGATTATTAGATATTATTAATGATATTCTTGACTTCTCAAAAATTGAAGCAGGCAAACTTGAAATTGAGAACACTCTTTTCAAATTAGACGAATTGGTTGAAGAGACAATTGATATACTCACGGTGAAAGCTTATGAGAAAAAACTGGAGACTCTTTTCAAAGTTGACCCGACAATTCCCTCTCAATTTTATGGTGATCCTGTTAGAATAAGACAAGTGATCGTGAACCTCCTTGGCAACGCTATTAAATTTACAGGCGAAGGGGAAATTTTCGTGAACATCCAGAAAAACGGCGACATTTTTTGGAAAGATGACAAGAAATTTTTGAATGTAAAAGTGCAGGTTGCAGATACAGGCATTGGTATTCCAAATGAAAAGCTGCATAAAATATTCGAAAGCTTTACACAGGCTGACACTTCAACAACGCGAAAATATGGCGGCACCGGTTTAGGCTTAACTATATCAAAAAGCCTTGCAGAAATGATGGGTGGCTATCTTACAGTAGAAAGCACCCCGGGAAAAGGAAGTGCATTTACTTTATGCTTGACATTGGAAGTTGCAAATGAACAATCTGAAATATCATTGCCTGAAAAACCGCTGCTGAAAAAAGTTCTGGTAGTAGATGACAATTCAACTAATCGCTGGCTGATACATGAAATGTTCAAATTCATGGAAATTGAGTGCGCAACTTCTTCCGATGGCTCTGATGCTCTACTAAAAATAAATGAAGCGGAAAATAACGGGCAGCCTTATGACCTTGTGATTGCAGATCATCACATGCAGCATTCTGATGGAATTACATTGATAAAACAAATCAAAAAGCTTCCTGCAAAAAACAAACAATTATTTATTTTGATGTTGTCTTCTCTTGAAAAAAATATGTACCAGCTTGAGGCCGACAGGGCAGGCATTAATAAATTTCTTTCGAAGCCAGTAAAAATGCATGAGCTGCACAGCACTTTATTATCACTGTTTGAAAAGCCATTACAGAATGATGCTCTTCATCCTTCATTGCCGATGGTTGAAAAAATATCTCAAACGGTGAGCATTATGGTTGTTGATGATGAACCAATCAATATGCTGCTGATATCTGAAGTGATGAGAAGAATGGGATTTGATGTGATACAGATGAACAATGGCAAAGAAGCTTTGGAGGCGCTTCCACACTATGAGCCACAGTTAATATTCATGGATGTAAACATGCCCGAAATCGATGGCTACACAACTACAAAACTTATACGTCAATTGCCCGAGCCACATTGCAACATACCCATTATTGCATTAACAGCAGATGCAATGAAAGGCGATAAAGAAAAATGTCTCGAAGCTGGGATGAACAATTATATTTCAAAGCCATTTAAGCTTGAAGATATTGAAGCGGTTCTAAAAAGTTATATGCTGCTGATTTAATTTCCTGATGCAACTCCCGGTTCACTATCTTTTTTATCGTGGTCGTAAACTGTAAGAGATACTTTCCAACCCACAATTTCATATTGGAGAGAAAGGTCAACTTTAATTTTTTTCATTTCGCCTACGGCAGGGAGTAATTCAAAAATGACTGTGGTGAATTTTTTTTCTTCATCAGGCGTTTCATATTGACCATTTAATATAAACGGTTTCTCACCATGCAATTTTATAATGCTGTTTTTTATCTGGCCAAAAATTTCTTTGAATTTATTTCTTGCTGAATTGAAGTCTTCCGTTTTTGTTAACACGCAACCCCAGCTATAAACATCATTATTTGAAGAACTATAACGGGTAACAATACACGAAGACGATCCGGGGATCTGAATCTTCGATTTATATTCTGTTGTCTGAGGATTTTCAATAATAATTTCTCCCTTAATATTTTTAAACCTGTTGGGGTAATCTTGTATCACTTTCTCAAGACCTGCGCTTGTGTTGTTGGAAAAAGCTCCTTGTGCAAGCGAAGTTGCGGAAATAGCAAAAAAGGCAATCGAGGTAATTATGCACTTCATAGATGAGCCTGACAATATTACACTAAATAACGATTTATAGCAATAGAAAAAATACGGTCAGCTTTAAGAAGCTAATACAGATAATAATACTATGAATTATTCGTTATCAATTATTATTTTGTTTCAAACAATCCCAAAACCAATATCAATGTCAAAAACGAATCTGCATTTCAACAAGGAAAAAGTAAGCTCTTACAGAAGCAATTATCGCTCTTCTTCAATTTCTTATTTCATGAAAAGCCTGCTTTCGGTAATCGTTATGGGGAAATCTCCCGTGGGAAGTGTTAGTTATTACAGAATTAAAAAGACCTCTAAATAATACCATTTAAACTTAAAGCACTTACCTCTGAAACCAATAATGTAATGTGCTTAAAGCCTTGCTTCATTGCAGGGCTTTTCTATTTTTTAATTGTCCATGCCACCGCCCCTTATGCCGCCGCCACGCCTGAAATTATTGAACATACCAGGCATCCTTCGTTGGTTGGAGCCTGCAAAATTATTCAGGTTATACGTAAACGTTAGCATCGCATACCTGCTTAATACATTTGTCCGGTTAATGGTAAATCCGGTATATGGAGTGTTCACAACAGATTTGCTCACGTATGCATTTTTGTCAAGCACATCAAACGCGCTTAACCGCAACTCTCCATTTTTTTTCTTGAACAATTGCTTTGCAATGCTAGGAGTCAGCAGAGGAATACTTGCATTATAACCAGCAACGCGGGTATCGGTGTAAGTATAATCAAAATTTGCAGCAATCAGCCATCCGCTATTAGTATATGCGGTGAATTCTGCACTGAAAGTCTCCGAAAAATAATTAAGGTTAGTAGATGATTGCACTGTATTCTTCGCGATATTATATGCAGAAGCTGAACTAAAATTCATGTCGAAATTCTTTTTGATGTTTGTTGTCCACGAAATGGTTTCTGTCAATCCCGTATTGTGAACATAATTATGCAGAACGTCAGCTGTTCCTGTTTTATCTTTTACAGTTTGCAAATTCTGGCTTTGTGAATAATTGATGTTGGTAATAAAATTCAAATTTGATTTTGGCTTCTTCAGCACAATGCCATAGTTGAAATATCCTGAAACATTGTAAGTCCCGTTCAGGTTCACATATGTGATGCTGTCACCTCCTTTTTGTGTAAGTATGCTATATGTTTGAATGTCGTTCACGATGGTGCTTGCATTTAATGTCGCAAAAACTGTGTGCTGTGTCGACGGCTCAAAAGAAGCGTACAACATGCGAAGGCTGTGAGTGAACTGTGGTTTCAAATCAGGGTTACCGGTTTGATAATTGATATTATCTGAAGTAGTAGTAAGTGGCTGCAACTGCGAAGCAGTAGGTGTTCCCGTTCTTCCGGAATAATTTAACCTGAAACGTTTTGTGCTCGAAAAACTATACTGAAAATTTACTGTTGGAGTAAGGTTCACATAATCGTGTGAAACAGTTATGTTCTTGGTTGTATTCAGGCTCGTGAATGTCATGAACTGAAGACCAGAGCCAAAAGACAAATTAAATTTCTGATTCTGTACGCGATAATTCAGCGTGAAAGTATTTGCATGAGAAGTGAATTTATATGAATTACTGAACAAGCTGTCAAATGTTGAATATCCTTTTGCTGAATCAGCAAAGTCGTAAGTGTTATTAATGGTGTTGCTATGATTGTAATTATAGCTGTACTTAAATTCAAGCACTTGATTTTTTGCAATAGGCTCTGTATAAGACAAAGTAGGTGTGATGTTGAATGAATGAAGTGAATCATTATAATATTGATTCAAAGTATCCACCCTGTTCAGTTTGTAAAAATTATTAACTGAATATTGATAACCATAACCATCATTTGCATTTACATTGCCGCTCACATCCAATGAAATTGTCCTGAATTGTTTTTTGAATTTATGCCTGAACTGAATATTTGAATTGTTGATATTAAATCCACTGTTTGTGCTGGATGAATTACCGACAGAAGTGTTTACAGGATTATTGAAATTATCAAATGTAGCCGAGCTTGAAGAAGCATGTGGTGTTGTTTTTTGATAAGTAAAATTCGGTCTGAAAATAAGCGAATTGCTCGTGTCGAATTTATGCTCAATGTTAAAAGTGATTCTATGGTTTTCTGTTTTTTGTATAGCAGAATTATGACCTGTTCCATAGTTAGTAGAATCGCTGTTAATCTGTTTTAAAGAAGTGTCCTGTGTGTAAGTAGCAACATGCTGGCTGTTAAAAAAATAGCTTCCGTATGCATCTGTATTTTTCCCCCAGCTATCACGATAGTTTGCACCGCCAGCCCAAACCGTTGTAACACCAGGGCTGCTCTGATTGGTGGCAGCACCACCCCCTCCGCCGCCACGTCTTCCACCTGAGCTTCCTAAAATATCCTGGATAGTGAAATTTTGTTTATTAACATCGTTTGCCTGACCAAGCACGGAAAGTTGCTGATTTCCATTGAAACGATGCATGTTGATACTTTCATCATAATCTTCATTTGTACCAGCAGCCGCAACAGCTTTTCCAAAGTAACCTTGCTGTGCATTTTTCTTCGTAACAATATTTATTGTCTTCACCCGGTTGCCATCATCAATGCCTGTAAATTTACTTTGATCGCTCAGGTCATCAAACACCTGAATTTTGTCAATAATATCTGGAGGTAAATTTCTTGTCGCAAGTTTGGGGTCATCGCTGAAAAAACGTTTCCCATTCACCATCACTCTTGTTACTGTTTCTCCCTGAGCAGTGATGTTGCCGCTTTTATCAACTTGCATGCCGGGCATTTTCTTAAGCAAATCTTCAGCTACTGCATTTGGCTTCACAGCAAATTTATCGGCGTTGAATTCAACCGTATCTTTTTTAACCCGTACTGCAGGTGCTTCCACAACAACTGCCGCCAAGGAGTCAGCTTGTCTTGCCATGGTAATATTTCCAAAATCAACTATGCTATCTGTTGAAGAAATGGAAAATCTTTTATCAATATTCTGAAAGCCCTGAAAAGTGATTATTAAGCGATAGCCGCCCTGGGCAAGGCTTTTGATATCAAATCCTCCATCCGAACCAGATATAGTAAATGAATGAGCGTTTGCATCAGTTGTTCCTACTACAGTAACGGAAGCGCTTGCCATTCCCCGTTTTCCGGTGCTGTCAACAATGCGACCCTTTACGGAACCAAGAATTTTATCCTGCGAGTGAGCATCATTGAAAATAATGGTCAGGATAAAGCTTATCAATAAAAACCGCTGGAACATATGCATGCCGTTTAATAACTAAAATAAATTGAATACGGTAATAGCTATTGAAAAATGCGACAAAACACCCAAATGAGTATATCAATGGGGAAAAGCATTTTCATTTCGGTGAATGCATAAGTTAGCTGAAGAGATATTCCACGTCCTGACGAGTGAGCGCTTTCACAAAGCCTTCATCGTCCGAAATCAAGTCTTTTGCAAGAACACGTTTCTTTTCCTGCAACTGAAGGATTTTATCTTCGATGGTGTCTTTGCAAATCATTCGATATGCGAAAATATTTTTGGTCTGACCAATACGGTGTGTTCTATCAATTGCCTGCTGTTCAACTGCAGGGTTCCACCATGGGTCAACAATGTATACGTAATCTGCGGCGGTAAGGTTTAGTCCCACTCCACCTGCTTTCAAAGAAATTAAAAATACACGGCATTCGTGGTCATTCTGGAAACTTTGAATAGCACGTTCTCTTTCTATAGCAGAAGTGCTTCCGTCAAAATATTCAAACTTCACATCAAGCTCTTTCAGTTTATTTTTAATAAGCGCCAACATTCCGAGAAACTGTGAGAAGATAAGCGCTTTATGGTCGCCGATATTTTCTGTTATCTCTCTTGCCAGTTCTTCAAGCTTTATAGAATGATTTGGATATTTATCTGTTTCATTCAGAATAGATGGTGAATCACAGATTTGTCTCAGCTTCATTAAGCCTTGCAAAATAGTGAGCTGAGATTTTTGTATTCCCTGCACTTCAATTGTGCCGAGGATTTTATCGCGGTAATCATTTCTGTAAGCATCATAAATTTTCCGCTGCTCATCTTCCATTTCGCAAAACAGAATCGTTTCTGTTTTTTCCGGAAGGTCTTTGGCAACCTGTTCTTTTGTTCGTCTTAAAATAAAAGGGAATAATAATTTCCTGAGATGGTCTTTTCTATCTTGTTCACCAAACTTATCAATCGGAACAGCAAACTCCTGCCGGAAGAATTCGATGCTTCCAAGCATTCCTGGATTCAAAAAATTCATCTGCGCAAAAATGTCAAAAGTATTATTCTGCAACGGAGTACCGCTCATGCATAACCGATGTTTTGCCTGAAGCAAACATGCTGCTCTTGTTACTTTGCTTGCCGGGTTTTTGATTGCCTGCGATTCATCAAGCACCACATAATCAAATTTGATATCGACCATTAATTTGATATCGCTGCGCAATGTTCCGTAAGTGGTGATGATGATATCAAATTCATTCAATGCCTGATTGTTTCTTGCTCTTTCTCCGCCATGATGAATGTGATAAGTTAATTCAGGAGCGAATTTTTTTATTTCATTTTCCCAATTGAACATTAATGTAGTTGGGCAAACTACTATAGCTCTTAATGTTCCATAAACTTTTTTATAATGAGAAAGGAAAGACAATGCTTCGATGGTTTTACCCAGACCCATATCGTCTGCCAAAATTCCGCCCCAATTCACTTCATGTAGATAATTCAACCAGTGAAACCCATGCACCTGATAAGGTCTTAAAATATGTTGCAAATGTTCCGGCGGATCAATTTCTTTGATTTTATTAAACTCTTTGAGCTGTTCATATTTTTCTTCCAGCCTTATTACCAATTCCTCTTCGCTTCTATTTTCATACAGCTCATCAATCACACTCATGTGGTATTTTGACAAGCGCAACTGATTGCTTTTTCCTTCGCCAACTCTGAACAACAAAGAATATTTTTTTATCCATTCTTCTGGCAGAACACCTAATGTTCCATCATTCAACGGAACAAATTGCTGGCGGTTTGCCAATGCTTTTTTCACATCTGCAATCGTCACTTTCTGGTTGCCGAAAACAATGTCCACTTTTGCATCAAACCAATCTGTGCTGCTGCTGATATGAATTTTCGTTTGTGGCTTCGCTGTGTTGAAACGGAAATTTTTTAGCGCATCATAACCAAACACAGGGATTTTCATTTCCTGCATTGCATCTACAAACAAAAAGAACCAGTTATTTTTAAGCACATCACTCCCTCTCAAAGCCAGGCTGTGCGAGCCTTCCGGCTGAATGAACTGTGAATGCAGTCCTCTTAACTTATCGATGAATTGAATTTCTGAAGGTCTGTCCCTTCGAACAATCATCACTTTATCTTCGTCCGGAATCACCAACTCTTCTTTGCCGCCGGGTTTTGTTTCAAAGCCTTTGTAAACAAACAATGGCTGAAACACGAGATAATCGCCTTTTTCCTGAAGCAACAATTTTTTCTCCGGTTCTCCATCTTTCACTTCCTTCACCAAACTGTTTTCAAACTCAACATGATATTCTTTAGTAAGCGGAAGAATAAATTCTTTCAACTGCTTTTGCCAATCTTCTTTTTCAATCAGCATTTTTTTCTTACCCGCAAATCTTTCTACCAGCATAATATCATGCGGCTTGTTCCACAGATACAAATTATGATTATAAAAAAACAGCGTGGCTGAATTGCATTCATTGTCATTCACGTCAACAGTCTGTCCGTGAATTTTTGTGAAGCAGGAGATTTCTATTTTATCTTTTTGCTGACCCACCTTGAAGAATGGTTCAATAAAAGTATTTTCAATAGTAACCGATTGCAAATTTTCCGTTTTGAACGGTTTATGCCCGTTCAGAAAAAACATAAACGGATTGTTGTTTGCTTCAGAAAAAAGCTTCTGCAATTTCGGATGAAGATATTCAACCATCAATGCTTTCGTTTCTTCCGGCAATCCATCTTCTTCATGATGAATGATATTTTCCCAGATTCCGCTGAACGGAGAATTTCTATTTAAATATCTCGTGATTTCCGATTCCTGCATTTTGCGCAGCGAAGTAATCAGTTGTTTATCTTCTTCATTGAACGATTCAATGTTCACAAATTTTGTGAGGTCGATTTTCTCAACCTTACCAACATAAGAAGTCTGCGTATCATTGCTCTCACCGGAAACCGCGTCCAGCGCAAATCCCGGATAGCTTCCATGATTGAAATTGAAAACAATGCCAAGCCTTTTTGCAACGCCTGCTAATGTAGCAGCTTCCGGTTCTGTTTCTGTTTCAACTTCTGCAACAACAGGTTTTGGTTTATTGGAAACCTGTTGCACAATTCTTTTAATGGAAGTATCAAGCACCCTTAAAAAGGGTTTGCCATCTTTGTAAGTGAATTCAAATTTATTTTTCAAATCATCACTCAAAGAATAACCATAAGCTTCAAGCAATTTATTTTTTTCTTTATCCCAATTGCGAATGCTGTCGAAATAATAAGAACCATGTGCACGCAGCAATTGCAAAAACACAATCACTTTCGGGAGAGACAAAGGATGAGCTTCATCTTCATAATCTGAACTGGTATCAAAATTTCTTTCTTCATTCTTGCGAATGATGACGCGATATTTTTTTCCTTCAATCTCAACAGAAGCTTTCACCATCTCATCTTTCGCATATTCAATAACCGCCTTGTGTGTCAGGGTATATTTTTCTGCTTCATTATAAGTTTCCTGAGAACAAAGCAAACGAAGGCTTTTCAGATCAATGTATTTCATTTTCACGACCGTATGTTCCTGGTCATAATAAATTTCTTCTGCCTTCAATAAATTTCTGTCGAGTAATTCCTGCAGTTGAATAAGCGCAGCAGCTTCGTGCCTGCAAATATCTCCGAGGTTATAAGGGCAGCTGCAGCGAACCGAAAGCGCTTTCGGGTCTTTAAATTTCTGAACGTGCACTTTATAATAAGTCGAATAGCTGTCGTCTTTCACGCGGAAAGCGACAGACTCAAAAAGCTCGTCATATTCTATCAGCTCCACATATCCAATGGCGTGAATTTTTTTTCCACGTCGTATTACTTCATCAGTTCCATTGGTGTACACATATTTGATGAGGTGCGGTAACGCCATGCTAAAGAGTTTACAGTTTGCAATTTGCAGTTTATAAGCTGCAAACTGAGTACTGTCAATTGCTAACTAAATTAGAAAAAGACCAATCTGCAAAAGTAAAGGAAAATAACTGAGCTTCTGAAAGATTTTCGCTCTTATTAATATCAAAATAACAATCAGTTTCGAGTTTCTGGTTTTAAGTTTCCAGTTCTTTAATTCTAAGCTTGCTAAAAACAAAAAAACGTTCATTTTGTTCAGAGAATTGCTGACTACCAACTGAAAACTGTCAACTGTTTTGATACCGGCATTAGAACCTTGATTAAGCATTGTTGCGACGCTCCATTCATCTGCAATGCTACTATTGAGCTTCAAGTTTCTCCGCAAAAACAATAAAGATTAATTACTTCCTCAACTGAAAACTACAAACTCGAAACTCTATATTACCTTTGGTCATCAAACCAATCTTCATGGCGCGTTCCTTAGCGATTGTACTTTCTCTACTTGTGTTCGCATCATCAGCTTTCTCGCAAAAATTAAAAAAAGCTGATAAAGCTATTCTCGCAAATCTTGAAACTCATATCCGTTTTCTTGCCGATGATAAATTGGAAGGGCGCAGAGCAGGAACTAATGGAGAAAAACTCGCGAGCGATTACATAAGCTCCGAATTTCAAAAAGCCGGCCTTGAAATGATTGAGGATAAAAGCTGGCTTCAGCCATTCGATATTGACGATGGAAAACAAATTGATTACACTACAAATTTCACGGTTAATAATAATGAGCTTGAACTGAACAAAGATTATTTCCCGCTGGCGTTTAGTGCAACAAAAAAAGTTTCCGGCTCGTTGGCGATTGCATTGCAGGAAAGTGGTGTTCCCTGGTTTGTTGATATCAAAGAAATGCTCGAAGAAAATAAAGACAATCCTCATTTTGATTTGGATGAAGCACTTCACACAAAAACAAAAGAGTGCAAAAAAAACGGAGCAACGGCTATTGTTTTTTTCAACAGCTCAAAAATTGCTGATAATATATCTTTCAATAAAAAAGATAAATCAGAAACTGAAGCCATTCCTGTTTTATATGTAACTGCCGATGCCAAGAAAAAATATTTTAAAGATGAATCTGCATCGCTGGATGTAAAAATTAATGTCGCCATCAGTGAAAAAAAACGCACAGGAAATAATGTGGTTGGATACATTAATAATGGCAGCGATAAAACAATTATTCTCGGCGCACATTACGACCATCTTGGTTATGGTGAAGATGGCAATTCTATGTACAGAGGAACAGATAAGGAAATCCACAATGGCGCTGATGATAATGCCAGCGGAACAGCAGCTTTGATTGAATTGGCTAAATTATTGAAGCAATCAAAATTCAAGAATAACAATTATCTCTTCATCGCATTTTCCGGCGAAGAGCTCGGTTTGTTTGGCTCAAAATATTTTGTCGAACATCCAGCCATTGATTTAAAAAAAGTGAACTACATGATCAATATGGATATGGTCGGAAGATTGAACGATAGCTCACACGTTCTCACAATCGGTGGTTACGGAACTTCACCGGAATGGGGAGAATTATTCAATATTAATAAGAGCGAAAAAAAATATTTCAAATTCAATTACGATAGCAGCGGAACAGGGCCGAGCGACCACACCTCTTTTTATAGAAAAGATATTCCTGTTCTTTTTTTCTTTACCGGTTTGCACAAAGATTATCACAGACCAAGCGATGATTATGATAAAATAAATTACACAGGCGAATTGCATATTGTAAAATATGTTTATCAGCTTATGGAAGATTTGAATGACAAAGGAAAATTAGCTTTCACCAAAACAAGAGAAACACAAACAACTACTTCAGCAAGATTCAGTGTTACGCTTGGCATTATGCCAGATTATACTTTCTCGGGTGCTGGCGTTCGTGTTGATGGCGTGAGTGACGGGCGACCTGCACAAAAAGCCGGATTGCAAACAGGCGATGTGATTATCCAATTGGGCGATTATAATGTGAGCTCACTTGAAAATTACATGCAGGCATTATCAAAATTCAAAAAAGGTGATGCGACAAAAGTAAAATATAAACGAGGCAATGATGTGAGCGAAGCTGCCGTGCAATTTTAAATCGTAACTTCAACTGATAATTCTCGACCATGAAACTAAAGCTCGATGTTGAAGAACTCACCACAGAATTTTTTGAAGATGCCCGTTTGCTGGGCATTGTAGCACCAGTGAAAGATTATCAGTTTTGCTGGCACGTCAACACAAAACTTCGTTTTCATTTTCGCAATAATAACGATATAGAAATACAGCTCAGCAAAAAGCAGCGTACTTATTTTTTCGGCGTTTATCAATATGATGAGCCAAATAGTTCATTAAGCCATTACTTATATAAAAATCATTTTGACGGTGAATATCTTCTGCCGGAATTCAAGCATCTCGATTATTTGTGGCTTTTGAAAGGCGATGTTGTTGGCGATGATATGTTGCAAGGATTAATCAGCTCCATCAAAACAATGAACAGCGTGCAATTAGTTACAGAACTTACAAACGAAAAAATAAAACATAAAGGAAATCTGATTTTTTAATTTCTTAAAAAAACGATTTATGTGGCAGGAACAAAATAATTCTCTATATAAAAAATTCGAGTTCAAAAATTTTTCAGAAGCTTTTGCATTCATGACAAGAGTTGCAATTGAAGCAGAAAAAATGGACCATCATCCGTTATGGACAAATGTTTACAATAAAGTAGAAATCTGGCTTTCTACTCACGATGCCGGAGATATTGTTACTGATAAAGACAGAAAATTATCAGAAAAAATAGATAAGCTGATTTAGGATATCCTTTGACGTTATCCATTCATGCTCGCCAGGAATTCTTCATTGCTCTTTGTTCCGCGCATACGTTTCAGCAATTCATTCATTGCTTCTTCAGTGTTCATATCATTCAGGAAAACGCGAAGCAAGTTCATTCTTTGAAGCACATCTCTTTCTAATAATAAATCATCGCGGCGCGTTGAGGAAGCAACCAAATCAATAGCAGGGAAAACACGCCTGTTGGATAAGCGCCTGTCGAGCTGCAATTCCATATTTCCGGTTCCTTTGAATTCTTCAAAAATAACTTCATCCATTTTACTGCCGGTGTCAATCAATGCTGTTGCAAGAATGGTTAATGAACCACCATTCTCAATTTTTCTTGCAGCGCCAAAAAACTGTTTCGGTTTCTGCATAGCATTTGCTTCAACACCACCGGAAAGAACTTTACCGGAAGCCGGTGCAACCGTATTATGTGCTCGCGCAAGACGAGTAATTGAATCTAATAATATCACCACATCATGACCACATTCAACCAGACGTTTTGCTTTTTGCAAAGCGATGGTTGAAACTTTCACATGCTTTTCAGCAGGCTCATCAAAAGTAGAAGCAATCACTTCCGCTTTCACGCTGCGCTCCATATCGGTAACTTCTTCAGGTCTTTCATCCACCAACACAATCATCAAGTAACATTCTGGATGATTAGCAGCAATTGCATTCGCCACTGCTTTCAGCAAAACTGTTTTACCGGTTTTTGGCTGCGCAACAATTAGCCCACGCTGTCCTTTACCAATTGGTGTGAACAGGTCTATGATGCGCGTTGAATAATCATTTGGAGTTGTGAACATGTTCAATTTCTCAAAAGGAAACAATGGCGTGAGATAATCAAACGGCACACGGTCGCGGACTTCTTCAGGTCCTTTGCTGTTAATGCTTTCCACTTTCAGCAAAGCAAAATATTTTTCGCCTTCTTTTGGAGGGCGCACTGCTCCGTGAACTGTATCTCCGGTTTTAAGTCCGAATAATTTTATTTGCGATGGAGAAACATAAATATCATCAGGTGACGACAAATAATTGTAATCACTGCTGCGCAAAAAACCGTAACCATCGGGCATCATTTCAAGCACACCTTCTGCCTGGATGATTCCATCAAATTCAATATTAAAAGAATCGTTGCGGCGCTGCGGATATGATTTATTTGGCTGTGTTTCGTTCGGTTGAGCAGTTTCTGTTTCAGGCATTGCTTCCGCTTCGTCCGTCGCAATTTCATTATCATCTTCATCAGGAACACTTCTTAACACCTGTTCAGCAAGACTGCCATTATCTTCATCAGATTCCTGTTCACTGGGCGTTTCTTCTCTTTTTTTGATTTGTTTTTTCAGGATAGGTTTTTCTTCTTTTTTCCTGATTTCTTTTTTTGGCTCAGGTGCTTTCGGCTTGCTGTCGCCACTTTCCACGAAGGCTTCTTCGCTTGAATTAGCTGTAGAAGTTTTCACGATGCGCTTTCTCTTCGGCTTGTCATCAGCAGCATCATTTTTAGAATCAACTGCCTGTTTGTCTAATATTTTATAAACAAGTTCTTGCTTGTCGAGCTTTTTTGCATTGGGGATTTTGAGATGCTCTGCTATGTCGAGCAGTTCAGGAACGAGCATGTCGTTCAATTGTAGGATATCATACATAATAAAGATACTTGAGAGTTAACCACTGGCTTCAAATCCAGATTCTTTTATTGAAAGGTTTTTGAAAAAATGACTTTTGATTATGGTGTATGGAATGAGAAAACTGTTGTCTGTGAGCTTTAGATAAGAACTTCAGCTTAATTCCGTCACAATGATAGTATATAAAACGCAGAAAGTAAAAAATTATTTTTCAAATCCTTGTTATTAACCTTGTTAAAACGCCATTCTGTACAGTAATTCAGCGTAAAGATGCCATTCCTTGCAATCTACTTTTTATCTTTGCGCCCCTAAAGTATTTATATGTTCAACAAAAGAGTGAAAATAAAAACACTGCTGGCTGCAGAGCCGACGAATGAAGAAGTGGTTGTGATGGGATGGGTGCGCACCTTCCGCAACAATCAGTTCATTGCGCTGAACGATGGAAGCACTAATAATAATCTGCAGGTTGTCGTGGAGCTTGGGTTATATAATGAAGCATTTCTAAAAAGAATAACAACCAGCACCTCTTTAAAAGTTACGGGAACAGTGGTTGCTTCACTTGGCAAAGGGCAGAAAGTGGAACTGAAAGCAAAATCAATTGAAATACTTGGCGACAGCGATAGCGAAAAATATCCGCTCCAACCAAAAAAGCACAGCCTTGAGTTTTTGAGGGAGATAGCTCATTTGCGTTTTCGAACTAATACTTTCAGCGCGGTTTTCCGCATTCGCCATTCACTGGCATTTGCTATCCACAAATTTTTTAATGATAAAGGATTTGTTTATCTGCATACACCGATTATCACTGCATCGGATGCGGAGGGGGCAGGAGAAATGTTTAAGGTAACAACTTTGCCTTTCGATAAAACGCCGAGAAATGAAGATGGCTCGATTGATTTTAAAGAAGATTTCTTTGGTCGTGCCACAAATCTCACCGTTAGCGGACAGCTTGAAGGTGAGCTTGCTGCCATGGCATTAAGCGAAATTTATACTTTCGGTCCTACTTTCCGTGCAGAGAATTCAAACACTGCGAGGCATCTTGCCGAGTTCTGGATGATTGAACCTGAAATGGCTTTTTATGATCTGGAAGATAATATGAACCTCGCTGAAGAGTTCATCAAATATCTTATCCGCCATGCGATGGAAAATAACAAAGATGATTTAGAATTTTTAGCGCAGCGATTGGATGAAGAAGAAAAACAAAAACCACAGGCAGAGCGAAGTGAGATGGGATTGATAGAAAAGCTGGAATTTGTTGTTAACAATGATTTTGAAAGAATAACTTATACCGAAGCTATAGATATTTTGCTCGCATCGCCTGCATATAAAAAGAAAAAATTCAAATACGATGTTAGCTGGGGAATTGATATGCAGAGCGAGCATGAGCGCTATCTCGTAGAAAAACATTTCAAGAAGCCGGTGATTGTCACCGGTTATCCGAAAGACATCAAGGCATTTTACATGCGCCAGAATGAAGATGGAAAAACGGTTGCTGCGATGGATATTTTAGCTCCGGGCATTGGTGAGATTGTTGGTGGCTCACAAAGAGAAGAAAGACTGGAAAAACTAGAAGAAAGAATGAAAGCCATGCATATTCCCATTCAGGAAATGTGGTGGTATCTCGATACGCGCAGGTTCGGAACTGTTCCTCACGCTGGCTTTGGGCTTGGGTTTGAGCGCATGGTGCAATTTGTGACGGGCATGACAAATATCCGCGATGTGATTGCGTTCCCAAGGACTCCAAAGAGCGCAGAATTCTGATATGATTTTTTAAATCAGTAGTCTTCAACTTTTCCAAAGCTGAAAATGGTTGATAAACTTGTAAGCTAAAACCAAGCTTTGGAAAAGTTAAATCGCACGAAATCTCTGCGGTTCTCTCATTTTCCTCTGCAGCTCTCTGTAGGTTTAACTCACAAAAAATTTTGTGGAATTTCTTAATCAAGGAATCTCATTATTGTTTGCTTCTCTTCACTAATCTTTAAATAATTTTTATGGCTGATGTAGATATTACAGCCGGCAAAAGCCGCAACAGGAAATCTTTGTACACACATAAAAAAAATTCAACAAAAGTTGACTTAACACCAATGGTCGACCTCGGCTTTTTATTGATTACTTTTTTTATGGTCACCACTGCTTGGACAAAGCCGCATGTAACCAATCTCTTCTTGCCCGCAAATGGCGTTTCAACAACAATTGGAGATAGCGCAGTTCTTACAGTTTTACAAGGCAAAGACAATAAGATTTTTTATTACAACGGAACGCTTGATGGTTCTTTGAAAACAGGCTCATTCGGGATAACAAATTATTCCGTGAAGGATGGAATTGGTGAAATTCTTAGGCAGAAGCAATTATTAATGGACAAAATTCACAAAGGCGGAAGAAAAGATTTGATGGTTCTCATCAAGCCTTCGGACGATGCTAAATATGAAAATCTGGTAAGCCTGTTAGACGAAATGGTCATTAATAAAGTTTCACGTTTTGCATTGGTTGATATTGACGAAAGCGAAAAGAAATTGCTGAAAGAAAAAATCAGATAAGAGCAGTATCTTGCTTTTAACATTCCAACGAAATAATGTTATCAAAGCAAAAACTAATTTCTTTCTCATTTATTCTTTGCCTCATTCTTTTTGTAATTGTGCTTTATTTCGGGAATCCCGTCTATCATTCGGATGATGATGTGTATTTGTTATATCTTCTTGGTGGCGGGTTTGGAGATGCACCTACGAATTTGCTTCATTACAATTTTTTGATGCATCCGTTGCTGGGTTGTTTAATCAAAGAACTTTATCTGCATTTTTCAAATACAAATTGGTACTCACTTGTTTTATATTTTTTTCATTTTTTTTCTTGTTTCGTTCTTCTAAAAATTTTGCTTTCGGGGAAAAAAACATTTGAAGCTTTTGTTGTTTTTCTGATTGCTTTTTTTGTTTTTGAGGCACAGTTCTTATTAACCCCGTCTTTTACTAACACTGCACTCATTATTGCAATGGCAGGAATCGTAATGCTTTTGCGAGAAACGAATAAACCAAAGCCAGATATTAAATTAATTACAACAGCAATTATTTTGATTGTGATATCAACCATGTTCCGGTTACACACTTTGATACCGCTACTATTGATTGCTTCACCTGTCTTTATTTTTAGCATTTATCAAAAAAAGAGAATTGTAGTTTATTCACTGATGATTTCAGGTTTTATAATTGTGTTCTTGAATTATTATCAGCAAGAATTTTATTCAGCTAAAATACCTCAATGGAAAAGTGAAGAAGCATACAGAACTGTTGCATTTGATTATTATAACAACCCAAGAAAAGCGCAAAATGCTGATATATCAATAGAAGTTTCCTTTCTCAATAACGGTTTGTTTTGGGACAAACAATTTTTATCATCAGAGAAAATCCAGAAAATAAATGAACTAACCAAAGTTTCATCAGCTTTAGATACCAGCAATTTTAAAACCTACCTGTATTGGTACTTTATCAATAACCGGATTTTTTTGTGCTCATTTCTTTTTGTTTTCGCATTTACAGCATTACAGTCCGGCAAAACAAACAGGATTTTGAATATAGCCTGTCTTCTTACCACTGTTGCTTTGCTTATCTATTTATTGCTCTTTAAAAAGCTGCCTGTTTATATAACACCTGCGCTCATTTTGTTCTATATTTTTCTTACATCACAGTTTTCCTCATCAAATTCTGATACAAATTCATCGCAAAAGATGTTCCTAATCACAAAAATGCTTTTATCATTTGCTATACTTGTGTGGAGCATCATAAGATTGCAAAAAAATATCTCCTTTCACAGAAGTATGAATGTTGAATTTCATTGTGCCTGGCAGGAAATAAATTCGCATCCTGATAAGCTATTTGTCAGCACTGATGACCATTTCCCACTAGATTATTTTTCTGTTTGGGATATCCCTAAAAAATTCACGATAACCAATATTTTATACAAAGAGCAATTGCTGAATAATACCTATCAAAAAGTTTATGAAAAGTTTTCTATTTCTACAGCAAAGGATTTTATAAATAATCCCAATATTCATTTTGTCGGGAAAAAAGTCAAAGGAATTGAAGAATATTATGCCAAAGCGTATAAAATGAGAGTGCATTTTTCTGAAGCAGATTCAAGCTTCAAATGTCAGGAAGTTCGTCATTTAATTTTCAACTTAGTCTCTCCTTTTTAAAGCAAGTACTAAATATTTATTACAAAGACCATCTTTAATAATTGATAAACTTCTTTTATAAAAAGCTTTAGGATGCGAGAAATAATAAGCAGTCATATTTCTGCGGATACCTTCAGAGCGGCTGCTTTTTTTCTTGTCAACAATATTCTTCATACTGATGGGCTGGATTTGAAGCAAGCTGTCGTTTTCAACCAATGAATAGGAAGAAAATAACTGCCGGAAAGATTTCTGAGAAAAATCATTCAGGTGATATGGATTAATGTCTGTTGAAAAAGTAACCGGTGCGGAAGCTATCAAAATACCTCCGGGCAGAAGCAGTTGATATAATTTTTCTATGAACATTGAAGGGTTTCTCAAATGTTCGATTGTTTCCAACGTAATAATTGTATCAAACTTTTTTTCATCAACAAAATCAAACACATCTTTCCCGATAAATCGTATTTTAGAATGCGTATAACGTTCATGCGCATACGAAATGCTTTCGGCAGAAATATCTACTCCGATTATCTCAGAAATTGAATCGCCGAATTCGCTGACTAATAAATAAGAGCCGTAGCCTGTGCCACATGCGATATCAAGCACTCGACCAGGAACAATATATTTTCCTGCGAAACGATATCTTTCATAGTGAAGATGAAGTGAAGCCAATCCGAATTCATCATGCAACTCATCAGGAACTATCCGTTCCATCGAACTATTTGCCATCATCTTCATTTTTTTTTACAGAAAAATCTTTCGCGCCTGCTATCGCTTGATCTCGCACCAGTTCTGCAATCTGATTTTCCAACCTTCTTATTTTAGAATAGAGCAGCATTATTAAATAGCTGAATGAAATAATGGCTATATAGAACAATAAATCTGCGCCACGACCCACTCCTAGAGAAGAAGAAATTTTTGTGGTAAAGTCAGGAAGAATAACAAACAAAATCCCACCACAAAAAATAATCGCCATTAATATTTTGTCGAATACCGCACTACGAAACCAGCGGAAATATGAGATGAAAATTACTATCAGTGCAAGCAGCAGTAATGGTTGTATTAGTTTCATCTGTTTAATTTTTTAAAAATTAAATCGAAAAGAATATTGACTGAATTAAAAATGCTTTGACCTTTTTGTTTAGAATATTCTGTGTAATGAATGGTTACTGGCACTTCTTTATATCGCAATAATTTTTTTTTGACAAGATGCAATATTTCTGACGCATGAGCCATCCTGTTTTGAGTGATGGTGATTTTTTTGATTGCATCTTTATCTATTGCACGAAAACCATTATGAGCATCGCTCAGCAAAATGCCATAGAATATCCTGTTAACATATCTGCCTGTCTGTAGAACTATTTTCTTGCTTGCAGAAATAGATTGCTTGTCTTTATTGTTCAAAAACCGAGAGCCAAAAACTATGTCACATTCATTCTTTGACAAAGGCTCAATCAATTTCTGAATTTCGTTTGCATCATGCTGGCCATCTGCGTCAAAATGTACAACAATATCTGCAGCCAGATTTTGTGCAGCTCTCATACCCGTTTGCAAAGCTGCTCCTTGTCCAAGATTCAGGCGATGTCTCAAAAAAATGATCGGGTATTTTCTTGCAATTTCTTCAACATCATTATCAGAGCCGTCATCTACCAATATAATATTGTAACCTAATGATAATAAATCCTGCAAAGTTCTCTTAAGCACTGCTTCATCTTCATTAAAAACTGGCACAATAACAAAAATTTTCTGTTGATTCATTTCAGAAAAACTTTACTGTATAAAAATTTTCAGTTTCTCCAATTGAATTCGGCATATCAATTTTTAAAAATTGTACTGGCTTATATAAAGAAAAAAAATTGCTATAATAATCCAATGATGTGCTATTCAATATCACTAATAAAGTTACAGGTTTTGAATGGTGCATCGCCTTGTTCAGGCTTGCCCATTCATATAGAGCCGGAGTTCCTGAAAGACTTCCTATGTTATCAAGTTCATGACTATCTGAGCAAATAACCAGATCTGGTCCTTGCTTTTTTAAACTATCAACCGTTTTTACAGTAACAAAATCTATCAGCTCAGATTTTCTGTTCTTTCCAAATTCTTTCTTGATAAGTATTTGTTTCGACAAATAGTAAAACCCATGGATAATGCTAACAGATGTGAACATAATCACCAATGCAAAAAAAAACTTTGCGCTCTTTCCTAAAAGCGTCTGTTTATAAAGCATCAAAAATAAAATGCCTTGTTGAATAAAAATGAAAACAACAGCATAATATCGCAGCTCCTGAACATAAGTCCAGAATTTAGTATATCCGTCATTATAGGGTTTCTGGGTGAGGGATAAATAAAGCAATTGAAAAAATATGGCTACAGAAGTTGTAATTCCAAGATACATGTAAATGCTTCTTTTTGATGTGAAATGAAAACCAGTTTTTTTTATATATCGGATTGCCAGTGTTAACATTAAAAGACTCAAAAGAACATTGACGCATTGCCAGAAAATGATCACTTTCAAATAAGGCATGTTAAGTATCCGTGAAAGCTGCATGTCATAAAATCTAAAATCGATAAGGCTCGCAGGGATGATTGGTGCGAGGCTCAAAATATGCTCTGGAAAAAAACCTTTTCCTGTTGGGTTAATATAAACAGCGCTTCCTGAATGTTGCTGCTGAAACCATAACATATACATGATGCATACAGACAAAATAAAACATGCTGATATAACAGCTTTGATAATTTTTGGATTTTTTTTTCTTACTGAATAAAACAGCAGAAATAATAATGGAACAAAGCTGATGGAATAATAAAGATATTTCAGCCATGCACAGTAAGCCAGCAATAAAGCTGCTGCTATTGCATTTAAAAATATTTTATTCTCCGATACAATGATGCGCATCAGAAAAAAAATTGCCCACATAAAAAAAGCAACAGCTATTAAATCTGAAAACCAAACTGACAAAAAAGGGTAGGGAACAAATCCTGCAAAAAGCATATAGGCATTAATAGCCCAAACCTGAACATTCAGCAGAACTAATATTTTTCTCATCGCAAGAACCAGAAGCGTTGCTCCAATTGCATTCAAAATATAGGAAGCAATAATCCAATCAACTCGTGTGATTACTTTTATTATTACCAACAGCCATGAATAACCGGGGGGCCATTTGTTGAGCGGCTCAAAATAAGTGGCCGATAAATCCTTAGCCGAAACAGTTGCTAAAGAATATCCTTTCCCTCCAAAAATATTTTTGGCGGCAGCAATCGCGAAAGAATTATCATAGGAAAAATTGGGGAGCACGAGTTGCCATGCATTAATAGAAGCAATCGCTATCACTAAAATGAAGAAAGTGGTAGCTGGAGAAGAGAAAGTTTTTTTAAACAGTTGCATAGGCGATTAACAAGTTAGTTAATCTTTTTCCGATAAGCATTTATTCTTGCGTGCACGTTTTCTCTGATGTTCATATAAAATAAATTGATATCGCCGATATGATAATTTTTTGTCATGAAGAAAAAACTTCCTGGAAAATGCGGTTTATTCAGCCATAAAATATTACCATGAATCTGAGCATCTGCAACCTGAAGGTTGATTGTATTAAATTTTGTCAGCACTCCGCCAAGGTTCAAATCTTTTGGTGCATAATCGTTACTGCCAGTCCAGGTCAATGGATTAATGACTATGCATTTTTGTTTTTCTGCAGCCACATAATCTGATTCATAGTTTTTTCGAAAACTGCGCCAGCCTATAATGCAGCCTGTTTGTAAAGAGTCTTTGCATGTCTGCAATTCTGTAAATTCATTTTCAGGCATAAACATACCAATCACATAAGCTGCGACCAATTTATTTTTCAGCGGCTTTCCATCAAAAAATTCCTTCAGCAATCTTTGAGCGTGCGTGCTTCCCTGACTGTGAGAGGCAATAATAATCGGTCTGCCATTATTATAATGGTCGAGATAATATTGAAAAGCTGTTTTCAAATCCTGATATGCCAAATCAAATGCTGCTAAAGCATCGGCTGTGTCTTTTGTGAAATAGGAACGGATATGAGCCTGGCGATATCTCGGCGCAAAAATCCTGCATTCATTAAAAGCACTTGCCTGATAAAGAATGGTGCTGTAATCTGTTTTTGCGTTGAGCGAATCATCATTTATATCTGCATTCCATCTTTTATCATTATTATCAACAAATGTGGTTGGGTGAAGAAAGAAAACGTCTACTGATGTGTCCTTCACGAAACCCTTTTTTAAGGGCTCAGGAACACTGTCTGACAAACTTCTTTTGTATGGATTTGCTGCCCAATAATAAAGTTTGCTATAATCCGGAATAGCTGTTTTGCTCTCAAAATTGTATTCTGAGATATGTTTTAAATATTTCGGAGAACATGAAACTAATAAGCTGAAAAAAATCACGATAATGAGAGCGATATTTCTTTGTGTCAAAATTTTTAATTTTACGGGATAAATCTAATATAAAATTTATTCACTCATAAAAAGATTGCTGTATGGGAATCCCTGTTGTTGACCTTCATGATTTTTTGCATGGCGATGCGCAAAAAAAATCTGCATTCGTTCAGGCTTTGGGAAAAGCTTATGAAGAAGTGGGTTTTGTGGCGGTGAAAAATCATGGCGTGCCGGATGATTTGATTGCTGACTTATATAAATATGTGCAACAGTTTTTTTCTTTGCCATTGGATAAAAAGAGAAACTATGAAAAGCCTGAACTTGCCGGGCAGCGCGGCTACACTTCATTTGGAAAGGAACATGCAAAGGGAAGCGATGCTCCGGATTTGAAAGAATTTTTTCAGTTCGGGCAAACGGTGGAAGACAATGACCCGATAAAAGAAGAATATCCTGATAATGTTTTTGTGGATGAAGTGCCGCAGTTCACGCCGACATTTTTCAAAGCTTACCGCGCATTTGAAAAATCAGGGAGCGCATTGTTAAGAGCGATTGCTTTGTATCTCGGTCTGGATGAAAATTATTTTGCAGATTATATCCATAACGGCAATTCCATTTTAAGAGCCATTCATTATCCTCCTATCACGCACGAGCCAAAATCTGCCATCCGCGCAGAGCAGCATGAAGACATCAACCTCATCACATTATTAGTTGGCGCATCTGCTGATGGATTGCAAATCCTCACCAAACAAAATGAATGGGTCGGCGTGACTTCATTGCCTGAACAAATTGTGGTGAATGTCGGCGACATGCTCCAGCGATTAACAAACAACAAATTAAAATCGACCACTCACCGCGTAGTGAACCCACCTCGTGAAAAATGGAACACGTCGCGTTTTTCTATCCCATTCTTTCTTCATCCTAAAAGCAGCATGAGCCTCGCCTGCTTAGAAAGCTGCATTGATACAATCCATCCAAAAGCATATCCTGATGCGACTGCCGGCGAATATTTGGATGAGAGATTGAGGGAGATTGGGTTGAAGAAGTAGCCTGATTTTTAGCCACAGATTCACAGATTGGGTCTTATCTACAAATCTGTGACTTATTTTTGTTACCGTTTGCTTCCCATTTCCCGCCACTCATAAAATCTGAAAAAATTTTTTTAAAGCCTTTCTATTTTTCAAAAATACCGTCCATGCTGCATTTCAGCCCAAAAACCATTAGCTGTTTATAAAAATTACCTTCTTTAAAATGGTACTTTGTTTTGCATAGTACTAAAATTCACCTTATATTTGTATCGGAATTAGGATTTATACCATTAGTTCTCTCTAAAAAGATAATAATATGAACATCGAGAACACACAAAGCCAAATGAGAAAAGGAATCCTGGAGTTCTGCATCTTTTCCATCATCCGCCGCGGCGAAGCTTACCCTTCGGACATTGTGGAAGAAATGAAAGGTGCCAACCTCCACATCCTTGAAGGCACATTATACCCCTTGCTGACAAGGCTAAAAAATTCAGAAATGCTCACCTATCGCTGGGTGGAAAGCAATTCCGGCCCTCCGAGAAAATATTTCTCGCTTACTCCAAAAGGCGAACAATTCTACAAGGAACTTGAAGCGACCTGGAACGAATTGGCAAGCGCGGTTCATGCGCTGGCGAGCAAAAAAGAAAACATGCCCGACAGCACCAACCAAAACCCAAGCTTCTAAACTTCAACCATCAAATACGTTTTACAATGAAAAAGATTATCAATATAAATTTTCACGGCAGGGTGGTTCCGATTGAAGAAACTGCTTTTGACATACTCAACCAATATGTGGAAAGCCTTCGGAAATATTTTGCCAACGAAGAAGGCCGTGATGAAATCATTAATGATATCGAAAATCGTTTTGCTGAGCTTTTTGCCGAACGATTAAAAGCCGGTGCTAACTGCATCACCGACGCCGATGTGAATAATATTATCGCGAGCATGGGCAGGCCGGAAGATTTTGAAGCAGCAGATGCTGACGGCGGTGTTCCTCCAAAAACTGAACAACAAAGCAGCAGCCAGCAGCAATCTCAACAGTCATACACTTATGCCACTTCTCCATCCAGAGGAAGATTATATAGAAACGCTGATGATAAAATATTAGGAGGCGTGTGTAGCGGGCTTGCAAATTATCTGAGCATTGACCCGGTGATTTTGCGAATCGCGTTTGTTATTCTGTTCGGTGCATTGTTCTGGGTGTATCTTTTGCTCTGGATAGTTGTGCCTTCACAGTCACAGCAGTCAAGCATTACCAAAAGATTATTTCGCAGTGCAGATGACAAAGTGATTGGAGGTGTAGCCGGAGGTTTGGCAGCTTATTTTAATATTCAGGTTTGGATACCAAGATTAATTTTTGCTTTGCCATTTGTAGTTGGCATCGCATCAGGCATTTTTCACGCTGCATTTTGGGATTGGGATTTTGCACCAAGGTTTATATCTGGCGGATTGGGCAGCACATTAATCATTAGTTATATCATACTTTGGATAGCCGTGCCTGTTGCTAATACAGCATCTGAAAAATTAGAAATGCGCGGAGAAAGAGTGGATTTGAATTCCATTGCAAATACCATCAAAGGAGATTTGGAAGGATTTAAAGGCAGAGCAGAAAAAATGGGGAATGATATTAAAGAAGGTGCTCAGAAATTCGGCGCTGAATTTAAAAGTACCGCGCAGCAGAAAAGCAGAGACCTTTCTTATGAAATAAGCAACAGAAGAAGCAGTGGTCTCGGGCATGTGATTGGTGTGCTTTTCAAAGCATTCTTCCTTTTCATCGCAAGTGTTATCGCGCTTTCATTATTCGGTGTGCTGATTGGTCTTTTGTTCGGAGGCATGGCTTTGTTGCCATTTAAAAATTTCTTTTTGTCCGGCGTAGGCGAAAATTTTCTTGCATGGCTTAGCCTGATATTATTTTTAGGAGTTCCGCTTATTGCAATCCTCACATGGCTCATCAGGCGCATTATGGGCGCACGCTCCAAGAATCATTATCTCGGCTACGTGTTCGGAACACTTTGGGTTATTGGATTGGTATCGCTCATCATTTTGTTCACTGACTTTGTGAGAAACTTTAGGGCAAAAGATTTTGTTGAAGAAAGCGTCAACATATCTCAGCCTGTCATCGGAAAACTTTATGTTGATGAAACTAATGCAAGAAGAGGCTTTCATTATTTTTCTCACAGATGGAATTGGGTTGACTGGGACAATGACTGGCCGATTTACGGAGACAACTATGATTCTCTTTTGTTGAATACCGTTCGTGTTGATGTTGTGAAAAGCAAAGATTCATTCTTCCACGTCCAGAAATTAAAATTCAGCAGAGGCAGAACACAAAAACAAGCTCAGGAAACTGCAGAAAAAATTGATTTCGGAATCATGCAACAAGACAGTGTGCTGTTATTGCCAAGAGGTGGTTTTCCAATCAGCAAGAATGAAAAATTCCGGAATCAACAGGTTTTGGTAATCATCGAAGTGCCGGTGGGAAAGAAAATTCAGATTGACGGCAGCGTTCACAATTATAATTGGTTCAACATTAATGTGAGAAGAAACGGCTGGACAATCAGTGATGATGATGAATGGAACAACGACTGGAATGAAAGATATGATTGGGAAGCAAACACTGAATACATTATGACTGCAAAAGGACTTGAAAGAACTGACAAGACTTATGAAAATAATGAAGAAGAAAATGAACATAAAAAAGTAACTCCAAAATCAGATAAGGGTTACCGTTATAAAGGAATTGATTCTAATAAAACTAAAGAAGCAGCTCCAAAAAAAGATTCTGCTACTCAGCAAAAATCCGTGAAAGAAGCTCAGCCGCAGGAAAAAACAGCATCACTAAAAAAATCTGAAGAAGACGTTGGTTCTGAAAAAGCATCATCTCCTGTTTATTTCTTGTCGATGATTTTGCAATAATCAAGATTATGAAAAAAGGATTATTAATAACTGCTTTGCTTTTAGTATGCATCTGGTTTAGTGCTGCCGCACAAAAATCTTCTTCTGAAGAAATATCAGCGAAACTGGAGATAAAGGACAGCTTATTATTCGATGCTGCTTTTAATACCTGCAACCTGAACGATGTCGAATTAGTCTTATCAAAAGATTTTGTGTTTTATCATGATGGCGGATATGGAGAGCGTACAACAAGTCAGTCTAAAAAAGATTTTGTTGGTGACATTCAGAAAAATATTTGCAGCAATAAAAACATGAAGATGAAACGTGAAATTGTGAAAGGAAGTCTGCAGGTTTTTTTAAAAGATGATAACAACGCCATTCAAACCGGAATGCAAAGAATTTATGTAGTTCTGTCAAACGGAGCCGATAAAATTGCCGAAGAATCAAAATTCACACGCGACTGGAAAAAAATAAATGGAGATTGGAAAATGACGAGAGAATTAGATTATGCTGTGAATTCAAAATTTAACAACGAAACATCAAGTCCTCTGTATAAAGAAATTTTTCATATGGACAGCGTTTTGTTCAATGCTTTCAATTCGCATGATTTGGAAAAATTAAAATTTCTTTTTTCTGAAGATCTTGAATTCTATCACGACAAAGGGGGTCTCACGAATTATACTCAGAACATGCAGGCATTTAAAGAAATGGCTTTACAAACACACGATTTAAAAAGAGAGCTCGTTTCCGGAAGCCTCGAAGTATATCCTATTAATAATTATGGAGCTGTTGAAATCGGTGTTCATCGTTTTTGCCATGTTGAAAATGGGAAAGATGTGTGCGGCAGTTTCAAGTTTGTGCATGTCTGGAAAAAAACAAATGACGGATGGAAGCTTGCAAGAGTTGTGAGTTATGACCATTAAAAATATTTAAACTCGGTTGAAGTTGGAACACAGGGCCTCATGCCGAAAGGCGGAGGCTCTTTTATTTTAGAGACATTTCAAAACGATTCTTTATTTTGCTTCATGCATGAATGAAGAAATTGATTATACTATTTTCAGATGCCCAATAACAGGAGAGGATTTGGTGCCTGCAACTGACGATGTATTAAAGCAAGCCAATAACATTTCTGAAAAAGAAAACTTCTTTTCCGAAGGATTGGTAAATTCTTCTGTTACTTATTTCTTCCCGCTAAAAAATGATATCTTTTTTTTGTTCAAGTACTATGCTATTCCTTTAAGAGAAAATAATGAGCATTTGAAAGAAATGCATTCTGACAAGCAAAGGATTTTCAATTATTATAACAGCATAAACTATCATGAATTTGAAGGGCAACAAATATTCAGCGATGCTGAAAAATTTGTTGATTTCAGGTCTTTTGCTCTGGAATATACACAGCACGGCTTTTCGAATGTGAGGCAATACATTCATCAATCCGGGAAATATTTTGTGGATGCAGGTTGTGGCTCCGTCGCTTTTAAAGAATATATTTTTCTTGCCGAAGGTTTTGATTGCAGGATTTGTGTTGACATTTCCGCAAAAGCGTTAATGCAAGCTCAAAAAAATTTAGCAAAATATAATCAGCATGGCATTTTTATTTGCGCAGATATTACTAATCTTCCTTTAAAAGAAAATATTGCTGATGCTGTCATTTCCCAGCATGTTCTTTTCCATGTGCAAAAAAAATTGCAGTTGACTGCTATGAAAGAAATGTTACGAATTGCAAAGCCCGAAACGAAAATTGCGATTGTGTATGACTGGTTCTATCATTCTCTATTAATGAATCTAACATTAGGGCCATTTCAATTATATAGAATCGTCAGGCATTATGCAGGCAAAGTGTATGCAAGAATCTTCAAAAAAAACAAGCTTTATTTCTATGCTCATTCCAGAAAATGGTTTTATAAAAACAATCCTGGAAAGAAAATGGATATTTATGTCTGGCGGAGCATCAACAAACATTTTTCAGATATTTATATACACGAAAAATTGGGCGGCAGGAAACTGATAAACTACATCCGGAAGATGGAGAAAAAATATCCTGAAAAAATGGGCAGGATAGGAGAATATCCCGTGATAGTGATAGAAAAGTGATAAGTCGTAAGTTTGCAATCAACTTAAAATAATGTTTCTGATGAAGTCTACTCCTTTCACACAAAAGCACATAGCGCTCGGTGCAAAAATGGCTGAGTTTGCCGGATATAATATGCCGATTAGTTATAGCGGAATTAATGATGAACATGCCGCTGTACGCAACAATGCGGGCGTTTTTGATGTGAGCCACATGGGCGAATTTATTTTGAAAGGTCCGCATGCCTTGGAGCTTATCCAACGCGTGACCAGCAATGATGCCTCAAAACTAACTGTTGGAAAAGCACAATATAGTTGCCTGACCAACAACACCGGTGGCATTGTTGATGACTTGATTGTGTATTGCATTGAAGAAAATAATGTGTATATGCTCGTAGTGAATGCGTCCAATATTGAAAAGGATTGGAACTGGATTAGCAAGCACAATGCTCACAAAGCAGAGATGCATAATATTTCTGATAAAACCTGTCTGCTTGCTATTCAGGGACCAAATGCTACAAAAATTCTGCAGCCACTAACGGATATGGATATCCTGAATTTGAAATATTATACATTCGCGAAAGGGAAATTTGCTGGAGTTGATAATGTGATGGTGAGTGCAACCGGTTACACGGGTGCAGGCGGCGTGGAAATTTATTTTGAAGACAAGGATGACAATGCTGATAAAATCTGGGACGCGATTTTTGAAGCGGGAAAGCTTTCGGGTATTAAACCAATCGGTCTTGGCGCTCGTGATACACTTCGCCTGGAAATGGGTTATTGCTTATATGGAAACGATATTGATGATACGACTTCTCCTTTGGAAGGCGGTCTCGGCTGGATTACCAAATTCACCAAAGATTTTACTGCAAAAGAAATTTTGGAAGAGCAGAAAAAAGATGGTGTCAGGCGCAAGCTCGTAGGCTTAGAAATGCTTGAAAAAGGAATTCCACGGCATGATTATGAAATCAAAGATTTTTCAGGAATGACAATTGGGAAAGTCACGTCAGGAACACAATCACCATCATTAGGGAAGGCGATAGGGCTGGGTTATGTGACTACTGTTTTTTCAAATATTGATACAAAGGTTTATATCAAAGTAAGAGATAAGCTTTTGCACGCTAAAGTGGTAAAACTTCCGTTTAGTTAGAAGAAATTTCACGCAAAGAGCGCAAAGGATACAAAGAACGCAACGAATTCTATAAACCTGCCTTTTTTTCCTTGTTTTCATGGTTTTCTTTTTATGAAAAAAATTCTTTTGCAATAGAAAATGGAATGATTTTTTCTTGTTTATGGTAATCCAATAATCCATTTGAATATGTCATCTATTCATCTTACCACATTTATCGCTGCACCCATTGAGCGTGTTTTCGATCTAAGTCGCAGCATCGACCTTCACAAAAAATCAATGGCCCATACAAACGAAAAAGCTGTTGCTGGAACAACTTTCGGGCTTATACAATTGCAGGAAACTGTTACCTGGAAAGCAAAACATCTATTCAAAGAAAGAATGATGCGCGTTAAAATCACAGAGATGAGCAAGCCCTTTTCTTTCACTGATGAAATGGTAGAAGGCGATTTTAAAAGCATGAAGCATGAACATCATTTCAAAAAAGTGGAGAATGGAACTTTAATGATTGATTTGTTTTCTTTCGCTGCGCCTTACGGAAGTTTGGGCAGTGTCGCCAGCAAAATATTTCTTACTAACTACATGAAGAAATTATTGGAGCAAAGAAATATCATTATTAAAGAATATGCAGAATCGGATAAATGGAAATTTATTCTGCAATAGATTTAAATTTAATAAACGATGCTGAATAAATTATTCATCCAAAAAATCCAGGCAATCCTATAAATCCTAGTTCAGACAATTATTAACTACATTTTAATCATTCATTCTTTCTGCGCCTTTTACAATTATTTTCTATCTCCTACATTTGCAAAACATGCCAATTTCAAAACCCTCATTACATACCTGTTTATCGCCGGCGCTGCTTAATTTATATGATGTAAATAATTCTATCGTTGTTATCATCGATGTGCTTCGCGCCACATCAACGATTGCAACTGCTCTATATAATGGGGCTAAATGCGTGATACCTGTTGACAGCGTTGCTAAATGTATTGCGCTCGGAAAAAAGATTGACAGCATTACCGCCGGCGAGCGTGACGGTAAAATCGCAGAAGGATTGAAACACGGCAATTCTCCTTTTGAATACCCGAAAGAATTTATTGCAGGAAAAACCCTGGTCCTCACTACAACAAACGGAACCAAATTATTGCACATGGCTTTGGACAAAGGGGCAGGTAGCATTATTACCGGCTCTTTTCCTAATCTTAGTGCTGTTTGTGATTATCTGCTTTCTCAAAATCAAAATGTGCTGCTTGGTTGTGCTGCCTGGAAAGATAAAGTGAACGTAGAGGATATGCTGTTTGCCGGTGCAGTCATTAGTCGGATCAAAAACAATTTCTCTATCAACTGCGATTCTTCTCAAATTGCCGAAACAATTTATGAAGATGCGAAAGATGATTTGTTTGAGTTCATCAAACAAAAAAATGCATCGCATTATCACAGGCTCGCCAATTATGGATTAGAAAAAGATATCAAATATTGTCTCGCTGCTGATGGCGCAAATGTTCTTCCTTTTTATGAAGATGGAAAGCTGGTAGTGCATAAAAATCTCAAATAATCTTTAGATTAATAACTGTATCTGTTTATCAACAATTTGAAATTGCAGACTGAAGATGCTCATAGATTTGCAGATGAAAGGATTGCGACGCAACAATGAAGCCATGAAAACTGATGTTGGTATCTAAATCTTCCTCGTATTAAATAATCCCTCCCGATTTCGTAAACTGCATGAAGATTTGCTTCTTACTTTTGCAGGCTATATTGTTTTGAAAAAAAATACAATCCATATTGCTTTAGTGGGCAACCCCAATAGCGGCAAAAGTTCGTTGTTCAATTCTCTTACAGGATTGAACCAAAAAGTGGGCAACTTTCCGGGCGTTACAGTTGACAAAAAAACAGGCGTTGCTCAATTGATGCAGGGACCGAATGCGAATGTGATTGATTTGCCCGGCACTTATAGTTTATATCCAAAACGTAGCGATGAATGGGTTACATATAAAGTGCTGCTTGGACAAGATGAAGATGTGAAACCTGATATGGTAGTGCTGTTGGTAGATGCAAGCAATCTGAAACGCAATCTTCTTTTTTCCTCGCAGATTATTGATTTGAAAATTCCTGTCGTTATCGCACTAACGATGATGGATATCGCAAATAAGAAAGGGATTGAAATTGATGTTGCCGGATTGGAACGTGAGCTTGGTGTGCCTGTTGTTCCTGTGAACCCGAGAAAAAATAAAGGCATACCTGAATTAAAAAAAATTATTTCAAAAATTGCTCAGCAAATTCATCAGGCATCTGCAAGAGATTTTATACAAAGCAAATCACTTGCGACAGATGCAGTAAGCAGTGTGAAAAATATTTTCCCTGAAATCAGCGACTACACTGCGATTCACTATCTAATCAATCACGAGAATTTCAATTTCAATAAAGACATTCACGATAAGATTGAAGGCATTGAAGCAGAAAATAAATTCAATCACACCAGGGTTCAGGCAGATGAAATCATGCAGCGATATGGGCGCATCAAACAAATCATGCAGCTCACAGTTTCCGAGCCTGACCCGCTGCAAAAAACTTTGTTCACTGAAAAGTTAGATAGCCTTTTATTACATCGCACATGGGGTTATATCATTCTGCTTGTCGTCTTATTTTTTCTTTTTCAAAGTGTTTTCTGGATTGCCAAATTTCCGATGGATGCCATTGATTGGACATTCTCGCAATTCAATGCTTGGCTTAGTAATCTCTTACCGACAGGCTGGTTCAGCGATGTGCTGATTAATGGAATACTCGCAGGGCTTGGTGGCATTTTGGTTTTTGTTCCGCAGATAATGATTTTGTTTGGATTGATAACTGTGCTCGAAGACACCGGCTATATGGCACGCATCAGCTTTCTAACGGACAAGCTTATGCGTAAAGTTGGGCTGAATGGAAAAAGCGTGATGCCGATGATTAGTGGATTTGCTTGTGCAGTGCCTGCAATCATGAGTGCCAGAAATATTGAGAATAAAAAAGAAAGGCTGCTCACTATTCTCATCACGCCATTAATGAGTTGCAGCGCAAGGCTTCCGGTTTATACTATTTTGATTTCAATCGTTATCCCTGATAAATCAGTACTTGGTTTTATTGGCTTGCAGGGGTTGGTGATGATGGGGCTTTATCTGATGGGATTCGTGATGGCATTGATTGTTTCTTATGTAGCAAAATGGTTCATTAAACTGAATGAGAAAAGTTTCTTTATCCTTGAGTTGCCTGTTTATCGTGCGCCAAGATGGAAAAATATTTTTGTGACAATGATTAACAAAGCAAAAATATTTGTGACGGATGCAGGAAAAGTAATCATTGTCATCAGCCTTATTCTTTGGGCGCTCAGCACTTACGGGCCTAAAGAAAGGATGAGGAACGTTGCAAAAAAATATGAAATAGAAGTACAGCAAAACCCGCAACAGTCAAAAGAAATAGAGCAGCAAAAAAAAGCAGCATTGCTCGAAAATTCCTATGCAGGAAGTCTTGGCAAATTGATTGAACCTGTTATCAAACCCCTTGGCTATGATTGGAAAATCGGCATTGCGCTTATTACATCGTTTGCAGCAAGAGAAGTTTTTGTTGGAACGATGGCAACATTATACAGCGTAGAAGGCGGTAAAGATGCCGACAAACAAACACTCCGCGAAAGAATGGAGTCTGCGAGAATGCCTGATGGAAGCAAAGTATACAACCTCGCATCAGGAATCTCATTGATGATTTTTTATATGCTCGCTATGCAATGCATGAGCACGCTTGCTGTGGTCCGCCGCGAAACAAGAAGCTGGAAATGGCCTGCCATTCAATTAGCTTACATGACTGGGCTTGCTTATGTCGTTAGTTTGATTGCTTATCAGTTATTGAAATGACATAATAAACCGAATTCCACTACTGCAAACTTACATTGCGCGACTTTCCTTTTGAATCCGTTATTTCTACAGATGTTACATTATTATCAATATTCAAAAATCTGCCTGATTGTGATATGAACCCTGCTCCGTAATTAAATTCTGTTTTCCGTTTTTTTCCGTTTTTTAAAGTGAGCGTTGCATAACTGTCATTAGATTGAAGAGGTATTATATGCTGTTGTTTTTTCAATTCGAATACTTTCATTGCATCTCTATTCTGAGAAGCAGCTATCAGACAATTACCTTTGCTGTTTGCGATCTTCACAAGTGCTTTGCCATTTCCAGGAATGTAGATCCCGCTTTGCTCAATGCTTAACGACTTAAAATTTCCTTTGCCATCCCCTTTCAAAACAAGACCATTTAAGGCATCGTATCTGCCAACAGAAACTTCAGTTCCATAATCATTTCCTGTCATCACAATATCTAAATTTCCATCGCCATCAACATCCTCAGCAATCATTCCATAAATGCTTGAAAACTGCGCCTGAATTGGCAAAGGCTGAATCGTGAATTGACCGTTGCCATCGTTTCTTATGAATGATGTTTGAAAATAATTCGCAGATAATATAACCGCTCCTTTTCTTCTTTCGTCTGATAATATATTATCCATTGTTGCAACAGCATAATCTTTATACCGCGGAAACCGCTTTCTGATTTCTACAATCTGCTTTGTCTCATCATCTTTTGTATGAGCAGGATATTCTCTTCTTATTGTATCAAGCTGTGATGTCGGAAGGTATAATGAAAACAGCGCGTCGTAATTGCCATCATTGTCAAAATCTTTTCCATACGCTCTTACAGGATATTGATCTGAGCCTCTGTAAAAAGAATTTAATCCAAGATTTCCAACTATATAATCCACATCGCCATCATTGTCAAAATCTCCTGCAATGATGCTGTTCCACCAGCCGGATTTGTTGTCAAGATCTGTCTGGAGCAAATCAAATTTTCCATGGTTGTTTTTGAAAAATTTTATGGGCATAAATTCTCCGGCTATAATCATATCAGGCCATCCGTCATTATCAAAGTCTGTGAACAATGCATCGCAAGTCATCCCTATATTGATCAGATCTTTTGCAACTGTCGCAGTTACATCCGTGAATTTAACAACGCCATTTTTTGAATCATTTCTGTAAATAAAAGATGAAACAGGTTGCGGATATTTGCCCGAGTTGACCCTTCCGCTAACAAACAAATCAAGATCCCCATCATTGTCATAATCGACTGCACGCACACACGATTTACTAATATTGTTTATTGGAAATGCACTCGTGTCTTTTGTGAAATTTCCTTTGCCATCATTCAGAAAAAACTGATCTTGGTAAGATGTCGTGTTGTGTGGGGATTGATTGCCTCCGCTTGCAATATATAAGTCAAGGTCGCCATCACCATCGGCATCAAACAATACTATGCCCATATCATAATATGGCTTATTAGTTGGATTGGCGTCGGGAATTAAATTTTTTGTACTGAATTTTCCATCTGCATCCTGCAAAAGAATTTGAGCGCTATAACCGACCGATCCTCCGCTAATCAGATCTTCAATACCATCGCCATTTACATCGCCCACAGCAAGAGCCGGACCATAATCGCTTAATTTATGTGGCAATAATTTCTGAATATCAAAATCAATATAATCGCTCTCTTTGTGCATCAGAGCTGCACCGATTGAATCACTGATTTCTTTGAACAAAGTATTTTTTGCAACCACAGGTTGCTGCCAGTTAAAATCCAGATGCGCATCATCGTGCTTAACAACTAGTTCCTGATCCGCTTTCACCTGAAGAAGCAATTGCATTTTGCCATCAGGCCATTTTACAATCACTGAATCAATCACAGATGTATTACCAAGCCCAAAATGAGCACCAAGCTCATCGGTAGATAAATACCCTCTGTAAGGGTTATTTTCGAATACCTGCTTCTTTCCTTTGCTGTAATTCAATTCTACAGATGCTCCTACTCCGTTCAGGTTTGGAGCCTTCCCTGAAAACTTGATTTTCAAATAGTGCCCGTGATCAGCGATGGTGTTGCTATTATTTTCATACACTGCAGCTTCATCATTAATCCTGTTAACCACATAATCTAAATCCCCATCATTATCGAGATCCACATAGGCAGCACCGTTAGAGAAAGAAGGCGTTTTGATGCCCCATTCTTCTGATACATTTTTGAAAGTCAGGTTGCCGTTGTTATGGAATGCATAGCTCGCAAGTTTCACTTCGGGTATCTGTTTCAAAAGAAAATCTTTTGGCGCAACCATGCTGGAATTTTGCCTGAAGAAAATAAAATCATGGTCTGTCACATCTTTCGGATATCCATTAGTAACAATAATATCGCGATACCCATCATTATCAAAATCTGCTATCAAAGGTGTCCAGCTCCAATCCGTTTCAGCTATTCCTGCAAGAAAAGAAATATCGCTAAAAACAGGATGTCCCAATGTGTCATTACTGCCCACCTGTCTGCCCTGATTTAATTGTAAAGAGTTTCTTACGTATTGATATTGATAACCGAAATGATCGCTATTATAATACATCTGATAATTGTTCCCGTTCATCATTGTCTTCTTGCGATAATTGTCTTCCGGGTTCATGTCAAGTTCTATTACGTCTGCAAGCCCATCATTATTGATATCAATAATATCCTGTCCCATTCCGTTTTGAGAAGTGTGCTTAAAATATTTTGTTACCTGATCGGTGAAAGTGCCATCATGGTTATTGATATATAAAATATCATTCCCTACAAAGTCATTGGAAACGTATATGTCTTTCCATCCATCCTGATCGATATCTGCAATTGTTGCACTATGCCCATAACCTTCAATAGTTATCCCTGCTTCTTTTGACACATTTTTGAAAACAGGATGGTTCAGGCTGCTATCCCAATCATTCCTGTATAATCTTCCCGTGCTAAAAAAACTTCCATCTTTCACGATTGGCCGAAAAGCGTTTGGGTTAGGTTCAGATTTGATTTGATTAACGGTGAGGTACATATCCAGGTCCCCGTCATTATCATAATCGAAGAAAGTAGCCATTGTTGAGAAAGTAGTATCATCCAGCCCATATTCAGCCGCCATATCTTTAAAACGAGGAACTCCGTTTTTATCATTGCCTTGGTTAATGTATAAAATATTTCTTCTCTGTTCCGGGCTTGATTTGATTGTTGCTGAAATATAAATATCCATTTTGCCATCGCCATTGATATCGACAACAGAAACACCCCTGCTCCATTTGCCTTCTCCTGAAACATTTGCCTGATCTGTGATATCCTCAAACTTTAAATGGCCTTTGTTGAGATATAGCTTATTTGAGACCACATTGCCTGTGAAATAAATATCCTGCAGCCCATCATTATTAAAATCTCCAATGCCAACACCTCCGCCATTGTAAATATTAGTGAGGTCAAATGGATTGATGGAATCGTTTTCTATGATCTTATTGTTAAAACTGATTCCTGATTCAGAAGATGTGACTTGAGTGAACAAAGGCTTATTCTTGCAACTTGCAAGGCAACAAGAAATGATAATAATTGTAAAATAAAACGGCTTCATATAACTCTAAAATAGAAATGAGGTAGACTTTATAAATCTACCTCATTTTAGTTATCAAGAAAATGATTTATTAATTGTATCCGGGATTCTGTGTCAAGCTTGATTTTCCATCTGGCCCACGGCTTGCATCAATTTGCGCCTGAGGAATAGCATAGTATTCGCTCTTGCCTTTTACGAATTGAGCTGCGGGCGTAACAGGAACTCCATATAAAGCTCCGTTTGGTGTTCCCAATGGATCATAAAAAATATATTTTACAGATGGCGTTGCTGAAGATTGATTAAAGCTATGATTGTAGCCAGTTTCATGTGCTACATAAGCGTTCAGCTCAACATCAGCAATCCCCCAACGAACCAGGTCAAAGAATCTCATACCTTCTGATGAAAGCTCGATTTTCCTCTCAAATCTGATTGCTTTTCTTGCATAATCCTGGCTTGCGAAAGTCGGGTATAAGCCAATTTTGTAATTAGCTGCTGGTATATTAGTTGTTCCCAAGCTTGGATCCTGAATGCCTGCAGCATTTTTAGGGTATTGATGTACCCAACCAGAAGGGTCAGAGTTTCTATCTCTTACTTGATTAACATAACCGGTTGCTGCAACAAGGTCATTAGCCTCCGTCGCACACTCAGCAGCCCATAAAAGCACATCAGCGAATCGGATATAAGCATAATTATTTGCTGTAGCCTGATTGGAAGCCCATCCACCATAAGCTTCAGCCAAAGTTGCTTGCTGAGCTTTTGTTACGACTTGTTTAATCGGGCTATATGGGCCGGCATTTGTTTGGTCTCTGATCCATGATTGACCAGGAGGCAGGCCCCAATCAAGATATGGGATGCCCCTTCTTCCCAAAGACCAGTCAATACGCGGGTCTAAAGTACCTGTATAAGTCTGGAAGGTGTCAGGCTTTGTAGGATCAGCCCAAGATGCTATACCTTCATCAGATTTGATATCAAAATCATTGAAATTATCAAGCAATGGCAATCCGGTTGCCGGATCTGTTTTAAATGAATTGGCAAGGCTATAAGAAGGCTGGTTAAAGCCGCAGCAAGTAGTAGGGCCACCGTAAGGGAAGTTCAATACATCGCCTCCATTACCATTTTGTCCTCCTGCATTATCACGGACAGACATTTGAGCTGAGAAAACTGCTTCCGCATTGTTCTTAGTTGCAGCATTGAAGTTATCACCGTAATGAGCCAGTAGTTGATATTTCTGACCGCCGGATGTTTGCCCGTTTGCAATAATATCTTTTATCAAGGTATAGGCATCAGTATAATTACCCTCAAACATATAGCATTTGGCAAGGAATGCCTTGGCTGCCCAACTATTAGCTCTACCAATTTGTTGTTGAGTGGCTGGCAAATTAGCAGCAGCATATTTAAAATCTGCTTCAATACCAGGCCATGCATCAATAGTATTTGAAACCAGATAGTTGTTTTTGCTGATATCAATCGATTCATCAATGTATGGAATATTTTTCCACATCTTTTTCCCTTCCAGATGATAAATACCCCTTAAAAAAACAGCTTCTGCTCTTATCTCCGTAGTATCAGCCGGGCTTAAATCCTTTGCCAAAGCCATTGTTTTAAGAACTGTATTACATCTGTTCACGGATTCATACACAATAATCCATTTGTCATTTAGATATAAATTATCCGGAGTGGTATTATAAGCCTGAACTGGCAGGAAATATGCTCCCTGATCTTGTTGGAACGATCCCTTGTGATCATCACCACCAGGAACACTACTGAAAATCCAATCATCAGCAGAACCTTCCCATACACCACCGGAACCGCTGGGCGCAGTAAGCCCTGGAACACCCGTTGTTCCCGCTGCTCCAACACCATCCAACAAAGAATAAGCACCAATCAAAAGAGCTTCAACGCCGCTTTTATTTGCCAGAGATGCCTGTGTGACCGGACCTACTAACGGTTTGTCCAGAAAGCTTTTTTTGCATGCAATAACCGCCACGATCATTACAAAAAAGGCGCAGATTGCAATTTTATAATTATTCTTATTCATAAAATATATTAATAATTAATTAAGTAATGTTAATAAACGCATTTTTAGAATGAAAGGTTGATGCCTACTAAATATCCTCTCTGATTATTCGGGTAGTTGCCATAATCAATACCAAATGCTCCTGAGACATAATTATTGGGTAATGCTCCATTGGCAGAACCAGGACCCTGAATCTCCGGATCTATTCCGGTATATTTTGTAATCTGGAAAAGATTGGTTGCCTGCACATACAATGTCAGGCGATCAATTCCTGTAGATTTCAAAACAGAAGGAGTAAGACTATATGCGACTTTTAAGTACCTCATTTTCAGGAAAGAACCTGGCTCAACAAAATAAGAGCTTGCTGAGTTGTTTGTGCTCGCAGATCCGTTTGATTCAAGAACAGGTGTCTTTGCATTCAGGTTTGTCGGTGTCCATGAATTGTTTAACAAATCAAGGCTCTTATTACCTGCAAATGAACCATAGAAATCTGTCCAGTATCTGGTTTCGTTATATATTTGATTCCCGTATGATCCATACAGAAAGGTTGATATTTCCCAGTTCTTGTAAGTTACCCCAAGATTAATACCGTAAGTGAACTTAGGATTAGGGTTGCCAATGGTAGTCTTGTCATAAGCATCTATTACTCCATCAGGCTTTCCGTTAGGCCCGCTGATATCTCTGAATTTAAATCTGCCCGCAGCAGCATCAGCCTGTGTCGGTGAATTCGCAACATCTGCAGAGTCCCTGAATAAGCGCTCAACTTCGTAGCCATAAAATGCTCCAACAGGCTGTCCTTCCCTAAGTCTCACTAAATTACCCTGTCTGGAAGCTGCTAAATCAACATATTTAGTTCCCGGAATTGTGATCATTTTATTTTTATAGCTTGTGAAGTTCAGCCCGATATTATAATGCAGGTCGTTGTTCACTGTCCCATGATAAGCTGCACTTAGCTCAAACCCCTTATTCTGCATGTTTCCTGCATTTAAAAAAGGAGGGGGCGCGTATCCAACAACAGCCGGAGGGTTTCCTAAAATAAGCAGACCGTCGATGCTCTTGATAAAATACTCCGCTGTGAAAGTGACTTTATTTTTAAACAGCACCGCATCTAAACCAATATTTTCAAGTTTGTCCTTTTCCCATGTAGTACCTGCATTTCCGATTTGCGTTTGCAAATAACCCGGAACCGAAGAGTTACTGCTTCCGTTGATGGAATAATAAGAGCTTTGTGTGCTTTGCCCGTAAGCATTGTATGCATTAGCTCCTGGCACATTTAAAACCGATCCTAATTTTCCCCAGCTTGCTCTCAATTTCAATTCATTGATCCAGACAACATCTTTCATAAATTCTTCACCCGAAATCCTCCATCCGACAGATACTGAGGGAAAATTTCCATATCTTACATTAGAAGCAAGCACCGATGCGCCGTCCCTGCGGAAAGTAGCTCCGAAAAGGTATTTATCAGCAAAAGCATAATCTAATCTGCCAAATAAAGAATACAGAGAATAATTCTGAGTTGCATAACTGCTGTTCACCTGATTATCGGTACCGTTTGTTAATACCCAATAATTTGGATCATTAGAAAGTGTCGCGCTAAAATCATTTCTGGTCCCTTCTACATGCCTTCCATAACCATCTTTAGCTTCTGTTCCCACCAATACACTTACGCTATGCTTTTCTGCAAAAACATTTTTGTACTGAAGTGTATTTGTCCAAAGCCAAGTACTATTATATTCTGATTTTTCTGTGAAGGTATTAGCAAGATTGTGTGATTCAAATTGTTCGTACGGAGTTGGACTAAATGAGGTTGAGTATTGATTATCAATCGTTCCGCCAAAACTTGTACGAATGGTAAAATGTTTCAGGAAATCGACTTCCGCAAACATATTACCAAGGATATCCCACTGATTTGTTTTGTTGTCTCTGCCAAATCTTTTCACATCGGCAACCGGATTATCACCATTGCCCATATTCGGGCCATCCCATGAACCTGCATAATTACCGCCAATATCATAAACAGGAATTATTGGCTGGCTATAATATACGTGCTGGATTGCACTGTTCTCCCACAAGTTGGCAAATAATGGATTGTTCTTGTAAAATACATATGCATTCTCACCAATCCTGATGTGATTTTTAACAGTAGTTGTAGTGTTCAGTCTAACAGAATATCTCTTTAAATAAGTGTTAAGCAATGTACCGTTCTGGTCTGTATAGTTCACAGAGAAAAGGTAGGTTCCTTTATCGCCGCCACCGCTTACAGTGACGGTGTGGTTTTGTTGAAATGCCTGTTTGAACGTTTCATGAAACCAATCAGTTCCTTGTTTATTCACCTTAAAAATCAGGTAATCTGCACTGTGATCAGCCGTAAAATTATATTTTGAAGGATCTACTGCAGGGTCGCCCTGATTACCTATACCTCTTGAACCACTTACCTGATCGCTGAACACATAATCAGGTAATACCCAATTTGGGGCACTATATAAAGTCGTATTGGTACCCAACCTCTTGCTCATCTCCAGATATTGAGGAGTATTCAGTAGATGAAGTGGGTTGCCTCCAATAGGCTCCTGAACACCTGCTGTGGCATCGTAGCTAATTGTAGCTCTTCCTGATCTTCCTTTTTTGGTTGTAATAACTATTACACCATTTGAACCCTGCACACCATATATTGCTGCAGAGCCTGCATCCTTTAGTACCTGAATTGACTCAACATCATTCGGGTTGATATCGTGAAAATCTGCCTGTACCCCATCAATAATGTAAAGAGGATTATTGTTACCGAGAGATGTGATACCACGGATATTAATCTGGCTGGCCGCACCAGGCTGGCCTGTTGCTAAAACCTGAACGCCCGCTGCCTGACCTTGCAATAGCTGATCAGGGCTCGCTCCCGGCACTGCTTTTAAAGCTTTGGTGTCAACCACAGTGACCGCACCTGTGATATCTTTTTTCTTCTGCGTGGTATAACCTGTAACAACAATGTCGTTCAGGGAAGTTGCAGAAGTAGCGAGACCGATATCGCCAAGTGATGTTTTTCCTCCAACAGGAACCTGTACGGTTTCAAAACCGACAACAGAGATTACCAGAGTTCCGATGTCTTTTGGAGAAGTGACTGAAAAAGTGCCGTCGGCTGCGGTTTGTACACCGACTTTTGATCCTTTGACCTGCACTGTTGCACTCGCGATTGGCTGTTTGTCAGCGTTACTGATTACTCTTCCAGTAACTGTTTTTTGAGCGAAAACACTATTGCCCAGTAGCATCAACAAAACGATGCAACTGCAGGCAAGTACGTTAGATTTTGATGGCATAAGCAGTTTTTGAATGATTAAAGCAGACAATGAATTAACAAATTTAAAGATAAGTGGGTAAAAATGTAGTATTATTTTAACTTTTTCTTTGCATCATACACATATTTTCAACTTTTTGAGCCATTTATTGAACAAAATAAGTGTGTATTTTTTACACTTAGCTCATTCAGCAACAATTATTTGCGACCCGTTAATTTTAAAATCTGACTCAAATTAAAACCCCTGTCTTACTCAATTCTTCTTTGAATTGCTGCGACGATTGGAAATGAATCACGTGAAAGCCTAATTCTTTGGCAGGATAAAGATTTCGTGCATTATCATCAATATAAACAGCACTTGAAGGATTAATATTAAAGCGTTTGATCAGCAACTCATAAATATCTTTAAATGGCTTTCTCGTTTTTTCTACTCCTGAAACAACCTTACCGTGAAACCAGTGCAAAAATTCATATCTCTCAAGCGCAACCGGAAATGTTTCAGCGCTCCAATTTGTGAGAGCATACAATTTATAGTCACTATGATTTTTTAAATGATTCAACACCTCAACAGTTTCATGAATAGGCCCGCCCAGCATTTCCTCCCATCTTCCATAATACATCCTGATGTTAGTTTCATGTTCAGGAAATTTTTTCACTAATTCTTCAGTTGCTTGCTGCAGACTTTTGCCGGCATCCTGTTCTTCATTCCAATCGGGCGTACAGATATTATTATAGAACCATTTCATTTCTTCATCCGAAGAAAAAACTTTTTTGAAAACATAATCGGGATTCCAGTCTATCAACACACCTCCTAAATCAAAAACGATTGTATCAATTTTACTCATAAAAATAATTTCAGCTCTTTGGTCATTTAGTTGCCAATGTTTGATTTTATCCTTGGTATTAAATAAATTTCTTTTTGTCTTCCATTAATAAACCTAAATCCTGATTCATCAAAATATCCGTCTTCTTCCAGCATTATGCGGATCTTCTTTTTCCATTCAGGAATTTCAGAAGCTGCATTTAATTCAATAGAATAAACAGTGTGATAGTGCATTGGAAAATCGCCACTTCCCGGAACTCCATTTTGCTGATCCCATAATCCTATGGTTGGACCTGCAGCATGCCCATGAAATCCTAACGGATGAGTGTATATAGTTGGCTCTATTCCCTCCTGTTTTGCCTGTGATAATGCATCCGCTAAAATTTGATTTCCCGTTTTTCCTTCTTTGAATTGAGATGTAAGAATTTCCTGCAACCTGTTAGCCTTTGCGAAAGCCTTCTTTATGCTTTCAGGAGCTGATGTTTCGAGTGGTTTCAATACGTAGGCATGTTGTTGTATGTCCGTGTTGAGCCGTAAATATGTGATTCCAAAATCTACATGTAACAAATCTCCGGGAATAATTACATCATCTGGTGGTCTGTTTGAAAAACTGCGCAGGTGATCGAAATTCTCTGGATCATTTCTTTGAATAGAGACTGATGGATGAAACCACGTCCCCAATCCCATATCATTTAATTTTTGCCTGAACCACCACACTAGGTCATCGCTTGTGGTGATGCCGGGAGTGATCGCTTTTTCAGAAAAGCCTTCTTCAATAATCCGATGTGTCATTTCAATAAGCTGAGGATAAAATTGCATTTCTTTTTCTGTTCTTGTTTCAAGCCACGCAATTGCTAGCTTTTCTGACGAAACTATTTTGGCTTTCATCGACGCAGACAAATGTTGTAAAAGCTCTGTATATTCAGTGTGGTCAATGCCATCTGCATGAGCAAAGTCAGTTGAATAATTTAATGCGATTTTCTGAGGATGATATTTTGAGATGATATCAACAAGCGCATCCCATTGGTTCGGGAATTTTTGCATATCCCAGGCAGCCTTTATTTTATCTCCAACATTGTAACGAGCAATAGCTAATTTCTCGAATTGCTTTTTTGCCGGGTTATTATAAAAAACTAAAATTGTTCTTCTTCTCGCCGATAGCCATGTTGACGGAAGCATTGTTTTTATCACCGGATCTTCATTATACTCACGTGAAGGGATAACCCACATATCGATATTATTTCTTTCCATGAGCATAGGAAGTAAGCTATCAATTCGTTCAGCAAGGATGTCGTCAATCACGCGGGCTTGTTCTCTTAAGGAAAGCACCTGAGCTTTAGAATAAGTCACAACTATTAAGAAAACAGAAATGAATAAAAATCTTTTTCTCATACTTTCGTTTGTTTTGGCTATCTCAAATATAAATCAGAAAAAATGTAGCGGATTTTAAATTATGATTCTTGGTTTACTTCTTTTGATTATTTTATTTTCATCAATCGCTCTACTGCTATTTGTAAAGTCTCCTCTTTTTTTGCAAAACAAAAACGCACTGTTTTATGATCAGTCCCTTCCTGATAAAATGCAGAAACTGGGATGGTTGCAACACCATATTCTTTTGTGATCCTAATCGCAAAGTCTTTATCAGCTTCGTCGCTTATATTTTCATATTTGTACACCTGAAAATAACTGCCATAACTTGGCAGCGGAGTGAATTTTGTCTTTTTCATCAACTCCTGAAAATAATCTCTTTTCTTTTGCATGAACGACGGTAATGATAAATACGATTCTTTATTTTTCAGATACGATGCCAAGCCAACTTGCGCAGGAGAATTACAACTAAAGCAATTGAACTGGTGCACTTTCCTAAACTCAATCATCAGTTGGGGAGATGTGATGCAATAACCCAGTTTCCATCCGGTGCAATGATATACTTTGCCAAAGGAAAAGCATACAAAACTTCTTTCCATTAAATCAGGATAACGAAGAATGGATTGATGCGGGATATTATCAAATATCAAATGCTCGTACACCTCATCAGACACAATAATGATGTTTGTGTCTCTCACTACGCTTCTTAGTTCTTTAATGTCATTTTCTCTTAAAACCGCGCCGGTTGGGTTGTGTGGTGAATTTAGCATAATCACTCTGGTTTTCGCACTTAGCTTTCTTCTCACCTCATCCCAATCAATGCTATAATCAGGGAATTTTAAGTCAATTCGGACCGCCTTTGCTCCGTTCACTTCAATATTCGGGATATAACTATCATAAGCGGGTTCAAAAACAATCACTTCATCTTTAGGCTGTAATATGGTTGTAAGTGCTGTATAAATGGCATAAGTGCCCCCGGGTGTAATTGTTATTTGCGTTTGTGCATCAGCGTTAGTTCTATATAAAAAAGAAATCTTTTCTGCAATGGCTTCGCGCAACGGCATGTAGCCCTGCATCGGCACATATTGATTAAATCCCTTTTTCATCGCTTCGTTCACGTGTTCAATAAGTTCTTCGCTCATTGGATAGTCAGGAAATCCCTGGCCGAGATTAACTGCGTTGAGTTCTGAAGCGAGTCCACTCATCACTGTAAAAATAGTAGTGCCTACATTCGGCAGCTTAGATTGAATTTGCAAGCCTGAAATTTTTAAGTCTGAAAAATGAAATGATGGTAAATTTATGCTGATTTAAGAAAATGACTTTATCAGAAAATATTCAACTCATATTTCAATGAGCCCGGAAAAAATAAACATAGAACAAAAACTCAGTTTGTTTAGCGATTACTGGAACCCAAGAGTTGTTGGCAAATTGAACGGACAGCTTGTGAAGCTTGTAAAATTCAAAGAAGAATTTGTGTGGCACAAACACGATTTTGAAGATGAAATGTTTTTAGTTGTGTCTGGTCAGTTCAACATGGAGCTTCGCGATAAAACGGTCACTTTAAAAGAAGGCGATTTCATCATCATCCCAAAGGGAACAGAACACAGACCTGTCGCAGAAAACGAAGTTCATGTGATGCTTTTTGAGCCCGACTCAACACTTAATACTGGCGATGCAAAGCCATCAGAATTAACCATGCATCAGCTTAAAGAAATCTAATGATTCAATTTCTGAAAACCCTTTACAGAAGCCTGTTTCCCATGTTCTTCACAATTTGTTCATAACTTATTTTCCCCTATTTTTGCAATCCTTTAAAAAAAAGCAATTAAAAAGAATCTATGTCAGTTATTCAGCAAATCCGTGATAAAGCAGCCTGGCTTGTGTTTGGTCTCATTGCGCTCAGCTTGATTGGTTTTTTGGCGATGGATGCCTTTGTGGGAAGGAGCAGATTTTTTGGCGGCAATTCTAATATCATCGGCACAGTGAATGGCGAAGATATCGAGTATCCTAAATTTCAGGCATTGGTTGAAGAAATGGAAAATCAATACAAGGCACAAGGATATCCGGTAAACGATATGATGTCGCAGAACATCAAGAACCAGGTTTGGGATCAGTTTGTGCAAGATGATCTGCTTGATAAGATTTATCAAAAAACGGGGATTGATGTAAGCGACAAAGAATTGAACGATATGCTTGTCGGGCCTAACGCCGTTCAGGGGATCAAGCAATCTTTTACTGATAAAAAAACAGGCATGTTCGATGCACAAGGTGCAGCTTCCACTATCAATCAGTTAAGAACTGTTTATAAAGGCAATAAAAAAACTGACAAAGGATACGAACAGGCAAAAAAATTATTTGAAGATTATATTCCGCAATGGGTGAAAGAACGCCAGAAAGACAAATATCTTTCAATGCTTGGCAACAGCGCTTATGTTCCAAAATGGATGGTTGAAAAAATGAATTCTGATCAAAATCAGATGGCTGCTATTTCTTATGTGAACACACCATATTCTACGATTGCAGACAGCACCGTTAAAGTGAGCGATGATGAAATCAATGATTATGTTTCCAAACATAAAGATCAATTCAAGCAGGAAGAATCAAGGAGCATCGCTTATGTTACTTTCAATGCCGCACCAACATCAAAAGACAGCGCTGCAGTATTAGAACAACTTACAAGACTTAAAACTGAATTTGATACTACTCACAATACTGAGACTTTTTTGGCAAGAAATGGTTCTGAACTTGCTTTCAGTGATTCCTATTTTCCAAAATCAAAAATTCAGGTGCCTCAAAAAGATTCGATTTTTGCGCTGCCAAAAGGAGGCGTGTTTGGTCCATATCTTGACAGAACTGATTATGTGCTTGCAAAAAAATTAGATGAAAAGACATTGCCCGATTCAGTGAGAGCAAAACATATTTTAGTAGGAACTATTGACCCGCAAACAGGTCAGCCAACATTAGAAGACAGTGTTGCAAAAAAGAAAATCGACAGTATAAAAAGCCTTATTGATAAAGGCGAAAATTTCGAAATCCTTGCAATGAAGCTTTCTGATGATCAGGGTAGTAAATTAAAAGGCGGGGATCTTGGTTATTTCGCATTAGGAAGAATGGTAAAAGAATTCGATGATTTTTGCTTCGACGGAAAAAAGGGCGACAAGAAGATTGTGAAAACCCAGTTTGGTTATCATTACATTGAAATAACTGACCAGAAAAATTTTGAGCCGGCATATAAAGTGGCTTACATGGCAAAAAAAATCGAGCCAAGCAATGAAACAGATCAGAATGCTTCAGGCCTCGCAAGCCAGTTTGCAGGCAATAGCCGCAATGCTGCTGCTTTTGACGACAATATAAAAAAGAATAGCTATCAAAAATTACTTGCTGTTGATATTCAGCCAACATCAAATAGTATTCAGGGCCTTGGTTCAAACCGCCAGCTAGTAAAATGGATTTTTGATGATAAAACAGGTATTGGCGATGTTTCCGAGCCTTACACAGTTGGCGATAAATATGTTGTTGCTATTGTAACTGAAATCAATAAAGAAGGAACAATGCCTGCATCAAAAGCAAGAGCATCTGTTGAACCAATTTTGCGCAATCAGAAAAAATCGGATTTGATTATCAAAAAAATCGGAGCAGCGAATTCATTGGATGCTATTGCACATGCAACCAATCAGGAAGTTCGCAAAGCAGACAGCATCAGTTTCGCATCACCAATTATTCCTAATGTTGGGCAAGAACCAAAAGTAATCGGTTCCTCTTTTAATAAACAGTTGCAAGGCAAACCCGCTTCAGAACCTATTGCCGGAAATGGTGGCGTGTTTGTTATCAAAGTTGAAAACGTAAGCGCAAAAGCAACTGCAGGTATTGATATAGATCAGCTGCGCAAAAATCTGGAGCAGCAGCAGCGTTCACAAATATCATCGCCTTATGGCGGCAGTGGTGCTTTGCAGGCTTTGAAAAAGAATGCAACGATTAAAGATAACAGAGCGAAGTTTTTCTAAAGTATTATAAATAATTTTTCTAAAAAAGCAGGTTCAAAAGCCTGCTTTTTTATTTGTAGTATCTCTCGTTTTCGCAGCAAACTATTTGCAATGTATCTTTGTAATTATTAGTATAGAAAATCATGAGCGAAGAGATTATTAATAAGGTTGCTCAAAGCCAATTGGTGACGATCGATTTGGAAGAATATTATCCCAAGGAAGAAATTGTTGTTTTTGATTTGAAGCCTTTTCTTTTCATGGAACTGATATTAAAAGAAAAAGATTTTCGCGAAGCATTGCAAAAAGCAGATTGGTCGGTTTATCAAAATAAAATTGTAGCAGTCACTTGTTCTGTGGATGCAGTGATTCCAATGTGGGCATACATGCTAATCGCAGCTTATCTCGAACCATTCGCAAAAGATGTGATAATGGGCGATGAGAAAAAAGCAATCGAACAAACATTGCTAAAAAAAATTCAGGCGATTAATATTGATGAATATAATGATAAGCGCATTGTTGTGAAAGGCTGTGGCGAGGTTCCTATTGGCGAGTTTGCGTATATGGAAATCACGAAGCGATTGAGACCTGTCGTCAAAAGTATCATGTATGGCGAGCCTTGTAGCACAGTACCTGTTTATAAAAAGAAATGATTTTTGAAACCGATGTTTGCATCGGTTTTTTTGTGTCTGTATCCTCAATGAAAATTTGAATTCAATATTTCTTTACAGCAAAACTTTTGCTATGGATGTTGAAATATTAGCCCGCGTTCAATTTGCTTTCACCATTGCATTTCATTATATCTATCCCCCGCTGAGCATTGGCTTGGGATTAATCATTGTTATCACTGAAGGAATGTATTTGAAAACAGGCAATGTTTTGTATGAACAAGCTACGCGTTTCTGGATACGTTTGTTTGCATTAATCTTTGGCATTGGCGTAGCAACCGGAATTATTATGGAGTTTGAGTTCGGTACAAACTGGTCAACCTATTCAAAATATGTCGGCGATATTTTTGGCAGCGCCTTAGCTGCAGAAGGTATTTTTGCATTTGCATTGGAATCTGGTTTTCTCGGTATATTAATCTTTGGATGGAACAGAGTTAGCTCTCGGGTCCATTTTTTTTCTGCCGTTATGGTTTTTCTGGGTTCATTATTTTCCGCTGTATGGATTGTTGTTGCGAACTCATGGCAACAAACGCCTGCAGGTTTTCATATTGTTGGTGAAGGAATGAACGCAAGAGCAGAGATAACAGATTTCTGGGCGATGGTCTTCAATCCATCGAGCGTTGACAGGCTTTTGCATGTTTGGATAGCAGCGATTCTTGCAGGCGCATTTTTTGTGTTGAGCATTAGTGCATGGTACATTCTGAAAAACAAACACATTCCGATTGCAATTTCATCATTTAAAATTGCACTTGTTGTTGCAACTACTTTTTCTCTGGCTCAATTATACACCGGGGATAGAAGCGCTGACAACGTTTCAAAATATCAACCTGCAAAACTCGCAGCAGCAGAAGGTCATTTCGATAGCTCTGCAAAAGCCGATATGTATCTGTTCGGATATGTGAATAATAAAGAAGAAAAAACAAGTGGCTTGAAAATTCCCGGCGGCCTTTCTTTTTTAGTGAATGGCGACTTTAATGCGCCCGTAAAAGGATTGAAAGCATTTAAAAAAGATGAGCGACCAACGCAAGTAAATACTGTTTTTCAATTTTATCATTTGATGATTATTGTTGGCGTAGTGATGATTGCTTTGTCTTTGTTCGCAACTTATTTGTGGTGGCGCAATAAATTGTTCAATAAAAAATGGCTGATGAAAATTTTCGTGTGGAGCGTTTTGTTGCCTCAAATCGGTAATCAGGCAGGATGGTTCACTGCTGAAATGGGAAGGCAGCCATGGGTAGTGTATGGATTATTAAAAACTTCAGATGCATTGTCAAAAGCAGTAACTGCAAATCAAATTATTTTCTCATTGATTTTATTTACTGTTGTATATATTATTCTGTTCGCATTGTTTTTGTTTTTGATGAACCGGAAAATTCAGCATGGGCCTGTCAGTTATGCATCTCAGGAATTGATTGGCGATGCAGCAAGAAGAGATAATCCGATTATGAAGCATTAGGTGTTTGGAGTTTGTGGTTTGTAGTTCTTAGGTGCAACAAGTTGATAAAAAGAAATTTTTCAATTGATAAATGGAAACTTTTTTAGGCATTCAATATGATGTTTGGTGGTTTCTTGTTTTTGGAGCTGTGATTAGCGGCTATGCTATTCTTGACGGCTTCGACCTTGGCGCTGGTGCTCTGCATTTGTTTTTAAATAAAGAACAAAGCAGGAGGATTGCACTCAATGCAATCGGTCCGGTTTGGGATGGGAATGAAGTGTGGCTCGTGATTGGCGGTGGCGCTCTGTTCGCCGGTTTTCCGGTTGCTTATGCTGCTATCTTTTCTGCATTCTATATTCCCTTCATGATTTTTTTAGTAGGGTTGATTTTTCGCGCAACAGCAATAGAGTTTCGAAGCAAAGAAGAAATGATTTGGTGGAGAAAGCTCTGGGATTTTATGTATTGCGCATCGAGCATTATCATTTCACTTTGTCTCGGATTGATGCTCGGCAATGTAGTGAATGGCTTACCATTGAATGCAGAAAAAGAATTTGCAGGAAACTGGCTTTCATTTTTCAATCCGTTTGCAATTCTTGTTGCTATCACAACACTTGCACTTTTCATGATGCACGGAGCTATTTATCTTACGATGAAAACGGAAAACAGATTGTACGTAAAGCTCTATGTGCTGGCGAATAATTTCATTATATTTTTTGTAGTGAGCTTTGTGATAACAACATTATACACGCTTTTATATATTCCGCATCTAAGCGATTTCTTCAGGAGCAATCCTGCATTCTTTATCATTCCGTTATTGATGACACTTGCTATTGCCAACATTCCACGGCAAGTAAAGAGAGGGAAATATCGCTATGCATTTATCAGTTCATCTGTAACAATTGCCTTATTATTAATCATGGTGGCTATAGAAGTTTTTCCGAATCTTTTATACTCGCCACAAACTCCTGCAAACAGCATCACGATTTATAATGGAGCATCTTCCGCTAAAACAATGAAAATACTTTTGATTATTGCTGCAATTGGAACCCCATTAGTGGGAATTTATACATCATTTGTTTTCTGGACTTTTAAAGGCAAAGTGGTTTTGGATGAAACAAGTTATTAGGTGAATCGTGAATCGTGAATGCTTTAATTTTATAGTTACTAACAAAACCCAAAATGATTGTTATTAGAAACGCAAGAATTGAAGATGTTGCACAGCTATCAAAGCTTTTCGATTTATATAGGATTTTTTATCGTAAGCAATCCGATATTGAAGGAGCAAAAAATTTTCTTTATGAAAGAATCAAAAACAATGAGTCGGTGATTTATGTTGCGGAAGAAGAAAATGAATTGCTCGGCTTCACGCAGCTATATCCGCAATTTACAAGCACAAGAATGAAGCGCTCATGGTTATTGAATGATTTATTTGTTTTACAGGAACATCGTGAACGTGGCATATCAAAACAATTAATTGAAGCAGCGAAACAACTTGCCATCAAAACCAATGCAGCAGGGCTTTTGCTGGAAACAGAAAAAACGAACACTGTCGGCAACAGGCTTTATCCATCAGCAGGTTTTGCATTGTATGATTCAAGTAATTTTTATTGGTGGGATGCGGTCGGCGGTTAACAGTCGTCAGTCTTCGGACGAAGCCCGATTAGTTGAATGCTTTTTTGCCGACTGACAACCGATGACTGACGACTATAATAACTTCCCTCTCATCACCACAAACGCAACTGTAAAATAAATCACAAGCCCCGTTACATCTACAAGCGTTGCAACAAATGGCGCCGATGAAGCTGCAGGGTCTGCTCCAAGCTTTTTTAATATTAATGGCAACATCGAACCTGAGATTGTTCCCCAAAGAACAACGCCAATCAATGCGAAGAAAACGGTGATGGCTACCAGAATCCAGTGTTCGCCATAATCATACCAATGCAATTGTTGCCAGATAGTGATTCTCAGAAAACCAACAATACCAAGTATCAGTCCGAGAACAAGACCAGATAAAATTTCTCTCCGCATCACGCGCCACCAATCTCTGAAACCAATTTCTCCAAGCGCCATAGCACGAATGATTATTGAAGAAGCTTGAGAGCCGGAGTTTCCACCACTTGAAATAATCAATGGAATGAATAGCGCAAGCACGACCGCTTTGCTGATTTCTCCTTCGAAATGTCCCATTGCTGTTGCAGTGAGCATTTCTCCCAAAAACAAAATGATAAGCCAGCCTGCACGTTTTTTTATCAGGCTTGGAAATGAAATAGTAGTATATGGTTCATCCAATGCTTCAGAACCCCCGATTTTCTGAATCTCACGAGTGTCTTCTTTTTCAGACAAGCGAAGCACATCATCAAGTGTCACTATTCCGAGAAGCACTCCATTATCATCTGTTACCGGTAGTGCAAAACGGCTGTTGTTGCGGAACACACGGATTACTTCTTTCTGTGCATCATTCACACGAAGACAAATAAATTGGTTGTCCATTATCTGTTCAACAATAGTTGTTGGCTCAACTACTAAAAAATCTTTGATATTGATATCATCAATCAGCACTCCTTGTTCATCAACTACAAATAAAAAATTCAAAGTTTCGGTCGCACGTCCCCGTTGTTTGATGATATCAAGGACTTGTTGCACCGTATCTGTTTTGCTGATGGCAACATAATCCGGAGTCATCAATCTTCCTACTGAGCCTTCAGGATAACCTAATAACTCTAAAGTTTCAGCAAGTGCTTCAGGGTTCAATACTTTCAATAATTCCTTTACTGCATTTCCTGGCAACATCGACAGGAAAGCGGTTCTATCATCCGGGCGCAAGTTGTTTAATAACTCTGCTGCTTTTTGTTCAGGCAGCGATTTGATGATTATTTCCTGTTTCTTTTTTCTCAGGAACTTAAATGCACGAGCTGCCTGGGTTGGGTCGAGGTGCTGGAATAATTTCACCGCCCATTGCGTGTTGCGGTTGGTGAATTCCACAATATCTTTCGGTGATAATTTTTTCAGCTTTACAAACTCTGTGATTTTGTTGTGCTGAAGCAGGTTTTTTACATCGTTCAGATTCATGCTGAATGATTGAAAGAATTAAGAAATAAGATTAGCGTACAGAATTATTGCACAAATAAAGCCCGAAAAATTAAGGATTAAAAATGAAAGAATGGGATTTGTTAGAAGTCAATGTTCTTGCCACAGATTGCACAGATGAACACAGATATTTAGGTTATAAATCCATCTAAATTTTACAACTGCTCATACAGTTTTCTCAGCTTCTCTCTCGTCATTGTCTTCTCCCAATCTTTTCCCAGCGCATTTTCCCACAAAGGTTTCATGCCAAGAGATACATTAATCATCGTATCGAACTGTTCATCACTCAATCCTTTTGTGATATGCTGAGGGATATCAATTTTATTTTTCTCTACCATCTTTTTAAATTCATACACTCCATCAGGGTAATATTCTTCCAGCTTATCAAATACAATGCAATTGCCAATGCCATGTTTTGTGCCAAGCAAATAACTCAATCCGTAACTCACTGCATGCGCAACGCCAACTTGCGAATATGCAATGCTCATGCCGCCAGCGAAAGAAGCCATCATCAATGCATCATCGCTTTCATCATCCCACACATTTTTTTCTACAAAAACTTTCTGGCAAAGCTCGAGTGCTTTTTCTCCGTAAGATTTGCTGAACTCATTCAGATAAGTTCCTTGCAAACTTTCAATGCAATGAATATAACAATCCATGCCTGTATAAAATCGCTGGTTCACCGGAGCGTTCGATGTTAGTTCCGGGTCTAATACTATTTGATTGAAAGGAGTGAAATCAGAATTCATTCCCAATTTTTTTGTCGGGCCGGTAAGAACGGTTGTTCTGGAAACTTCCGCTCCTGTTCCACTCAATGTTGGAATACCGGCTTTATAAACACCCGGATATTTTACCAAATCCCATCCCTGGTAATCGGCAGATGAGCCGGGATTATTCATCATCAATGAAACTGCTTTTGCAAGGTCCAATGTTGAACCACCACCAATGCCAATAATGCCGCTTACTTTTCCGAATTCATTTTTCAAATCAGCAGCAATCTTATCGACATAAGTTGTTTTTGGCTCGTAAGTAACATCAGCAATAATAATTTTATCATTGCCATGCAAAGGAATGCGACTTGCTAATGACTTATTCTCAAAAAAATGGTCCAGCAAAAAAATCATCGGTGCTCCGTCTTTTCTTTGAGAAGCTAAAATTTCATCTAACTGGTTAAAGCTTCCGCGACCATACACCACATAATCCACCATCTTAAAATTCCTGAATTTCATTTCCCTTTATTTAGGCTGCGAAGGTACAAAAAGTCTGAACCGGGATTTTTGGGATTTAAATGATTATTATGATTGAACGATTCAAAATGATTTTCCTTAAATAATTGTAAATTACAGTAAGCATGCATTATGAAGTGGTTAAAGAAATATGTGACTGTTTGTACGCTGTTAAGTTTTCATTTCCTTTCAGCTCAGCGTGTGCTGTATTCTCCGGTTATATATGACCGTTATTCATCCAGATTTGAATTAGAAGGAAAAACTGAAAACTATTATTGGCTGTTATCAGAAAGGCAAATTCATTCAAAGCATGCAGATGTAATTGAACAGAATTTGCAGATATATGATTCAAGGCTGAGTGAAGTAAATGAAATTCCGAAATTCATTGTTCCTCAAAATGCAATTAAAGAATATTTGATTGCAGGAAGAAAATATTTTGATAGAATGTTGTTGTCGAATGACAGCAATAAAATAAATATTTCCGTTCAAAGGTTTTTGCAGGACGGCTCTCAATCCAGCCAAAATAAAATTATCTCCAGTTTTCCTTTCATTGAATCCGGAACCAGTATTTTATTAATCCGTTCAGAAGACAAAAGTAAAATCATGCTTTTGTGTTTTGAATCTGTTTCTTCTTCCGCACCAAAACTTCATACTATTTTGTTTGATGAAAATTGGCATCAACTCTTATACAAAATTTATCAGCATCCTTTTATTTCTCAGCCAATCATTCAGGATGATTTCACCAGCTATCCTATTGAAAGTTTCAGCAATAGCGCTGTTCAGCTTGCTAATACAGGGCAATGGCTGATGGCTGCTCCATCAAGAACGAACAACAATTTTTTGCTTTTCCATTTTTGCGATGACGGAAGTGGCTTTTCTTATAAAGAAATCAATCTTCCTTCATCATCAGAACTGGAAGACTTATCTCTTTCTATTAATAATGATAAAGGAGAAGCTTTTGCAGGCTTGCTTTCAAAATTTCATTATGCTCCCTTAAAAAATGTGGAAGTCGTTCATTATTCAATGGAAAAGCAGCAATTTGATTTTGATTCTTCTTATCGCTTCAACACTTTGCCCGGAAATAAATTCAGGAATGAAAATCTGGTTCATGAAAATTTTGTGACAGTTCCCGGAAGCGGATTTCTTTTATTGAAAGAATATGGGCGCGAATTTTCAACATCGTTTGAAGATTACAATTGGGATCCGGCATCTTTTTTCGCCAACAATAACGCATCAACAATTAGATTGCTGGTTTATGCTAACAGTGATGGCTACACGAAATTCAATCAATTGGCTTCTTCATCAAACACATTTCGGCGTGGAGATTTAAGCTTGTTTTATTTTCCCGCTCAAAAAAATGATAGTTGCTGGAGCGGGATTATCAGCAAACAGCAAACAACAGATATGAATTCGCCCAATCTTTCTTATGCATTATTCTCCGAAAAGAACAGGCTTGCTTTGCTTTATAATAGCTCTATTAAAAACAGTGAAGAACAATATGGCAGCTCAACATTCTTAGACAATCAGGGAAATATAATAAATGATGGAGGCGTTGCATTCTGGAAATTCAATACCATGCTGAATTTTCAACAGGCAAAGCAGATTGATGCCAATGAACTCGCTGTTCCTTATCTAGACAAAGAGAGAAGAGGTTTTGCAATCATAAAATTTTAACTAATAGAAATTATTTAATCAGCAATTTTTCCGCTCTCAATAAATCTTCAGGAGTGTCTATTTCAATGCCCATATATTCTGTAACAACCATTTTCATCGTCACACCATTTTCAAGATAGCGAAGGCACTCGATTTTTTCTGCTGCTTCGAGTGGTGTCATTTCCCAATTGGTGAAATCAAGCAGTGCTTGTTTTCGAAATGCATACACACCGATATGCTCATAATAAGTTGCTACAATTTCTTTATTTCTCGGATAAGGAATAACGCTGCGGCTGAAAAAAAGCGCATTCATGTTTTTATCAACGGCAACTTTCACATAATTCGGGTCATCGATAAATTTCTGCTCTTTCAAAACCTGTATTAATGAAGCGACAGGAACATTTTTTCCTTCTTCGCCTTTGAAAACATCTAACAATTTTTTTAAAGGCTCTTTCTGAACGAAAGGTTCATCTCCCTGAATGTTCACAACAATCTCGACATCCATATCAGCAACGGCTTCAGCAATCCGATCACTTCCGCTTTCGTGTTCTTTGATGCTCATTTTTGCTTTGCCGCCATTAGAAACAATTTCATGATAAATAATATCGCTGTCCGTCACTACCATCACTTCATCGAAAAGACTGGTTGCAACAGCATTGTCGTAAGTGTGCCTGATGACTGTTTTGTTTCCAAGCACCTGCATCAGTTTTGCATGGAAACGGGTAGCTGCGTAACGTGCGGGTATCATCGCGATAATGCTCATGAAAATTATTTGTCGGCAAAAATAGCTTAAAACAATGCCTTGCCCGCATTCGATTGTTCAAAAAACTTTTGCCCGAAGATGGGGAAGCCGATTTATTATTTATATTTATCCAACCGAAACGATTGCCTGCCGGAATACTCACCTTCCAAACTTATTGCTATGCAAGCGAGTGAACTTGTGAATAATTATCATGTTGATTTCAACACCTGGGACGAGATGTATAAAGATTCCTCTGTGCGTGAACAGTACAAAGGCGTTGTTGATTTCATGCAGCAGCTTAGCCTCGATGAGCTGAACAAAAAAGAAGAGCTTGCCAAAGGATTGTTCATGAGCCAGGGCATCACTTTCACTGTGTATAGCAGCGGCGAAGGGATTGAAAAAATTTTCCCGTTTGATATCATTCCACGCATTATCACTTCGGCAGAATGGAAATATATTGAAGAAGGGATTAAACAGCGATTGAAGGCACTGAATCTTTTTCTGAAAGATGTTTATAACGAACAGTTCATTATTAAAGATGAGATTGTTCCTGCAGAGATGATTTACAGTTGCCCGCATTATCTGCGTGAAATGTACAAATTTCCCGTGCCACATGATATTTATGTGCACATCGCCGGAATTGATTTAATAAGAAATAGCGACGGAACATTTTATATTTTAGAAGATAACCTGCGCACACCCAGTGGAGTGAGCTACATGTTAGAGAACAGAGAAATCACAAAACGTTTGTTTCCGGACCTGATTCCTAAGAATAACGTGCGCACTGTTACTGAATATCCGAACATACTTCATAAAAATTTAGTATCACTTTCTCCGAGACAAATTTCAAACCCGACAATTGTTGTATTAACACCGGGGATTTATAACTCTGCCTATTTTGAACACACCACTTTAGCAAGGTTAATGGGTGTTGAATTGGTGGAAGGAAGAGATTTGGTTGTCGACAATCATCGTGTGTACATGAAAACGACTGCAGGAAGGCAACAGGTGGATGTGATTTACAGAAGAGTGGATGATGAATTTTTAGACCCGCTTGTCTTCAATACAGGCAGCATGCTGGGCGTTGCCGGAATTATGAGCGCTTACAGAAAAGGAAATGTCGCAATTGTCAACGCGATTGGAAATGGTGTTGCTGATGACAAAGCGATTTATACATATGTTCCTGCGATGATAAAATATTATTTGAATGAAGAACCTATTTTGAAAAATGTTCCAACTTACCAATTGGGGAATTCGGAGGAGAGAGAAACTGTTTTTGCAAACATGAATAAGATGGTTATCAAAAAAACAAATGAGAGCGGTGGCTATGGAATGCTGATGGGCCACACAGCGAGTGATGAAGAAATTTTCAAATACAAACAGGAAATCATAAAAGACCCAAGGCAATATATTGCGCAGCCGATTATCAGCTTGTCATCTGCGCCTTGCTATATGAATGGCAAATTGGTTCCAAGGAGAATTGATTTGCGACCCTATGCTTTGTGCGGACCGGATGGGATTGAAATTGTTCCCGGAGGTTTGACAAGAGTAGCACTGAAAGAAGGCTCCCTTGTCGTGAATTCATCACAAGGCGGCGGAAGCAAGGATACCTGGGTGCTGGCGGGATGAGAGTCGGCAGTCATCGGCTATCAGTCCGCAGTTAGGCAAGTTTGATTTTGTGATGCTGAAGATGAATAGAAATTCTTTAGTACAAGAGTGCGACGCAACGATGCTGAATAGGATTACTAATGTTGGTTACAAAAAAAGCAATAAAAATTTAAGGAAGCATCTGTCGACCGAGGACCGATGTCTGATGACCCAAAAAACCTTTACCAAATGCTGAGCCGTGTTGCAGATAGTTTATATTGGATGAGCCGTTATCTTGAGCGGACGGATGGGATTTTGCGCATGCTGAAAATCAATTATGCATCATCGCAGGACGACCTGCAGGAGTTTTCGTGGAAGCCTGTGCTGCGCATTTTCACTTATATGAAAGAAGAAGAAGCGAACGCTATTGCACATAATTCGAGAGCCGTTCTTCAGCATATGGTGACTGACAAAGAAAACCCGAATTCCGTTTTTAATATCGTGACGCATGCGCGGGAAAACGCAAGGAGCGTGCAAGACCACATCACAAAGGAAATGTGGCAATGCCTGAATGATTATTATCATGCGGTCCGTGACGAGCGATTGGCTCAATGGCTCAACAAAGAAGACCCGATTTCAACGCTGGATGTATTGATAAAACAAGGATTGCTGTATTACGGAACAACAGATATCACCATGTCAAGAGGCGAAGGTTTTGCTTTTTTGAATATTGGAAAATATTTGGAAAGAGGCGTTCAGTCTGCTGATATCCTCGATATCAAATTCAGCGACAGGAATTTTGATTTTTCAAAAACCGACACCACTTATTGGAAATATTTATTGCTCTCGATTTCAGGATATGAACTTTATCTGAAAACTTATCGCAGCGGTTTTGAAGCGAAAAATGTGGTGGAAGAAATTGTGCTGAACAAAGATTTCCCGCGATCGGTTCTTTATTCAATTAACAGGCTGCACCGTTATTTTGAGCGATTGAGAAACCAGGGAAATGTTGAGGGATATGAAAAAGTTGATTTTATGATCGGCAAATTGAAAAGCGAAATCAACTATACAACAGTTGATATGATTGAAGAAAAAGGGTTGCACAACTATCTGCTGAGAATAAAAAAAGAATTATCAGAAGTTGCCAATGCGCTGAACCAAAATTATTTTGCGTACAGTTGATGTTAACCACAGAGAACACTGAGCAAATTGCACAGAGTTACGCAGAGAATTTATTTGTACGTTTGAAAGTAACGCCAAAACAAACATTCACTATTTTAAAATTGATTATTTAACAGCAAGAATTATAAACCTGATGCCTAAATTCAAGATTCACCACGTCACGAGATACAATTACGAATTGCCTGTAAGAGATAGTGCAAATCAAATTCTTCTTTTCCCTATCAAAGACGATTATCAGCAAGTGGTAATGCAGGAGCTCAACATCACCCATGACCCAAATGTGGATGTTTACAAAGATTATTACGGAAACGAAGTGGGCTTATTTATGAACGCAGAGCCACATTTGGAATTGGTGATAGATTCCAAAACCGAAGTGATAACAATGCCACATCCGATTGCCAAAGATGATATGCCCGCGGAAACTCAATGGGATGAGCTGCAAAAAATCCGCGTTCAATTTCCTTATATTGACTTTTTGAAGCAAGAGCAATTCAAAGCGCTTGATGAAGCATCAAAAATAATTGATGCGATGGAATGTAAATCATGTACTCCATTGGAAGCAGGAAAAAAACTGAATGAATACATTTTCACAAATTTCCAGTATATAAAAGGCATTACCAGCGTGGAAACAACTTTGGATGAGGTGTGGGAGCTTAAGGCGGGCGTTTGCCAGGATTTTGCACACCTGCTTCTTGAGATGCTGAAAATAATCAAAATCCCTGCCCGTTATGTGAGCGGATATATTTGCCCGAACAAAAATGGCATGCGCGGTGAAGGTGCTACTCATGCCTGGGTGGAAGCTTATATCCCCTTTTTTGGGTGGCTTGGGCTTGACCCGACAAACAATTGCATTGTAAATGGGATGCACGTTCGCCTGGCTGTTGGAAGAAGTTTTAATGATTGTTCTCCGGTCAAAGGTTCTTATAAAGGGACCTCCCGTCAAACACTGGAGGTAGGCGTTTCTGTTTCTTATGAAGATGGGAGAACCAGCGACGAAGCACCGGCGGTGCTAATGCCCCAGCCAAAAAAGAACAACGGGGAACAGGAAAATTCTTATAGAAAATATATGGAGATGATGCAGCAACAATAGCCATTTTCTCGTAGCGCTACGGAGCCGCAACTTTATGATTCTTGTAAATAAGGTAATAAATTAAGTATTGTATTTCCTTTGCGCCGAAGCGGCGTTGCGAGATATCTCATTCCTCACTAAACTTGGCACCAACCGGCGGTCTGTATTCATCAAACGGAATGGTGAGCAATTTTTTTACACGGTTATTTTCTTCTTCTTTTGGATAAATATCAATCCCGTATTTCAATTCCTTCACATTTTTTACGGAAGCGTAAGTGCCGAAAATCCTGTCCCAGAAAGAAAAGATATTTCCATAGTTCGTGTCTGTGAGTGGCTGCGCATAATGATGATGTACTTTATGCATGTCAGGAGAAACAATGACAAATGCAATCATCTTATCAATCCATTTCGGTAAAGAAATATTGGCGTGATTGAATTGAGACAAAACAACTGATAAAGATTGATAAAGAAAAACCAGCCATATCGGAGCTCCTGAAACACCAATGGCTATTAATGTAAATACTGCGCGAAAAACACTTTCGCCGGGATGATGACGATTAGCAGTTGTTACATCAACCCATGTGTCCGCATGATGGATGATGTGAAACTTCCACATCCATTTTAATTTATGTTGAAGCCAGTGAATGAACCATGCACTGATTAAATCCAGCAGCATCATGCCAAGAATGATAAATAACCAGGTCGGGAGATGAAAAACATAAAGCAACCCAATTTGATGGCCGCTACAATAATCGCTTGTCTTAACCACTAAAAAAGCAAAAATCACATTGACGATGATTGTTGTCAGTGTAAAAAAAAGATTGAGACCTCCGTGCCTGTATCTGTCGTAATTAAATCGGAACAGAGGAATAATTCCTTCAATAATCCAGAAAAAAACAAGTCCCCCTGCGATTATCAAACTGCGCTGCCAGGATTGAATATGCTCGAAAAAATGGACAAGCTTTTCCATGCAATCTAGAATGCTTACATCAGTAATTTACTGCATGAAATTGAGATAATAAAATGTTGTAGAATGCTAAGGAGTGATTACGAGTCGTTGTTTTCTCTATCACACAACAATTCAAAAGCTCAATAAATTTCATAGGTGTATTTAAAAAAGATGCCCTCGTGTGGAAACACAAGGGCTTAACCATTAAACCTTATCTATGAAAAAATCTTTATTTCAAGTTTTGAAGATATGCAATTATACAAATTTATTCCAAATAAATTTATGCATTTAACATCAAAGGCATAACCAACATCAATAATTCTTCATTTTCATCCTGCTCCACGGGCTTAATAATGCCCGCTTTCGTTGGCGTGGAAAGCTCAATTTTAATTTCATCCACGTCCGTCGCGCTTAACATTTCAATCAGAAATTTTGCGTTGAACGCAATCGCCAAATCTTCGCCATCATATTGACATTTCATGCGCTCATTGCCTTCAAAAGAAAAATCAATATCCTGCGCCGCAAGCTGCAATTCGCTTCCCTGAATATTTAAAACAACCTGGTTGGTGCTTTTGTTGCTGAAAATGCTCACCCTTCTCAACGCCCCTTGAAAATCGGTTCTGCCCAATGTTAATTTATATGGGTTATCTGAAGGTATTACTACTTTATAATCCGGAAACCGTGCATCAATCAAACGGCAGCTCATGGAAGTCGTTCCGTGAATGACGAACAAGTGATTGCTGTTGTAATTGATGGTAATCTCGTCTTCATTCAGCGGCAGCGCGGATTTTAAAAGGTTCAGCGGCTTTTTGGGAACAATGAGCGAATCTGTTTTCGGGCAGCTCACATCTGTGCGTTTGTAGCGAACCAATCTGTGCGCATCTGTTGCCACGAATTGCAATCCTTTTTTGTCCATTTCAAAATAAACTCCTGTCATCGCCGGGCGAAGGTCATCGCTGCTGACAGCGAATAATGTTTTATTGATTGCAGTCACAAGTGCCGACGATGTTGTTTTGAAAGAAGTAGTATCATCTGCCGTTGGCTCTTTCGGGAAATTATCAGGGTTCTCGCCCATCACCTTATATTTTCCATTGTCACTCGTAAGCTCAACAGAAAAATTTTTATCAATATTAAATGTGAGCGGCTGGTCAGGAATGTTCTTTAATGAGTCAATCAGGATTTTTGCAGGAATGCAAACTTTCCCGCTGTCTTTCGCCTCAATATCCAAATGAACCTTCATCACAGTTTCCAAATCGGTAGCAACAACGGTCAGTTTATTTTTTTCTACTTCAAATAAAAAATCTTCGAGAATTGGCAATACCGTGTTGGCGTTAATTACTCCGCTGATCTGTTGCAATTGTTTCAATAATGCCGATGAGGAAACGATGAACTTCATGTTCTTTTCTGTTTCAGGCGAAACTACTGATTTTTGCGAAAAACCAAACAGTTATGTTTTAGTTGGAGCAAATGTTAATTTCTTTGTTATTAATGAGTGGATTTCTGCTAATGTTAATCCTTCAACAACATCAATTGCCCAAGATGGTTTGCAAGATGATTGGTGCGGTTGATGACCACATTCAGCTTGTTCCGATTTGGCTCTTTTTTGAAATCTTCTTCTTTCACTGCACTGTGCCGCTCCAACCATTCATCCACTGAATATGCATTGAAATGCTGCGCTAATTTTTCATTCACTGTTTTCCAGCAGTTTCTCAAATACTCAACAGAAGGTTTTTTAAGACCCGATTTATCCGGGTTTTCAAGAAAGATATTTTCCAGCTCAGGATATAATCTTTCGCCAATGCCAAACATGGGGAACAGTGCATCGTGAACGGTAGTTAAATGACCTAAAAGATAAGCTCCTGAATTCCTGTCTGGCGCTATTTCTTTTTGAAGCTGTTCATCAGAGTGTTCTTTAAAAAATTTATCTGTCCTTGCTATTTGCGTATTCCATGCATCGAGTATTTGTTTTACGATGAGTTGCTGTTGATTGAGCATTTTTGATTTTTTAGATATCGAAGTTAAATCTTTTATTTGCCGTGGTTGAAGCAAAATTTTATGGTATACCGAAAACAATTAAGTAAAGAGCAAGCACTCCAAAAAGCAAAACATTATTGCGGTTATCAGGAGCGCAATCATTCCGAAGTAAAGGAAAAATTATACTCTTTTGGTCTATGGAAAAAAGATGTGGAAGAAATAATTTCAACATTGATAGAAGAAAATTACCTGAATGAAGAGCGCTATGCCATTGCATTTGCGGGTGGCAAATTCAGGATGAAACATTGGGGAAGAACGAAAATAAAATATGAGCTGCAGCAAAAAAACATTAGCGCCTACTGCATTAAAAAAGCAATCAAAGAAATCAATGATGAAGATTACCAAAAAACATTTTCAAAGCTTGCCGCAGAAAGATGGGCTTCATTAAAAAGCGAAAAAAATATTTTCATCAAAAAAAGAAAAACGCAGGATTATCTGTTGCAAAAAGGTTTTGAATACGAAATGATAAATGATTTCTTTAAAAAAATGCAGGAATAAAATTGTGCTTCTAAGAAATTTGAACGTCATGTATTTATGAATCTTCAACTATTCTGCTAATTTTACATTCTGATGTCTATACTCACTATCACTACGATTCAGTCTCATCTTCATTGGGGGGATAAGTCTTCTAACCTGAAAATGTTTGAAGAAAAAATCGACAGTATTAAGGAGAAAACAGAGGTTGCGATTCTGCCTGAAATGTTCAGCACCGGATTTCAAATGAACCCGGAAAATTTTGCTGAAAAAATGGATGGGGAAACTGTTGAGTGGATGAAGCGAATATCAGCAGAAAAAAAAATCATTTTAACAGGAAGTATCATCATCGAAGACGAAGGAAAATATTTTAATCGTCTGATTTGGATGTTGCCAAACGGCGAACTTGGCTATTATGATAAAAGACATCGTTTTGCTTTTGCCGGAGAAGACCAGAATTATACTGCCGGAAATAAAAGATTAATTGCTTCAGTAAAAGGTTGGAAAATAAATTTATTGGTGTGTTATGATTTGCGCTTTCCTGTCTGGAGCAGGCAATCGACACATCATGAAAATGAAAGTGGGCTTGAATTTGACCTGATAATATATGTGGCCAACTGGCCAGAGCGCCGCAACCATGCATGGAAAAGTTTATTAATCGCCAGAGCAATAGAAAATCAAAGCTATGTCGTTGGGCTTAACAGAATTGGTGAAGATGGAACCGGGCTTTACCACAGCGGAGATTCAATGATTGTCGGACCTCTCGGTGAAGTGCTTTATCATCAGGAACACAAAGAAGAAATCTTTACTTATACTTTAAAAAAAGAAAAACTGACCGAAGCCCGTGAAAAATTTCCTTTCTGGAAAGA
>Ga0070734_10000485_pt1 | contig 82209 bp, 66 predicted proteins | sample Coa_R1_8_FD_66444 | JGI IMG/M metagenome (GOLD analysis project Ga0070734, IMG submission 66444) | Surface soil microbial communities from Centralia Pennsylvania, which are recovering from an underground coalmine fire - Coalmine... | ecosystem: Environmental > Terrestrial > Soil > Unclassified ...
GCCTTCGGCTGGACCGACCATCCGGCGCGGGGGAAGACGGTCTGGCCTCCATCCTCGACGTCGGCCAGATAGACCAGCAGCGTGCTGACGCGTTGACCGCTGCGCGCGACCGACGCCTCGTTCGCGGGATTCGAAGGGGCCACGAAGTCGAAGTGGGGCGCGGTCGCGCCGCCCGGGCCGTAGCAGAGCACCTGCAGCCCTTCGCCGTTCTCGACCGGCAGCCGCATCAGCTCGGCGAACCGGCGGTCCAGACGCGCGACCAGCTCATTTTCGCCCAGGTGAAAGAACATCCCCCGGCTGTTGCGGTAACCGGCCACCACGTCTTGCCCCGTCTGCGGGTCGACCACCGTCGATGGCACCAGGCGCGGTCGCGCCAGCGCGATCAGGCGGGCGCATTCGTCCGGCGACATCACGGGCCCCAGCAAGGCGAACGTCGGGCTGCCGCCGCGGGCCAGGACCGGCACCGGCCCCTCGGAGGTCGGCAGCGTCGCGCCGGCGGCGATGAGCGGCGCCTCGCGGAAGAACACGCCGGCTTCGTCCTCCACGACCAGCGTGTCGCGCGGGACGGCCGCGCCCGCCCGCCGCGCGTCGACGAAGGCGCCCACCAGGGCGTGCGCCACCGCCGGCTGCATCTGCTCGTCGATCATCTTCTGGACCAGCGCGGTCGGCGCCTGCCCGGCGTCGAGGCCCGCGGTGAGCCAGTCGGCCAGCTCCGGCTGGAACCGGACGACCGCGCTCACGGCGCGACCGCCTGCGCGCCGGCCGCGCGCGGCAAGAGCTCGTTGGCGGTCCACCCGCCGGGCGTGAGGGTGAAGCCCTCGACCAGCTCGGCGTGGCCGGCGCCCGCCAGCACGCGCGCCACCGCCGGGAACGCGCGCCCGAGGCGCGGATCGCGGACCACGGCGGGCGCCTCGGCGCGGTAGGTGTAGCTCACCAGCGCCGTCGACGCCGCGCCCTCTTTCTGAATTTCCCAGCGCGTCACCTTGTCCAGCGTCAGCTTGGCGAAGCAAAGGTCGGCGCGCTCGGAGGCCCGCGGGTCGTCGGGCGAGGCCGGCAGGCGGGTTTCGCGGTCGAGATAGAGGCGGTGGCCGTCGGCGGTCAGGCGGTAGCGCCGCGCCTCGAACGGCGTCGCCGCCCCGTCCTGCCTCACCTGGATCACCTTCGAGGTGACCAGGCCCAGCTGCTCCAGCACCGGGAGCTGAAGGGCGTTCGCCGTGCCGTCGGCGCCGGCCGGTACGTCGATCGGCCAGCGGGGATGGCCGACGCAGAGGTCGCCTCGCCGTTCCAGGTAGGCCTGCAGGCCGCGCTCGAAGGCGGCGCGATCGGGGTCGGCCTTGGGTCGGCAGGTGACCAGGGCGACCAGCCCACAGGCGAGCAGCAGGAAGCGTCCGAGCGCGATCTGTTTCATGACGTCATCTCAATCCACGCAGTGCCCGCCCGCGGGCGGCGTGGCGGGCGGGGTGTACCCGTCGTTCAGGGTTTCGAGAAAGCAGAGCAGGTCCTGGATGTCACCCTCGCCCAGCGGGGGCTTCGCGCCGCGGGCGCGGCCGTCGAGCGGCATCTGCCCGTCGACGTTCCGGCGATGCGCGGCGGGCAGGTCGTCGTACTTCTGGACCGTCCCCCCGGCGAACTGGGTCGTGATGAGCCCGTAGGTGGGGAACGACCGATCCGGGTGGGCCTTGGCCCGGCCGCCGACCGTGGGGTACCAGAGCTCGGGCCGCGTGTCCCGCGTCGCGTAGAAGCGCAGCGCCTGCTCGAGCGAGTGGATGACGCCGTTGTGGAAGAACACCTTCCGGGTGGTGACGTTGCGCAGGGTCGGCGTCTTGAACATCCCGCAGAAGCCGTTGGTGCCGGCGCCGGGCTGGTGGTCGGTGCGGTCCGGCCCGCACAACCCGAGATCGACGTGCTGCGGGTCCTGGTTGGCCGCCAGCGCGCGGTTGCGCGGGACGCCGATGGCCTCGTACGAGTAGTCGGTGAACATGCCCGAGCTGCCTCCCAGCCCGGCGCCGTGGTAGTGGCAGGAGGCGCAGTTTCCCCGCTTGGTGTCGACGAAGACCTTGTACCCGCGCGTCTCGGCGGCGGTGAAGTCGCCGCCGATCTTGTTGCCGGCCCGCAGGTCGAACTTGCTGGTGTAGGGATGGAAGCTGCTGTCCTCGCGCTGGAACGCCTCCAGCGCGGTCAGCGCCGCCTCGAAGGCGCGCGCCGGATCGGTCCACCCCAGGCCCGGAAACGCCGTCCGGAACCGCTCCGCGTAGGGCGCCGCGGCGATCTTGCGGACCACCTCCTCGGGGCTGGCGTTCGCCATCTCGGCGGGCGAGAGCAGCGGCAGCCGGGCCTGCTGGGCCAGCGTGTTCGCGCGCCCGTCCCAGGCGAACCCGCCGCCCGGCCCCGGCGCGCTGATGCCGTCGGGGTTGTCGAGCAGGTCGGCGTAGGCCGGCGTGTACTCCTTGTAGCGCAGCGACGGGACGGCGCGCGGCCCCTCGGCGCGGCCGTCCGGGCCGCCCAGCTGCACCGCCAGATCGTTGGGGGGCCCGTACGCGTGGTCGGGGTCGTGGCAGGTCGCGCACGACATCGCGCCGGTCGCCGACAGCGACTTGTCGAAGAACAGCGCGCGTCCCACCTCGGCGGCCGCGCTCAGCGCACCCGGCGCCCGGGCCGGCGGCGCCGCGGCGACGGTCGCGGACGTTCCGGACGGGCCGCAGGCGGCCGCGACGAGCGCGAGAGGACCCAGCAACCGACGTCTCATCGCCTTCATGAAAAAAGCCCGCGGCGGCCGCATTAACGGCCACCGCGGGCGACATTGGCGTTACGGGTGCGTGACTACTTGATGGACCAGACGTTCGTCTGGCTCACGTCGGGGCCGACCTGCTGGGTCTGCGTGTCGTCGTCGGTCGCCTTCTGCACGTAGCCGGCCGGGATGACGAACGCGTGGTTCATCGGCCGCACCGAGTCGAAGTGCGTGTCGGCGCTGCCGGCGAACTCCGGCAGGTTCAGGATGTTCTGCGCCACGAACTTCTCGGTGTACTTCGAGCGGTTCATGTACGAGCCGTCCTTGCTCGGGTCGGACAGCAGGAACATGTCCTGCAGCGTCCGGACGAACGAGAAGTGGCTGTACGCGTCGGTGTCCTTGATGCCCTTCGGCGCGCTCGGCTGGTTGTTGAGCACGATGAAGAAGCTGCGGCCGTGCCCCTGGTTGCCCGAGCCGTACTGCACGACCGAGGTGTCCTGGGAGAACGTCCCGCCCGAGCCCTGGACCAGCGGCGCGTCGGCGGCGGTCTTGCCCGCCTTCCACCCGCAGCAGGAGTTCAGGTTGGTCGTCGAGTTGCCCTCGTCGAACATCAGGACGATGGCCACCTTCTTCTGCTGGTTCTGCCACAGCGGCGAGGCCTGGATCTTCTTCACCAGCTTGTCGACGTAGGCGTCGCCGCGGGCCAGGATGTTGCCGCCGGTCGCGACCGGCACGTTGTTGCTGACGCTGCTGCAGTCACTGGCGGTGACCTTGGTCGTGCTCGGCGGGACGGTCCCCTGCACCGTGATGCCGTGCATGTCGTCGCACTGGTCGGGGATGACGAAGTTCAGCTGGCCGACGGCGCCCGAGTTGAGGTCGGTGCCGAGCTGGTCGATGTCGTACCCGGCCGGAACGGCGTACGCCGAGCTGCCGAGCAGCGCCGCGTCCCACTGACCGCCGCCCAGGGTGCGGTTGCTGAACTTGAACTCGGGCGCGCTGCGCACGTTCTGGTACGCCATGCCCGGGTGGTGCTTGGTCTTGTAGAGGCCCGCCGGCATCGGCAGGACCAGGCCGGTGGTGCCGATCTGCGCCGCGTTGCCCGCCAGGGTTCCGGGGGCGTACACGTCGTCCAGCGCGGTCACCGCGGCGTCGGCCACGCTGTCCGTCCGGAAGTCCTGGCCAGGGTTCATCGACTCGCTGTACGTACGCCAGCTCATCCCCGCCGCCGTGATGGCGTTGAACAGGTTCGGCTTGCCCACGATGTTGTGGTTGGCCTTGTTCTGGGTGCAGGTCGCCGTGAACGGCGAGCTGGCCAGCCCCGGCTGGGTGTTGGTCGGCAGCGGCAGATCCTGCGGCGCGTTGGCGCCCGTGGCGTCGCAGTTCCACTGCGAGTCGTCCACGATGCCGAAGTCATCCGCGCCGCCGAGCGCGGTGTAGTTCGGCTCGCTGGGGTTACCGGTGGCGTAGTAGCTGGCCACCCAGTTGCCCGCGTGCAGGTAGGCGTTGAGCTTGGGCGCGTAGGCCGAGCCCAAGAGCGCCTGCGTCGACTTGTTCTCCAGCATCACGATGAAGATGCTGTCGTAGCGCGGGATCCCCTCGACGTTGAACGCGGCCTGCTCGGCCTGGTGGAAGGTGATGGGCGCGCGCGTGTCGGGGGTGGTGGCGGTCGCGGGCGTCACGCCCGGAAGGCCGGTCAGCTCGGGATCGCCGCCCGCCACGGCCAGCGCGTCGGGGTAGAGGTCGCCGCGATCCAGCTTGGTGACCGCGTAGCTGAAGCGGCCCGCCAGCACGACCTCCTCGCGCAGCACCGCCGCCTTGTCGGGGCCGACGATCCCGCTCGGGTCGGCGAGCACGTTGCTGGCCGCCACGCCGAGGCGGGTGGCCAGGTTCGCCTTCTCGGCGGCGTAGAGCGTGCCGTTGGCCTCCATCTGGCGAACCACCTCGGTCGACGCCGAGCTGATGACCACGTTGACGCCCTGGTCGGTCAGCTGCGCGGCCGCCGTGCGGAACACGTTGCGCGAGGGGTTGGTCGACCCGTTCGCCGTGTTGATGGCCGTCGTCCCGATGTCGGCGATGACCGGCGCCGAGCTGGTCGTGACCAGCGTGAAGTGACCGGTTCCATCGGTGGTCGCCGACGGCTCGCCGGCCTCGCACTTGCCGTTGTCGTTGAGATCGGAGCAGACCTTGGCGCCCTGGTAGTAGCCGCCCTGGACCGTCGGGTCGGTGGCGCTGCCGGGGACGAGGAGGGAGCTCGCGACCACGCCCGACACGCCGCCCGTGCAGGTCACCTGGGCCGTCATGCTCGGCGCGCAGCCGGCCGCCGGGTCTCCGTCGGAGACGGTGACGGTGACCGAAGCCGCGCCCGCGGTGACGCAGGTGAAGGTCGGGTTCTGGGCGGTCGGGTTGTTGATCGTGCCGCCCGTCGCCTGCCACTGGTAGGAGAGCGGGCTGGGGCCCGAGTCGGCGTCGTGAGCCTGCGCGCTGAGCGCGATCGTGCCGCCCACCAGGACCTCGGCCGGGCTGGCCGAGATGCCGTCGGCCGTCGGGCAGACGTTCAGGACCCCGTTGACCGAGACCGAGCCGGTGGTGGCCGCCTGATGGCAGTCGAGGACGACCGAGACGGCCGTGACCGCGCCGGCGGTGACGTTGAAGGTCCCCGAGCCGAGACAGCTGGAGACGCCGTCGGTCGCCGTGCCGGTGAGCGTGATGCCGTAGCCGTTGCCGGCCGGCAGCCCGCCGATGACGGTGGAGACGGTGGTCGAGTGCGAGACGTCGATCGACCCCGACTTGGTGAAGCCCGCCGGTCCGGTGATCGAGTACGTGACCGTGTTGATCGTCAGGCCGCCCGCGAGCTGGAGCGCGATCGTCGCGCTTCCCGTCCGGTCGTTCTGAACTGCAGTCGGGCCGGTCCCGCGCGGGGCGCAGCCGATCCCGGAGAGCGCGGTGAAGCCGCAGAACCCGAGCGCGAGCATGGTCATCTTTCCAATCGAACGTTTCATAAAAAGGCCTCCCAGTTGGTGCGCGCCGTCTCTGCAATGCCCGTTCCGTGATCACGCGCGCTCCGGGGCTCAAAAACGTCGAGGGGATTACCCAGTGCGGGCGCGTCGTCGATCTCGACTGACCGGAAATCGGAAGCCTTCCACCGGTAATCGAACGAATGGCGAGCGGAGGGCAAGGCACCGACGCGCGCGGCCCCATCGTCGCCGGCGGCGCCTGTCACCCGGATGTCGTGAAGGCGTCGCAAGCCGTCGCGCGGTTCTGAACGTAACGTGCGCGGAGTGGGGCGACTCACCCGGCTCGCAGCGAGCGTGGTGTTCGCCGCGGCCGTGGTGCTCGCGGCGAACGGATCGTCGCACCTGCGCGCCGCGACGTCGGTCGACCAGTTGAGCCTGCCGGCGCAGGTCGGCGCGAAGATCTTCGTCGACAGGTCGCTCTCGGCTTCCGGTCAGCTCGCCTGCGCGACCTGCCACGATCCGGCACACGCGTACGGCCCGCCGAACGACCTCGCCGTGCAGCTCGGCGGGCCGGCGATGTCCTCGCCGGGGACGCGCGCGGTGCCTTCTTTACGCTACAAGGACTTCACGCCGCCGTACGCGGACCTGGCGCCCAACCCGGACGGCATCAGCGCGCCGGGACCAGGCGGCGGGTTCACCTGGGACGGCCGCGCCGACACGCTGGCGGCCCAGGCCCAGATCCCGCTGCTCGCGCCGAACGAGATGGCCAACGCGTCGCCGGCCGATGTCGCGAACAAGCTGCAGGCAGGCGCCTATGCCGATCTGTTTCGCGCCGCCTTCGGCAACGACGTGTTCACCGACACCACGCGCGCGTTTCAATCCGCGCTCGATGCCCTGCAGGCCTATCAGCTCGAGGACAGCGACTTCCACCCCTACAGCAGCAAGTTCGACCTCTTCGCGGACAACAAGATCGGCGGCACGCTGACCGCCTCCGAGGAGCGTGGCCGCGAGATCTTCGACGACCCGAACCGCGGCAACTGCTTCGCCTGTCACTACGCCGGCGCGGCGGCGAACGGAAGCAGCCAGCTGTTCACCGACTTCAGCTTCGAGGCCATCAGCGTGCCGCGCAACCCCGAGATCCCCGCCAACGCAGACCCGACCTATTTCGATCTGGGCATCTGCGGCCGCGCCGACCACCCGCTGCCGGACAGCGCACCGTTCTGCGGCATGTTCAAGACGCCGACCCTGCGCAACGTCGCCATCCGCAGGGTCTTCTTCCACAATGGCGTGTTCAAGTCGCTGCACCAGGTGCTGGAGTTCTACGACACGCGCGACACCCAACCCGAGGCCTGGTACCCGGTCGTTGGCGGCGTGGTGCAGAAGTTCGACGACCTGCCGGCGCAATATCAGGCCAACATCGATCCCCAGGGGCCGCTCGATGGGCGGCCCGCCGGCTCACAGCCGCCGATGTCGGAGCAGGACCTGATCGATCTGGAGGCGTTTCTCGACACGCTCACCGACGCCGACGTGGTCAGTCAGATACCGCCGCCGCCGGCCGCCGTGCCCGCGCTCGGGCCGAGCGGGTCGGCGATGCAAACGATCGCGCTGATTCTGCTGGCAGCGGGGCTCTCGACCCGCCTGCGGCGATCCTGACCGACGACGACCTAGCCGCCGCCCGGCGCCTGCGGAATCCCGAAGATGTCGCGCAGCTTCGGGTAGCGCACCTTAGGCTGGTCGAGCCCGTGCAGACCGATGCGCAGCGTGACCGTCGTGCCGTCGCCCCACGGCCACCAGAGGCCGAAGGGCCCGGGCCCGTCGGCGTCGCCGCCCCAGAGCAGCAGCTGCGCGGCCCGGAGGCCGCCGCAGGTCTCGGCCAGCGCGCGCACGGCGTCGGGCGCGGTGGCCAGGTTGTCGGCGGTCCAGGTGGTGGGGAGCGCGTCGGCGTAGGCGGCGCGCATCTCGTCAGCCTGGGTCAGCGGGAGCGACGAGGAGACGCAGCGCAGCCGGCGGTCGTACGACCAGTCGGCCGAGGGCCAGCGCTCGCGAAGCCGGGTCAGCGCTGCGAAGACTGCTTCCCACTGCTCGTCGGGGGTCGCCATCGACTCATGATATCCCCGATCAGTGCGCCGTCGCCAGCAGGTGCGCCTTGTACGTCGTCCCGCTGCAGACGGGTGTGCCGTTGTAGTTGGAGATGATGACCGGCGTGTCGTCCGTGCTCCATGACCAGGCAACGTAGCTCTGCGGCGGGCTGAGCCCGTCGAGGTAGCTCATGACGTTGGTGATGAACGACCCGTCGTCCGTGCCGCTGGTGGCGCTGCAGCCGGTGAGGACGCCGCCGATCTCGGTGGCCACGATGGGGGCGACCCCCGCGACGCTGCCGGCGTCCATCATCAGCGTGTGGTTGCTGGTGTAGTTGCTGTTCGGATAGACGTGCCAGGAGACGGCGAAGTTGCCGGCCGGGTCGGTCGGCTTGTACGTCATCCACTGTGACAGATCGTTGGCGTACTCGATCCCCGCCAGCAGGATCAGGTTGGTGGCCCCGGCGTTCCGGACGGCGGTGAGCATCGACTGCATGCCGGCGACCGGGTAGCCGATGCCGGTGCAGGTGCCGCCGTCGCGCCAGCAGGTCCAGGCGGCCGTCGCCTCCATGTTGTTGTCGGGGTAGGGCTCGTTGAAGAGGTCGAAGATGACCTTGGGCGAATTCTTGTAGGCCGCCGCCACCTGGCCCCAGAAGGTCGGCGCGTTCGCCGCGTCCGGCATCGGCTGCTGCCCGGTGGCCTTGGCGCCGTTGTTCTCGGTCCAGTGGAGATCGAGGATCGGATAGATGTCGTTCTGCAGCAGCAGGTCGACCCAGGTCTGGATGTCGGCCTGGTAGGTCGCGCCGCCCAGCTTCACGCCGTTGAGGTTCAGCCAGCAGTCCTCGTTCAGCGGGATGCGAACGGCGTTGACCTTCCACGCCAGCATGGCGGTGATCGTCGCCTGGTTGTTGCCCGAGCCGTCGGCCGGATCCCAGGGGCTGGTTCCGGACACGCAGGAGTACTCCCCGCCCGGCCGGTTGACACCCATGAGCCGGATGACCGTCGTGCCGTCGTAGATCTGGTTGCCGACGACGTGCACGCTCGATCCGGCGCCGCCGCTGCCGCCGGTGGCCGACGTGCCGCCGGCGCCCGTGCCGCCGGTGCCCTTCATGCCGGCCGCACCACCGGTGCCGGTCGTGCCGCCGGTGCCCTTCATGCCGGCCGCGCCCGACGATCCACCTTGGCCCGTGGTGCCGCCCGAGGCCGAACCGCCGGTGCCGGTGGTGCCGCCGGTGGCTGTGCCGCCGGTACCGGTCGTGCCGCCGGTGCCCTTCATGCCGGCCGCGCCCGACGATCCACCTTGGCCTGTGGTGCCGCCGGTGGCCGCGCCACCCGTTCCAATCGTTCCACCTTGGCCGGTGGCGCCCCCGGTCGCTTTCGTTCCACCGCTGCCCGTGCTGCCGCCGCTCCCGGTGGCGCCGCCGCTGCCGGTGGTGCCGCCGCTCCCGATGCTGCCGCCCGAGGCGCTGGTCCCACCCGAGCCGGAGCCGCCGGCGCCGTTCCCTCCGCCAGGCTCCGAGCTGGCGCAGGCGGCGATCAGGCTGACGGCGAGGACGAGGGCCGGGGATCTCTTCATGGTTACTCCAAGCGAAGGGAGGGGAGGGCGGACCAGGGGACCGGGGGGAGTCCGCCTCGAGGGTCAGAGGGCGCCATCAGGGGCGGATCTTCAAGCAATCGGTCGAAGGCGTGCGGCCGGCTGCCGCAGCGCGCATTCCGGCGCTAACATCGACCCGTGCCCGGGACGCCCGACGATCTCTACGCCGTGCTCGGGGTCGCGCGCGCGGCGACGGGGGCGGAGATCCGGCGCGCCTACCGGCGGCTGGCGCTGCTGCACCACCCGGATCGGGCGGGGCCGGCCGGCGCGCCGATCTTCGCCCGCCTCGCGGAGGCGTACCGGATGCTGTCCGACCCGACGGCGCGGACGGCGTACGACGCCCACCTGTTCGAGCGCGAGCGTGCCTTCGCGGCGGCCCCCGGGCAAGCCGACGGTCGCGCCTGGAGCGTCCAGTCGGTGGGGTGGAGCGCCTCGGTCAAGCGGCCCGTCCCGAACCTGGTCCCGCGGCTGTCCGGTCCGCTCGAGGCGCTGGTCGCCGCCGGCGCGGCGCGCCTCGACCCCGACGGCGTGCTCGAGCTGAGCGTGACGGCGACGGAGGCGGCCCGGGGCGGCGCGGCGGTGGTCGAGATGGCGATGGCGATCCTCTGCCCGACCTGCGGCGGCGTGGCCGGCCCGCGCGTGTGGTGCCGGCGCTGCGAGCACGCCGGCCGCGTCACGGAGACGGTCGCGGTCGAGGTGCGGTTTCCGGCCGAGACGCGCGACGGGCTGGTCGTGACGGCCACGCTGCGCCAGGCAGGGGTGGTCTCGCAGCGGGCGCGGCTGCGGATTTCGCGGTAATCAACCCTCGGTCTCCATGCGCGTTCTCCTGCTCACGGCGCCGATGGTGCAGCTCAACACGCCGTACCCGGCCACCGCCTACCTGGCCGGCTTCCTGCGCCAGCACGCCGACGAGCTGGGGTTGGAGATCGCCCAGGCCGATCCGGCGCTCGAGCTGTTCCTGCGGCTCTACTCGCGCCCGGGGCTGGCGCGCGTGCAGGCGGCGCTGTCCGGCGCGGGCCGGGCGTCGCCGTCGGTGGGGTCGTTCGCGGGCCAGGCGGCGCGCTACGTCGAGACGGTCGAGGCGGTGGTCGGTTTTCTGCAGGGGCGGGTTCCGCGGCTCGCGGCCCGGATCGTGCGGCGCCGATTTCTCCCCGAAGGGCCCCGCTGGGAGCCGCTGGCGCGCGCGCTCGAGGCGGCCCACGCCGGCGACGCGCCGCTCGCGGCGGCCTACCGCGAGCTGTCGGTCGCCGATCGGGCCAAGCACCTCTGCAGCCTCTACGTCGACGACGTGGCGGACGCCATCCGCGACGGGATCGATCCGCGGTTCGAGCTGTCGCGCTACGCCGAGAAGCTGGCCGAGAGCGCCGCCAGCTTCGATCCGCTGGCGGCGGCGCTCGACGGTCCCGCCACGCTGGTCGACGAGCTCACCGACGCCATCGGGGGCGAGCTCTGCGCGCGCCATCGGCCCGACGTGGTCGGCATCAGCGCGCCGTTCCCGGGCAACGTCTACGGCGCGTTCCGGCTGGCCCGCGCCATCAAGCGCGTGCGGCCCGAGGCGCGGCTGGTCCTCGGCGGCGGCTACGTCAACACCGAGCTGCGCGAGCTGCGCGAGCCGCGCGTGTTCGACAGCTTCGACTACGTGACCCTCGACGACGGCGAGCGGCCGCTCCTGAACCTGCTCCGCCACCTGGGCGCGGGGGGCGCGCCGGCGCCGCTGCACCGGACGTTCGTACGCGAGAAGGGGCGCGTCGTCTTCAAGACCTACGCCGGGGCCCGCGACGTGCCGCACGCGGAGACCGGCACGCCGACCTACGCCGGGCTGCCGCTCGACCGCTACGTGTCGCTGTTCGAGATGCTGAACCCCATGCACCGCCTCTGGTCGGACGGGCGCTGGAACAAGCTGACGCTGGCGCGCGGGTGTTACTGGCGGAAGTGCACCTTCTGCGACATCTCGCTCCCGTACATCGCCGGCTACGAGACCGCCGCCGCCGATTTGATCGTCGACCGCATGGGCTCGCTGGTCGCCGAGACCGGCGAGACCGGCTTCCACTTCGTCGACGAGGCCGCGCCCCCGGCCATGCTGCGGGCGCTGTCGCAGCGCTTGCTCGAACGCGGCGTCGCGGTCACCTGGTGGGGGAACATCCGCTTCGAGAAGACCTTCACGCCCGAGCTGTGCGACCTGATGGCGCGCGCCGGCTGCATCGCCGTCACCGGCGGCCTGGAGGTCGCCTCCAACCGCCTGCTGGAGCTGATGCAGAAGGGCGTCACCGTCGAGCAGGTGGCCCGCGTGACCCGCGCCTTCACCGACGCGGGCGTCATGGTGCACGCCTACCTCATGTACGGGTTCCCGACCGAGACCGAGCAGGAGACGATCGACGCGCTCGAGCGGGTGCGGCAGCTGTTCGACGCCGGCTGCATCCAGTCGGCGTTCTGGCACCGCTTCGCCGCCACGGTACACAGCCCGATCGGGCAGAGCCCGCGAAAGTACGGCATCCGGGTGCTGCGCGAGCGGGAGGCCTTCGCGCGCAACGAGCTGCCGTTCGAGGACCCGACCGGGACCGATCACGACTTCCTGGGCCAGGGGCTGCGCAAGGCGCTCTACAACTACATGCACGGGGTGGGGCTGGACCTCGACGTGCGATCCTGGTTTGTTACGGACGCGCCCGGCGCCCGGCGCGCGCGGCGCAAGGTCCCGGCCGCGCAGGTCCCCGCGGACCTCGTCGCCCGCGCCCTCAGCGCCTCCTGACCATGCCGATAAAACCCTGGTTCCCGACCTTCATCTACGACGCGCCGCTGGTGGCGCGCGGCGGCGCCGCGTTTTCGCGGGCGCTGCTCGAGGACTGCCACAAGATCCGGGCCCACGATCGGGCCGGCCAGCGCTGGTGCGCCAAGAACTACCCGGCCGGCTACACCTCGTACGGCACGATGACCAACCTGCACCGGACGTTCTCCACCTTCATCGACCTGGAGGCGAAGATCCGGCGCCACGTGGGCCGGTTCGCGCGCCGGCTGGAGATGAACCTCGGCCAGGGCCGGCTGGAGATGACCGACTGCTGGCTCAACATCATGTCCCGCCACGCGGTCCACCCGCTGCACCTCCACCCGCTGGCGGTCGTCAGCGGCACCTACTACGTCGCGACGCCGCGGGGCTGCTCGCGCATCCGCTTCGAGGATCCCCGCCTCGACAAGCTGATGGGGGCGCCGCCCAAGCGGCCGGACCCGAGCCCCGAGAACCAGCAGCACGTCTCGTACGAGGTGGCGGCCGGCAAGCTGATCCTGTTCGAGAGCTGGCTGCGCCACGAGGTCGCCTCGAACCCCACGCGCGGCGAGCGGGTCAGCATCAGCTTCAACTACGACTGGGTGTGAGCAACCCGCGGCGGCGCGTTGCGGTCGATCGCCTCGATGAAGAGCTCATCCGTGAAGCAAGCGACGGCCCTGTTGTGGTTGGCGGCGCTGAGCGCCGGCTGCGCGGGACCGGCGGCGTTGACGGCGCCCCCCACCTCGGCGTGCGGAGATCAGTGCTCGGCCATGAGCTGTCCCGCGGGGACGCACTGCACGCTGACCTCGAACTGTGCGGCGGTCTGCCAGCAGGACCAGCTGGCGCCCCGTTGAGAGCGCCGATCCTGCGGGCTACGTCACCGGAAATTCGTAGAACAAAGTGATCGTCAGACAGTGGAACTCGGAGTCCGAGCTCTGGGTGACCGTCTTGTCCACGACGCGCAGCTGCGGGTTCTCCACCAGCCACCTCGTCACGTTCTCGCCGAGCAGCTCGCGATCCTTCGCCTTGGTCGCCGAGAACACCTTCACGCCTCTCATCATGGCGTGACGGTTCTGCAAACTTCGTACTCAAGTCCGCGCGCCGGAAAATGGGCATCTCTTTCGCCCATTTCGGCAGGAGACGCGTCGTGGCCACGAAATTCCGCAGTCCGGGCCACGATGGTTCGTGGGTGTGGCTAGCTCGCCCCGGCCGGGCGAGCTCCCTTGCAGCGCCCGGTGGCGTCCGCGCGCCCGAGCGTGGCCATGAGGGCAGAGGCCGCCGCCTGGTCGAGCGCCAGCCCGACGTGGACGATCGCCCCCTCGCCGTCGAGCACCAGCGTGGTCGGGACGCGGCTCTGCCGGAGCGCGTCCGCCAGGTGAAACCCTTCGTCGACGACCTGCGGGTAGGCGAGCCCGCGCTCGCGCACGAAGGCCGCCGTGTGCGGCGCGTCCTCGCCCACCGCGACCCCGACGACGACCGCGCACCCCTCGAGCTGGCGCGACAGCCGGTCGAGGTCGGGCAGCTCGGTCTTGCAGCGCTCGCACCAGGGCGCCCAGAGGTTCACCACCGCGGGGCGGCCGGCCACCAGCTTGCCGAGCGTGACCGGATGTCCGTCCAGATCGGCGAGCGGGATGCTGGGCCAGCCCGGGTCCGGCGCGGCGGATGCCGGCGACGACGGGGCGTTGGCGCGGGGGCCCACGCTGGCGCAGCCCGCGGCCGCGAGCACGACCAGGATCCCGCCGCGAAGGCGCCCCTGCCGCTTCACAGCTGCCATCCTAGCGCGCCGCTCACGAACTCGACGTGCAGATTGTTGCTGCGCACGTAGCGCTCGCCGGTGAGGGCGAAGGTGAGCCGATGCCCCTGCCGCCCGATCGGCTGCTCCCAGCGCGCGCCCGCCGACGCGGCCCAGGCGTCGAGGCCGCCGAGGTCACTGTCCGAGCTGCGGTACCCGGGGGCACCAGGATCGAAGAGGGTGCCGAAGAAGTCGACCGCGGTCTGGCGGTGGTAGCGGCCGCCGAGCTCGAGGGTCAACCGTCCGATTCGCTGCGACAGCGCCGCGTCGACGGTGCGCGCCACCGAGCCCCAGCTGTCGGCGTAGTAGCGGAGGCCGAGCCGGAGCGCGCCCTCCCAGGGGAGCCACTGCACCAGGCGGCCGCTGACCGCGTGCCGCAGCCGCTGGCGGGGGACGAGCTCGGTCCCGCGCGTGCCGTCGGCGAGCGGCACGCTGTTCCAGGTGTTGGTCAGCGTCCCGCTCTGCACGGTGAGCCCGTAGCTGACGAGCGCGATCGTCGTGGGCGACAGGAGCTGCGAGAAACCCAGGTTGGCGTTGGTGGTGCTGCGGACGTCGCGCCCGTGGCGCTTGCCGGCGAGGTCGAAGTTGTCGAACCAGTCGACGAGCTGGAACACGCTGGCCGACAGCACGGTGTTGTCGTCGGCGAACGCGCGGGTGACCATCGCGCCCAGCCCCCACGACTCGAGCGGTTCCTCGACGTGATAGTCGGCGTGGAGCCCGAACGTGGTGCGCCCCCAGGCGTAGGTCGAGTCGACGTCGATCTGCTCGGCCTCGTTGATCCGCGACGGCGAGCTGATGGCGTCGACCGGCGTGCCGACCGGCAGGCCGTAGAGCTTGTGGTTCGGCGAGGCGGCCGTCACCACGTCGAGCGAGACGGCCACCCGCTCGACCAGGCGATCGCCGACGGCGGCCACCACCTCGCTCTGCGGCTCGGCGATGGTGGCCCGCTCCGAGCCGGGGCCCAGCACGGGTCCGGCCGCCGACTGATACCCGAGCCCGTCCTGATCGAAGTAGGTGAAGCGGGCCGCGACCGACTCGATCCGGTAGGGCGGGGCCGTGACCAGCACCGGCTCGTCGGTCGGGGCCGGGGGTGGAGCGAGGAAGGGACCGCCCAGCGACTCGGCGCGCGCCGCGGCCGCGGTGAGCGCCAGCAGCGCGGCGGCGGCCGCTACTGGCAGGCGCATCCGCCACCCGCCGGGGCCGCGTCGCCGCCGGCCGCCGATTCGCGCGAGGTGTAGAGCTTGCGGCGTCCGGCGGCCAGCAGCGCGTCGCCGTCGGGGCTCATCAAGGGATCGGCCAGGTGCTTGCGCCGGTTCTGCGGCACCAGCGCGCAGCCGGTCCCGGCCAGCGCGGCCGCCAGCAGGATCAGCGCGCCCCAGCGCCTCACAGCGGCGCGCTCCAGCCGACGCCCGAGGCGATGCCCCCCGCGGCCGGCGCGACCCACAGCGAGAGCCGCGGCGCCGGCGCCAGCGGACGTCGATCGAACACGCTCATGATCACGCCGAACGCCGAGGTGGCCATGGAGAGCGGCAGCAGGATCTTCATGGGGATCCGCTGATCGTTCCCGGTGCGCGGGCTGAAGGCGTCGATCCTCTCCATCACCACGACCGCCCCCGCCGACAGCGCCAGGGTGATCCCGCCGAAGACCGCGGCGCGTTGCCACGACCCCTCCAGGCCGTGCGCGACGATGGGCGCCAGCACAAAGCCGGACGCCATGACGATGACGCCCGCCTTCTCCAGCTGGGGCGACTGGTCGTGCGCCATCAGCAGGCCCCCGGCGACCAGCGGCGCGAGGGCCACCACGGTGCCCCCGATCAGGCCGACGGGCGGCGCGTCGTCGGCCGGTTGCGCCTCGGCCGGCGGGGCTTCGGTCGGGGGGGCGCCGGTGGGGAGCTGGGCCGCCAGGGCCAACACCAGCACCGGTGCAAGCGGTCCGCAGATCGGCATGGCCGGGGATGATAGCTCCGGCCAGCTCAACCGACGGGCGAACGCCGCCGATTGTGACCGTGAGCCATGTCCGCCGAACCGAGACGCCCCCCGGGCGGCAGCCCGGCCGAGGAGCCGGGCCTCGCCAAGGGCGCGGCCATCGGGCGCTACGTGGTCCTGGGGCTGCTCGGGCGCGGCGGAATGGGCGAGGTGTACGCGGCGTACGATCCGGAGCTGGATCGCAAGATCGCCGTCAAGCTGCTGCGCAACCGCGGCGCCGGGCCCTCCGATCCCGACGGCCGGACGCGCCTGCTCCGCGAGGCCCAGGCGATCGCGCGCCTGTCGCACCCGAACGTGGTGGTGGTCTACGACGTTGGGACCTTCCGCGACTCGGTGTTCATCGCCATGGAGTTCGTCGAGGGGAACACGCTCGGCTACTGGCTGCAGGCGGCGCCGCGCCGCTGGCGCGAGGTGCTGGACGTCTACCTGGCGGCGGGGCGCGGGCTGGTGGCGGCGCACGCGGCCGGGCTGGTCCACCGCGACTTCAAGCCCGAGAACGTGATGATCACCAAGGGCGGCCAGGTGCGGGTCATGGACTTCGGCCTGGCGCGCGACCAGAACACCGATGACGCTCCGTCGCCGGCGGGGCAGCTGGCGCTGGAGGTCGGCGCGCGCGCCGCGGCGCTGGCCGACACCTTCGGCCCCGACGTCGATCCCGACGCGACCGCCAAGCTGGCGGCCGGCACCGGCGCCGGGACGCTGGTCCCCACCGCCTCCGGCGGCTACCTGCGGCTCAAGCTGACCCAGACCGGCACCATGCTGGGGACGCCGGCGTACATGGCGCCCGAGCAGTTCGCCGGCATCGGCGGCGATGCCCGCTCCGATCAGTTCTCGTTCTGCGTGGCGCTGTACGAGGGCGTCTACGGCCGCCGTCCCTTCGAGGGGGACAACGCCGTCGCGCTGATGGCCAACGTCGTCGCCGGGACCGTGAGCGACCCGCCGCCCGAGGCGCGCGTCCCCGCCTGGATCCGGAGGATCCTGCTGCGCGGCCTCGCGACCAACCCCGAGGCGCGCTTCGCCTCGATGACCGAGCTCCTGGCGGCGCTGGGTCAAGACCCGGCGGCCCGCCGGCGCCGCTGGCTGGCGGCCGTAGCGGGCGCGGCGTTCCTGGCGGCAGGCGCGGCGGGAGCGCACCGGTTCAACGCCGGCCAGCACGCCATGTGCGCCGGGGGCGGCGCGCGCGCGGCCACCGTCTGGAACCTCGATCGGCGGGCGGAGATCGAGCGCGCGTTCCTCGGCACCGGTAACAAGAACGCCGCGCGCGCCTTCGCCAGCGCGGCCGGGCTCGTCGATGAGTACGTCGTCCGCTGGACCGCCATGTACACCGACACTTGCCAGGCGACGCAGCTCCGCGGCGAGCAATCGTCCGACGTGCTCGACCTGCGGATGGGCTGCCTGGGCGAGCGGCTCGCCGGCGTTCGCGCGCTGGCCGACGTGTTCGCCACCGCCGACACCCGCGTCGTCGACAACGCCGTCGCCGCCGCGAACGCGTTGCCGGCGCTGGATCGCTGCGCCGACGTGCCGATGCTGCGCGCCGTGATCCGCCCACCCGACGATCCCGCCGTGCGCGCCAAGGTCGCGGTCGCGCGCGACGAGGTGGCCAGGGTGAAAGCGCTCGGAGACTCGGGGCAGTGCAGCCGCGCGGCCGCCGCCGGGGCGGCCGTCGTCGCGGCGGCCCAGGCGGTCGGCTACCTGCCGCTCGAGGCAGAGGCCCACCTGGCCCTCGGCCGCCTCGGCGAAACGTGCACCGATCCGGTGAAGGCGATCGGCGAGCTGGACGAGGCGGTGTTCGCGGGCGATGCCTCGCGGCACGATCAGGTCTCGATCGAGGCCAACCTCTTTCTGGGGATGTTCTACGCCGACCGGCTCCACGACACCCGCATGGCGCGCGCCGCGATCAGGCACGGCGAGGCGGTCCTCGCGCGGTTCCCCAACCATCCGATCCTCCAGTCCTGGCTGGCGGACGCCGAGGCGGAGGTGGCCTTCGACGAAGGACACCTGGAGGAGGCGCTGCGGGCCTCCCAGAAGGTGCTGGTGTTCAAGGAGACCACGGCCGGCTCGTCGGACTACGATCTCGCCGTCTCGGCGTCGAACGTGGCGGTCAAGCTTCACGCTCTCGCACGTGACGCCGAGGCCGCGCCGTACGTGCAGCGCGCGGTCGGCCTGTTCACCAAGCTGTTCGGGGCCGACAACACCACCGTGGCGCTCGCGCTGGTCAATCGGGCCGAGATCTTCACCGCCCTCGGCCGGTTCGCGGAGGCGCAGGCCGATCTCGACGAGGCGCTCGCGACCTTGAAGAGCCAGCAGGCGACCGCGTTCTACGTTGGCTACGCCCTGCTCGATCTCGGGACGCTGCAGCTGGCCCAGCGCCGCGCGGGTGACGCGGTCGCCACGCTCCAGCGGGCGATGACCCTGCTCGGCGATCAGGATCGCTCGGTGTCGGCGCAGGCCGCGTTCACGCTGGCGCGCGCTCTGTGGAGCAGCTCGCCGGGCCAGCATGCGCGCGCGGGCGCGCTGGCCGCGAGCACGCTGGACCGCCTCGCTGGCCAGCCCGGCGCGCAGCGTCTGGCGCGCGAGATCGACGCCTGGCGGGCGGCGCACCGGTCGCTCTGACCGGCGGCGCGGCGTTGTCTGACCGGCAACGGCGTGGGGTCGGTGGTCAACAGACCGTTGTCCCCCAGACAACGCACCCGCGGCGCGACCAAACTGAAATCACCAGCGGAAACAAAATGTTGCGACGGCGACCCGCGGACACGTAAGACGGCATACGTCTTGTACGTGTGTCGAATTCAGGAGGGCGCCGGGATGAACAGTTCGTCGACGAGGCTCTGGGTCGGGTTCCTGGTCGGGACGATTCCGATGGCGGGGGTGGGGTGCGGAGAGGCGCCCGGCGACGTCAGCGCCAGCTCGGGTGACGGGCTGGCGTTCGTCAACGGGCTGGCGTTCGTGAACGGCCTTTCGTCGTCGAACGGCCTGGCCTTCGTCAATGGGCTGGCGTTCGTGAATGGCTTGTCGACCTCGAGCGGCCTCGCGTCGGTGAACGGGCTGCAGTCCATGAACGGCCTCATGACCACCCCGGGGGGCCGCAAGACGGTCACCTACCTCGTCAAGTGCGCGCTCGGGGCGACTGACTCGCTGGTCAAGCAGGACCAGAACGGCGTCAACTACACCTTCTCCGGCGGCATCGGGCTGTGTCCGGCCTGGAAGAACGGCAGCATCGCCGGCAACGCGCAGTGCGTGGAGAGCATCTCCGCCTGTCTGATGGCCGAGGTCAACACGGCCGGCGTTCACGTCCCCCTCTGGCTCGACTCGAACGACCCGGCGATCGGATGGGGCATCGACCGCGTGAATTACCCGATGCAGGAGGGGACCTTCTTCGGCGACATCCTCGACACCGGGCCGCTGACCGCCACCGGCAAGCCCGGGGCGACGGGCCCCGCGGCCTACTACTGCGACGGCGCCGGGTTTCCCGCCGGTGCCACGGGCATCGTCGCCGGGCGCCTGGGGGCCAATCAGATGGGCGCGCCTTACGCGAACCCATTTGGAACCGGGACGCTCTGCCAGAACGCGCCCATGGCGGTCGGACAGTACAGCATGGGCGTGGGCGGGAGCTGCCCGAGCGGCTCCAACTCGAACCCCGCCGCGGGCTGCCCGGACGGCTACAAGTCCCTGGGGACGACCAACGCCAGCTGGCAGCATGGGATCACGGTCTGGCGGAACAACAACTACACGCCGATGTTCGACCCGGCGTACACGTATCGGATCGAGCCCTTCCCGGCGAACGGCGCGCAATCGATGGACGTCGCGAACGGCTCGACGGCGAACGGGACCATCATCGACCAATGGGCCTCCTGGACCGGCTTGCCCCAGATGTTCAATCTCATCGCCGACGGGAGCTACTGGCGCATCGCCCTGAACGCGAACAATGCCAAGTGCGTCGATCTCGTGGGCGGCGGGGCCCTGACCGGGAACGGCACGCAACTGGCCGTCAACGACTGCCACGCCGGCGCGCCCAGTCAGGACTGGGCGATCACTCCGGACGCGCAGACCGGCTCGTTCGTGTTCAGGAACGTCAAGGCGGGACGCTGCCTCGAAGAGCCGGCCGGCAACACGGCCAATGGCGTCCAGCTGGACATCCGCGATTGCTACGCGACGTCGCCCCAGAGCTTCTTCGTGCAGACCTACCTGCTCAACTAACGGGGACCGCCCAACGGTGACCGCGCGCGGTCGGCAGACCTACCGCGCGCGGCCGTCCAGCTCTTCCCGGCAGCGGCGCATCACCTCGGCGACGATGTGATCGCAGCGCTCGCCGAGGAATCCGAAGGCGGTCGCCATCGCCAGGCCCACGCGCTTCTGCACGTCCTTCTCCAGCATCTCGCGCGCGCGGTGCAGGCGCTGCCGCACGGCAGACTCGCCCATCCCCAGCACCTCGGCCGTCTCGGCGGTGTCGAGCGCGTCGACCATCCGCAACATCAGCACCTGGCGGTAGTCGGCGGGGAGGCGATCGATGGCCGCCTCGACGAGCGCGACCATCTCGTTGCTTCCCACCTGCTGCTCGGGCGTTCGCACCGGGTCTTGGTCCGTCATCGTCGCGCCTTCCAGTTCACCTTGCCGGTCGCCCGGCAGGTCGGCGAGCGCGACCAGCCGCCCCCGCCGACGCAGCCGCGCGCGCGCCTCGTTGATGCCGATCTTGAGCAGCCAGGTGCCGAACTGCGCGCGCCCTTCGAACTGGTCGAGGTGCTTGAGCGCCGCGAGGTAGGTGTCCTGCATCGCATCCTCGACCTCCTCGCCGGAGCGCAGCACGCCGCGGATCGCCCGGTAGAGCCGCTGGTTGTGGCGCCGCACCAGCAGCTCGAACGCCGACAGGTCGCCCTGCTTGACCCGCTCGACGAGGCGATGGTCGGTCTCGCCGCGGGCCAGCCCGTCGGCGGCGGGGGCGGCGGACGCGGCCTCGAAGTCTCCCTTCACGAAAGTCATGATGATCCGGGCTTCCGGCGGCTACAAGGACTTCAGGTACTGGACCAGGTCGGCGGATTGGTCGGCCGTCAGCCCGAGCGCCTTCTTGGTGTCGTAGGCGGCGACCACCTCGTCGAGCGTCGCTGCGGTACCGTTGTGGAAGTAGGGCGGGTGCTGCGAGACGCCGGCCAGCGGCGCCGTGCGGTACTTCTTCGTCGCGCTGCGCGAGGCGTAGCTGGGCTCGGCGTTCGGCTCGGGCTCGCTGACCACCTCGCTGGGGTCGTGCAACGTGGTGTTGGCGTCGGTGAGCTGCGGGCCGCTGTGGCAGCTCGAGCACTTCCCGGCGCCTTCGAACACCATCTTGCCGCGCGCCGCGGCGGCGGCGTCGAAGCTGCCGGCGGCCGGCGCCGGCGCCGGCAGCGAGTACTGGTAGGTCTGGAGATCGGGGAGCTTGTCGGTGATGAGGTCGTCGGTGCCGTTGGTGACGTTGACGCCGGTGCGCGGCTCGGTGAACGTTCCGTGTCCGCCCATCTGGGTGACGCCGACGTAGCGGTTCCAGTACTCGAGGTCGCTGCCGTCGCCGGTCACGGTGTCGCTGTGAATCCCGGAGAGCCCGTAGGCGGGCGGGATGACCACCGGGCCGTTCAGGCCGTCGAGGTTGTAGCGCGGGTCGTACTTGCCCGGGCCCCACGAGTTGAAGACCGCCTTCTGGTCGGCCGTCAGCGCCGGCGACAGCGCGATGATCGCGCCCGGGTTCAGATCGCGGTTGGGATATCCGTCGAGCCGCGCCCCGATGCCGGGCGCGAACGAGTCGTCGACGGTCGAGTGGCAGAGCGCGCAGGTGATCCCCACCTTCGTCAACGTGTCGTTTCCGCTGGCGTCGGTGGTGACCGTCCCCTGCACGCCCACGACGGCGTTCAGCTTGAGCAACGCCACGGTGGTCGCGGGGCTGGTGAGGCTGACGGTGCCGTTCTCGATCCCTTGCACGACGGCGTCGGGCAGCGCCGTGGCGTCGACCTTGAGGCCGACCGAGAGGGCCGTCGTCGGGTCGACCGCCGAGGAGATGACGGTCTGCATCTGCAGCACGTCGGTCCACTTGCTCTCGTCGCCGAACGTGTCGAAGCGGAAGGTCTGCTGGCCGGCCGCCGCCTTGGCGGGGTCCTTGGTCGGATCGGGCGTGCTCGAGTCGCTGCTGCAGGCGGCAGCGGAGAGCGCCGCCGCCGTCAGCGCCATCAGGGAAACCTCACGCATCGTCATGACTGCACGGATGGAGCGGCCGGCGGCGCCGTGACAAAAAACATTCTCTGTAACGGATGCGCCGCGCGCGCATCCGTTCCGCTTCGGCTACGCCGGCGTCGTGTAGTCGGAGAAGGCGAAGGCGCCGATCTGCGTCGCGCCCATCAACCCCAGGAACAGGCGGGCCGGGATCGGCGTCGGCGGCGCCAGCAGCAGCGCCGCGGCGAGGAGGCCGAGCCCCTCGCCCAGCTCGATGAAGGCGTGGGTCCGGAACGGGATCAGCTTGAAGGTCCCCTGCGGGTAGCGCGTCAGGCGGGTGAGCGTGAAGTGCACCGCCGCGCCCGCCAAGGCCGCGACGCGCGCGCCGCCCTGGAGGCCGAGCAGCCAGACGCCCAGCAGATAGGTCAGCGCCACCAGCTCGTCGAGCCAGCCGTGCAGGCGCGCGCCGATCAGCGGGTAAAGCACGTTCCCGTCAGGTCCCTTGCAGCGTCGAGTTCGTGATGGTGATGCTCTGGGCGTTCACCCCGACGGCGTCGCCGGCGTTGGTCACGTTGCCGCTCTTGACGCTGGTCCAGTGGCCGCCCGTGTTGCCGGTCATCGTGGTGTCGGTGATGGTCAGGACGCCCTTGAAGTCGTCGCTGGTGAAGAACAGGCCGCCGCCGAAGGCGTTGACCCCGGCCGCGTTGTCGAGCACGGCGTCGCCGCACAACGTGATGTTGAACGAGTCGCCGTCGCCGTAGATCGCCCCGCCGTTGCCGCCCGAGCCGATCTCGTACTGCCCGTTGTTCATCGCGGTGCACATCGTCATCGAGGTGTCGTCGTTGTTGGCATCGTGGCCGGTGGCGGTGTTGCTCTGGAACAGGCTGTTGTAGATGTCGAGCTCGGCGTAGAGCGAGCCGATGGCGCCGGCGTTGGCGCCGCTGTTGTTGGTGAAGGTGCTCCCCACGATCACCGCGCCGTGCTTGCTCCCCTCGATGTAGATGGCGCCCCCGCCCGTGTCCGGTCCCAGCGGCGCCGCCTGGTTGCCGTCGAAGATGCAATCGATGACGGTCAGGTTGCCGTCGCGCATGTAGAGCGCGCCCCCCTCGCCGTCGTCCCACCCCTGCGAGCAGGCCGGCATCGACGGCTGCGCGGGGATCATGTCGGTGGGGTCGTCTTTCCGTTCACCAAGGTGAGGTGCTGCAGCGTCACGCGCGTCTCCAGCGCCTGAAAGTTGGCGCTGGTGTAGTTCAGGATCTGCACGGCGTGGCCGCCGTCGAGCGTCACCTTGTTGCCGCCGTCGATCACCGTGTCCTTGCTGGTGGGCAGGTTCATCGTGGTGGTGATCGCGATGGTGGTCGGAGCGCCGCCGCAGTCGAAGGTGATGGCGCCGCCGGCGGCGACCGCGGCGCTGAGCGCGCTGAACGTGCAGCTGTCGGGCGTCCCCTTCCCGATGACGGTGGCGTTGGAGACGTCGGCCGGCTGGCCGTTCGAGGGGACGCCGGCGCTGCACGAGCCGTTGGGGTTTCCGGCCGTCGTCATCGAGCCGGCGTCCGAGGCCGGCTGGCCGCCGCTGGAGCCGCAGGCGGAGACGGGGAGCACGAAGATCGGAACGAGCAGAGCGAGCGAAGCGCGCATGCGGACCTCCTCGGGGCGGAGAAAACCCACCGACGTCGCGATCAGAATACCCTGTTTGGCGGGTGGTCAGAAGCGCGTCAACGCCGAGACCGTCGCCCGCCGCTCGACGCCGCCATAGGTGTAGTCCGGCAGCTGGCTCTCGCGGTTGATCTGATCGAACGCCAGGACCAGCCGCAGCGGCCCGCCCAGGACCCGCAGCTCCGCCCCCGCGCGGAGGTAGAGGCGGCGGTCGTGCAGCGAGAAGTTGTCGGTGATCTTCGCCTGGTCGCGGTCGTCGTGATTGAACGACCAGAAGGCGCCGAAGCGGGCGCGCAGGAAGAGGGTGAGCGGCTCGTCCTCGACCATCAGCGTCGCCGCGCCGGTCACGCTCTGCGCGTAGTAGTAGCCCTGCTCCTTGAGCTCGGTCTTGATCGTCTGGTTCGCCAGCGAGGAGGCCGCCGCCGGATAGGCCAGCGAGGTCACCATCGAGAACCCGTACTGGGCGGTGAGCATCGCGCGCGTCGTCAGGCTGCCGTGGCGGTCGGCGTACTCCAGCGTCGGGCCCGCGAGCCCCGCCGTCACCACCCGGTCCCACATGACGAAGAGGTTGCGGGCGTCGTAGTCGAACGTGCTGCCGAGACCGAGCATCAGCCCCCACCCGTCGGTCCCGCGCGCCGCCGACCCGTCGGCGGTCGCGAAGTCGCGCAGGTAGCGTCCCCACCAGGCCGCGGCGGCGTGGACCTCGAGGCCCTGGATGCCGTCACGATTGGCCAGCGTCCCGAACGCGAAGTCGGTCCACTCGCCCGGCGAGACCGGGGAGAGCCCGCTCCCCGGACGCAGGTAGCGCGGGTGGTCGACGATCGTCCCCAGGAATCCGAGGTCGACGGCGGTCACCAGCGGCGACCCGTCGATCGAGCTCCAGCCCTCGCCCAGGTTGAAGGCCAACCGGTGCCAGGTGCGGCTCGGCAACCCGAAGGCGTCCGTCTGATGGGCCTGCGTGTCGCGGCAGACCGGCGTCTCGTTCAGCGTCGCCACCGGCGAGAACAGCAGGGCGCCCAGGCAGTTGCCCACCCCGGGGCTGCCGGCCGCGAACATCCGCCCCAGCCGGTAGGTGGCCTCGCCGATCACGGCGCCGCCCGCGGGCGTGAAGATGAGGTCGTTGGTCGATGGTCTCTCGTCCCACTCGGAGAAGTACTCCCACACCGTCGAGGCGATGACGGAGGTGACGAAGGAGGCGAGGGGCGAGAGGCCGTTGCCGCGCGCGATCTGGTACGAGAGCGTGCCCGCCAGGGGGTGCGCGATGCCGTTGGTGACGATCATGTCGTCGTCGAAGACGACCGTCCGCATGGAGAACAGCTTGGCGTGCCAGTCGTTCCAGGTGAAGTGAAGCTCCCAGGAGCTGTAGGCGGGGTGGCGCCAGTACCAGGCGGTCTGGACGCCGAGCAGCAGGAACACCTCGGCCGCGGTCCGAAAGTACGGATGGGCCAGGGGCGGCGTCACGACGTCGGGCGGAACCTCAGCCGAACCGTCGGGCGGCGGTGGCAACGGTACGACCGGCGTCCTCGGCGCCGCGTCCATGGTCAAGAGCACCAGCAGCGCGACGCCCACCACCACGACAGTGGAAAGTGCGGACGCCCACGGAACGGACAACGCCGCTGAGCTCGCGCGGCCGTGGATCCAGGCCGGCGCTTACAAATTTCCTCGGAACCCTCAGTCGGGTTCCGAACCTCCCGCGACGAGCTCGGTCGAGCACAGCTCGACCTCCCTCACGCGAATCTCCCGCACAAACGACGGCGGCCGAGCTTGCCGCGAGAGCTCGCGTCTCGAAGAATGAGGCGCCGGCCGGTGTGGTTGTCAAGCCCGGGCGGTGAAGTCGGATGTCGGATCGCAGTCAGCTCACTCGCCGCGCCACCCTGAAGCTCGGCCTCGGAATCGGCGCGCTGGCGCTGGGGTCGGGCGGCTGCGGGGCCGCGGGCGATCGCTGCCCGCCCGGTCCGCTCCCGGGCGGCGTCCCCGACGGTGGCGCGGCCAGCGAGGCCCAGCGCCTCCTGTCGGGGATCGACACCATCGTCGCCGTGATGATGGAGAACCGCTCGTTCGATCACCTGTTCGGCAGCCTGTCGACCGACGCCGCCTACCCGGCCGCCGGAAAGATCGACGGCCTCACGGGCACGGAGACGAACCGCGACGCCTCGGGGCTGCCGGTGGGCGTCAACCTGGCGCCGTCGGAGACGTCCAAGCTCGATCCCAAGCACGACTGGAACTCGTCGCACACGGCCTGGAACAACGGCCGCAACGATCAGTTCGTGCTGGTCAACCCCGGCGCCAACCAGGCCGAGGTGATGAGCTACCACCAGCGCGCGACGGCGCCCTACCTCTACAGCCTGTGCGACCAGTACGCCGTCTGCGATCGCTGGTTCGCCTCGGTGATGGGGCCGACCTGGCCCAACCGGTACTACCTGCACGCCGCGACCGCCGCCGGGCACAAGACGAACCTGCCGATGGGCCTCAACCCGCCGCCCACCGTGTGGCAGCGGCTGGCCGATCGCTGCGTCCCCGCCAGCTATTACTACGCGGGCAGCGTCCCCTGGTACAGCGTCACCTTCCCCGCCAACAGCTTCTCGGGCAACGACGCCGTCGCCCCCAAGACGATCGACCACTTCTTCACCGACGCCGCGAACGGCTCGCTCCCCGCGTTCTCGATCATCGATCCCGACTTCGGCGTCAACGACGGCCACCCGCCGTACGACTTCGGCCTCTGCGAGGCGTTCCTGAGCAGCATCCACCGCGCGCTGGCCGCCAGCGTCCACTGGCCGCGCGCGCTGCTGGTGATCGTCTTCGACGAGCACGGCGGCTACTTCGATCACGTGCCGCCGCCGACGGTCCCCGATCCCGACCCCGACTTTCGTCTGATCGGCTTCCGCGTCCCGGCGGTGGTGGTCGGGCCGCAGGTGCGGACCGGCGCGGTCGTCTCCTCGCCTTACGATCACGTCTCGATCCTGTCGACGCTGGCGACGCGCTTCGGGATCGCCAGCCTCGGCCCGCGCATGGACGCCGCCGCCGATCTTTCCGCCTGCATCGATCCCGATCGGGCGGCAGTCATGGCGCCCGGCTCGACGACGTCGCCGCCCGCGACGTCGCTCTCGCTGCCCCCACCGGTCGAGCTCCCCGCCTCGGTCATCCGGAGCGCGCCGTTCCGGCCCACGAGCCAGCCGGAGATGGAGGCACTGGCGCGCGCGGGCGGCGTCCCCGCCCATCACGTCGATCGGCGCGACCCCGAGCAGCGGCTCCGCGCCTGGCTGCGCCACGCGCAGGCCCTGGAAGCCGTCCGGGTGATCGGATGATCGCGCTGCTGCTCTCGCTTCTGACGCTGGCCGGGGTCCCCTTGGGGGCGGGCGGCGATGTCGACGCCGCGCCGGAGGCGACCGTCGCGCGCGTGGCGCCCGCGCCAGCCGAGTCGGAGCATCCCTCGCTCAACCGGTTCGAGGTGAAGGTGCAGCCCTTTCTCGGACTGACCGGGAACAGCTGGGGCAGCCTGGGCGAGGCCCGTTTCGAGCACGACTTCTCGTTTCCGCTCACGCTGGGGCTCGAGCTGGCGCCGGTGGCGCTGGCCGCCAGCGGAGAGGGGACCGGCGCGCTGGCCGAGGCGCGGGCCACCGCCGCGTTCTCGACCCGCTATGTGGCCGTCGGGCTGGGCGTCGGCGGGCAGCTGCAGCGCTTCGGACGCAACGGGCTCTCGCTGGCGCCGCAGCTGCGCCTGGGCCGCCGCGACGGGCTGAGCCTCTTCGTCGAGTACGCCTACTCGGTGGCGGCCAACCAGTACACCGGCCAGCGCACGATCGGCTTCTCCAACGTGGTGGGGACGCTGCGCATTCCGCTGACCGAGCGGCTGGCGTTGCAGATCGACGGCGGCTTGAACCTCTCGGCCTGGGCCTACACCACCGTGGGCCTGCGCCAGCGGCTGCGCGGCGACGGAGGCCCGGGCACCTGGTTCGTGAGCGCCGGCCTGGGCGCGGCCTGGGTCAGCGACCGCGGGAGCTGCAACTACGAGGCAGACACGCCGTGCGGACCCTCGGCGATGTCCTTCGGACCGACCATCGGCTTCGGCCTCGAGCGCAGGTTCTGAAGCCGCTCGCTGCGCGTGGTGTCGACCAGCGCGCGGTAGCCGAGGCCGCCCAGGGCGCCTCCCAGGATGGGCGCGAACCAGAACAGCCACAGCTGGCGCACCGCCCAGCCGCCGACATAGAGCGCCACGCCCGTGCTGCGCGCCGGGTTCACCGAGGTGTTGGTGACCGGAATGCTGACGAGGTGGATCAGCGTGAGCGCCAGCCCGATGGCGAGGGGGGCCAGGCCGGGGAACGAGCGGGCCGGATCGGTCGCCCCCATGATCACCATCAAGAACCCGGCGGTCAGCACCACCTCACACAGCGCCGCCGCCGGCAGCGGGTAGTGGCCCGGCGAGTGCGCGCCGTACCCGTTGGCGGCGAAGCCGGCCTGCAGGTTGAACCCCGGCGCGCTGTCGGCGATCAGGAAGAGGATGGCGCCGGCCACGATGCCGCCCGCGACCTGCGCCACGACGTAGGCGGGGACGTCGCGTCCGGCGAAGCGGCCGCCCGCCCAGAGGCCGATCGACACCGCCGGGTTGAAGTGGCCGCCCGAGATGCCGCCCAGCGCGGCGCACATGGTCAGGACCGTCAGCCCGAACGCCAGCGCCACGCCGGCGAACCCGATCCCCAGCGCCGGGAAGCCGGCCGCCAGCACCGCGGCGCCGCACCCGCCAAACACCAGCCAGAACGTCCCCACGAATTCGGCCGTCGAACGGCGGAGCAACGACATGTGATCGAAGTTAGGCGCGTCCGCGCGCCGGCGGGGCGGGGCGGCCGGGAATGCGCCGGCGCCTGACGCCTCTGCGGTGTCGCCCAACCGGCTCGAATCAGGCCCTGGCGGACGGCGCCGGCCGGTCGCGCGACGCAGATCCTGATCATGCGCTCCGCGATCCAAGAAGTGTTTCGCTGGTTGCTCCTGATCCTCATCCCGCTGGCGTCGTTCACCACCGGCCTCGAGGCGCCGCGACCCGGCGCCAAGCATCTGTGGCGCCGGCCGGCGGAGCTGATCCGCGGCCTCCTGGCCGTGATGGTCTTCGTGCCGCTCTGGGTGCTGCTGCTGGTCGAGGTGATGCCGCTGCCGCTGGTCGTCCGCGCGGGAATGCTCATCGCGGTGCTGGCGGTGGGGATCGGCCCGGTGGCGGGGATGAAGAAGATGCAGGGCACGCCGTGGGCGAGCGACACGATGGACCTCAACCTCGTCGTCCTGGTCCTCAGCATCATCTTCGTGCCGCTGGCGTTCGCCGCTTTCGCCGCGATCATGGGGCGCAGCAACCTTCATCTCGGGTACTGGCCGGTGGCCAAGGTCGTGCTGGGGCGGGCGTTCCTGCCGCTGGTGATCGGCATCGCCGTGGCGCGCTTCTCGCCGAAGTTCGCGGAGCGGACGGCGCCGCGGCTGGCCCGCATCCTCGACGGCGCGCTGCTGATCCTGCTGGTGGTCGCCCTGGCGGCCACCTGGCGACAGCTGGCCGATGTGGGCCCAGTCGGGTGGATCGCCTGCGTCATCGCCGCGGCCGGGTCGGTCCTGATCGGTCACTTCGTGGGCGGCCCCTCCCCTGAGAACCGGGCGGTCGACGCGATCGCGGCCACGATGCGCTTTCCCGCGCTCGCGCTGACGCTGGCGGCGGCCATCCCCAACGGCCACCGGGTGATCCCGGTGGTGGTCGCCTACGTCGTCGCTTCGCTGCTGGTCGTCACGGCCTACAGCTCGCTGGTCGGCCGCCGTGAGCAGCGGCGCCTCCGTCTGGTCGGCTCGGGGCGCCCGCGGCCGCGAACCGCCTAGGCGTCGGCTTCGGGCAGCGAATCCTCGGCGCCGTCCGAGCCGGGCCCGGGCGTGCGCGCCGAGTGCAGCATCCCCAGGTTGGCGGCCAGCCGGACCAGCTCGGCCATGTTGCGGAGGCCCAGCTTGCGGTTGATCCGATTGAGGTGGCTGTCGACGGTCTTGCGCGCGATGCACAGCTCGCGCGCCATGTCGCGGGCGATGACGCACTCCGAAGCCAGCCGGAACACCTCGCGCTCGCGCGGGGAGAGGATCCCCAGCACGTCGTTGGCGTTGCGGCGGCGCGCTTCGAACGCCGCCAGCCGCGGCGCCAGCGTCGGGGCCACATAACGGTGTCCCTTGGCCACGGCGTGGATCGCCTCGACCAGCGTCTCGGGGCCGTCGCTCTTCAGCGCGTACCCCGCGGCGCCGGCGTCGAGCGCGTCGAACACGTCGTTGACCTGATCGTGCGCGCTCACGATGAGGACACGCGCGCGCGGCGCTCGGCGGCCGATCTCTCGCGTCGCGAGCACGCCGTCCATTCCCGGCAGCGCGATGTCCATCAAGACGAGATCGGGAACGGTCGCATCGATGACCCGGAACGCGCCACGAGCCGTGCTGGCCTCGCCAATGACTTCGAAGCCGGGAGGTGTGGCGAGGACGTGGCGCACGCCGACCCGAAACAACGTGTGATCGTCGACAAGGACAATTTTCATATCACGCAGCTCCAAGGGAAACGGTCAAAGGGGGAAGACATTTTATACTCAACGCCGGGCCTCTTTGGCGGGGGCCGATCCCAAGATCAGGCAATTACCTACAACTGCCGAAACAGGCGTTTGAGTCCCCCGGGGGGGCCCACTTTCGTCGATGCCGCAAAATTGAAGTGTCCGCCCGACAGGCGGGTGGCTCGCGCTGATCGCATGGTGAGTCGGGGGGCGGGGGACGACGCGTCGCCGGCCGCCAGAGACCGAAGAAGGCGAGGCATCGATGGCGCGCGGGACCGTGAGGTGGATTGCGCTGGTCGCGACCCTGGTCGCCGCCGGCACGGTTCGAGCGGCCGAGACGGCGGACGGTCTTCCGAAATTGGAGTATCGGACGGCCTACACCGTGGGCGCTGGAAACCTCTACGTGGGCATTCTGGCGTTCGAATACGGGATAAACAGCCGGCTCGACATCGGTGTCGATCCCCCGGAATGGGCGGTCCGCGCCGCTATCCCGGTCCTCATCCCCAACCTGCACATCAAGCAAACCATCCTCGACCAGGGGCCGCTGACGGTATCGGTGCGCGTGGCCGGGTACTGGGCCCTCCTCCAGACCACGGACAACAACGACTCGGCGTCGCTGATCGTGGCGCCGATCTCGCTGTTCGCTTCCTACCGGCTGCTCGACCGGCTCTGGCTGCACGGCGAAGGGGCGTATACCTACGCGCACGCCTTCGGGTCCGGCGACTTCAACCAGCTCCACTTCGGCGGCGCGGTGGGCACCCAGGCCGTGCAGATCGGAGCCATGCTGGAGTGGCGCCTGACCCGCATCTTTTCGCTCACCGCGACCGGCCGGTACCAGGTCTACACCGCCGACCTGGCGTTCAGCGCCAACGGCAACATCGACCCCTACACCAGCGCGACGGTCGACGGACGCGCGGTCTCCTCCGTACCGCACCCCTGGCAAGCGATTGGCGGGGTGGCCTTCCTCTGGCACTACGTCCACCTGATCGCCGGGGTCGGCTACGGCTATTTCTACCTTCCGGGGGTGAACCTTGCCTACCCCCAGCGAACGATTGTTCCCGACGGCGAGATTGCCCTGGTGTTTCACCTATGAAACGAGCTCTCGTCGTGTTGGGGACCCTGTCGCTTGTGGGCGGGGGGGCGTGCGTGTCGAAGCTCGACATCCCGACGCCGCCCATGGAGGCCGAGACGCAGGCGATCGCGGCCAGCTATGACATGCCGACCGGGACGGTCGACATCAACAACGTCCAGTCGCTCCTGGGCCTGGTCAACACCACGCTCCCGAACCTGTCGCTCGACTGGCTGCCGAACTACGCGGAGCAGCTCCTCGAGAACATCAACGATCGGATCGAGGGGAGCGGGCTACCCGACAATCCCGACGCGGAGATGGAGACGCATCACTTCGTCATCAGCGCCGTGGTCACCGTCACGCGCATCTGCCCCGGGTGGGCCGATCCCCCGGGCCCCGTCGACGCCCAGAACGGCAACACGATGGTGACGGCCGTCGTCCAGAACGGGCGCCTCAACCCGGAGGTCTGGGGCCTCGCCACGGGCTGCAAGCAGAACCTGACGGTCCTCAACGGGGCGCTCACCGGCAACGCCACGCTGGACGGGACCATCGTCCTCTACCTGCTCGGTCCGCTGCCCAGCAACGTGAACAACGCCCGGTTCCTCTTCACCTTCAACGGCCAGCTGGCCGTCGGGAATCAGACGGCCAATCCCTCGATCGACTTCCGGGTCTTCGACGGCCTGCTCGGCTTCAGGGTCCCGGTGACCGACGGCGAGATCGTCGCCGAGCTCGGCACCGGATCGACGGTCACGTTGCGGGCCAGCAACGGGACCTTCCTGTGCGACTTGACCGCCCTCACCTGCCAGTAGCGCGGCGAGAGGGTGGCCGCCGGCCGGGCGTCCGCCAGCGCCACGCCGCCCATGCGGCCAAGCGCGGCCGGCTGTCGTTGACCGCGCAGAAACACGGTGAAGGTGGCGCCACGCCCCTTCCGGCTGTCGAGCGCCACCCACCCGCCGTGCGCCGTGGCCAGCTCGCGGACGAGCCAGAGGCCCAGGCCCAGGCCGCCCCCGCGCTCCGGCGAGGCGTGAGCGTTGCGTTCGAAGATCCACTCCTGATCGGCGGCGGCGATCCCGATGCCGTGGTCGCGCACCGTGAGCGTCATCCCCTCGCCCACCCGACGGACCTCGACGCGCACCGGGCGCTCCAGCCCGAACTTGAGCGCGTTCGAGAGGAGGTTGCCCACGATCTGCTCGACCTTGGGGCGATCCCACCAGCCCCGCAAATCTCCGGTGGTCAAGACCCGCACCCGCGTCGGGTCGCGCAGGGCGATCATTCGTTGGACCGTTGCACGAATAGCGTCGCCAACGTCGAACGATCGTGGCCTGATCGTTGCGTAACCGGAACATTCGAGCTCGGTCATGGTGTCGATCAGCGTCTTCAGTCGCTGGACCTCCGAGCGCGCCACCCGCAGCGCCGACTTCACGATCCCCTCCGGCAAGTCGGCCGCCGAGCCCTCGGCGATCCCGATGTAGAGCAGCGCGGTCGCGAGCGGTGTGTTGAGCTCGTGCCGGATCATTCGGACGATTTCGTGGTCGTGTCGCAGTTCGGTCCGCATCTCAACCACCCTCCATCCCCTCGCTGATCGGTTCGACCGATTCGAGCCCCGCGCCGAGCTCGCTGCGGGGGCTTCCCCGCCGCACCAGACCCAGGTTGCAGGCCAGCCGCACCAGTTCGGCGGAGGTGCGCAGGCCCAGCTTGCGATGAATACGATAGAGGTGGGTGTCCACCGTCTTGCGCGAGATGCAGAGCTCGCGCGCGATCTCCCGGGTGAGGAGGCAGTCTGCCGCCAGCCGGAACACCTCCCGCTCGCGCAGCGAGAGGATGGAGAGCGCGTCGATGGGACGTTTGCGGCGTGATTCGTAGCTGCCGAGCAGCGGCGCCAGCGTGGGGGCCACGTAGCGATCGTTGCGAACGATGGCCCGCAGGGCGGCCACCAGCGCCTCGGTCCCCTCCGTCTTGAGCGCGTAGCCGGAGGCGCCGGCGTCGAGGGCCTCCAGCACGTCGCTGATCTGGTCGTGCACCGAGAGCAACAGCACCCGGGTGCGCGGCGCCCGGCGCCGGATCTCGCGCGTGGCGATCACGCCGTCCATCCCGGGCAACGACACGTCCATCACCACGATGTCCGGTGGCTGCGTGTCGATGGCGGCGAACGCGTCGCGCGCGTTTCCCGCTTCGCCGACGACCATGAACTCGGCGTACGCGGCCAGGCTTTGACGGACCCCCATGCGAAACAGGGGATGATCCTCGACCAAGAAAATCTTCGTCATCGAAGATCTCCCGCGGTGCACGAAGCGGGCAATCGCCGCGTCGCAGACTCTTCCAATTGTTTCACGTTGTGCGCTATCCCGCCCCTCCCGTCCCTCCCCTTGGCGTGAAACCCGGGAGACGCCGTCCGAACGGCGGACCTTTTACAACGATCGGTGCTCATTTGTCCATTCTCACCCCAACGCGCGGCGCGCCCGCGAGCCCGGTAAGGGATCCCCTCAAACGCGAGAACTGACGACGCCGCTCTCGTTTCTCGTCTAGCGAACGATGGTGCGATCTGGCATGTAGCCGAGTGAGGATCGGAGGGGACGGAGCAACCATGCGAACCGCGGAAGGTACTGCGTCGGGCAAAACCGTAACCACACATGCTGCGTTTCTCGCCAACGTAAGCCGTCATTTCGTTTCTCTCGAGATAGAGCCGATGCTCGAAGCGGTCGGGCGTTCCTCTCTCGGCGTGCTCGGCGACGTTTGCACCGTCGATCGCATTCTGGACTGTCCTCCAACTCGGATTCTGGAAGTCAGGGCCTTGTCCGAGGCCTGGATGGAAGCGCCCAGCGCCCTGGCGGGGACGGCGCGCGGCGAGGTCACGCTCGACGGCGATCGCTCGCGAATCAGCGTGCCGATCGGCGCCCGCAACGAACGTTTCGGCGTGTTGAGCTTCGCCAAGTTCGATGGCGTCGCTCACAGTGCGGCCGATCTCTCGCTCGCGCAGGAGCTGGGCGAACGGCTCTCGCTGGCCATCGGCAACGCCCGCGCCCACATGAAGATGGCCGCCGCTCTCGGCGATCGCGAGCGGCTGATCTCGATCGCGGCCCACGAGCTGCGCAACCCGCTCTGCTCCGTTCGCTTCTGCCTGCAGACGCTGGGACGCAGCCGCGCCGCGATGGCCTCGCCGGCCGCGCGGATGGTGGAGATCATGTCCCGGGGCGAGCGCAAGATCGCGCGGCTGATCGACGATCTGCTCGATCTCGGCCGGATCCGTGTGGGACAGATGGAGATGGAATTGTCGTGCTTCGACCTGTGCGACGTCATACGGGACGTCAGCACGCTGATGGAGGCGGAGGTGACGGGCAGAGGCTCGGCGCTCACCCTCGAGCTGAATGAACCCGTGGTGGGACACTGGGACCGCGCCCGCCTCGATCAGGTTGTCTCCAACCTGCTGGCTAACGCGGTGAAGTACGGACAGCGCCGCCCGGTGGTCATTCGCGCCGGCGTGGACGCCCAGCGCAGCGTCGGCTGGGTGGCGGTGATCGATCAGGGGCTGGGGATCGAGCCCCACCTGCAGGACGGGATCTTCGAGCCGTTCAAGCGCGGCACCTCGATCGGCCACCGCGAGGGGCTGGGCCTCGGCCTCTTCATCGTTCGCGGGATCGTCGAGCAGCTGGGCGGCGTGGTGCGCGTCGTCAGTCGTCCAGGCGCCGGATCGACGTTCCTCGTGGAGCTGCCCCTCCGACTGTCTCACTGACGACATCTTGCCACTCGCCTCTCGCCCGATGGTAAGGCGGACCCGCAAGGCGTCTCCTCAGGAAATCGCTGATTCGCTCGACGGACGCACAATCGCGCAGCTCTCCCGATCATCATGGAAGCCACCTGCGCCTGCGCCGAGAGAGGGAGGCGCCGCGCGCTCGATCAGGACAGCGCGCGCGGTAGCTGCACGCTGAAGACGCTCCCCTGACCCGGTTCGCTCTCCACCGAGATCGTGCCGTGGCAGGCGTCGATGATCTGCTTGCAGATCCAGAGCCCGAGCCCAAGCCCGGGGTGGCGCTGGACCGAGGTGGCGCGCTCGAACCGCTCGAAGATGCGCGACTGCTCCTGGCGGGGGATCCCCTCGCCAGAGTCCCTGACCGCCAGGCAGGCCCGCGTGTTGTCGGCGTCGAGCTCGACCTCGATCGGTCGGCCGCGGCCGAACTTGATGGCGTTGGAGAGCAGGTTGGTCACCACCTGACCGAGGCGGACCCGGTCCCAGCGGCCCACCACCTCGCTGTGCAGCCGGAACAGCACCGGCGAGCCCGCGCTGGTGGCGGAGTCGCGCATCAGCTCGATCGCCTCGATCACCAGCGCCTGCAGATCCACCTCCTCGGGGTGCAGGTCGAGGCGCCCCTCGATGAACTGCGAGACGTCCAGCAGCTGGTCGACCAGCTGATTGAGCCGAACGACCTGCCGGCGGATCGCCGCGAGCCGTCGCCGCAAACGGTCGTTCATGGGGGCGTTGTGGCCGTTGCCGGGCAGCTCGGTCGTGTTGAGCAAGCCGTCGGTCTGCAGGCTGAGCGTGGTGATCGGCGTGCGCAGCTCGTGCGAGGCGGCCGAGAGAAACTCGTCGCGCGCGTGCAGCGAGCGCGTGAGGCTGGCCAGCGCCTGCTCTTGCTGGGCGTTGCGCCGGCGCATGGCGGTCAGCTCGAGTCGGGTCTGCACCCGCACCAGCAGCTCGCGGCCGGAGAACGGCTTGACCAGGAAGTCGTCGGCGCCCGCCTCCAGCCCGGCGATCGTCTCGCGCTGTCCGGCGGTCAGCGAGGTGAGGATGAGGGGGACGTCCTGGGTGGGCTGGTGTCCGCGCAGGAGGCGGACCAGCTCGAGGCCGCCGAACCCGGACCTCTGGGCGCTGGCGATGACCAGATCGAACGGCGTCTCCAGCGCGCGCAGGCGCGCCTCTTCGCCCCACTCGAGAAGGGTGACCGCCCAACGAGCTCCCAGCAGGAGGTCGAAGGTGGCCCGCGCCTCCGGATCGTCCTCTACCACCAGGATGCGCGCCGCCGGTTCCGCTTCGGTCGACACGCGGACAAACGTGAATCCGACAAACGTTGGCGGCAACGTCCCGCCCTGTAAGTACGCGGCGGATTCAAGGAGCCCTCCAATGTCGGATGGTGCCGGCGTCGTCAGCTTGACCGGCCGGAGGAGGGCAGATGACCGCAGAGGAGAGGCGACTGCTGGCGGCGCGTACCGGCGCCGCGCCGTGGAAGAAGTGGGGCCCCTACCTGAGCGAGCGTCAGTGGGGCACGGTGCGCGAGGACTACGGGCCGACCGGAGACGCCTGGAGCTATCTGAGCCACGACCTGGCGCGTTCGTTCGCCTACAAATGGGGCGAGGATGGTCTGGCCGGGATCTCGGATGATAACCAGACGCTCTGCTTCGCCCTCGCGCTGTGGAACGGCCGCGATCCGATCCTGAAGGAGCGCCTGTTCGGCCTCACCAACCGGGAGGGGAACCACGGCGAGGACGTCAAGGAGTACTACTACTACCTCGACAGCACGCCCACGCATTCGTACATGCGGTACCTCTACAGGTACCCCCAGCGGCCGTTCCCCTACCTCGACCTCGTCGAGACGAACGCCCGGCGGACCCGGCTCCAGCACGAGTACGAGCTCTGCGACACCGGCGTCTTCGCCGACGACGCCTACTTCGACGTCTTCGTCGAGTACGCCAAGGCGGGGCCCGAAGACCTGCTGATCGAGATCTCGGCGTACAACCGGGGGGCGGCGACCGCCACGCTGCACCTCTTGCCCACCCTCTGGTTCCGGAACACCTGGTGGAACGGCGAGGCGCCGCGGCCGCTCATCCGGGCCCCCGACGATCGCGAGACGGTGCTGGAGGCCCATGCGCCGCCATTCGACAGCCACCTCCTCGTCTGCGAGCCGGGCGGGACCCTGCTGTTCGCCGACAACGAGACCAACCCCGCGCGCTGGCGGGACGGCGCCCGCGACGCCCGCCGCCCGCCCGCCGCCTACTTCAAGGATGGAATCAACCACCACGTCGTCGATGGCCGCCCGGGCGCCGTCAACCCCGCGCGGCGGGGGACCAAGGCCGCCGCCCACTACATCTACGACATCCCGCCGGGCGAGGCGTGCGCGCTCCGGCTGCGCCTCACCAGCGCCAGGGTGGGGGCCGACGACGACGCGCTCGGCCGGCGCTTCACGCGGGTCCTCGAGACGCGGCGGCGCGAGGCCGACGAGTTCTACGCCACCGTCATCCCAGGCTCGCTCTCCGACGATCGGCGCGCCGTCATGCGCCAGGCGCTGGCCGGGATGCTGTGGAGCAAGCAGTTCTACGACTACGACGTCGACGATTGGCTGGCCCAGCACGGCACCGCGCCGTCACGCCGCGGAAATCACCGGGGACGCAACTCGGACTGGTCGCACATGGTGAGCAACGACGTCATCTCGATGCCGGACAAGTGGGAGTACCCCTGGTACGCGGCCTGGGATCTGGCGTTCCACGCCGTCCCGCTGGGCCTCGTCGATCCCGACTTCGCCAAGCAACAGATCCTGCTGCTGCTGCAGGAGCACTACATGCACCCCAACGGGCAGGTCCCCGCCTCGGAGTGGAACTTCGGCGACGTCAACCCGCCCGTGCACGCCTGGGGCGCCTACTTCCTCTACCAGCTGGACAAGCGGCGATCGGGCCGCGCCGATCACGAGTTCCTCAAGGCCGCCTACAACAAGCTGCTGATGAACTTCACCTGGTGGGTGAACCGCAAGGACCCGCAGGGCCGCAACGTCTTCGAGGGGGGATTCCTGGGGCTCGACAACGTGGGGGTGTTCGATCGCAACGTGCCGTTGCCGACCGGCGGGAACCTCGAACAGGCCGACGGCACCGCCTGGATGGCGTTCTTTGCCCAGGCGATGCTCCAGATCTCCCTCGAGCTGGCGGTCGAGGACCGCAGCTACGTCGACATGGCGCTCAAGTTCTTCGAGCACTTCGTCTGGATCGCCTCGGCGCTGGTCCACATCGGAGGCGAGGGCCAGAGCGAGGGCGACGGGCAGGTCTGGAACGACGAGGACGGGTTCTTCTACGACGTGCTCCGCACGCCCGACGGGCGCACGCGCCAGCTGAAGGTCCGATCGATGATGGGCCTCCTGCCGTTCTGCGCCGCCGCGGTGGTCAACGAGGAGGTGGTGGCGGCCTTGCCGGAGCTGCAGCGCCGCACGCGCTGGTTCATGAACCATCGGCCGCACCTGGTGAACGACATCCACGACCCGCGGCGCCCCGGCTACCGGAACCGGCGGCTGCTGTCGCTGCTCAGCGAGGATCGCCTGCGCCGGGTGCTGCGGCGCCTGCTCGACGAGGACGAGTTCCTGAGCCCGTTCGGGATCCGCTCGCTGTCGCGCCATCACCTCGAGCACCCCTACCGGCTCGACCTCGGCGGTCAGGAGCTGCGCGTCGGCTACCTCCCGGCCGACTCCGACAGCGCGATGTTCGGCGGGAACTCGAACTGGCGTGGCCCCGTCTGGTTGCCGCTCAACGGCCTGCTCGTCCGGGCGCTCATCAACTACTACGGCTATTACGGCCCCAACTTCTGCGTCGAGTGCCCCACCGGCTCGGGCCGGCAGCTCACGCTCTACGAGGTGGCGCAGGAGATCTCCGAGCGCGTCGCGCGGATCTTCCTGCTCGACGCCGACGGCCGGCGGCCGCTCTTCGGCCAGGCGCCGAAGTTATCCGACGATCCCGCCTGGCGCGATCAACTCCTCTTCTACGAGTACTTCAACGGCGACGACGGCGCCGGGATCGGCGCCAGCCATCAGACGGGGTGGACCGGCCTCGTCGCCTCGCTGCTCCACTACTTCGCGACCGTCTCGCCCAGCGAGGCCCTCGACCTCTGGTCGCCGGCCGTGGCCGGGGCGCCCGGCGCGGCGCGCCCTCACCGCCGGGGCCCGCGCCCCGAGCGCCACCCCTGAACGACGAAAGCGAGGCTTCAGTGGCCGCGTGAGGGAGCATTTCCGCGCGGCCCCTGAAGCCTCGGCTAGGCGTGCCCGACGGCACGCGTGAGGTTAGAACTCGAACCCGACGCGGCCGTAGGCGTTCCAGTTCTGCATCGAGTTGTTGCTGTTGGTGATGCGGTCGAACATCTGGTCATCGAAGACGGCCCGGTAGGTCCCGCGGATGTCGACGATGAACACCTTGGTCGGCCGGATCGAGATGCCGGCGCCGAGCGGCACCGTACCCACGTTGTCCTGGCTGGCCACGCTCGAGGTGTTGATGTTGCTGTTGTTGATCTGGTAGTGCGTCCACCCCGCGCCGCCGAAGATGTACGGCTGCACCTTGAAGTTGGTGAAGTTCAGCCGCAGATCGCCCTCGACGCCGTTTCCGATCAGGTTGGCGTTGGTGGCCAGCCCCAGCGCGTTGATCGACTGCGCCGACCCGACGTAGGCCCCCTCGATCGCGATCGGCAACCGGGTGCCGAAGGTGAGGCGAGCGTCCCAGGCGCCACCGGTGTTGACCGTGTTTCGCACGGCGCTGTCGATGAAGCCGACGGCGCCACCACCGACCGAGGCCTCGATCCCCAGCTGCGACGGCGGCGTGTCATGGTGGACCACCGGCACCACGGCCGGGACCGGCTTATACATCGGCTCGGCCGGCGGCGGCGCGGGGGCCACCGGCGGCATCACCGCGACCGGCGGCGGCGGCGGGGTGGCCGGCTCGGCCGGGGCCACCGGCTCCGGCGTGGCCGGCTCGGGCGTCGCTTCGGGCGGGGGCGGCGGGGTCGCCTCCGCCATCTTCCTCGGCACGTCGCAGGTCTGCACCCTCACGACGCGCGCGTCGGCGCCGGTGAGCGCCTCGGCGGTCTCCTCACCGTGGCCCACCACGGTGATGCGATCGGCGTTGACGCCCTTGCCCAGCAGGTAGTCCTCGGCGGCCTGCGCTCGCCGTTCGCTGAGCCGCTGGTTGGCAGCCGCGTTCCCCTTTCTGTCGGTATAGCCCTGGAGGCGAACCGTGCGCTGGTCGCCGTTCTGGACCCAGGTGGCGACGCCCGCCAGCGCGCCCTGCCCGTTCTTGTCGATCTCGGACGAACCGGTGCTGAAGCTGACCGCCACGCCCGAGTCCTTGCACACGGGCGCCGAGGTCTCCTCGGACGACGACGCCGCCGACGGAGATGCTCCCTCCATCGGCTCCGCGCTGGCCACTCCACCCAGGAACACGATCGCGATCGGCGCAACTCCCATCGCGCCTCGCCACAGTTTGTTGCCGTTTTCGCGCATGGTTCGTACCTCCCTGTTCCCGAATCTGGGATCGTCCCGGGCGGGGGAGGGATCGAATACGCAAGACCCTCACAAAGATCCGCCAAACTACGGGAAGACACCGGGGCTTGCGCGCGACCATCGGCGATCGTGCGGCGGCGGGATTGCGTCGTTACCGCATGGCGACCCTGGATCTGGGGGCGCAGCTTCCAAGCGATGACCGGGCAATTGGAGGCGGTGTTCGGCAGAGCTCGGTCGTACCTCAGCCTGGCGGTCGCGCTGCTGAGCTTCGCGCCGGGCTGTGCCCATCGGGCCGGGCAGCAGGCCGCCCAGGGCGCGCTCGCCGAGCTTCAGCAACAGCAAGCCAACCGGACGGGGCCACCTCCGTCGAAGATCATCGCTCAGAACACGATCGATGGCGTCATGACCGCCCTCGATACGCCGGAACAGCAGGCGCGCATCGAGCGGTTGGTGTCGCTAGCGGTGGCCGCGGCGACCAAGACGGCGGTCGAGGACCTGAGCACCCAGCTGGCCTCGGCGACCAGGACGATGGTCGACGGCATGAGCGCTCAGGTGGCGGCGGCGACGCGGACGATGATCGCCGGGGCGAGCGACCAGCTGATGCAGGAGCTGGGTCCAACCGGTTCGGGTCCGCTGGCGGTCAGCCTGTCGAACGCCAGCCAACGCATGTCGGCCTCCGCCGCGGGCGGCCTGGTGGGCGGCGTCGTCGACGGCGCGGAAGCGGAGCTGGCGGGGCTGGCGCCCGAGTGCCGGGGGCCGAACCGCGCCGCCTGCCTCCAGCAGCGCCTGCAACAGGCGCTGCTGGAGACGACGCAGACGGCCGCTGCGGCCTTCTCCAAGGGCGTTCGCGACAGCATCGGCTGGCAGCTCCTGCTGGTCGCCTTCGCGCTGGGCGTCGCGGGCGGCGTCCTCGGCTCGTGGCTCTTCTCGGTGCTGTTGTCGCTGCGGCACGAACGGCGGAGCTTCCGGACCGCCTAGTGCAGCGCGGCCTGGCTCAGGCGAGCGCGCTCAGCCGTCGCCGGCGGCGGAACAGCAGGTCGGCGATCAGGATCCCGAGGCCGAGCTGCAGGGCGACGACGAACATCTGCAGGAACCCGTCGGCGTCCCGCGCCATCGAGGCTCCCGGATCGAGCAGGTGGAGGATCGTCTTGGTCCCCATGAATCCCGGCGCCAGCTGCAGGAGCCCGGGGACGATCATGAGCGGCGCCGCCCGTCCGGTGGCGCGGGCATGGAGGTAGGCCACCGCCCCCAGCGCGAACGCCGAGGCCACCGGCGCGCCGTGCTCGCCGACCAGGCGCTTGGTCACCTCCTGGGCTCCATAGGCGACGAGCGCGGCCACGACGATGGCCAGCCCGTCACGCGCCGGCGCCTGCAAGCAGAAGATCAGCGCCAGGCCGCCGACACCGACCGCGACCAGGGCCGCCAGCGGCGGCAGCGCAGTGGCCGCCACGCTGGGGGGCCAGGTCGCGAAGCTGGTCAGGGTGATCGCCGCGGCGATCCCGGCCGCCATCATGGCGAACCGCAAGAGCCCGTAGGCCAGCCGCGCCACGCCCGACTCCAGCGCCTCGCTGGCCAGCTCGTGGACCCCGACCGTCACCACCATCGCCGGGACCAGCAGCGTGATCCCGCCGAACAGCGCGCGCGGCTCGTCGAAGGTCAGGAGCTGGCCGAACAGGAAGGCCCCCAGGCTGCCGAGCAGCGCGGCGAGGAAGCTCTTCTGCAGGTCGACCGTGTTGCTCTCCAGCGTCCCGTAGTGAACGACGCCGGCGACGAGGCCGACCACGCCCGCCACCAGCATCTCGCGCAGCCCGCCGCCGATGCGCGCCGCCACCGCCGCGCCGTAGACGGCGTAGGCCAGCACGACCAGCGCGTTGGGGTAGGGGTTGGGGCGGTGCGGGATGGCGGCCAGCTCGCGCCGGGCCTCGGCCACCGAGACGTTCCCCGCCGCCAGCCGGTCCGAGAGGGCGATGAGCGCCGTCATCCGCGTGAGGTTCCAGTGGGTGTCGAACGACATCCGACCGACCACGGCGCGCGTCTCGCCGCCGGCGTGCAGCTCCATGGCCAGGAAGCTCTGCAAGGTGAAGATCTCGCCCTCGACGCCCAGCTGGCGGGCGACGGCCGCCACGCGCTCCTCGACGGCGTCGGCCGGCAGCGTCGCCTGGTGCAACGCCCGCGCGAGCTCGCCGAGGAGCGCGACCTTGTCTTCGCCGAGCGCCATCTAGGCGCTGTGGTGCGCCTGGATGGCGCGCACCACCTGCGCCTTGACCGCGTCGATGTTGAACGAGGCGGGCGGCTGCAGCGGGGGGAAGGCGATGAAGGTCTGGGCGAACTTGGCCACCACCTCCTGCACGAACACGAAGCGCCAGAACTCGTACTTGAACCACTCGGCCTGCTCGAGCGACTGGCCCATCCCCGTCCGCTCGAACGGATCGAGCCGCAGGTTGACGATCATCGGCCAGTCGACCTTGACCGTGCCGCCCAGCCAGCCGTTCGGCTGGTCGATGAAGCGGTACTTGTAGTCGTTGATGCGGATGGCGCCCAGCGTCCCCTCGGCGAAGTAGTAGATCTCGTGCCGCTTGGACGGCCCCTTGCCGGTGATGAAGTCCAGCTGGTTGTAGCCGTCGAGGTGGACCTTGTAGGTCTTGTCCCCCAGCTTCTTGCCGGCCAAGAGCTCGTCGGCGATGGTGGCGTCGCCGGCCGCGGCCATGAAGGTGGGGAACCAGTCGAGCCCGGAGAGGAGGCCGTTCTCCACCTTGCCCGCCGGGATGTGGCCGGGCCAGCGCGCCAGGCAGGGGACCCGGAACCCGCCCTCGAGCACGGTCCCCTTGCCGCCGGCGAACGGCGTCTGGCCGCCGTCGGGCCAGGTGAAGTTCTCGGCGCCGTTGTCGGTGGTGAAGACGATGATCGTGTTGTCGCTCAGCCCCTCGTCGTCGAGCTTCTTCAGCACGCCGCCCACCACGTCGTCCAGCTGCGCCATCCCCGCCTCGTAGATCGACCAGCCGTTCTCCGGCGTGCGCATCTTCTGGTACTTGTCCGACAGGTGCGTGACCACGTGCATGCGCGTGGGGTTCAGGTAACAGAAGAACGGCTTGCCGTCGCTCTTCGCCTTGTCGATGAACTTCAGCGCGTGGTCGAGGATCTCGTCGTCGACGGTCTCCATCCGGTCGGAGTACAGCGTCCCGGCGTCCTTGATGGTCTGCTTGCCGACCTTCCCCCAGCGCGGATCGACGTGCGGATCGTCGACGTCGGTGGCGTGGCAGTGGAGCATGTTGCGCGGCCCGACCTTGTCCTTGAGCTCCTTCGGATAGTTGGGGTGCTCCGGGTCCTCCATCGCGTCGAGGTGGTAGAGGTAGCCGAAGAACTCGTCGAAGCCGTGCATCGTCGGCAGGAACTCGTTGCGATCGCCGAGGTGGTTCTTGCCGAACTGGCCCGTCGCGTAGCCCATCGCCTTGAGCCCGGTGGCGATGGTCGGCGCCTTGTCCGGCATGCCGATCGGGGCCCCCGCCTGCCCGACGGTGGTGAGGCCGGTGCGGATGGGGAGCTGCCCGGTGATGAAGTTGGCGCGTCCCGCGGTGCAGCTCGCCTCGGCGTAGTAGTCGGTGAAGCGAACCCCCTCGGCGGCCAGGCGATCGAGGTGCGGCGTGCGGCCCGCCATCATCCCCTGGTGGTAGGCGCCGATGTTGAACCAACCGATGTCGTCTCCCATGATGAAGACGATGTTGGGCTGCTGGGACTTGGGGGCGGTGCTCTTGGCCATCTGCGGACTCCTTTGAAAAAGCGTGCCTTCACGGTGGCGACGCGGCGGCGGCGGGCACAGTCGGGAGTCGCCTGAGACGGCGCGCACGGGAAAGTCCGCGCGGCGCCGGCGCTGTCGCCGCGGCCGCGCGGACCGGCTCCGGCCGAGCTACTTCGACGAGGCGGACGGCTGGATCGCCGCCGCGATCGCCTCGCGGTAGGTGATCTGCACGATCTGCCCCGGCTGCAGGTTGGCGAGCCGCCGCTGCATCTGCGGGTCGTAGACCGTCACGGTGCGAAGGTTCCCCTTCGGTCCACGGAAGGTCACCTTGTTCATCACCTGGTCGACGCTCACCACCTCGACGTTGGCGGTGATGTCACGTCCGGCCGCCGCCACGCCCGGCGACACGCGGCCGCCGCTGGTGTCCTCGCTGACGCTGGTCTTGGTGCCGGGCGGCATCAGCGAGAGCCCGATCGATTCGAAGTAGTCGACGTCGACGTGGTCCCCGACCTTGAGCGCGTCGAACGACTTCATGTCCGGCGGGACGCCCACCGTCCGCATGTCGCCGTTGGCGTCCTGCAACGTCACGCTGCGGGTGGTCCGATCGATGGCCGTCACCACCATCGTCGAGTGAATCCGCCGCGCGGTCTGCGGCCCCGACATCGACCCCGGCTGGACGGCTGACTGAGAACGCGACTGGGCGCTCGCCACGCCGTTCCCCAGCCCGAATGCCAGCAGGCAGCCGAGCGCCCCCCGGAACCCCATCCTTCGAGTGCCCTGAATGTTCATGCCTGTACCTCCTGCCCCAAGTTAATGCCGGCCCTGCCGGGAGGCGGCGACCCCGCCGGCGCGCCGCGGGCGCAGACGCAGGTACAGGACGATGCCGAGTCGTGCGGCACGCTCCGCCGCTCGCCGCGCGGCCTCGAGCAGGCCGGCGGCGAGCGCGGCGGCACGGCCGTGCCGCGGCGCGGGCATCGCTCAATGCGCCGCGCGCGCCCGGCCGAAGGCGTCCAGGCGCCCCCAGACGCCGGGGATGTCAAGCAGCTCGATCCGCCCCAGCGGCTCGGGGATGGCCGGATCGATGATCAGGTGCTCGCCGTCCGACTCGAGGCCGAGGAGGGTCCGCAGCAGCAGCAGCGGCGTGCCGGTGGCCCAGGCCTGCGGGCTACACGCCGTGGGGTACTCCACGGGATAGTGGGTGTCCTGGCGGGGGTAGCCGCCGAACGCCTCGGGGAGCCGCCCGCCGAAGAGATCGGCCGCCTCCAGCATCGCGCGAGAGATGAGCGCCGCCTCGGCGCGGTAGCCGCTGCGCCGCAGCCCCCAGGCGACGAACGCGTTGTCGTGCGGCCAGACGGTCCCGACGTGGTAGCCGATCGGGTTGTACGAGCCCTCGCTGGAGGCCATGGTGCGGACGCCCCAGCCGGAGAACAGCGCGTCGCTCATCAGGTGCTTGACGCAGCTCTCGGCCTTGTCCTCGTCGCAGATGCCGCTCCAGAGCAGGTGGCCGATGTTCGAGGTGAGCGAGTCGACCTTGCGCTTCTGTCCGTCGAGCGCCAGCGCGAAGAAGTTGCGCTCGGGGATCCAGAAGTCGCGGTTGAACCGCTTCTTCAGGTCCGCCGCCTCGTTCTCCAGTTGCTTGGCCCAGCCATGATCGTTCCAGATGTTGCGCGCCAGCCGGGCGGTCCGCAGCTTGGCGTCGTAGACGTACCCCTGCAGCTCGCAGGTGGCGCGCGGCAGCGGCGCGATCGTGCCGTCGGCGAAGGCGATCGAGTCCCAGGAGTCCTTCCAGCACTGGTTGTCGAGGCCGGTCTCTTTCACGCGCCGCTCGTACTCGACGTAGCCGTCATGATCGCGGTCGCCGTAGCGGTCGATCCATCCAACCGCCGCGCGCGCCTCGTTCTCGAGCTCCCGGGCCAGCGCCGTGTCGCCGGTCCAGCGCACGTACTCCTCGAGCACGATGAGGAACAGCATGGTGGAGTCGGCGGCGCCGTAGTAAGGCGAGTGCGGGCGCTCCTCGAAGGCGGTCATCTCGCCGAGGCGCATCTCGTGCAAGATCTTCCCCGGCTCCGCGTCGCGGAACGCGTCCTCCTGGCGCGCCTGGAACAGGGCCAGCGTTCGCAGCGTGGAGGCCGCCAGCTCGGGCGCGAACGGGATCGCCTGGAAGCTGGTGATCAAGCTGTCGCGGCCGAAGATGGCCATGAACCAGGGCAGCCCGGCGGCCGGCAGCGCGCCGCTGGTGATGCCGGTGCGGAAGCGCAGCGCCGCCATGTCGACCAGGCTGCGCTTGTAGATCCGGTGCAGCGGGTCCCAGGAGCAGACCAGGCGTGGCGCGTTGTTGCACCAGGCGTCGACGGTCGCCTTGGTTCGCCGCTCGACCTCGCCGCTGGCGCGGTTCGACGCCTCCACGTCCAGCGACACGGTCCAGGAGGTCCGCGGCGCCAGGTGCACCTTGAAGTGAAAGCCCTTGTCGTCGACCTCGCCCTTCTGGTTGGCGGAGATGCTCGTCTCGCGCACGAAGCGATCGCGCTTGTAGCCCAGCGTGAGCCGACCGTTGTTCGTCTTCGTGTAGAGCTCGCCCTTCTTCTGCAGCTGGTCCTTCACCTCGAACAGATCGGCGAAGTCGGCCGCGGCGTCCAGCTGGACGTCGAGATCCATCGCCTGCTTGTCGTGGTTCTCGATCAGGATCTCCTCGTGAAATCCCTTGCCCACCGCGCGCTTGCGCGCGACCGAGAGGTGAGAGTCGACGTAGATGGTGCTGGTGGTGACCGCCTCGAAGAACTGCACCTGAAAGTACTCCTGCTCGTCGACCGAGAGCACCGACGGACGCAGGCCGTTGACGGTCAGGATCCACTTGGAGAGGAACCGGGTGTCGTCGAGGAAGAGACCCTGGGTGTCGATTGGGCTGGCGTCGATATCGCCGCGCCGATCGCTGACCACGAACGAATTGCCATCGAGGATGCTGACTGTGTTGAGGGACATCGTCGCTTAGTCCTTCCCTTGGAGCGTGGTCTTGTTGAACGGGGATCCGGCGCGCAACCCGTAGATGATCTTGGTCCCCCGCTCGCGATCCCCCTGCAACCGCCCCTCGGCCAGCAGCGCCATCACGACGGGGTTGATGCGTCCCTGGAGTAGACGCATGAGGACCTCGGCGGAGGCGCAGATTCCCGTGACGTCGACCTGCCCGCCGTCGGGCAGCAGCTTCGCCCAGCCGTTGCTGACGTCGAGCACACCGACCGGCTGGTCCCCGACCAGCAGGCGCATCCGGCCGACGACGCCTGCGAGCCCTGGCGCTTCGCCCTCGAGCGGACCTCTGAGGGTGAGGCTCTCCCCTGTCTGCGTCTCCATCTCGTTGTCCTTTCTCGTTACCGCGGCGGGTTGACGACCACGTACGTGACCTGCGATCCGGAGTAGCGCGGCTGGTAGAAGGCGTTGCCGCACTGCTGGTAAGCGACGCCGCCCACCACCACCGAGGTGCAATGTGGCGGCAGCGAGCGGACCACCGAGCCGACCACCGCGGCCGTCGCCACCGCGGCCCCCGTCACCACCGCCGCCCGCGCGACCGGGTGGTAGTTGACGGACCTGCGCACCACGACCATCGCGTCGGCGGCGCGCGGCGCCAGCGCGGCCCCGGCGCAGAGCGCGGCCAGGATCAATCCTCGCGTTCCGAGTCTCTTCAGCGTGCTCATGGGCGGTTCTCCTCTACTGGCTCTGGCGGCGCGCGGCGCGCGCGGCGGTGGCGGATTCGAACTCGATCTTGTGCGCCTCGGCCGGCGGCGCGAACGTGAACAGCTCGTCGCCCAGCTGCGGCGACAGATCCCAGTTCATCACCACCGAGTGCTGCGGCCGGGATTTCTCCGACGTCGTGGTGATGACCATCTTGCGCGGCAGCGGGTGCGGCCCCTGCTCGATCCAGATCTCCCAGTCCACGTCCTTCTGCCGGAAGGCGTAGTGGTCGCAGGCCGTCCCCTCGACGGTGGAGACCCCGACGTTCGTCGCCGCGGTGAGCTCCTTGGTGCCGTCCCGCTCGGTCCCCCAGTAGAAGAGGTCGGCCAGCGGCAGCTCGATCCCGCGCTTCTCGACCTCGTCCTTCAGCTCGGCGAGCGTGGGCGGCGCCGCGAAGGTGGCGTAGTAGCCGACCCGCTCGCCGTAGAGCGTGAAGTTCTTGCCGTCGTAGTAGAGGTGCTCGTTCTGGCGATCGCCGCGCGCGTCGACGCGCAGCCGATCGGGACGGCGGACCATCATCTCGATGGTCCCGTTGAACTGGACCTTCTGCCCGGACGACAGGAGGTCGTCCGTGGTGGCCGTCGCGTGCACGGTGAACTTCTGCTGCTGGCGCAGGAAATCGCCCATCTTGTGTAGGGCGGCCACGGCGTCGGGGTCGACGGCGGGGGTGGCGGACTTGGCGAAGGACGGTCGGATCCCGATCACGGTCCCGAGCGCCAGGGCCGCCACGGCGGCGGCGGCGAGCTGCGTTCTCATGGTTTCCTCCGGGCGTTTCCGCACGAAGATGGGCATCACGCCGGAGCCCCCGCAGTCGTCCGGCGGCGCATTCCGATCGCCGGCGGGCCTACGGCTACGCCCCAAAAGCGCGGGCGCCCGTTGCGCCCGCAGCTGCTGCGCCCACCATCCTTGCGGGCCCATCCGCCGAGGTGAGGTGCAGACCATGTCGATTCCGACCCTGTCGCCGCAGGTGACCGTCACGCGCCCGGGCCGCCCCGGAATGGCCTTCGTTCCAGGCGGCGAGTTCATGATGGGCTCGAACCACCACTACCGCGAGGAGGCGCCCGCGCACCTGGCCGAGGTCGGCGGCTTCTGGATCGACCTCTGGCCGGTGACCAACGCGCTGTTTCGGCAGTTCGTCGACGAGACCGGGCACGTGACGCAGGCCGAGATCGCGCCCGATCCGGCCCAGTACCCGGGGGCCGACCCGGCGTTGCTCGTGCCGGCCTCGGTGGTGTTCGTGAAGCCGAAGGGGCGCGTCGACATGCGAAACTTCCTCAACTGGTGGGCCTTCGTGCCGGGGGCCGACTGGCGCCATCCGACCGGTCCCGGCAGCACCATCGACGGGATGGAGGACCACCCGGTGGTCCACATCGGCATCGAGGACGCCACCGCCTTTGCCGCCTGGGCCGGCAAGGAGCTGCCGACCGAAGCCGAGTGGGAGTTCGCCGCCCGGGGAGGGCTCGATCAGGCCGAGTACGCCTGGGGCGAGGTGTTCGAGCCGGACGGTGCGCCGATGGCCAACACCTGGCAAGGGCAGTTCCCCTACGACAACCTGCTGACCGACGGTTACGAGACCACCTCGCCGGTCGGGACCTACCCGGCGAACGGGTGGGGCGTCTACGACATGATCGGCAACGTGTGGGAGTGGACGGTCGACTGGTACGCGGCCGGGCACCACAAGCCGGCGCAGGAGTCCTGCTGCTCCGGCGCCGACGCGCGGACGGCGCGCGAGCGAAGCTACGATCCGGCCGTCGCGCTGCCGATCCCGCGCAAGGTGATCAAGGGCGGTTCATACCTGTGCGCGCCCAATTACTGCCGTCGCTACCGCCCGGCAGCCCGCATGGCGCAGGCGGTCGACACGTCGACCTGCCACCTCGGGTTCCGGTGCATCGTTCGCGAGCCTTGACGGGCACCCCCGTCGGGAGCAGACGGCCGCCGGATTTTCGGGAAGACTTCTCGCGGACACGCGTTCGACCGTAGTACGATTCCCGGCGGGATCGGGACGTCTCCTACTTTGATCGGCGAGCGCGTCAACAACTACCAGATCATCTCGCTCCTGGGCGAAGGGGGGATGGGCGCCGTCTATCTGGCCGAGCATCCGTTCATGGGACGGAAGGCGGCGATCAAGGTGCTGCGGCGGGAGTTCGCCGAGGACGCCAACCTGGTCGAGCGCTTCATGAACGAGGCGCGCGCCGCCAACGCCATCCGCCACCCGAACATCATCGACATCATCGACGTGGGCCGGCTCCCTTCCGGGATCCCCTATCTGATGATGGAGTACCTGGAGGGCCAGGCCCTGGCCGCCCGGATCCAGGCCGAGCGCACGCTGGGGATCCCCGACGCCCTGAATGTCGGGATCCAGACCGCGTCGGCGCTGAAGGCCGCCCACGCCAAGGGGATCGTCCACCGCGACCTCAAGCCGGACAACCTGTTCCTCGTCCCCGACGACGCGGGCTCGCTGTCCCGGGTCAAGGTGCTCGACTTCGGCATCGCCAAGCTGCGCGCCGAGTTGTCGGGGGGCAGCGGCAAGACGCAGGCCGGGGCGATCATGGGGACGCCGCCCTACATGTCGCCCGAGCAGTGCCGCGGCGTGAGCGACGAGATCGACCATCGCAGCGACATCTATTCGCTGGGGATCATCCTCTACGAGATGCTGTCCGGCGCACCGCCCTTCATGGGCGCGGGGTGGGGCGACGTCGTCCTGATGCACATCACCCAGCCGCCATCGCCGCTGCGCGCGAAGAACGCCGCGGTCTCCCCGCAGCTGGAAGCGATCGTCATGAAGGCCCTGCACAAGCGGCCGGACGATCGGTGGGCGTCGATGGCGGAGCTGGAGACGGCGCTGCGAAACGTGCAGGCGGCTCCGGTCGCCACGCTCTCGGGCACCGGCGCTTCGGCCGGGATGCCCCGGGCAGAGGCGCAGTCCGCTCCCGCGACGACCTTGCGGGGGTCGGCCGGTCAGGTGGGAGCCTCGGCGGACGACGACGAGCCGGCGCTCCCGCGGCCGCTCTGGAAACGGCCCGCCGCCCTGGTCATCGGGGGCGTCGCCGTGGTGGGGATCGCCGCGTTCGTCGTGCTCGGCGGGGGCGGGAAGCGACCGGCCGGGGAGGCCGCCGCGCCGTCGGCCCTCGCGCCGCCCGTCGCCGCCCCCGCGGCCGCAGGCCCGCCGCCCGCCGCTGCGCCGCCGGCGCCCCCTCCCGCGGCGCCGCCCGCCGCGGCAGCGCCCGCCGCGGCCCCCGCGCCCGCGGGAGAGAAGGCCGCGGTTCCGCCCCCGGCCGACTCCGCCCCGGTCGCGGCGGCGCCGGCCAGGTCGGCGGGGAACAAGTCCGGGGAAGCCAGGTCCGCCGATTCCAAGCCGGCGGAGGCCAAGTCCGGTCACGGCAAGAAGGGCGCGCACCACGCGGAGGCGGCGCCCGCCGGGCACGCCACACCCGCCGGGCACACCAAGCCCGGGTGTGATCCGAACTTCTATTTCGACGCCCAGGGCGAGAAGCACTTCAAGCCCGAGTGCTTTTAAGCCGAGAGCAACCTCGACCACAGAGGGAGAGCGTGAGAATGAGCCGTGTCGTGGGGACTGTTCTTTCTTCGTGCGCGCTGGTGGTGACGGCGCTGGCCGCTCTGCCCGCCCGGGCGGCGGATCCGACGACGGCGGACTGCCTCTCGGCGAGCGAGAATTCGCTGTCGCTGCGCAACCAGCACAAGCTGCGCGAGGCGCGCGCCGCGCTCCTCATCTGCGCGGCGCCGAGCTGTCCGGCCGACATCCGCGCCGAGTGCACCCGGCGCGTCGGCGAGGTGAACGTCGCGATTCCGACCATCGTGTTCGAGGCCAAGGACGCGTCGGGGAATGACCTCTCCGCCGTCCGCGTGAGCATGGACGGACAGCTGCTCATCGAGCGGCTGGAAGGGACCGCGCTCTCGATCGATCCCGGCGTCCACGGGTTCATGTTCGAGACGCCGGGGCAGAGCCCCGTCGTCAAGCAGCTGGTGATCCGGGAAGGCGAGAAGGATCGGCGCGAGCTGGTCGCGTTCGGCGGGGCGGCTGTCGCGAACGCGGGCGGTCCGATCGCGCCGTCCGCCGGAGCGGCGCCGGCGGGTGCGCCGGCCGGCTCGGCGGCGGCCGCGGGGCCGACGACGGTGGTGGCCGGTGGCGCCACGCCCGATTCCGGCGCGTCGTCGGGCGGCTGGAGCACGCAGGCGAAGATCGGCGTCGGGCTCGGCGCGGCGGGGGCGGTCGGCCTGGTGACCGGCGTCGTCTTCGGCATCGTCTCCAACAGCCGCGCCAGTGCCTTCAACAGCGCGGGGTGCTCGACGGGCGCTCCCAATGATGGACCGGCGGGCTGCCAGTCGAAGCACGACAGCGTCTCGAGCGCCCGGGGGCTCGCCGTCGTCGGCCTGGTCTCCGGCGTCGTGCTGGGCGGCGTCGGCGCTTACCTGTTCTTCGCCGCGCCCAAGGAGGTGACCTCGAAGGTCGCGTTCCGCGCGGGTCCCGTGACGGTCAGCTGCCTTCCGGCAGGCGATCTCGGCGTCAGCTGCGGAGGGCGATTCTAGATGGAGACGAGGCGATTCTCGACGGCGCGGCTCTCCACCGTGTCGCTGATCCTGGTCCTCGGCGGGTGCACCGCCCTCAACAGCGCGCCGCTCGACGGCGGCGAAAACAGCGGGACCGCGGGCACCACCGCCGTCGGAGGCCACGGCGGCAGCGTCGGCGGCAGCGGCGCCACCGGCAAGGGCGGCGTCGGCGGTGGCGGCGCGACCGGCACCGGCGGCACCGTGGCTTCGGGCGGCGTGTCGGGCGAGGGTGGCAACGCCGGCCAGGGCGGAGCCGCTGGCGCGTCGGGCGAGGGTGGAGCCTCGGGCGCCACCGGAACCGGCGGCGCGGCCGGCAAGGGTGGATCGTCGGGCGCGACCGGCCAAGGTGGATCGGCCGGCACGAGCGCAACCGGGACGGGCGGGGCGGGTGGGACCGGCGCTCCGGTATGCGGCAACGGCATCAAGGAAGGGACCGAGCAGTGCGACCTGGGGACCGCCCTCAACACGGGCGCCTACGGCGGCTGCAAGGCGGACTGCACGTTGGCGCCCTACTGCGGTGACGGCATCGTCAACGGTCCGGAGGTCTGCGACAAGGGGACCGCGGCGAACACGGGCGCGTACGGCGGGTGCAAGTCCGACTGCACGCTCGCGCCGTACTGCGGCGACGGCATCGTCAACGGTTCGGAGGCGTGTGACAAGGGGACGTCGGCGAACACCGGCGGCTACGGCGGGTGCACGTCGACCTGCATGTTGGGGCCGTACTGCGGCGACGGCATCGTCAACGGGACCGAGGCCTGCGACAAGGGGACCGCGGCGAACACCGGTGCGTACAACGGCTGCACGTCGACCTGCAAGCTCGGACCCTATTGCGGCGACGGCATCGTCAACGGGACCGAGGCCTGCGACAACGGCGGCTCCAACGGAACCGCGCTGAACGCCTGCAACCCGATCTGTTCGGGGACCGTGGGCGCCAAGCACATCCAGGTCTACGCGACGACGGTCTACCCGAACTTCGGCGGCGTCGCGGGCGCCGACACGCTCTGCCAGGGGGCGTTCGGGACCACCTACCGCGCCTTCATCGTCGACGGCTCGACCCGGATCGCGACGGCCACCGCATTGAAAGGCGACGGTCAGGTCGGCTGGATCCTGAAGAAGTACATGCAGTACCAGACCGCGGCCAACCTCGTCATCTGGACGACCGACACGACGGCGCTCCTGGGCGTGAACAATGGCGTCGCGGCGACGCTCACCAATCCGATCGCTCCCAGCGACGACGGGGCCAACGCCTGGGACGGCATGAACCCGGACTACACGACGGCCAGCGATTGCGCGGGCTGGACCTCGATGGCGTCGACCGACCACGGCACGGCCGTCAACGTGGCGGCAACGGCCGTCGATGCGAACTTCCCGGAGAACGGCTCCCTGTCGGCCTGCGCGTACCAGCGCCACCTCATCTGCGTCGAGCAGTAGCTCGAATCAGTAGACGGCGACGCCGGCGGTGACCACACCGGCCGGCGTCCAGACCTGATCCAGCTTGGCCAGCTCGCCGCCCGCGCGCAGCGCGAGCGCCATGCGCGAGGTGAGATCCAGCTCGGCCAGCGCGCCCCCGCCCACGGAAGGCCCGCTCACGTAGGTCGGCGTCCCGCCGACCAGCGCCTTGGTGAGCGCCATTCCGCCGTTGCCGAACAGGCCCAGGTGCAGCGGCCCGAGCGCCACCGGGAACGCCTGCAGCTCGAGGCCCAGCGCGTGGCGCGGGACCAGCCCCTGCGGCACGCCCACGCCGGCGAGCCCGAGGTTGGCGAGCAGGCCGACGTGCCGGGTGAAGAAGTATCCGGCCTGGACGTTCATCGCCGGCCCGGTCGCGGGCACGCCCGCGACGGCGAAGGTCATGGTGCCCGCGTCGAGCTTGAAGGCGCCGCCCCGCCGATCGAGCGGCGCGCTGTCGAGGCGGCGGATCCCGGAGCCCTCGTCGTCCATCACCTTCGCCTCGACGGTGGCGGCGGCCCACCCGTCGGAGATCTCGCCGACCGAGATCGTTGTCTCGTGGCCGGACGCGTCGCGCAGGTGAACCGGCTGCCCGGGCGCCATGGCCACGAAGCCGTCGAAGCGGACCCCCTCGCTGGAGACGAGCCCGATGCAGACCGCCACCGCAACGACCACGATGACCACCACGATGATGGCGTCGCCGTTGCCGCCTCCGCCGCCGCCCCCGCCGCCGAGGTGCAGCCCCGAGCCCGAGCCGCCGCCCCCGGCCGGGTGCGGCGCCGCCGGGCGCCAGGCCTGCGACGGCCCGCCGGCCGGGGACCACGAACCGGCGCGGCCGGGCGCGCCGCCGCGGACCGATATGCCGCGTCCCGACCGGCTTCCGTTGCCGGAGACGTCGATCCGCAGGTTGCCGTCCGCGCTGCCATCCGAGCTGCCGCTGGAGCTGCTCTCCCCGTCGCCCTCGTCGCTGGCCGCCTGGGCGGAGCTCTGATCGGGAGGCGGTTGCGCGGGCACGTCGATCGCCTCGGCGCGCCGCTCGCCCAGCGACTGGACGACGCGGACGCGCGCGCCGCGCTGGAGCGGCGGCGTGGCCGCCAGCCGAACAAGCTCCTCGTGCGGGATGACGTACTCGTTCGAGGTGCACCCGATCGCCAGCGGAAGGAACGCCGCCAGCGTCACGACGCTGACGCGCGCGGCGGGGGTCCTGACGCGCACGCAAGAGAGGAGCGAGACGGGAGGTCGAGCCATGGCGGTGGCCGCTTCAGCTTCCATGCCAGCCCGAGGGCCCCGCGGAGGCTGGGTCGCGGCGCGGCGAAGCGGCGGGTGTGGCGCCGCAGCGACAGCGAAAAGATCGCCGGGCGGGAATATTTGCTCGGCGCCCGCACCGCGCTCAGAGGCGGGCGGCGATGGCGTCGATGAGCGCGCGGATGTCGTCCAAGGTCTGATGCACCGTCAGGGCGACACGCAGCCCGCCGTGACCGTGAGAGACCGCCGGGTAGACCGCGGTATTGGTGTAGAAGCCTTCGCTCATGAGGGCCGCTGCCACCCTGTAGGTCTGGCCGGTGTCGCCGAGGGGAACGAACCGGATCGGCGTGGCGGCCTCCGCGGCCAGCGGGACATGGCGGGCCCGCGCCTGACCATTGAAAAGATGGATGCGCATCTCGAGCTGCGTCTGCCGCGCGCCGATCTCGTCCGAGTGGTGGATGCGCGCCGAGGCGATCGCGGCGCCCAGCAGCGCGGGCTGCAGCGGGCCCGAGAAGATCAGCGTGCTGCCGCAGGTGCGGACCAACCGCGCCGTCTCGGCGTCGGGAAACGCCAGCACTGCGCCCCCGGAGGCGAAGCCCTTGGCCAGCGAGGCGACCAGCACCGTCCGCGGCGGCAACGGGCCGTCGCCGAGCAACGTCCCGCGCCCGTGCCGGCCCGACCAGCTGACGCCGTGCGAGTCGTCGACGTAGAGGTGCAGCTGCTCGTTGTCGTCCAGCAAGGCCCGCAGATCGTCGAGCGGCGCCGGATCCCCGTGCATGCTGTAGACGCCGTCGAGGAGGTACCAGATGCGGCGGTGGCGCGCGGCGAGCTGGGAGGCCAGCTCGGCGAGGCGGTCGACCCGGCTGTGGCGGACGAGGCGGCAGAGCGTCCCGGCGGCCCGCAGCGTGGGGAGCACCGCCTGCACGCTGGCGTGAACCAGCTGGTCGCAGATGACGGCGTCGTCCTTGCCGATGAGCAGCGGGAGCGCCGCGAAGTGCGCCAGCGTGGTGGTCTGCGTGACCACGACCGGGGTCGCGAACAGCGCCGTCAGGCGCCGCTCCAGCTCGGCGTACGGGGGGCAGGAGACGTAGGCGCGCGAGGAGGCGAACTGCACGCCGTAGCGGGCGACCGCCTCGCAGGCGGCGTCCTTGAGGCGCAGGTCGGTCTCGAGGCCCAGGTACGAGCAGGATCCGAAGTTCACTTGCCGGCGCCCGCGCAGCGTGAGGTGTCGGCCGCCGAGGAGCTCGTCCTCCGCGGTCAGGTAACCGAGACCGAGCGCGATGCCGTCGCGAATCGACTGGTCGAGCGAGCGCAAGCGCGGGTCGATCTCCCGTTCCGCCTCACCGATCGCCGTCCCGCCTGACGTCCCCTCCGGCGTGGGCTCCCTGCGGGCGAGCCTTGAACTACGAGCTCGCAACCCGACCAGTATGGCCGAGCAGGTGGGGGGCGCCCGCCAATGTTCCAGGAAGCGAGCCGATTGGGGAGCGCGCGCGTCGGAGCTCAGGCGTGGGCACAGGGAAGGTCGACGATGAACCGCGAGCCCCGCCCTGGTTCGCTGTCGACCGCGATCCGCCCGCCGTGCCCCTCCACGATCATCTTCACCACGTAGAGGCCCAGGCCCATGCCGGGGATCGGCTCCATCGAAGTGGCCCGCTGGAACGGCTCGAAGATCTTCTCCGCCATGTCGGGCGCGATCCCGGGGCCCTCGTCGATGACCTCCAGGTGCGCCGAATCCGCCGCCTGATCGTGGTTGACGCGCACCTCGATGGGCTTGCCGTCGCCGTACTTGACCGCGTTCGACAGCAGGTTCGTCACCAGCTGCTCGAACCGCACCGGGTCGAGGTCCGCGGTGAACGGTCCGTCGGAGCGGACGGCGATGCGCCGCAGGTCGCTGCGCCGCCCGACCTCGAAGCCGCTCACCACGTTCCGCACCGACTCGACCACCTCGGTCTCGCGCAGGTGGAGGGTGAAGCGGCCGCGGTGGATCTGCGCCACGTCGAGCAGCGCGTGAATGAGCTCGCCCATGCGGACGGCCGCCGACTGGCAGCGCACCACCTGCGCGCGCAGCGGCGACTCGGGCGCGGTCTCCTTCTCCAGGCGCACGCGCAGCAGGCGCAGGTTGAGCAGCAGCGCGGTGAGCGGCGTCTTCAGCTCGTGGGAGGCGATCGAGTTGAACAGATCGCGGAGCCGCAGCGCCTCGCGGCTGTCGTGCAGCATCGCGCGCTGCGCCTCCAGGTGTTTCTGCGCGGTCAGGTCGAGCAGGAAGCCGATCACCTCGTCGCCCTCGGAGTCGTCACTGCCGTCGAGCCGCGCGATCCCCACCAGCGCCGGGACAGTGGTCCCGTCCTTGCGCCGGCAGATCCGCTCGTAGACCGAGGTGGGGCCCAGCTCGGCCAGCTCGAGCGCAGAGGCGCCCGGCGGCGCGATCATCGTCAGATCGAGCGACCCGGCCGCCAGGTCGCGCCGGCTGTAGCCGAGCATGGACAGGAAGGTGCCGTTGGCGTCATCGATGCGGCCCGAGAGGCGGGCGCGCACCACGCCGATGAGGTCGGCGTCGATGACCCGCTTCAGCTTCTCCTGACCGATCCGCTGCAGCGAGGACTCGGCCCTGATGTTGGAGCGGAAGAAGAAGAAGGGGACCAGGAAGGCGAGCACGAAGGTGGTGGCCGCGTTCGCGGTGAAGTACCAGCCCGGTGCCGGCTTGGGCTGGACGCCGAGCAGCGACGTCGCGAGGCCGGTCTTGACCGCCGCCAGGAGCAAGGCGGGCAACGCGGCCCCCAGCGTGGCCGGCAGCCATTCGTCGGGGCCGAACAGGAGGAGCGGCATCGCCGCCATGGCGAAGAACGGCAGCAGCCCTCCCGAAGGCTCGGTGAAGAGCAGGGCGCCGGCGAACACGCAGACGTTGGCGGTCACGATGAGCAACAGGCGCGCCAGGCGGTGAGCGCCCGCGGCCGTGAGCCCGAGCACCGCCAGAAAGCCGCCCAGGAATCCCAGTTCCCACAGGAGGTTGCCGCGCGTGCCGACGATCGCTTCGACCGCGGCCCACGCGGCCATGATGATGCTGGCGCCGAGCGCGTTGATGTTGCACAGCCGGATTCGCTTGCGCACCGCCACCGGCAGCCCCGACCGCACCCCGATCCAGAGCACCCGGGCGCCCAGGCGCTGGATCGGCGCCAGCAGCCTCATCCACCCGGCGCGGAGGGATCGGCGCCCATCGCTCTCCAGCGGTTGCGGTCCGACTGCCTGGCTCACCCGCGCCATCGCCGACTCTCCAGAACTTAAACGCGTAGCATCAGCGGACGCGATGTCAAACCGAAGCGCAGCTCTTTTTATGGGAAGCGCCGCGCCTGGCCGCGATCGTCGGCGAGATCCTGGCCGCCGTGCTCAGCCGGGTCGCGCGTCGAGCCGAGCCAGCCGGCGATCGATCCAGGCCACTGCCTCCGGCACGCCGCGAGCGGAGAAGAAGGCCCGCAGCGCGCGGTAGCGCTGCCGCACGTCGAAGCCGATGTTCCACTGCAGCTTCCGCAGACAATCGGGGCACAGCCAGAGCGTCCCCCGATCGAGCTCGGCGAGCGAGTTCGATCCATTCATGAGGCACTCGTAGCGGACGCAGTGGGGGAGCGAGAACATGTGGCCGGTCTCGTGCGCCACGACCAGCATCGCGCGGCGCAGCGTCTGGGCCCGCGCCGCCGGGCTGCCCGTGAGGGGACCCAGGCGCGCGAGCGAATAGACGCCGACCCGACGGTCGAAGCTCGCCGACCCGAAGACGTAGTTCCACGACGGCGCGGGGGTGAGGTCGGCCATCGTGACGCCCAGCAGACAGACGGCGTCCGTCGGCAGCCGGGGTGCCAGCACCTGATCGATGAGGATGTCGGTGCGGTACTGCGCCCAGCTGGTGCCGCCCTCCCGGCGTGTGCGCGCGCCGAGCGCCGGGAGGGGAACCGGGGCCGCGACGCGCGTCGGCAGCTGGAAGAAGACCGCCAGGTAGTTGCCGAGCGCCTCGAGGAGGTCACGCGCGGGCGGCGAGAGGGGACCGAGCGGTTGCAGCACGATGCTCCGGCGCCCCGGCGTGGGACGCGTCGGTTGGCCGTGGGCGTAGGCGTCGAACGGCTGCGCGCGTTCGTCGTGCTCGGCCAGCCAGTCTCCCGGCGCCGGCGGTCGCTTGCGCGCGAACAGCGCCGGATCGAAGTCGAAGGCGCGCTCGGGAGTGGGCGGCGCGGCCGGCGCTGGATGGGCCGGGACCTCGTTCGTCCGGGCCGGCGCGGCACCGCCCGAGCGTCCGCCAGGGCTGCACGCGGCCAGCAGCGCGGCCAGCGTCAAGGCGGCTCTGGGTCGTGTACGGGGGGACATCCGTTGGCTGATCAGACCACATTCGGGCCCGGCGGTTCCCGGTTGCGCCGGCTGAGGTCGCGCTTAGCTTGGGGCGGAGGCGTCGATTGCCCCGCCACCGATGGATCGAGACCGACGTGCCGGCGCGGCTCGATCGCCTGCCCTGGAGCGGCTGGCACACGTTGGTCGTGGTGGCGCTGGGCATCACCTGGCTGCTCGACGGGCTGGAGAGCAACCTGGCCGGCGCGCTGGCCGGCGTGCTCAAGCGCCCCGATACCCTGGGCCTCACCGACGCCCAGATCGGGCTCGGCGGCAGCATCTACCTGCTCGGCTCGGTGGCGGGCGCGCTGGTGTTCGGCTATGCGACCGATCGCCTGGGGCGCAAGAAGCTCTTCAGCGTGACGCTGATGCTCTACCTGACGGCGACCGCCGCCACCGCGTTCTCCTGGGACTTCGTCAGCTTCAGCGTCTTCCGGGCGCTGACCGGGGCCGGGATCGGCGGTGAGTACGCGGCGATCAACTCGGCGGTCGACGAGCTGATTCCGGGTCGGGTGCGCGGGCACGTCGACCTGGGGATCAACGCCTCGTTCTGGATCGGCGCCGCGCTCGGGTCGGCGGCGTCGGTGGTCCTGCTCGACACCGGCTGGATCCCCCCGGCCATCGCCTGGCGGTTCGCGTTCGGGCTGGGGGCCGCGATCGGCACCGTCATCCTGTTCTTGCGGCGCCACGTTCCCGAGAGCCCGCGCTGGCTGATGGTCCACGGCGACCCGGCCGACGCCGAGCGAATCGTCGCCGACGTCGAGCGGAGGGTGGCCGGCGGGCCGGAGAATGTGGCGCGCCTGCCGCCGGCGGAGGGGACGCTCCGCCTCCGCTGCCGGCGGCGCGTCCCCTGGCCCGAGATCTGGAACGCCGTGATCCACGAGCACCGCCGCCGCAGCGTGCTCGGCTTCGTGCTGATGGTGACGCAGGCGTTCTTCTACAACGCGGTGATGTTCACCTACGGTCTCGTGCTGCTGCGCTATTACCAGGTCCGGGCCGAGCACATCGGCCTCTACCTGATTCCGCTGGCGCTGGGAAACTTCGTCGGTCCGCTGTTGATCGGACGGCTGTTCGACACCGTGGGGCGCCGCCCCATGATCGCGGGGACCTACATCCTGTCGGGGATCCTGCTGGCGATCACCGCCTGGCTGTTCCAGCGCGACCTCTTGACCGCGTTCACCCAGGCCGTCTGCTGGAGCGCGATCTTCTTCGTCGCCTCGGCGGCGGCCAGCTCGGCGTACCTGACGGTGAGCGAGATCTTCCCGCTCGAGATCCGCGCGCTGGCCGTCGCGCTCTTCTATACCTGCGGGACCTTCGCCGGCGGTGTGCTGGGGCCGGCGCTGTTCGGCGCGCTGGTGGGGACGGGCAACCGGACCTGGCTGGCGGTCGGCTACCTGGCCGCGGCGGTGGCGATGATCGTGGGCGGCGCCGTCGAGGCGGTCATCGGCGTCGACGCGGAGCGGAGGTCGCTCGAGTCGATCTCGACGCCGCTCAGCGCCCGCGCCGAATGATCGATTCGGGAACGCGTCAGTCGACGTCCCAGCCGTGGGGGTCGGCGCCCAGGATGCGCAGGGTCTTGCGCCCGAAGGCACGCGCGGCCGCCAGCAAGAGGCTGCGGTCGGTGGTCATGCGGCCGACCACCTCGCCGTCGTCGGTGCAGATGGTCGCCACGTTGGCGCCGTGAGTGGCGGGCGCGCGGCCGAACGCCAGGTCGCGGATCGCGGCGTCCTCCTCGTGCCGGCGCGCGTAGGCGCGCGCCAGGCGTGGGTTGCCGCGCGCGTGCAGCCGATTGAACAGCCACCGCATGAACCGGCCGGCGCGCGGGCGCCGGTAGCCGTGCGGGCGGGTGAGGAGGACCAGCACGTCCGTGCAGCCGGCCGCCAGCGCGTCGGCGACGGGAAACGAGTTGACCAGCCCGCCGTCGAGGCAACGGCGCCCGTCGACCAGCGTCGGGCGGCGGTAGAGAAACGGGACCGCGGTCGCCGCGCGCAGGGCGGCCAGCAGCGCTGCCTCGGTGCCGAGCGCCTGCGCCTCGAACAGCGTCCCGGCGCCGCTCTCCGCCTCCAGCGCGGCGATGAACAGCTTCGAGCGCGAAGACAGCACGGCGTCGAGCCGCAGCCGCTTGTCGCCCAGGATGGCCTGCTGAAACAGTCGGTCGAGGTCGAGGATGTTCCACAGCCGCCAGGGGTTCACGATCTCGCGGCGGTTCATGTCCTCGTAGTAGACGCGGATCCCCAGCCGCGCCTGGCCGGCCAGGAAGTAGCTGGCGTTCATCACGCCGGCCGACGTCCCGTAGACGTGGTCGAAGAGATCGGTGAAGCCGAGGTGCTCGAGCGCCACGACGCCGCCCGCCGAGCAGACGCCGCGCAGCGCCCCGCCTTCGACCACCAGCGCCAGCTTGCGCCCGTCGGGCGAGCGGTCGCCCGCCTTGAAGCGCTCGGCCCGCGCGCGGATCGCGCCGACCGCCGCTTCGGGGTTCACGCCGTGGAGCTCGCTCATCGCGCAAGACTAGCGCGTCCGCGCGCGCCGTGAGAGCGCGCCCGGCGGAGGAGAGGGGTCTCAGGGGACGGGCTGGCTGAACGAGACAGCGTAGTTCGGGTTGGGCATGTTCGTGGTGTGGCCCGCGAACGTGTCGGAGTCGCGCAGCTGCCCCCAGCGGACCGCCTTCGAGTGGTTCGAGAGCTGCTTGCCCTGGTTGACCAGCGCGTACCCCACGTTCAGCCCCGTCGTCGGCAGGGCGGCGCTGGCGGTGATCTGCACCGAGTCGCCGGAGATGGCGACCGAGCTGATCGCGATGTACCCGCTGGCGTCGTTGGAGGTGAAGAGCTCGAACCCCTTGCCGTTCTTGTAGGCGCTGAGGGCGGGCGCGTCGAACGAGGTGTCCCAGTTGAGCGGTGGGACCGGCACGTGGAACTGCACAGTGACGACGGTGCTGCTCGTCCGCGTCACGCTGATCGGCATCAGCGGCTGCCAGTTCTGCCCGAGCACCGCGCGCTGGTAGTAGACTTGGGCGGTCTTCTCGCCGAGCAGCTCGTAGCCGGTGACGTTGAGGTGGATGCCGTCGCCGTCGGAGTGCGCCGGGTACTGGTACTTGGGGCCGGTGCAGACGAAGTCGCCCGGGTGCTGGACCGCGAGCTGCCACTCGAAGTCGTTGGCGGTCGGGCGCACGTCGCTGCTCTTGGTGCAGGCGGGCGCGCCCGGGCAGCCGTGCTGCTGCGACATGTACATCGGGATCTTGTAGCTCTGCCCGGTGATGGCCGCGAGGTCGGTGTTGTAGTCGGAGAGCAGCTGGACGATCGAGTCGCCGTAGCCGGTGTTGTTGCAGTCGGTCTCGCCGTGGGTCAGCACGATTACGCCGACGCCGTAGCTCTTGCCGGCGGCCTTGGCCAGCCGGGTGATGGCGCCGGCCTCGAACAGCGACGCCGCGTACGCGCGGCCGGTCGAGCCCGTGTCGGGCGTCTGCTTGACCAGCGCGACGACGCCCTGTCCGCTCTCACCGACGATCGTGTGGACGGTGATGTAGTCGGCGGCCGCCGAGGCCGCCTTGACGAAGCGGGTGATCTCGTTGGCCAGCGCCGCGTGCGGCGTCTCGCCGTAGATGTTGCCGGGGTAAGGGCTCGGGTAGGTGGTCTCGAGCGCGCGCACCGGCTCGACCAGCGGCACCATGGTCAGGCCGCTCACCGTGGGGTCCCACGGATTGACGCCGGGGAGGGTGCCGCCGTCGGGGCCGGTGTCTGGCACCTTCGCGCTGCCGAGCGAGAGCATCAGGTTGTTGTAGGGCTGGGTCGTCAGGTTGGCCGGCGTCGTCCCGACCGACAGGCTCTGCCCGGTGCCGATCACGCCGACCCAGTCGAAGGGAGGCGAAGCGATCGTGCCGCTGCCGGCCGCGCCGGACGATCCACCCTGGCCGGTGGCGCCACCCTGGCCGGTCGCGCCACCCTGGCCGGTCGCCCCGCCGGAGCCGGTGGCGCCGCCCTTGCCGCCCGTTCCAGCCTGGCCGGCCGATCCACCCTGGCCGCTGCCCGCGCCGCCGCCTTTTCCTGAAGCGCCGCCGGACGCGGAGCCGCCCGAGCCCGTCGTGCCGCCCGACCCGGCGCCGCCGCTGCCGATCGTCCCGCCCGCGCCGGCGCCGGCCGAACCACCTTGGCCGGTCGTGCCGCCGCTGGCGTGGGAGCCACCGCTGCCCGACGATCCGCCCGCGCCCGAGCCGCCCTGGCCAGTGGTTCCGCCCTTGCCGCTGCTCCCGCCGCTGCCCGAGGTGGTGCCGGACGAGGAGCTGCCGCAGCCAGCGAGCGCCACGGCGCCGACGAGCAAGGCTCGACCCAACCAGGTGCGCTTCATGCGTCGACTCCTCGCACGATTCGCGGAGCAACTCTTCGCATTCGGTGAAATCGAGTTTGCATTTGCGCGTGCTGCGCCTGTCGCCGAGATCACATTCCAGGGATCCGCACCAGCGGGGCCGACGGCAAACGGCCGAGCTGGGGCGAGGCGCCGGGGACGCTGGCTGAAGGGTGGATGAGGCATCGCTCGGCGAATCCCGGTTCGAGCCGGAAGCGCGGAAATGCAGCCAAAATGAGCGGCCTCGCGCTGTCGGACCCCTGACGCCGCTGGATCAAAGGTTCGCGGCCGATCCGCCGATTATGATTGTTCTGAAATGCCCGAGCCCCCCGCCGGCAGTCCCCGGCCCCTCGATGTGGAAGGCCGCGGGCCCCGGCGGCTCCGCATCGCCGTCCTCCTCGATCACCTGAACGCGTTCAGCGGCGGGTACGAGGCGCAGCTGCGCGACGCGCTGCACGCCAAGGGCCGCGAGGCGGGGCACCACCTGCTGCTCGTCTACGGCGGCCCCGTGGAGGCACCTCTGCCGCTCGATGCCGCCGACAACGCCATCTACGAGCTGCTGCACCCCGAGTCGTTCGACGGGATCATCGTCGTCTCGTCGCTGCTGTCGACCTACTGCGGTCCGCGCGGCGTCGGGCGGCTCGTCGAGCGGTTCGCGGGTGCCGCCCTGTGCAGCATCGGCATCGAGCTGCCGGGCGTTCCGAGCCTGGTGCTCGACAACCGGCCCGGACTGGAGGCGGTCGTCGAGCACCTCATCCGGGACCACGGCCGCCGCAGGATCGCCTTTCTCGCCGGCACGCCGGAGAACCCCGAGGCGCTGGCGCGGTTCGAGGCCTACCGGGCGGTGCTGGCGCGGCACGGGCTGGCCTTCGACCCGGCGCTGACGGCGCCCGGGCGCTTCCGCACCAACTCGGCCAAGGTGGCGATGGAGGAGATCCTCGCCCGCGGGGTCGAGCTGGACGCGGTCGTGGCGGCGAACGACGAGATGGCGACCGGCGCCATCGACGTCCTGCGCAAGCACGGCCTGCGGGTGCCCCAGGACGTCCCGGTCACCGGGTTCGACGATCTGATGCTGGCGCGGCTGGGGAACCCGCCGCTGACCACGGTCGCGCAGCCGTTCGAAGAGGTCGCCGACTGGGCCGTGCGGGCGATCGAGGCCCAGAAGTCCGGCGGCGCGGTCCCCGCGCGCACCGAGGTGGCGGCGCGGTTCGTGCGCCGGCAGTCCTGCGGCTGCGGCTACGAGGCCTACCGGCGGGACTCGCAGCCGGCGCTGGCCGCCGCCGCCGACGCGGACGCCGGCTCGATGGTCGGGCGGCTCGAGGCGCTGGGCCCGGTGCTGACCGGCTTGCTCGGTACCGGCTTCGTGAGCGGGGCGGCGGCGGCCCGCCTGATGCTCGACGGGCTGCGGGCCGAGCTCTCGGGCGAGCGCGAGGCCTTTCACGCGGCGATCGCCAGCCTGCTGCAGAACGCGGGCACCGACAGCGAGCGGCAGCGGATGCTTCACAGCGCCATCTGCTACCTGCGCGACGAGCTGCGCGCCGCCCGCGACCTCGAGCTCGAGCGGGTGCTGTTCGACGGGCTCAACCTGGTGGCCCTGGCCAACACCACCAGCCAGATGGAGCACCGCCTGCTGCTCGACGAGAACTACCTGCGCCTCCTCGGCGTGGGCGAGCAGGCGTCGATCGCCTTCGATCTGGCGTCGCTGCGAGACGCGCTGGTCAAGGGGCTGCCCAACGCGGGCGTGCGGACCGCGTACCTCGCCTGTACGGGCGCGAGCAAGAACCTCCTGCGCTCGGTGATGTGCCTGCGCGACGGCGAGCTGGCGGGGACCGACGGCGTCGAGTACCCGGCCGGGCAGCTGCTGCCGCCGGGCGCGCTGAGCGACGCCTGGCGAGAGAGCTTCCTCGTGCTCCCGCTGGCGTTCGAGAACCAGCTCCTGGGGGTCATCGCCTTCAGCTACTCGGACGGGATCAACGCCTACGCCGCGTTCCGCAACGAGACCGCCGCCGCGCTGAAGAGCATCCGCCTGCGCGAGGAGCTGGTGCGCACCAGCATGCTGCACGAGCGCAGCGTGCAGGAGCGGCTGGCGGCCACCAAGCGGATGGAGGCGCTCAGCGTGCTGGCGGGCGGCGTGGCCCACGACCTGAACAACGCGCTCGGCCCGCTGGTGGCCCTGCCCGACGTCATCCTGTCCCAGCTCCGGGAGACGCGCGGGACCGACGAATCGCTGCGCGACCTGCGCGCCGACGTGGAGGCGATCAAGGTGGCCTCGCTGCGCGCCGCTCAGACGATCAAGGACCTGCTGGCGCTGGGCCGCCAGGGGCGGGTGGCCAAGGAGAACGTCGACGTCAACCGGGTCATCAAGTCGTCCTGGGCCAACGGGACGCTGCGCTTCCTCGAGGACGGCCTGTCCCGCGTCCACCTGATCACCGACCTCAGCGCGACGCCGCTGGTGATTCGCGGCTCCGAGCCGCAGCTGGCCCGGGCGGTCGACAACCTGATCCGCAACGCCGTCGAGGCGATCGGCGGGAACGGCGAGGTGGTGGTCAAGAGCGCGAAGGTCGACCTCCGTGAGGCGCGGTCCGGCTTCGAGACGGTCCCGGCCGGCCAGTACGCGACGCTCTCCGTCTCCGACGACGGTTGCGGCATCGCGTCGCACGAGCTGGGGCAGGTGTTCGAGCCGTTCTTCAGCAAGAAGCGCGCGAAGGAGACCTCCGGCTCGGGGCTGGGGCTGGCCATCGTCCACGGCGTGGTCAAGGAGCACGACGGGTTCATCGACGTCGCCAGCACGCCGGGCGTGGGGACCACCATCTCGCTCTACTTCCCGCTCGTCGACGGGCTCTTGCCCAGGGAACGCCCGCTGGCGGCGCCCCGCGGGAACGCGCGCGTGCTCATCGTCGACGACGAGCCGATCCAGCTGCGCACCGGGCGGCGGGTGCTGGTCCGCCTAGGCTATCAGGTCGAGACCATGGAGAGCGGCCTTCACGCCTACGAGCTCTTCAGCCGCGCGGCCCCCTCGGGCCAGAGCCCGTTCGATCTGGTGATCATCGACATGATGCTGGGCGAGATGCTGGACGGCCTGCAGATCATCGAGCAGATCCAGCGCCTGTTCCCCGGCCAGCGGGCGATCGTGGTGAGCGGGCACGCGCCGACCGAGCGGGCCGCGCTGGCGATGAAGAAGGGCCTCACCTGGCTGGTCAAGCCGTACGGCGTGGAGACGCTGGCCCAGGCGGTCGAGCAGGTGTTGAAGCCGGGGTCGGCGCTCGACTGAGGGCGGCGGCCGCCGGTCAGGGCGCCGCGCCGGGGCTGGCGGGCGTCGGCAGGCGTCGCGCGGGGCGCGCCAGGAGCCGCCGCAGCGCCTGGTTCGAGGGGCGCTCGAACAGGCGGAAGCTGACGATCGCGAACAGGAAGCAGGCCCCGATCGTCAGCACCAGCGCCACCAGCGAGGCCGGCGTCAGGCGGGCGAAGGAGATCACCTTCTTGCTCACGATCTGCACGATGTAGGGGTGAAACAGGTAGAGCGAGTAGCTGGCGTCGCCGATCAGCAGGAGCGAGGCCGGGAACGCCACCCGCCCCTCGAACGAGAGGACGGTCATGAGCAGCACGAACGCCAGGCCGCCGCGCAGCAGGAACCCCGGGATCGGCGCCAGCCAGCCGAGGTACCCGGGGATCCCCTTGTCGACGACGACGAGGAGCGCGTAGCAGCCGACCGCCACCAGCGCGCCCGCGACGAGCGGGAGCCGCGCCAGCGCCGGCCGCCACCGCCGCCAGGCGTAGCAGGCGGCGATCCCGATGCCGAACTCCAGGATGATGGGCCGGGAGAAGAACCGCGGGATGACGGCCGTGGGCTGGAGCAGCCGGCCGGCCAGCGTCACCACGGCGAGCGCGCCGATCGTGAGCAGCCCAGCCCAGGCGCGGCGGACGGCGAGCGCGATCGCGAACACGACGTAGAAGAACATCTCGTACTCCAGCGTCCATCCGAGAAACAGGAGCGGCTGCACGTCGCCGTTGCCCTTCTTGAACGGGATGAAGAAGAGCGACTTCACCAGGTGCTCGGGGTCGGCGGTGGTCGAGTTCAGGAGCCGCGGGGCCAGCAACGCGATGGCGAACACGCCCAGCGTTCCCAGCCAGTAGAGCGGGACGACCCGGAAGATCCGCTTGAGGAAGAACTGATCCGGGCTCAGCGAGCCGATGTGGCACATGATGAACCCGCTGATGACGAAGAAGATGTCGACGCCGTAGACGCCCCGATCGATGAAGGGGACGTGCGCCAGGATCACGCTGGTGGCGGCGACCGCACGCAGCGCCTGGATCGACGGCAGCTCGCCCGGTCGGGCGCGCGGACGCGGAGCCTCCCGCATCCCCTCTGCAAGCTGAAGCGCCCCTTCCATGCGGTGGCCGTCAAACCTCGAGCATCAAACAGGCGCGCCGGCACATCTTCCGTGGCGATACTGCGCCGTTCGGCGCGCCGCCGCTCTCGGGTCTAGCCCTGTCAGGTCTCGGAAGGATGGGCAGACTTACCCCGAGAGGGACGGTTCTCGTTGTGACAAAAATCACACGCACGGCAACCGCGCGTTCTGCAAGGATTTATTGGGCGTCCCGGGCACCCGCCCTGACGCGCGTTCTCGCGCTCATCGGCACCCTTTGCGCGCTTGCCCTCGCGTCGCCCGCCCACGCCGACGGCGGGCGGACGCCGGCCCAGACGAGCAGCCAGACCTCGCCGCGACCGGCGCGGGGAACCCAGCGCCTGATCCACATCGGGCCCGAGGTGGACGTGATCGAGGACGATCATGGACGGTTCAGGATGGCCGACGAGCCGCCCCCCAAACCGAGTCGCGGCCGCGGCGTCGTCGCGGTGCTGATCATGCTCGCCGCCGCGGGCGCCGTCCTGACCGCTGGACGGAACGAGCTCACGACCGACGTCGGTGGGAGGGCGCCGGGACCACCCTGAACGACCCCACGCGGATCCGGCTCACCCCGAGACGGCGGTGACCTGGACGGCGATCCGCCGGTTCTGGGCCCGGCAGTCGTCGGTGTCGTTGGCCGGGCAGGCGGGGCGGGCCGAGCCGTACCCGGCCGCTTGCAGGCGATCGGGCGGCACCCCCATCTGCACCAGCGCGGTCCGCACCGCCTGCGCGCGGCTGGCCGACAGCTTCTCGCGGCGGGCGGCCGGCCCCTCGCTATCGGTGTAGCCGCCGATCTTCAGCTTCACGGTCGGGTAGGCCTTCAGGATCTCGACCACGTTCTCGAGCTGCGATCTCGACTGGGGGAGGTCGACGTCCGTCCCCGAGCCCACGAACACCAGACGATCGAAGTCGAACCACGCGCCCGGGTCGGCCTTCTTGTGCTCCTGGATGAAGCCGATGAGCCGCGCCTCGAGGCCGGTCGTCGCGGCCTTGATGCGATAGCCGGTGGAGAGCACGCGCTCGTAGGGCGCCTTGTGGAGCGCCGCGATCCGCGCGAGGTGCGCCTTCTCGTGCATCAACTCGACCGCCACCGCGTCGACCTGCCCGAGATCGGCGGCCGCCTTGGTGACCTGGTCCGCGAGGGCGGCGATCTCTTCTTTCTTCTTCCCCGACGCCGCGGCGCCGGCCAGCTCGCCGCCCAGCCACTTCATCCGGGCGTCGGCCACCCCGATGACCTCCTCGGCCGCCATCAACTTGGCGCGAAACTCGCCGCCCCCGGGCACCTCGGCGGCGATCTCGTCGGCCCCCTTCTGGAGATCGGCCAGCGCGCCCTGCAGCCGCGCAACCGTCGGCTTGAGCCCGTCATAGGACGCGGAGGCCGCCGCCAGCTGCCGGGCCTCGGTCTCTCCCCGGTGGCAGCCGAGCACAGTTCCGAAAATCAGGCTGGCCGCCAGCGCGGCGGCGCCACGACAAAGGTCGACGTTCATGGTCTTTTCTGAGCCTCTGGATGAGTACATGGGGCGCCGATGGCGCCGCCTTCTAGCCGCGCGCCGCCGAGGGTGCCGATCGTCACGAGCGATCGAAAACGCGGGCGATTGTAACGGGTGAGTGAAGGCCGGGGAGCCTTGTCCCCATATGTACGACGGGTAGGGACCTCGCCCCTGCCAGTCGCTGCCGCCCAGATGCGGCACGTCATCGACTGATCGCTGTGCCGCCGGCGGAAGGGCTAATCCAATGACGCGATCCACGCGAACGCACCACGTAGCTGAACTGGTTCTGGTGGGAGTCCTGGGGGCTGGCCTCGTCGCCTGCACCGGGAAGATCGGAGAGACCTCCGGAACTGGCGGGTCCGGGTCCGGAACCGGCGGAAACAGCTCCGGGTCTGGAAAAGGGGGCTCGACCTCGGGAACCGGCGGGTCCGGGAGCGGCTCTGGCACCGGCGGCTCGGGGAACGGCTCCGGCACGGGGTCGGGCGGCTCGAGTGACGTCGACGGAGGCACGGTCTCGGTCGGTCAGTCGAACGTCATCACCTGCGCCCCCGGCATCGCCGCGACCTCGCAGATCCCGCGCATGCTCGACGCGCAGTACGACAACGTGATCTCGGACCTCCTCGGCGTGACGGGTCTGACGTCCATGTCGAACGCGAAGCCGTCGTCGCTGCTGTCGCCCGACTCGACGGGCAGCCTCGATTCGATCGCCTGGAACGGTTACCAGACCGCTGCGTCGACCATCGCGGCCCAGGTCTTCGCCAGCTCCACGCTCACGGCCAACTTCATGAGCTGCAGCGTGACCGGGACGGCCTCGGCCACGGCCACCTGCCTGCAGAACACCGTGCAGACGTTCGGTCGCAAGATTTTTCGGCGTCCTCTGACGACCACCGAGGTTTCGAACTTCATGGCGCTCAACAGCCTGACGCCGGCGGGGACCGGAACCCAGGTCGCGCAGGCGATCCTGACGGCGTTCCTGGAGTCGCCGTCGTTCATCATGCTCCCCGAGCTGACCCAGACGCAGACGAACGGGAACTATCAGCTCAACAGCTACGAGGTCGCGGCGCGGCTGTCGTTCCTGTTCCTGAACTCCGTTCCCGACGCCACGCTCAGCACCGCTGCCGACAACAACCAGCTGACCACGAAGGCCCAGATCCTGGCCCAGGCGAAGCGCCTCCTGATGAGCGCCAAGGCGTCGCAGATGGCCAACGCGTTCGCCCAGTTCTACCTGGCGATCGAGAACGGGTCGCACTGGATGAACAACACGACGCACGACACCACCAAGTACCCGGCGTGGGACTCGAACTCGTACGCGCCGGCGATGGCGGAGATCAACTCTTTCTTCCAGAACCTCACGCTGAACGGCGGCAAGTTCTCGGACCTGTTCCTGAGCACCATCGGGTACGTCACCAAGGACACCGCCCCGCTCTACGGGCTGAGCGGGAGCACGTACACCTCGACCCCGACGCAGGTCACGCTCGATTCGACTCAGCGACCGGGGTTCCTGACGCGCGTCGGGTTCCTCAGCACCTTCGCTCACTTCGACGTCACCAGCCCGATCTTCCGCGGTGCCTTCATCAGCGGCCGCGTCCTGGGGATCAACCCGGGCGTGCCCAACGCCGCCTTCCTCAATCAGACGCCGCCCGCGGGCAACTACACGACAGAGCGCCAGGCCATCGAGGCCCTGGTCATGAATCAGCCGTGCCAGACCTGCCACGGCACGTACATCAACCCGACGGGCTTCGTGCTCGAGCACTACAACTCGGTCGGGAGCTGGCAGGACACGGATCCGCTGGGCGGAACGATCGACGGCACGGCCGACGTCTACTTCAACTCCAGCGACACGGAGACGATCTCGTCGCCGCTGCAGCTGATGACGAAGCTCTCCACGCTGTCCAACGCCCAGTACACCTACGCGCAGAACTGGGTGTCGTACGCGACGGGGCGCGTGGCGAACGCGAACGACGCCTGCACCGTCAACACGCTCACCACCAACCTCGCAGGCTCCAGCTACACCATCGCCAACATGATGGCCGACTACACGCAGGCCGACTCGTTCAGCCAGCGAACGATGGGCAATTAACGGGCAATTGAAGGGGACCAAGACACCATGAAAAAGAACTTCTTCAATCGTCGAAAGTTTCTCCGTGGCCTGGGTGGGACCATGGTCGCGGCACCCTTCCTCGCCTCGGTCGCCGAGCAAGAGGCGAAGGCGCAGTCGGCCGTCGCGACCGACCCGAAGCGGCTGATCGTGTTCTTCACGCACTACGGCTGCCTGACGGATCGGTGGTTCCCCACCCTGTCGCACGGGCCGCTGGCGTCGTCGGACTACATGAACATGCAGACGCTGTCGCCCATGGCGCCCTATGCGCAGAAGCTGCTGATGGTTCGCGGTATCCGCGCCATGAACCAGTGGACGTTCCAGGGCTCGCTGGGACAGACGACCGACCCGCACACGCAGCCCTGCGGCTCCTACTTCACCTGCCAGCCGGTGACGCCCGACAACGGCAAGTTCACTGCCACCCCGACCGGGCGCTCGCTCGACCACTACGTCGCCGAGCAGATCAATCCCAACGGCGGCGGTCCGCTGTTCATCCAGATCGGCGGCACCTACGGCAACGCGCAGAACACCCAGCCCTGCATCTCGTTCGACGCCCCCAACAGCATCTTCCCCGGCGTGTCGTCGCCACAGCAGATCTACAGCAGCCTGACGAACCTCTTCTCCTCCGGCACCACGACGGCGTCATCGTACGCGGTGGCCAGCGGCAAGAGCATCCTCGACATCGTGAGCGAGGATCTGGCCAACCTGCAGCGGGTCAACATGAGCTCGTCGGACCAGAAGAAGCTCTCGGACTGGGCCGATCTGCTGAACCAGTCGACCAAGACGGTCGTCTCCGGGATGTGCAACGCGACGACCGCCACGAACATCGGCCTGACGACGTCGACGGTGCAGGCGGCCACCAGCGCGGGCAACGGCCTCAACGTCGACATCTCCAAGATCACGAACGTCATGTACGACCTCGCGCTCCTGAACGCGATCTGCGACGCCAACCGGTGCATCTTCATGAAGATGCCGCCGAACTACGTGTTCAGCTTCCTGTCGTACAACGGGTCGCCGTTCACCATCGAGTCGCACAGCCTGTCGCACCGGATCGGGAGCGCGAACATGGGCGGCATGTGCGTCAACGGCGTCATGGACATGCTGCACATGATCGACCAGTGGTACGCGCAGCAGTTCGCCACCCTGGTGGGCAAGCTCGACAGCTTCATGGAGAACACGGGGACGGTCCTCGACAACAGCGCCACGGTCTGGTTCCAGGAGATGTCCGACGGCGACGCCCACAACCTCAACAACCTGCCGATCCTCCAGGCGGGGAGCTGTGGCGGCTACTTCAAGACCGGCCAGGCGATCGACGTCGAGAACACGAGCGGCAAGGACACCGGCGGCACGCCCAACGCCGCGCTCAGCGTCGGGAACAGCGACGCCGACTGCGTCAACGGGAGCACGGTGTCGAACCTGATGTCGGCGGGGACCCTGCCGACGACCGTCGCCAATCAACCGATCAACAAGTACTTCTGCAACCTGATGAACGCGGTGGGCGTGAAGGCCGACTCGACCGGTTTCCCGGTGATCGGTGGAACGCAGCCGGTCACCAAGTTCGGCAAGTACGACGACACCACGCTCTTCACGGGTGGCGGTCCGATGCCGGCGAACATCAAGGACCCCGGGGAATACACGATCCTCAAAGCGGGCACGTAGCGCGACTCGCCGCGGCGGGGCGCCGTGCGCCCCGCGAGCTGTCCTCAATCATGAAACACCGAAGCTCCACGCTCGTTGCGTCTCTGTTGGCGCTGGCGATCGTCTGCCCGGCCGTATCCTGCGCGGAGAGCGAGCCGATCAATGTCTCGCCAAGCGCCGGCGGCACGACCGGTTCGGGCGGCGCGACCGGCTCGGGCGGCGCGACGGGCTCGGGCGGCGCGACGGGCTCGGGCGGCGCGACGGGCTCGGGCGGCGCGACGGGCTCGGGCGGCGCGACCGGCTCGGGCGGCGCGACCGGCTCGGGCGGCACGACCGGCTCGGGCGGTAGCATCAGCACCGGGGGAACGACCGGTTCCGGCGGGGCGACGGGCTCGGGCGGCAAAGGTGGGGCGACGGGCACCGGCGGCAGCGGCTCGGGCGGCACGACCGGCTCGGGCGGGACCGTCGCCACGGGCGGGACGACCGGCGCCGGCGGGGCCGGGGGCGGCTCGCAGTACGCGAACTTCGCCACCATCCAGCAGATCGTGCAGGGGCGCTGCCAGGGATCGAGCTGCCACAACAGCGGCCAGATTCCGACCTTCTCGAACAATTCGTCGCTTTACTCGACGCTGATGACGGCCAAGGCGCCAGACTGCGTGAACGCCGGCACGAATCCCGTCCTGCTGAAGCCCGGCTCGCCGAGCCAGAGCGCCTTCTACCTGGCAATCGCGGGCATGTGCGGTGGAAGCGTCCCCCAGATGCCGGACGGCGGCCCGTATCTTTCGTCGGACATCATTGCCGGCGTTCAGCAATGGATCGCCAACGGCGCGCCCCAGCAATGACGCCGATTGGCGCGATCTAGGGAACGCTCGCGGAGGCGTAGGCGACCTGGCCCACGCCGGGATCGCCGACGGCGCCGCTCTGGAAGTCCCAGCTTCCGCCGGCGGCGAGGCCCACGCTCGCGCTGGCGGTCGCCATCCCCAGCGGCCGCCCCACGCGGTTGATGGGAAAGACCGCGACGCCCGGATTGCTGGCCGCGGCGCCGATCTCGTTGCCGACGGTCCCCGAGTACGAGGTGCCCGCCGGCCCGCCGACCGCCTGGAGCCCGTCGACCGTCAAGGCTCCGGCGGCGACGACGGCGACGTTGAAGGAGGGGAACAGGTGCACCAGCGAGCCGAGCTGGTCGATAGCGATCGTGTCGGGCAGGCCGGTCTCGCCGGTCATGGCGATCTGACCCGGGGCGACGCAGGGAATGATCGTGCCCGAGCCGTCCGTCAGCTGAAAGAACTGGCCGCTCTGCAGCACGCCGGCCGCGCTGCCGACCGACTGGCCGCTCCGATCGTAGAAGTCGATCGTCATCCCCGCCTCGCAGAGGGGTGTGGACCAGACGTTCTGCACGGCGGCGTAAAAGGCGGGGCCGCTCGACTCCTGCACGAGCGTAAAGGCGACCAGCATCAGTCCGACGTCTTGCCCGTCCTGGTTCGTGTTGGGCAAGCCCTCCGGCACGAACAGCCGGTCGTCCCCGGCCAGCGCGCCGGCGCCGTCGCTTGCATCCGACGCCGTGGCCGGCGCGCCCGCGTCAGCCGCCGCGCCTCCCGGCGAGCACCCGGCGCCGTGGACCGACACGGCCGCTGCCAGAACGACGAACCAACGCGAGCGCGACAATTGAAAGTGACGGCCAGGTGGACGTGGCCTGCTCCAACGTCGACGTTAAAGCGCGGTATCGCATTTGCCAACAACGAAGGGGCTCGTTTTGGCGAATTCGCTTTGCGGCAGGGCAGGGCCCGCGCACAAAAGCCGCGGATGATTGCGCGGGGCGAGCCGCCGCTGTCGTTCGACGGTCGGATGGCCGCGGCGGTGACGATGTTGTTGCCGCTCTCTGTTGGTTGCATTCATGGAAGTACGTCCCCGCAGGCCGACCGTCGAGAGCCGGGTCTTCGAGTCACCAAGGACGACGGCAATGCCGCCGCTGATTCACGCGCCGACGGCGCCCCGAGGCCCGAAGGGCGGCACCAGGGCCGCGCGCGACTCAACCGGCCTCGAGGGTGATCGGTATCGACTTCGACGCCGGCTGGTTGCTCCCCACCGCCACCGCGGCGACGGGGACCAGCACGTTCGTCTCCGGGTAGTAGGCGGCCGCGCAGCCGCGTGGGATCTCGTACGGCACGGCCTTGAACCGCGCGGCCCGCCGCCGCTCGGCGCCGAAGTGGCTGACGATGTCGACCAGCTGGTTCTCCGCGATGTTGCGCTCGCGCATGTCCTCGGCGTTGAGGAAGATGACCCGGCGCCCGCCGTAGACGCCGCGGTAACGGTCGTCCTCGCCGTAGATGGTGGTGTTGAACTGATCGTGGCTGCGCAGCGTGGTCAGGAGCAGCCGCCCGTCGCGAAGATCGTGCGCCGGCAGCGGCGTCACCGTGAAGTGCGCGCGCCCCGACTTGGTGGGAAATCGGCCCTCGCGCGGGCCGTTCGGCAGGTAGAACCCGCCGGGCTCGCGCACCCGCTTGTTGTACTGCTCGAACCCCGGCACGACGTGCTCGATGTGCTCGCGGATGCGGTCGTAGTCGTCGATCATCGCCTGCCAGTCGACCGTGGTCCGGCCGCCCAGCACCGCCAGCGCCAGGCGCCCGACGATCGCCGGCTCGGACAGCAGGTGCTCGGAGGCCGGCGGCAGCACGCCGCGCGACTGGTGGACGACGCCCGTCGTGTCCTCGACGGTGACGAACTGCTCGCCGGCGGCCCGCTGGTCCTTCTCGGTGCGGCCGAGGCAGGGGAGGATCAGCGCCTCCTGGCCGGTGATCAGGTGGCCGCGGTTCAGCTTGGTGGAGATCTGCACGGTCAGCCGGCAGCGGGCGATCGCCTCCGAGGTGAAGTGCGTGTCCGGCGTGGCGGACAGGAAGTTGCCCCCCAGCGCCACGAACACCTTCACCTTGCCCTCGGACATGGCCTTGATGGTCTGCACGGTGTCGAAGCCGTTCGCCTCGGGGGGCGAGAAGCCGAACTCCTTGCCCAGCGCCGCCAGAAAAGCGGGGCTCATCTTCTCCCAGATCCCCACGGTCCGATCGCCCTGCACGTTGCTGTGCCCGCGCACCGGACAGACGCCGGCGCCGCGGCGCCCGATCTGCCCGCGCAGGAGCGCGAAGTTCACGATGCTCTTCACGTTGGCGACGCCGTTGCCGTGCTGGGTGATCCCCATCGCCCAGCAGCAGATCATCCGCTCGGAGGCGAGCGCGATGGCGGCGCCCTCGGCGATCTGCTCGCGCGCGACGCCGCTCTCCTCGACGATCGTCTCCCAGGCGGTGGCGTCCAGGTCGGCCACCAGCGCCTCGAACCCCTCGGTCTGGTTCCTGATGAAGTCGTGATCGAGCAGCGTCCCGCCGGCCGCCCGATCCTTCTCCAGCATCTCCTTCATCAATCCCTTGAACAGCGCCACGTCGCCGTTCACCCGCACCGGCAGGAACAGCGAGGCGATCTGGGTCCCCTTGCCCAGCAGCGAGAGCGGGTTCTGCGGGTTCTTGAACCGGATCATGCCGGTCTCGGGCAGCGGGTTGACGCTGACGATCTTGCACCCGTTCTTGGCCGCCTTCTGCAGCTCGCTGAGCATGCGCGGGTGGCAGGTGCCCGGGTTCTGCCCGATGATGAAGATGCTGTCGGCCAGCGCGAAGTCCTCGATCTTCACGGTCGACTTGCCGATGCCGATCGTCTCGGTCAGGCCGAGGCCGCTCGACTCGTGGCACATGTTCGAGCAGTCCGGGAGGTTGTTGGTCCCGAGTTGCCGCGCGAACAGTCCGTACATGAAGGCCGCCTCGTTGCTGGCGCGCCCCGAGGTGTAGAACGACGCCTCGTTCGGCGAGGCCAGCGCGCCGAGCTCGCGCGCGATCATCGCGAAGGCGTCGTCCCAGGAGATCTCCTGGTAACGGTCCGCGCCCCGCCGCCGGACCATGGGGTGCGTGAAGCGACCCTGCTGGTCCATCCAGAGATCGCTGCGACCGAGCAGATCGCTGATCGTGTGCTCGGCGAAGAACTGGGGCGTGATCCGCTTCCGCGTCGCCTCGCTGGCCACCGCCTTGGCGCCGTTCTCGCAGAACTCGGCGGTCTTGCGGTCGTCGTCCGGGTCGGGCCAGGCGCAGCTCGGGCAGTCGAAGCCGTCTTTCTGGTTCAGGTTGAGCAGCGTCTTGAGGCTGCGCGAGACGCCCATCTCGCGCGATCCGCGGCGAACGGTCTCCCAGATCGACGTGAAGCCCGCCGCGCTTCGGTCCCGCTTCCCGATCCTGGGCCGCTGGTCTTCGGGCGGCGGCTCCGCGCCCGCGACGCCCCGCGCCAGGTGAGCGTCCGCGATCTCGGGTCGGGCGTCCGCTTGATTCGGCGCGCTATTTTCGTCCTGCCGATCGTCGGACACGGGGTCCTCCCCAGAGTTCATCGGGGGGTGTGCCGGACCTTGGCCTGGATCCGAGCAAAAAAACCTCCCCCTTTGTTCCCAAGCATAACCATCATCAAGCTACGGGACGCCGGAAAAACCGAAAGCGAGGCTCATCATGGCAGGACTCTTGAGCAGGGAGCGCACGGTTGCCGGGCCGGGGTTCAACCGCTGGCTCATCCCGCCGTGCGCGCTCGCCACCCACCTCTGCATCGGCCAGGCGTACGCGCTCAGCGTGTTCAACCTGCCGCTCACGCGGCAGCTGGGGATCGCCAAGTCGGTCCCCGGTGACTGGCGGCTGACCGAGCTCGGCTGGATCTTCACCATCGGCATCTTCGTCCTCGGCGCCTCGGCGGCGCTGTTCGGCAAGTGGGTTCAGGCTGTCGGCCCGCGCAAGAGCGGCTTCGTCGCCGCGCTCTGCTGGGGCATCGGCTTTCTCGTCGGCGCGCTCGGCATTCACCTTCACCAGCTCTGGCTGGTCTACCTCGGCTACGGCGTCATCGGCGGGTGCGGCCTGGGGATCGGCTACATCACGCCGGTCTCCACGCTCATCTCCTGGTTTCCCGACCGGCGCGGGATGTCGACGGGCATGGCGATCATGGGCTTCGGCGGGGGGGCGCTCATCGCCTCGCCGCTCTCCGACTTCCTCATGCGGCACTTCTCGTCGGCCACCTCGACGGGCGTGGTCCAGACCTGGGTGGTGCTGGGGATCGTGTACCTGGTCTTCATGCTGGGCGGCGCCTTCGGCTACCGCGTACCGGCCGAAGGATGGAGGCCGGCCGGCTGGGTGCCGCCGCAAGAGAAGGCGAAGGTCCTCATCACGCAGCACAACGTCACCCCGGCGGACGCCGTCCGCACGCCGCAGTTCTGGCTGCTGTGGGTGGTCCTCTGCTTCAACGTGACCGCCGGGATCGGCGTGATCGGGCAGGCCTCGGCGATGATCCAGGAGGTCTTCAAGGGGCGCATCCTCCCCGGCGCCGCGGCCGGCTTCGTCGGTCTGCTGAGCATCTTCAACATGGGGGGACGGTTCGGCTGGGCGTCGCTGTCCGACAAGATCGGGCGCAAGCCGACGTACATGGTCTTCTTCGCGCTGGGGACGGCCCTCTACGCGCTGGTGCCGGTGGCCGGCCGGATCGGCAGCCCGGCGCTGTTCGTGGCCTGCTTCTGCCTCATCATCAGCATGTACGGCGGCGGCTTCGCCACCATCCCCGCCTACCTGGCCGACGTGTTCGGGACCAAGTACGTGAGCGCCGTGCACGGGCGGCTCCTCACCGCCTGGTCGGCGGCGGGCGTCCTCGGTCCCGTGCTGGTGAACTACATCCGCCAGTGGCAGATCGACCACGGGATCCCCAAGAACGAGTCCTACAACATCACGATGTACATCATGGCGGGGCTGCTGGTGCTCGGCTTCTTCGCCAACCTGGCCGTGCGGCCGGTCGCCGACCGCTTCCACGAGGGCCAGGCCGGCGTGGGCGTGGGCGGGCGCGCCCAGCGCCACGCGCACGCCTAGCAGCGGCGCCGAGCGCGGACGAACGAAAGGAGCGTCGAATCATGACCAGCGAAGCGACGGCGCCGGAAGCGCGAAAGAGCCACACCTCCACGCTGGTGCTGGCCTGGCTGGCGGTCGGCCTGCCTCTCCTGTGGGGGGTGGTGATGACCCTGGAGAAGGCGATGGCGCTGTTTCGCTGAAGCGCCGCGGAGGCCCGGGTTGACTCGGGCCGGTCGGGTCCCGAAAACTGAAGGGACGATGTCGAGACACGCCGCTGATGACCGTCCGGACGGACCACCGGGCGCGTTTGGCCGGCCCCGATCGCTGCCGATCTGGTCGCAGGCCGGCGTGCAGATCGTCGAGCGGCCGGTCGTGCGCCGCGGCGATCCGCGCGGCGACGCCACGCTGGCCGCCGACCACGATCTGGTGGTCGCCGAGGAGCCGCTCGAGATCCGGATCGGCGGCGAGAGCCTCATCGTCACCATGCGAACGCCCGGCGACGATCTCGATCTGGCTGTCGGCCTGCTGTTCACCGAGGGGGTGATCTCCGCGATGGACGACCTGGGCGCGATCGCGCACGCCGGCGCGGCGGCCGGCCGCGATCGGGAGAACGTCGTCGAGGTCACCGCGGCGCCGGGGCGGGCGCTGGAGGCCGCGGCCGCCCGGCGCGTCCTGCGCGCGACCGCCGCCTGCGGGCTATGTGGCAAGGAGAGCATCGCCGCGGTCCGCAAGCGGATCCCACCCGTCGGTGACGACACGCGCGTGCCGCTCCCGGTCGTGCTGCGGCTGCCCGACGCGGTCCGCGCCGCCCAGCGCGTGTTCGCGGCCACGGGCGGCCTGCACGCCGTCGGCCTCTTCAGCCCGACCGGCGAGCTGCGCACGGTGCGCGAGGACGTCGGCCGGCACAACGCCGTCGACAAGGTGATCGGCGCCGAGCTGCGCGCCGGCGCGACGTCCCTCGGCGGCGCGGTCATGCTGCTGTCGGGGCGGGCCGGGTTCGAGCTGGTACAGAAGGCCGCCATCGCGGGCGTGCCGATCGTCTGCTCGGTGTCGGCGCCGTCGGCGCTGGCGGTCGACCTGGCGGACGAGGTGGGGATGACGCTGGTCGGCTTCGTGCGGGGCGGCTCGGCGAACGTCTACACGCACCCGCGCCGAATCGTCTGAGCGATCGGGTAGAGTCGCTGCGTGAAGTCACCGCCCTCCGTCGGTGAGCTGCTGGCCCGCGCGCGCGCCCACCACGGCGCCGGGCGCCGCCGGGAGGCCGAGTCGGCCTACCGCAAGGTCCTGGCCAAGAAGCCGCGGCACGACCAGGCGCTGTTCCAGCTGAGCCTGCTGCTGTTCGAGTCGCGGCGGTTCGAGGAGGCGGCTCCGCTGCTCGAGCGCCTCGTCGAGATGCACCCGGGCGAGCCGGTGTACCTCACCAACCTGGGCGAGGCCTACCGGCAGGCGGGCAGCCTCGAGCTGGCGGCGGCGGCGTTCGAGCGCATCCTGGCCGACGACCCGCATTTTCCCGAGGCGCACCACAACCTCGGCATCACGCTGATGAACGCCGGCGCGGCCGCCGACGCGCTCCCCCGCCTGCAGCGCGCGGTGGCGCTGCGCCCCGACGACGCCCGCTTCCAGATGACGCTCGCCTGGGGGCTGCTGCGCCTGCAGCGGATCGCCGAGTCGATCGCCCACGCCCGGCGCGCCGTGGAGCTCGCGCCGGACCTCGCCGCCGCCCATCGCCACCTGGCCGACGCCCTCGCCGAGGCGGGGGACCGCGCCGGCGCCATCGCCGCCTACCGGCGGGCGGTCGACCTCGACCCCACCGACCACCACGCGCACAGCAACCTGATCCTGGTGGCGCTCACCGACCCCGACTACGACGCCGCCAGGCTCTGCGCCGAGGCCCGGGGCTGGGCGAAGCTGCACGCCGAGCCGCTGCGGCCGCTCCAGCGGCCGCCCACCAACGACCGCGACCCCGAGCGGCGGCTGCGCGTGGGGTACCTCTCGCCCGACTTCCGTGGCCACGCGATCGGGCAGTTCGTGATGCCGCTGCTCAAGCACCACGACCCGGGCGCGGTGGAGGTCTATCTCTATTCCTCGGTCGAGCGGCCCGACTTCGCGACCGACGCTTACCGCGAGCTGGCGGGCGACCGCTTTCGCGACATCCGCCGCCTCGACGATCCGAGCGCGGCCGAGTTGGTCCGGCGCGACGGGATCGACGTGCTGATCGACCTGGCCGTTCACGGCGCCGGCAACCGCCTGCGCGTGTTTGCCTGCAAGCCGGCGCCGGTCCAGATGACCTGGGTCGGCTACGCGGGGACCACCGGCCTCGACAGCGTCGACTACCGGCTCAGCGACGGCTACTTCGATCCACCCGGGACCGATCTGGGCGTCTACACCGAGGCGGTGCTGCAGCTGCCGTCGTTCTGGTGCTACGACCCGCTGGAGGACGCCGAGGCGATCCGGGTCGGCCCGCTGCCGGCGCTCTCCGCCAGGGCCGTCACCTTCGGCTCGCTGGGGAGCCCGCGCAAGCTGCACGACGGCGTGCTGCGGCTCTGGGCGCGCGTCCTCGACGCCGTCCCCGGCGCGCGCCTCTATCTCTACCTCGAGGAGCACGCGCGGGAGTCGGCCCGGCGGACGTTCGCGGCGGCCGGCGTCGATCCCGGGCGCCTCGAGCTCGGCGGCCGCGTC
>Ga0070734_10000490_pt1 | contig 81919 bp, 60 predicted proteins | sample Coa_R1_8_FD_66444 | JGI IMG/M metagenome (GOLD analysis project Ga0070734, IMG submission 66444) | Surface soil microbial communities from Centralia Pennsylvania, which are recovering from an underground coalmine fire - Coalmine... | ecosystem: Environmental > Terrestrial > Soil > Unclassified ...
AATCTGGAACTTGCCCGACTCGAGCGCGCTGAAGCTGAGAAAACTGTGAATAAACCGCTGCAGTCTGGAAGCGTTCTGTTGCATTTCACCCAGAACGGTCTTCTGGCTTTCCGTGAGCGGGCCAAGTCTCTCCCCCAATAGGAGATCGGTATACCCGGTCATGACGGCCAGAGGGGTCTTCAGCTCATGAGCTGCCGACGCGAGGGCCAACGTTCGCCGAAAGACTTCCCGCTTTAGCCAGTCGTCAAGTACACGAGACAGGCCTTCCGGCGCTTCCTCAAGAGGAAGTGGGATTTTTTCAGATACCGCTTTTTCGGACACTTATGCCTCTACACTCGCAACGCTGGTCGCGTAGCGAGAACCTGGTTATTCGCGCACAAGATTTGCCGCAACCCTACGGGGAAAGAGAAGGGCCTTTGACGTCCGGGTTAACTTTTATACCTGGAAACTGCTTTTATATTGCGTAAAAAATACAGTAAGCCGCGTCAAAAGTAAATAGGGCCCGTCGTTAATTTTGTGCAAATCACTATATTTTCCTGGGCTTCAACGACACGCACAAATGCCTTCCCAAGCACCTTGCATCCATCCAAGACATCTGGATTCAACGTCTTGATTCTGATGAATTAGTGAGGCTTGGGCCGATTCCGTTACATCCCATCTCAAACGCTTAATACTGATAAAAGTTGTGTGATAGGAAGAACGACAGGCAAGGCTGCCTTCCTTTTACCACCGAAGGGAGGAATGTAAAATTTGCAGATTTTTTAAAATGCCTATGAAAAGAAAGACCTAGAGAGGATAAGGCAAATCACCCAAGAAAGAGATTGGGCTTTGGCTTAAGAGACTCAGAGGCAGTGACGTCCTAAGAAAGGGCCGCGCGTACAGTCATAAGAATATTAATGACCGTACGCATGAAGTTCGATGGCTTTTCTATCGGTCAGATAATCGAAGCTTTGAATTGCAGCGGCTATTCCAACGCCAAAGCCGTTGCGATCTTTTTCAAGGCGGAGGATTTTTGCACGACATGCCACTTTGATCTCCGCGGAAGAAACTTCGGGTGGTAATGTCATCAGGATCTCAATTTCCTGCTGTTCGGCTACCGGGGCATCGGAGAAAAAGAAGATCCCCCCGGCGCTGATATCTTTGGTCTTGCCCTTAAATCTGCGCTCCGTCTCCGGAAGGGTGAGAACCAGGGGAAGCTGCAGCGCAAACCTTGGAAGAATACGCCGCTCGTTGGTAGATGTCTTGGCTCCTGTCAATCTGTTAGTCTCCTGGCTGCCGTGATCGGCTCACGCTAATTCAACAAAAGAAGAATCCGTCCTTAATGTTTCGCTATCTGCTTCGGCAGAAATCTTCAAATTGTTATCTTCTTGTTAAGAGCATTTCCGTGACCGCAATTCATAATTACCTATCTGTTTTAGAATCAGCTTCTTGAAAAATCTCTTTCCACAGGCTCCACACCAGCAAGCGCAATTCTATGCATTCCAAATGCATTCTATTACCGCTCAATCTCCAAGTGAACCGTTTCCCCGTGAGAGGGAAAACATCTTCCTAGTGTGAAAATGTTTTCTCTCTGCTCCTCCGTGGGACTTTCCACAAAAGCCTTGACTCACCAATCCGGCTTTTGTTTTTCTCACCGTATCTAACCTTTGTCTTTCAACAAGTTATACATATTTCCACCGCATTTTTATTCCCGTGATACCAGACCGAGGCAAGTTGGCGGTCAGAGTGCATTTATATGCAACGTTCCAATCAGATCAAACATGATGCTTGCCAGCAACCACTCGAGTGTTCCCTTTCGCCGCACGATTCAGCGGTACGGTGAAGGCACGGGACTGCCCAGTGAGGAAGTTATTTTCGGAAGCACGCCGGCGATGGCGGCGCTACGCGCCAGCATCGCTAAACTCGCCCCAACGAGCATCCCCGTTCTCATCACAGGTGAAAGCGGAACCGGTAAAGAAGTCATCTCCCACTTTCTGCACGAGCAGTCGCAGCTTGCAAGCAAGCCGTTTGTTCAGGTCAATTGCGCCGCGATTCCGGCAACCCTCATCGAGAGCGAGCTTTTCGGCTACGAGAAGGGAGCTTTTACCGGCGCCGTAGGGAGCAAGCCAGGCCGCATGGAGATGGCGAATTCGGGCACGCTCTTCATGGATGAGATTGGAGAGTTGGCGCCCGCAGTCCAGGCGAAACTCTTGCAGGTTCTTCAAGACGGCCAATTCAGCCGCATTGGAGCGCAGGAAGACAAGCGAGTCGACGTCCGCTTTATCTTTGCCACCAACCGGGATCTGGAAGAAGAGATTCTCGCCGGGACCTTCCGTGAAGATCTTTTTTACCGGATCAACGTGGTCAACCTGATCCTGCCACCTCTGCGGGAGCGCCTCGAAGACATTCCAGTTCTTATGGACTTCTTCCTGCGCAAGCACAACGAAAAATTCAACTGCCGCGCCAAGCCCCTGTCGCAGCCTGCGCTGCAGCGTCTGCAGGAGTATCACTGGCCCGGAAACATTCGCCAGCTTGAAAACCTGATGAAGCGCTACGTCGTTCTCGGGTCCGAAGACACGGTGCTCGCCGAGTTAAACGAGCGCGAGCCAGACATCTTCAAGTTCACGGTTCCTCCGAACACCGAGGTATCGCTGAAGCAGATCACGCGCCAGGCGGTTCGGCAGGTCGAGCGCAAAGTGATTCTGAAGATCGTGGAAGCCAATGGCTGGAATCGCAAGCGCGCGGCCAAGCTCCTCAACATCAGCTATCGCGCGCTGCTCTATAAGCTCAAGGAAGTCGGGGTTCCTGCCGAACACAGAAGGGCCCCCTCCAAGGCATCCCTCAAACAAAAACCGCCGGCGGAAGCAGACGGCGCCAAGGAATAGGTCACGCAAAGGAAACGATGCCGGTGGAGACGAACACGGATATGTCGATCAAAAGCGAACTCGTAACGGTGGTTATCCCAATCTTCAACGAAGAAGACGGAATCACGCAGCTTAAGGAAAAGCTGCAACACCTGCAAAACCTGCTGGAACAAGACTTCGAGGTAGAGCTGGTTTTTGTGGATGACGGAAGCCGCGACCGCACGGTAGAACGGCTCAGGGAGCAGTTTGTATCCCATCCAGCGGTTTCAATTGTGGAGCATGGAATCAACCAAGGTGTGGGAGCAGCCTTCAGAAGTGGCTTTGCCAAGGCCCGCGGCTCTTTCGTCTGCACCATCGATGCGGATTGCAGCTACTCCCCCGAGGGACTACTGGCGTTGCTGCATGCGCTTCAGGCCACCGGCAAGGATATTGCCGTAGCCTCTCCTTACCATCCCGAAGGCGGCGTAGAGGGCGTGCCGATGTGGCGTCTGGCTTTGAGCCGCGCATGTTCCGCGCTCTACCGGCAGCTCTCACCTCTAAAGCTGTATACGTACACCAGCATTTTCCGTGCTTATCGCGCGGCGGTGATTCAGTCGGTAACGTTCAAGGCCGACGGATTTGTTTCGGCCTCCGAAATTCTGATTGCCGCTGGCCGCCAGGGCTTCACGGTAACTGAGGTCCCGATGGTGCTGCGGTCGCGCACTGTCGGCAAAAGCAAGATGAAGGTACTGCGCACAATCGTCTCTCACCTCGAGATGCTATCCGGCTTTGTTGTTCCGGCGCGTTCCTCGAAGGAGCATCGCGCCGCACAAATGATGGAGATTTCGCAAGAAAAGTAAAAAATTCGACCTGCGCCGGAACCGGCGCACAGGAGAAAAAACATGGTACGGATTGGAACAGTAGGATTAGGGGCATGGGGCTGGAACCTGACCAGGAATTTTGCAAGTCTGAAAGATTGCCAGCTTGTTACGTGCTTTGACCTTGATGCCAAGAGACGCGAGCAGGCCGCCTCGGCATGGCCCGGAACGCAGCCGGTCGATTCGTTCGAAAAGCTGCTCATGGCCGATATCGACGCGGTGGCAATCGCTTCGCCCGCGGTGACGCACTATGAGTTCACCAAAAAGGCGCTGCTTTCAGGGCGAGACGTTTTTGTGGAAAAGCCCTTCACGCTGAACGTGCGCGATGCCGAAGAACTGCTCGAACTGGCGGACAAACACAACCGCGTGCTCATGGTAGGACACCTGCTCGAGTACCACCCGGTCGTCCATCGCCTGAAGAATTTGATCCGCTCGGGCGAGCTGGGACCGATCTATTACATCTACTCGCAGCGCGTGAACCTGGGACGCATTCGCGGAGACGAAAATGCTCTATGGAGCTTTGCGCCCCATGACATCTCCCAGATTCTCTTCCTTCTGGGAATGGAGCCTACCAACGTCAGCGCCCGCGGCCAGAGTTACATCCAGGAAGGCATTGAAGACGTCGTTTTCCTGAGCCTGTTCTTCGACAACCGTATCATGGCCCACATCCACCTGAGCTGGCTCGATCCGCACAAGGTCCGGCGCACCACGATCGTTGGACAGAACAAGATGGCGGTTTTCGACGACGCCGAAAACACCGAAAAACTGCGCATTTACGACAACCATGCCGAGATGCCCCCAGCCACCAGCTACGGCGAGGCTATTCAGGTGCGGTTCGGAGACATCGTCATTCCCCGCGTGGAGATGACAGAGCCCCTCAAGATCGAGTGCAAACACTTTATCGACTGCGTGCGCACGCGCGCCACTCCGGTTTCAGACGCACAGGACGGTCTGCGGGTCATTCGCATCATCGAAGCGGCACAACGTTCCATGGAACAAGACGGTATCCCGGTCTCAGTAAAGGAAAACAGCATCAATGACAAACTTCATACACCCATCAGCACGGATCGGCGTTGGTACGCAGTTAGCGTATAACACCGTCGTTCACGAAAACGCACAGATCGGCGCGAACTGCCGGATTGGCAGCGGCGTGGTAATCCATCCCGACACCGTGATTGGCGACAACGTTCGAATTGACGACAACACGGTGGTCGGCAAGCTGCCGATGAAAGCGGCCTTGAGCGCGGTGACAACGGAACAGACCCTCAGTCCGTGCGTCGTTGCTTCCGACTGCATGATCGGCGCCTTGGTGGTGATTTATCGCGGCTGTGTCTTGCAAAACAAAGTAATGGTTGCCGACATGGCGTCGTTGCGCGAGAACGTGGAAATCGGCGAACTCACGATCGTGGGACGCGGCGTGACAGTGGAAAACAAGGTCCGCGTCGGCAGCCGCTGCAAGCTGGAAACCGAGGCCTACATCACGGCACTCTCGGAGATCGGCGACGGCTGCTTCATCGCTCCGGAAGTCACGTTCACCAACGACAACTTCCTGGGACGAACCAAGGAACGTTTCAAGTTCCACAAGGGAGTGACCATGAAGCGCGGAGCACGGATCGGCGCAAACGTAACAGTGCTGCCGGGCTTGACTCTCGGTGAAGACGCGCTTGTGGCGGCAGGTTCGATCGTCACGCGCGACGTGCCCGCCCGCAAGGTCGTAATGGGCACTCCTGCAAAAGTTTGGCGCGATGTGCCGCCGGAACAACTGTTGGAAAACCAATAAGCCCCAAATAAGAAGATGAAAATTCTATCCATTGTCGGCGTTCGACCTCAGTTTGTGAAAGCGGCAACGATCTGTTCGGCCGTGGAGCGCTTCAACCAGCGCTCCACGGAAACAAAGATCGCGCACCTGCTGCTCAATACGGGCCAGCACTACGACCATGGAATGGCGGATATCTTCTTTCAGCAGCTGCCGCTGCCCGTGCCCGACTACAACCTGGAGATCGGTTCAGGCAGCCACGGCGCGCAAACCGGAGCCATGCTGGAAAAGATCGAGGATGTCCTCTTCAAAGACAAGCCGGATTACGTCGTTGTCTACGGAGACACGAACTCGACCCTGGCAGGGACCTTGGCCGCGTCGAAGCTGCACATTCCGGTGGCGCACATCGAGGCGGGACTGCGCAGCTTTAACCGGCGCATGCCTGAAGAGATCAACCGGATTGTGGCCGACCATCTGGCGGATGTGCTTCTCTGCCCTACGGAGGGCGCTTGCCTGCAGCTACAGCGCGAAGGCATGTTCAACAACGTTTACTTCACCGGAGACGTGATGCTGGATGCGGTCCAGGAATTTGCCGGCATCGCGGCCGAGCGATCCACAGCCCTGCGAGATATTGGGGTCTCCTCCAAGGAGTTCATTCTGGTAACGATCCACAGGGCCGAAAATACCGACTCTCTGGACCGTACCGGAGAACTTGTGGAGACGCTGTGCGAACTCAAGCGTCCAACGGTTTTTTCGATGCATCCCCGGTTGCGAGCAAAATTTGACAGCACACCGGAATACAAAGCTCTCGGCGATCGGCTGAAGAGGGCGGAACACGTCAAGATCACGCTGCCCCTTTCCTATCTCGACATGCTTTGCCTGGAGGCAAACGCCCAACTGATCATGACCGACTCCGGAGGGGTGCAAAAGGAAGCCTATTTTGTGGCGACTCCATGCCTGACTTTGCGCGATGAAACCGAGTGGATCGAAACCCTGCAAGGCGGGTGGAACCACGTAACCGGAACCTCGCCGAAAGCGATTCTGCCGCTGGTCAAGAGCTTGTGGTCCCAGAACGGCGCACGACCCAGCTGCGCTCCTTCTCTCTCGGCGTTCGGCGACGGCAAGGCCGCCGACAACATTCTTCAAGTTCTAACAAAGACTCATCCTGAGCACGGGAATTCACAATGAATACAAAGACTGTACTAGTTACCGGCGCGGCGGGCTTTTTAGGCTCGCATCTCTGCGATGCGCTTCTTTCCCACGGCCACAGAGTCATCGGCGTGGACGACCTTTCCCATGGCAATCGAGACAACCTCGCGGAAGCGGAGAAAAGTCGGAACTTCAGCTTCCATGTTTTCGATATTCGCGACGCACAGAAACTCCGCGAAGTGAGCGCCGGAGTCCAGGTGTTCGCTCATCTGGCGGCGTACAAAATACCTCGCTATGGCAATCGGCAGCAGACCCTGCTCGTGAACGCCGAGAGCACGCTCAATGTTCTGCAACTCGCCGCGGAGCTCGAAGCGAAGTTCGTTTTTACCTCAACGTCGGATGTCTACGGAAAAAACCCCGACGTCCCGTTCAGCGAGACCAGTTCGAGCGTGATTGGCTCTTCCACGGTGCCGCGCTGGGCTTATGCGATCTCCAAGCTTTACGACGAGCATCTGGCCCTTTCTTTTGGCGAGAGCCACGGAATTCCCATCACGATCCTGCGTATCTTTGGATCGTACGGTCCACGGCAAAATCTGAGCTGGTGGGGCGGCCCGCAATCGGTATTCATCGACTCGATCTTGCGGGGCGAATCGATTCCGATCCACGGCGACGGGCAGCAAACTCGCAGCTTCACGTTCGTTGCCGACACCGTCGAAGGAATCCTGGCGGCCCTGGAGAGCGATGCGGCCAATAACCAGATCATCAACATTGGCAGCACACACGAGATTTCCATCGTGGAATTGGCAAACACGATCCACGCGATTTCCGGCAGCAGCGAACCCCTGCGCCTGGAATTCATCCCGTACAAACAGATCAGCGGACGGGAGTATGAGGACGTACGGCGGCGGATTCCCGACGTCACCAAAGCTTCCAGGCTTCTCGGCTTCAGGGCGCACGTCTCGCTCGAAGACGGGCTGAACCGGACGATTAAATGGCAAAAGGCGGTTCGGGGAGTCCGTGCCGGTGAGCCAGTAGGGGTGTAATGACCTTGATCGTCCAAAAAAATAGTAGCGAGCTTCAACTATCGGCGGCCGCCGTACCTAGTTTCTCAGCAATGTGGCAGGCGGCCGCTTTGGGCGCAATTGCTCTGGCATCCTGCGGCCACTTGCTGATTAAGCTGGGGCTCACATCGGCAGCCCAGGGGGCAATAGGCCTGGGCCTCCTGGCGAAGATTGCCCACTATCTACTGCAGCCTATCGTAGTGGGCGGGCTGGCCGTGTATGGACTCGGGACGGCTCTGTGGATCTACGCCGTTTCCCAACGCAATATAAGCTTCCTTTACCCGCTGACTGCCCTGAACTATGTGATTGTGACTTTGGGAGGAAAATTTCTGTTTGGGGAAGTCATTCCCTCCGGGCGATGGATCGGCATCGGCGTCGTGGCCATCGGAGTGGGCCTGCTGCAACTCTCAGCCAAGGAGACGCAAGCATGAACGCCTCGGCGGCATTGTGGGTCAGCATTTTGTTGGGAGCCTGCGCACAAGTATTCCTCAAAAAAGGGGTAAGCCCGCGGGGCGCGGTTGAAGGACCGGTTTCTTATCTTTCGCTGCTCCGCTCCGGCTGGGTATGGGCGTGGGCAGTCTGCTTTTTCTTTGCCACCGGTCTGTGGTTGGTCGCTATTTCGTCGATTCAACTTTCCTATGCTTTTCCGCTGCTGAGCGTTGGTTATCCGATTGTCGGAGTTCTTTCGATTCTTATGCTGAAGGAACGCGTTCCAGCCACAAGATGGATTGCCATTGCCGTGATCACTTTGGGAGTAGCGCTTATTTTCCGAACCGCATAGAACGACGGAAACGACGGACGGAAAGAAAGATTGTCAGGGCAGAACGGCGCTTCGCAACCGTTCAGAGAGATGGAAGGAAGGATGCAAGTTGTGAACAACGAAATGAAGTCAGAAGCACATGTCGGAATCCTCGGCGGCGGCATCACCGGCCTGACAGCGGCGTTCTATCTCTTACGAGCTGGTTACCGGGTAACCGTCATTGAGGCCCGTCCGCAGCTTGGCGGGCTGGCCACGTACTTCGACTTTGGCCCCTTCTATTGGGACAAGTTCTATCACTGCATCCTGACCTCCGACCTGCCTCTTTTAGAACTGATTCGCGATTTGGGGTTGACCGACGAGTTGCGCTGGACAGAGACGAAGGTCGGCTTCTACACCAACGGCGGGCTCCATTCCATGACGACGAGCATGGACTTCCTCCGCTTCCCGGCTATTTCGCTTTGGGAAAAGTTCCGGCTCGGGCTTGGGATCCTGGCCGTCTCACGGATCAAAGAGGGCCTGCCGCTCGAACAGGAACCGATCGGCCCGTGGCTCACCAGGATGTTCGGCAAAGGCAATTATTCCAAGCTCTGGGAGCCTCTTCTCAAGTGCAAGCTGGGAGCCGCCCGGACGCAGGCGTCTGCAAGCTTTATATGGGCCACGATACGGAGGCTGTATTCAACTCGGGACAAGAGCGCCAGCAAGAAAGAATGCCTCGGCTACGTTCGCGGCGGATACCACACCGTTTTTTCCAAACTGCTGGAACGGGTGGAAGCCATGGGCGGCAACATTGCCACCGGCGTTACGGTCAACCAGGTCTCACAATCAAAAGGCAATGGAGTCACGGTTTCGACAACCAATGGCGAGCTGAACTTCGATTCTTTAATCAGCACCGTGCCCAGCCATGCTCTTGCGCAGATTGCAACCGGTTTCGACGACGCATACCGGGCAAATCTACAAAAGGTGCAATACATGGGGATGGTTTGCTGCGTCCTGCTGCTGAAGCGGAAGCTCACGCCCTATTACTGCACCAATATCACCGAAGATCTGCCGTTTACCGGAGTCATCGAGATGACCAATTTAGTCTCCCTCAAGGAAACGAACGGGCGACATCTGGTGTATCTCCCGAAATATACCTCGCCGGGCGATCCCTTGTTTGAAGCAAACGACGAATCGGTGTGGGACCTGTTTTATCGCGCCCTCAAACAGGTGATTCCCGACCTGAAAGACGGCGACATCGAGCGGCGCCTGATTTTCCGCGAAAGGCTCGTGCAGCCTATTCCGGTTCTAAACTACTCGGCCCTGGTTCCAGCGATGCAAACGCCTGTGCCAAATCTTTTCCTGGCAAACACGACGCAAATCGTGAACTCGACGCTCAACAACAACGAAATGGTAAAGATCGCCCGCCAGGCCGTTGCACGGATTATGGACAAGGACCAGGGCAGAGCCGTCGCCAAGGTTGAAGAAGAGCCCGTAGAGGCGCATCGGTAGCGCCCCTGACGGCCAATATGTTTCAAGAACGCTTTCAATAGATAGCAGGAGACGATCCATCCTATGAAAAGAGCATTGGCGCTACTGGCCCTTTTGGTTACGGCTTCGGTGATCGCTGCCGGATTTGCTGGTTCCGGGTTGCAAAACGGTAACCAGAGCGGCATCGGCTTTCAGCACTGGATTGTCTCGTGGCTGCCGACGATCCTCGCGATCCTTTCGAAACTAACGGAATCCAGTGCGCTGCTGTTTCTAGGGGCCTCTCTGATTGTGCTTTCGTGGCTGCTCCGGAACCAAACCGTAGGAATCCGCGGCTGAAGCCCGCAAGCGCACTTCGTTCTCTTGTCCGCGTCCGTTGAAGCGCACGGGGCGCGGGAAAGCGGGTTCAGCGTCGGTGTAACCAGGAATGAACATCGTTGGGCTTTCCGTCGAAGAAAGCCCTTACAGAAACACATACGGCAGGATACAGAAACGCTGAAAACGCTATGAAAGCCATCACGGTAGCCAACTCCAGGAACAAACGTTAAGACATGACACCCTCAACAGCCCCTCATCCCGCGGCAAAACACATCCTCAGTGTGGATGTAGAAGACTACTTTCATGTTGAGGCGTTTGCCGACCAGGTATCGCGCGACAATTGGGCCGACTACCCTTCGAGGGTGGTCGACAATTGTCAGCGCCTGCTGGACATCTTCGATCAACACAGAGTCAAAGCCACTTTCTTTGTTCTCGGCTGGGTGGCCGAACGTTTCCCGAGAATCGTGCGGGAAATTCACAACAGAGGCCATGAACTTGCCTGCCACAGCTTTTGGCATCGCAGGGTGAATTCGCTTACACCCGCGGAATTCCGGTCAGATACAAGAAAAGCGTGCGACGCAATCGAGCAAACGGCTTCGGTCCGGGTTACCGGCTACCGTGCTCCTACCTGGTCGATCAATAGCAGCTCTCTGTGGGCGCTGGACATTCTGGCGGAAGAAGGATTCGAATACGATTCCAGCATTTATCCCATTCGCCACGATCTTTATGGCATTCCCGACGCGAATCGTTATTCGTACGAGCACCCCTGCGCCAACGGACAAACTCTACTGGAATTTCCGCCCGCCACCGTGAAGTTTGGAAAGGTCAATGTTCCGGCGGCCGGAGGCGGTTATTTGCGAATCTTTCCTCTCACTTATACGAATTGGGCCTTCCGGCAATTCGAGAAAGAAGGCGAGAGGCTGGTGCTCTATTTGCACCCGTGGGAGATAGACCCGGACCAACCCAGAATCAACGGCAAGCTCAAGTCGCGGTTTCGCCACTACACGAACCTGCACCTTACGCAGCCGCGACTGGAAAGCCTGCTTGCCCGGTACAGCTTTGAATCCTTTGCGGACCGGCTGGCTCAAGGGCGGCTGGTTTCGGCGGACCATCAAAGTCCGAATCGAGCCAAAGAGGTGGCGAGCCTTCATGCCTGATGCCCCTCAACAGTATCCCCTGCTGACTTACCATGAGCTGACCTCCGAACCTTCGCAGGATCAGTACATGGTTGGGCGCACGGATTTTGAAGAACATCTTCGCTTTATCCGCGAGCTCGCCGACCGGGGTTTTCTTGCGGCAGGCACCTATCTTTGCTTTGACGACGGGCATCAATCGAACTCCACAGTGGCTCTGGCCCTGCTGGAAAAGTACAGGCTGCGCGCCATCTTTTTCATTACAGCGGGATGGACTGGAATCAGGGCTTCGTCAATGAATTGGGACCAACTCGCAGAGCTGAAGCGCGCCGGTCATTTGATTCAAGCGCACGGTTGGTCGCACAAGTTTCTTACGCATTGCACCGGCCCGGAACTGGTTCAGGAGCTTCAGGGACCCAAAATGGCCCTTGAGGATCGGCTGGGAGACAAAGTGGAGTCAATTTCCATGCCGGGGGGACGATGGAACAGCGGCGTGGTGCGCGCCTGCATCGAGGCGGGGTACACCAACATTTACACATCGGACCCCTTGCTCCATTCCACCAGAAAGGGTCCGGCGTGGATTCACGGACGCATGATGGTCCGCCGCCATACGCGTACCGAAGAGCTAAGGAAGTTTCTATGCGCGGACCGCTGGTATTGGATGAAGCTCCAGGGAAAGCACGGATTGAAGCAGGGTCTACGGCGGGTTCTCGGAGACTCGGCGTATCAATCTGTCTGGAGCAGGATTTCGTCGCGGCACGCGGCCGATATGGATTCCGGTCCCATTCCGGAGCCGGACAAAGACGTTTTCCTCAACTGAACACCGTCAACTTGAAAAGCCAGAGAGCGAGCATGAGGGTCCTTCAACTAATCAGCACGATTGGCTACTATGGCGCGGAGAGCGTGGTCTGCGGCCTCTCCCGCGAATCTCACCGGTTGGGTCACGGAACGGTCGTATCCACCTTGACCCGGAAAGACCGGCACAGCGGCACAATCGTTGAAAAGGCTCAAGGCGCGGGAATCCCCGCATTCGACTTTCCCTGTTCAGGAAGGATCGATTTTTCCGTCCTCCGCTCTCTGCGGGCCCTGATTCGGGAACAGCGGATTGAACTGATTCACAGCCATAACTACAAATCAAATATCTATGCGTATCTGGCGGCGCTGGGGAAAAAAATCCCTTTAGTCTCAACCTGCCACAATTGGACCGTTGCAACGCGAAGCCTGCGGATCTACGCCTCCATCGATCAATCTCTGCTGCGGGCATTCGATAAGGTAATTGCCGTCTCCGATAAAGTGGCGGGGCAACTTCGTCTCGCCGGATTGCCGGACAGCCGGGTCTCCGTGATCGCCAACGGCATTGAGATCCAGGAATTTGAAACAGCCCGGCCCTCCGTGCCGGCGCCCGCGCCCGGCGAAATCACGATCGGAACCGCGTGCCGCATGGTTCCCGAGAAGGGTATTCCCGATCTCTTGTATAGCTTCGCGGCGCTGCTCGATCGTTTTCCAAACATCCGGCTCATCATCGCCGGCGACGGCCCCAACCGCCAGGAATTCGAAACGATAGCCAGGAAGCTGGGGATTTCCGGGAGAGTCTCATTCCTCGGATTCCAGAACGATATGCCTGCGATCTATGCCTCGATGGACATCTTTGTTCTGCCTTCATTAAATGAAGGGATGCCCATGTCCATCCTCGAGGCCATGGCAGCAGGAAAGCCAGTGATCGCCACCAGCGTTGGAGCGGTTCCCAAGGTAGTAACGGAGAACGTTGGGGTGCTGATCGAGCCTGGCAGCCGTCACGCGCTTCAGGAAGCCCTGGAACGGATGCTGGCTAGCCAGCCGCTGCGCGTCTCCTTAGGACGAGCAGGATACGAGCTTGTAAGCCGGCAGTTTGGCGTACGGACGATGACGGAGTCGTACCTTGACCTCTACGAGGACGTTCTTCACCACCGCGGCCGCAAACAATCGCCGCAACTCTTGCCGTGTGATACGCAATGAATGCCCAGGCGCAACGAAACACCACAACAGGCCTGCGGGCTGACGCTTCTGCGGCCGCCTTGCCGCCTCGGCCACAATCGCGTCCAAGACGGCGCATCCGCGTGCTTCTCATGGACTTATGGTGCTTTATTCCCTACTACATGACGGAGCTGACCAAGGGATTGGAGGCTGAAAACATCCAGGCCGACTTGCTTTCAACGACTTATCGCTTCGAACCCAAGTTTTTTCGGCAAAACGAGGTCGTGAACAATCCGGGCCTGTTGGATGTTATCTCTAAAATAAGAATCCCCTGGGCGAAACTCCGGCAACTTCTGAAGCTCCTGGAGTACTGCTGCAACCTGACGATTCTGGTGATCACGCTTCCTTTCACGCGCCCGGAAATCCTTCATGTACAGTATCTGGCATTGCTTTCTCGCGGCCTGCCCCTGGAACTGCCTCTGCTCTACGAAGCCAAGGCTCTAGGGATCAAGCTTGTCTGCACCGTCCACAATCTTCTTCCCCACGATACCGGAGACCGGCACCGCGGCGTTTTTCAGCGTCTCTACCGGATGGCAGACCTCATCATCTGCCACAATCGGGCCACGAGGGAGCGGCTGATCCGGGAATTTGGAGTCCTCCCAGAGGTTGTGGAAGTGATTCCTCATGGCCCCTTGCAGCAGCTTCAACGGAATGTAACGGCGGAAAAGGCTCGCGAGAGCCTAGGTCTACCCCATGGTATTCCGATCGTTCTCTGGCAGGGCGTAATTGTTCCTTACAAGGGCATCGACTTCCTCCTGGAGGCGTGGGGGAAGGTTACGTCCAAGGCATACCTGCTGATTGCGGGTACAGGCGATGAAAAGCTTCTTGCGGCCCTGCGCGACAAGGCCGCCGCGCTGGAAACGGAGAGTACGAACCCGATCCGGCTCGATCTGCGCTTTATTCCGCCGGAAGAACTTCCGAACTATTTTCAGGCGGCCGATATCCTGGTTTACCCCTACAAGCAAATCACGACGAGCGGCGCTCTGATGACGGGACTTGGCTACGGAAAGGCAATCATTGTATCGAAGCTGCCGACGTTTGAAGAGATGCTTACGGAGGGGAAGAACGCCCTGATGGTGGAGTATGGCGATGCCAACGCCTTTGCGGACAGCCTCAATGCTCTTCTGGAAAACCCAGCGCTCAGAACGCGCCTGGGAATGGAAGCCAAAGCTCTCGAGCAGAGCAAATATTCCTGGAAGCAGATTGCGTCAAAAACACGCGATTGCTATGACACCTTGCTGCTTCCAGGCCAAGCTGATTGTTAGAACCAACGATCCAACTACGACGAGACGACCGGTTTCAGGAGAAACGCAGCCTTTATTTCGCCACGGCCTTTAGGCCTGTGGGCGGATTTGGCAACGTCACGTTCACCGATTGAAACGCTCCCACGTCACTGCCCGTAGGTGGACGCGGGTTTCCATCAAAGTCGCGCGCAGCTACGACCGGCTGTACCGCACCCTTACTGATGGCTGCGCTACCCGTTCCAAGCCGGAAATTTCCAACTGCTGGCGAAATGAACGTGGGATCTCCAGTAATGTCTCCGAGAAATGATAGCGGCCCGATGCCGGCTCCGAAGAACAAGTTGTTTGCCGATGTCATTAACCCCGTACTACTGTTGGTGGTGATATAGGTTTCCTTGGAAATCGGGGCATCCATGATGTTGTTCACAAGATTGATGATAGGCGAACCGCTCTGCACGGAGACGGAGCCAGTAGCTGAAGTATCGCAATTCCCCGTCGTGGCACAGTGCCCGCAATCGTAGAACGTGTTGTTGAATACTTGCGCGGTTCCAGTTCCCGCAGGTCCGTTATTGGTGATTCCGGCGGAAAGGAAGCACGCATAGTCGGACGAGCCATCCGTGGGATCGGGTCCCAAACCGACGTTGTAGACAATGTTGTTGAACGCTAGCACCGGCCCCTTAGAAGGATCGATGGTCGCGAAGTTTATTCCGTCGCATATCTGGCCATGAATCAGATTGTCATGAACGCTGAGATCGTGCTGGTTTAGTCCGGTATTGCCTCCGAGGAAGGTCGAATGGAATTGAATACCGCGGCAAGTCTTGTTGTTCTGAATGGTATTCCAGCCGACCTCAATCTGATTGCTATCGGACGTGAAATAAAGGGAGTGATAGAGCTTGGTGTCGCCCGCACCCGAATCGTGGATGTTATTGCCCAGGAACGCGACGTTGGTGCTCTCCGATACCTCAACAACGGCCGTGGGCCCGCCTCCATTGGGACTTGGCACGCTAATGTCGTTCCCGATAATGCGCCAATGATCGACCTGTTCCAGATCGATTCCTTCGTTGTTGCCGCGTATCACGAACCCGGCAATCGTCCAGTTGCTGAATGGACCGCCTGAAATCTGTGGGGTGCGCAGGCCGAACTCCTGGCCGGATCCCGATCCAATGGTAGCTGTAGCGCCAGGATAGGCAACCAGGGCTTTCGGATTGCCTGCCGTGCCGGCTTCGGCCACATCCAGCGATGCATCGTGATCGTCTACGCCCGTTTGACTCACGCCATTCATCACGTAGGCAATGTCGCCTGCTGCAATCGTGTTCTTGGCCTTCGGGATCGTTTTCCAGGGACTTGCAAAGCTTCCGTTGTTGTTATCGCTCGCGGAAGCACTGTTAGAGACGAAAAAGATATTTCCGGACCGCACGATAAAAGGAACTCCGTTGCTGGCCTGGCCGTTGACGATTGCGATGATGTTCCCGGACCGGGCATTCGCTCCGATCTGCACCACAACCTTCGTATTGCTCCAAATCCTATAGTTATTAACCGCTCCACCGCCAACCGTTACGGTAGAAGCACCCTGCGTGCCGCCAAAATTGTTTCCATAAATGGTGACAAAGGCGCCATTGTTGTTTTCGCCGCCGCTCGCCGGTCCGCCATCGAGATCCGAGAAAAAGATCACCGGGCTTTGGGCCCAAAGCTTGGGCCCAAATAACACGAGCGAGAATGTCATGATCCAATAAATCGCCGATTTTCGCATTTGCCTTTTCCCAATTCTTGAAATTTTGAAAGTCGATTGACAGCGAACGCGTCTACGGGGTGGGAACCGTACTCGACGTTTCGCCCGAGACCGTGCTCTCCACTCCAGTGCCGCTTACCGCGGTAACAACAAAAAAATAAGTAGTGCCGGCCTTGACAGTCGTATCCGTGAAATTCGTGGCAGTTGCATTTCCGACCTTGGTATAAGGTCCGCCGGACACAGTCGAGCGATAGACGTTATAGCTCGCTACACCACTGGTGGTGCTGCCTGTCCACGAAAGAGCCACGGAGTGTGGAGTTGTGGGTACGGGGGTTGGTGTGGGAGTTGGACTGCCATTGGGCGTCGGACTACCATTCGGGGTTGGACTACCGCCAGGAGTGGGGGTGGCGCCAGGCGTAGGCGTGGGCGTTGGTTTCGGCCCTCCAGCGCTGCCGCTTCCACAGCCGACGAGCGCAAGGAATAAGGTGAACAAAGACGCGACAAGAATGCAGCGGCCAGAAGCAAGAAATCTCAAAACTCACCTCCGCCCCGCGACATGTGAAATCTATAGCCTGCGCTTATGAAGATTAGAAATTTCCAATACGACTAACGCAAACATTGCCACAGTGCTTCACCGTGCGTGGGCAAAATAGAGCCGCAAAAATACCCTGAAACATGTATTCCTGGGCTTCGCGGTTGCCTTTAGACTCTCAGGGGGGAGTATTGACCAGCAAGTAACGAAATGCCTTCAGTTCAATGGCCCCAAGGCCGTGTACCACCGGAAAATAAACCAATTTGCAACCAATTATTAATAAATGCCAACACTTAACTAAAAACAATAACACTCTAGTTATGCTTGCTAAATAGTAAGCAATCTAGATCATATTGTTGGATAACGCTGGATCTAAAGAAGATACTCTGCATACTCTTGCAGTAGAATAGTCTTGAATACCGCACACGACCGTTGAAGCGCAAAAGTTTGCACAGGAGCCTCAGCAATCAATACCTGTGAATTTCCACGCTCAGATTTCAATATTCCGAGTCTCGAAGCGCGGTTTTTTAGCCGTTTTAGGTTTCAATGAACGCTGCCTTGCATTGCATAGGCCCCGATATCGTACCCCTCGCCACGGGACACGCCATCAAAGTCCTGGCTCGCCTGCGTACCTGTCCCGGAATGCACCGCCGGACTCCCCTTCTGCAAATGGAAATCCAGGCTGCCAAGATTCATGAACGCTGGATCGCGATTCAGATTGCCCTGCAAGCTCGAAGGTCCGTTTCCCACGCCAAACCACAGATTATTGCTTCCTGAAACAAGCGACGCCGAACCTTCAGGTTCTAGATAGTTTTGGCCCGCCTTCAGATACACAAGATTGTTCCGCAGCCGCACGGAGGGCGAACCGCGCGACACATTGAAGGCTCCGGAACTTCTCCCGCCGCGTCCCCCGCAGTCGTAGAGCGTGTTGTTGAACCAATCGGCGTTTCCGGACCCAGGAGAGCCGCTGTTTGTAATCCCCGGCGAACTGATGCATGCGTAGTTGGCTCCGCCATCGGGCGGATCGGGCCCGAGTCCTACTTGGTAGATCACGTTGTTATACGCCTGAACCGGCCCCTTGGAGGGATCGATGGTAGCGAAGTTAATTCCGTCGCACACCTGTCCGTGAATTAAATTGTCATGAACCACGAGATCGAATTGATTGAACCCCGAGCCCGCGCCATCCGGCGAAGAATGGAACTGGATTCCACGGCAGGAGTGATTGTTGGCAATCACATTCCAGCCCACCTCCAGATGATTGCTGTCCGTAGTGAAATAGAGTGAGTGGTAGAGCTTTGAGCCTCCCTGCTTGCCGGAATCGTGGATTGAGTTTCCCAGCACCTTCAAATTGTTGCTGGCAGCAGCCTCGAAGCAGGCGCTAGGCCCGTCTCCATTGGGGCATGACAAGTCGTTGCCGATCACCCGCCATCGGGAAACAAGGCGCAGATCGAGACTCTCATTTCCACCGCGCAGAATGAATCCAGATAAAACCCAATCGTTGAACGGACCACCGGAAATGGAGGGCGTTCGCAATCCAAACTCAGGTCCGGAGGCGGAGCCGATCGTTACCGATGCTCCGGGATAGGCAACCAATGCTTTCGGTCGGCCCTGTGCGCCTGCGGAACCGACGGCCAGCGAAGCATTGTAATCATCGAGGCCCGTCTGGCTCACACCATTGAGTACATACGCGATATCGCCGGCGGCGATGGAGTTTTTCGCTTTCACAATGGTCTTCCAGGGAGAGGAAAAGCTTCCCTGATTGCCATCGTTTCCTGAGGGTGCTACAAAATAGATCGCACCTGCCCGAACGGTAAATGGAATCGCATTCGAGGCGCCTGCGTTGGGGAGTGTGACCACGATATTTCCGGACCGGGCGGCAGCGCCTAGCTGAAAGATGATTTTGGAATCCGTCCAGACAGGATAGTTGTCGGCCTGCCCGCCGCCAATCGACACGGTAGCTGCCCCTCGCGTACTTCCAAACCCCCTGCCAAAGATGCTGACGAACGCGCCCTTCTGGTTTTGTCCACCCGTGTTGGGGCCGCTTTCCAGATCGGAATAGAAGATATGCGGTTTGACTTGTGCAAAGGCTACAAATGACGGCAAAAACAGTAAAGCAGCTAGTTGCAGCGATCTTTTCATTGATCCAGTTCCTGATCTCAATCTAGTTCCTAGGCCGTAGCATGTAGATGCTACATACGGTTGTGCGTGTTCCTCTGCAGCTCATCTTCTTCGACGGATTCGATGGAGAAGGTGGGCTGCCGTGTAGATTCATCTATAGACCTGTGCTGTAACCGCTTGAGGGCAGCATCTTCCCGCCGCATGGCGCGATATGCTTTCCAGAAAACCGAATACTCCATCTCCATCCGGGAAAAACGTTGTTCCGCGTCAACCAGCTTCCCTTCCCATATGTTGACACGCGGAATCGAGAGAGGATTCGTCTGCCGCCGCCAGACTCCGGCAGCATTGGCAAAAGCCCGCTGGTACCCGCATCGTTGGGCAATCTCGCGCACCTCATCCGACCAATCCCCGTTAGGATAGGCCAACAGATCGCATGTCCGCAGCCTGGATTCAATGGCAGCCTTGGAGCTTTGAAGCTCATCGGCCGCATCCACTACAGCCACCTGCGTCAAGATCTGGTGACTGTAGGTGTGCGATCCAAAAGAAACGCCCGCTTGCATCATCGTCTGGATTTCATTCCAGTCCAGGAATTTTCCGGTACCCTCGTATCCCATCGGCCGGGGAAAGAGGCCGGTTCGCAGCCCTTCAAGGCACTCGTCGCGATCGCCAGCATTCATCTGCTTGAGCCGGGAGACAAACGAGTCGGCAGAGGCATCCAGACCAATACAATTCATAGGAGGACGCGAGCAAAGCTCGAATAGCAAGCCAAGCTTTCCGGAGCGCTGGGCTTCGCGCCACAAGGCTACGGCCCGATCTGCCCAAAAAGGCTGGTCCGAACCGACAAATTCCGGGCAGAGAAAAACGGCGAAGCGCGCACGATGCTTTTGAGCGATCGGAAACGCCGTCTCAAAATTGTCCTTCCATCCGTCATCGAAGGTCAGCGCGATTCGGGGCCGCTGGCTGCGCTCCGGTTGCCGATCCCAAAGCTGCTCGTCAACCCCCACACATTCGCAATACCTGCCGATATAGTCGAGCAGCGCGGCGAAGGTGCAGGCCCGCACCATCATCCCCGGCTGCGAATTTGCCGAGTCGAACTCTGCATCGGGCAAGACCCGGTGGAGCGTCAAAACCACCACTCCTTTTTGGGCCACGCGCATCTTCGCAAAGCGCAGCAAGCCGCTCGCTTGCAGTAAGCGCACGTAGATGCCTTTTAGCAATTGCCTTAGAAGAGCTTTTGGTCTCACAGAATCCGCCCCTTGCTAGATTGCACGAAAGCCGCGCCGGCGAAACTCCTTCATCTCCGTCGTAGTTGGAAACGTGAAGTAGCTGCTCAGGCTGTTGTCTAGCGAGAGCGTCGTCTGGCTCTGTGCGGCAAGCTGATGCAGCACCTTGGCCATGCAGTGCGCTCCATGGCGTTTGCTGCGGCGAATCAGGTGGTCGAGCGATTCGCCCTCCTCGATTGGAAGCTGCTCCTGCAAAAGAGCCTGGCCTTCGTCGACGCGGGCGGCCATAGTGTGAATCGTGATTCCAACCTGCTTTTCACCGTGATACATCTGCCAGAAGGTGGGCATCATGCCTTTGTAGCGAGGCAGGGGCGCATGGTGCATGTTGACGCACCCGAGCGGCGGCGTGTTCAGCAGCTTGTCTTTCAAGATGTAGGGGCAGGCAATCGAGACCAGCAGATCCGGCGAATACGATTCAATCTGCGAGCGAAATTCTTCTTTGTTGGGATTGCCGATCAGGGTGTGGGCCGCGCCAAAGGCTCGCCCGACCTGCGCGATCGAATAGAACGCCTTTGCATTCTTTCCCGCGGGCAGCTTCGCCAGGAGCTTGGACGTGCCGGCCCGAAGGAGAAGCCTGAAAAGGCCAAACGGGCCATAAAGATGAAACAACTCTTTCAATAGCCTTACCCGGCTCCGGTCGCCCATGGTCTTGCAGGTGAAGATTGCAGAGACTTCAATTCCGGCCAAATCCTGGCGGAAAAACTCCTCGAAGAATGGAAGAATATAAAGTGGATCGTCTTGAGTAAGAAATACGATTTTCATGATTTTCCTTTATTTGCGTACGGGCTGCCAGACTACATATTTCTTTCCGCGCAGCAACTCGATGGTGCTCATCAGGGCCGCCGCATTCAATGTGCAAAAGTAGAGAGGGACACCCAGGATCTTCCATTGGCGGTGCAGCGGCACGATCGTCTGCAGCAGCGCCAGCGCATAAAAGCACAACTGCAACACCAGGAAAGACCGGAAAACTGGCTGATGGAGCAGCGCCAGGTTGCCACACAAGACCAGAAGCAGCAGGACGGGCACTAGCCAGCGCAGAATCTTATGGGAGAAAAGCTGGAAGGCCGTCCATGGGTTCTTCCACGGTTTGAGCAACTCGGGAACACTGAGCAGCCCCCTCATGCCGCGCGTAATGACGCGAACGCGCATGGAGAACTCTTCGGAAGTGGATTCCGTGGTCTCTTCATAGGCTAAAGCGCGGTCTTCAAAGACCACGCGATACCCTTTTTGAATCGCCCACAACGGCTGCACGAGATCGCTGATCACATCCGGAGCGAGATCGGTATAGGCGCTCTTGCGCACCGAGTAGATACAGCCGCAGCATCCGGTAAGAGTGCTGATGCGCGACTGTGAAACCTTGATGTTGTTTTCGTAGTTCCAGAATGCCATGGTGCCCATTCCGGTGGGCGAGCTTTCATTGGGATCAAAATATTTATAGCGCCCGCTGACCGCGCCCACGCGCGGATCGCTGTAGTTAGCCGCCAGATATCGGAGCGCCAGGGAATGATAGATCGTCGTGGCGTCTGAGAAGATGAGAACTTCCCCTTTGGCTTGCTTCACTCCCTCGTTTTGAGCGTTGGTCTTGCCCATGCGCTGCGGAATACGCACCAGACGCACGCGGGGGTCGGGAAAGGCATTCACGATTTCATCCGTGCGATCCTGGGAGCCATCGGAAAGGACCAGAATCTCCAGCTTGTCCGCGGGATACTCCAGTTGCACAGTCTGCTCCAGCTTCTGCCGGATTCCGGCTTCCTCATTGCAAGCAGCGATCAAAACGGAGATGGCCGGGGTGTACCCAAGCTCGGCCGTGCGGCTACGCCGCAGCGAGGCAATCAGACTGAGCAAAAGGGGATATCCCAGGTACACATAGACGAGCGCAAGCAACGATCCCCAAAATACAAGATTGGCGAAGATTGTCATTGATATCCCTTTGCCAGCAGCAGCCCCTGATAAAGCCTTATAAGATCGCGCATCATGGTTTCCACGGTGAACTTTTCGTAGATCACCTGTTCGCCCCGGCTTCCCATGGCGGCGGACAAGGCACGATCGTCGAGCAGAGAGGTCAGTCGCGCACCCATATCCTGCCAATCCTCATTGGCCACGATGAATCCCGTTTCGTTGTGCTTCAGGGCTTCGCGGTTCCCGCCCACGTCGGTAGCCACACACGGCAGCTTGCATGCCATTGCCTCGATCAGCGCATTGGAAAACCCTTCGCTACGCGAAGGAAGGCAAGACACGTCGCTCATTTTCAGGAGAGAAAAAACGTCCTCGCTGCTCCCCATGAATCTGAAATTGTCCGTAAGGCCCATCTCTGTAATCGTGCGCTCCAATTCGCGGCAATATTCTTCTTCCGACTTTCTGCCAACCACCAGAAACAACGCTTGTGGATGCTTACGGCAGACGGCCTGCGCCGCCTGTACGAGAACATCGATCCCCTTGACCTTCCTGATATTGGCGACTGTGATAATGACCGGCGTTGTTTCGGGAATGCCTAAGCTTTCCCGCATGGTTTTCCTGCTGGTGGCGGCCGCTACCTGCTCCATCTCAAGGCCATTAAACAAGGTTTGCACCTTGGCGGGATTCAAACCGTCTTGCCGGATTACGTAGTCCCTTACCTGAGGGGAAACGGCTAGCACGGTATCGCAGAGATGACCAACGATCTTGTAAGCCATCCAGTGCTTCCCCGAACGCAAGATGCCCATGTCGCGGCGGCTGGAAATCAAGACCGGGCAGCCGCTCAGCTTGGCAATCGGGCCTCCCCAAAGATCGGAGGTCTCAAAAAACGTATGCGCAACGGTGACCTTTTCCTGCCGGATGAAGCGGCGAATCTGCCTTGCGACCCGCAGAGCGTTCCAGTCGTAAGTCTTGCCCAAGGGAAGCACATAAAGAGGGCAGCCAAGGTTTTTCAGCTCTTCGACTTCCTCGTTGATTTTGAAGGTAATAAGGGAGCACCGAAACAGCTCTTTGGGCAGCAAGCGGATCATCTTGAGCAAAACGCGCTCCGCCCCTCCCATTTCGCAAAGCTCATCGATGATGAACAGCACGTGGGGCAACGAGCCCTTTGCTGAAGAGCTTATATGCAAACTTTTGCGCTTATCGGGCAAAGCCTCTTCCAAAACGGGAGGAATCGCCTTGGGATAAGCAGCTAAGTGATTGGTTCTTATCGATATTCGCATTGTTTGTGGCCCGGCAAACGGGTTTCGCCCCAGTTGCACATCAGGAGAAATGCAAGCCACAGTCCAATGTTGGGTCGATCACCCAAATCCGACAACTATTCCAGATTCAACGAGATCCAATTTCTACACGCGCGGTCCGTTCGATGCCATTCGTCGCCTCGTTTTTCATCGTTCGCTTTTCAAAAACCAGCGTCATTCCACGTCCGCACGAAGCTTCCACACCAAAACTTGCAGCTGACTAGGGCGGAGTGATGCTGTTTATCAGGCTACAGCTTCTCAGACTTGCGTATCATTGATTGGAAAAATCCTAACGTCAACAGCAATACGACTTTGGTTGGGGCAATGACTCTCGAAGAATCGATTCGCAAGAATGCAGAATTGTTGATCGAGCACGCACGGACAAAAGGTGAGCTAGGAAGAGCCTTCGGTTACACGCGGGAATCCGTCAAATGGGTGGATAATTTCATCGAGAGGCAGCGAACCCATGGATATGATGAAGCGGTAGAGAACCTGATTCAGGTGATCGGCTCCTACTTAGGCGAGTCCATCATCCATGTTTATGGAGGCACCTGGAAAGAGTGGAACAACATCGTGGGCGTTTTCTTCGATGACGGCAATCCCAACGCCAATGCCGTCTTTCCCTTCAACAAAGTGCAAAAGCAGTTTAGAGATGGGGCGTGAAAATGGCGAGTCAATTTTAGGACTGTTTGACTTTATCGGCTCGGTTTGTATTCATAGGAAACATTAAGGCTAACTTCCTTTCTTCCAACCCTCTATGCCGGCGCGAGGGCGGGGAGTTCGTCCGAATGCTCTGCGGGGAGGGCCGCCTCTTCTGCTGCTTCCGCTTGTTCCTTATGGATGATGTGCGCTCTGGCGACCAATCCTAAGAAGGTCCAGAGATACCCGTTCACCTGTAGGTACATCCATCGGTCGCCGAAGAAGTTCACAACAAAAGCACAGAACAGGTAAGCGGCGGTGCCAAGGCCGATGGCACGGAAGAAGGGGTCCTCGGCAACCTTGAATAGCCGGTAGCTCATGCGGAAAGACTTCCACAAAAGGAGCAGGAAGAGGATTACGCCCGCACAGCCCGTTTCGACCAATATCTTCAAATAGATGTTGTGGGTGTCCTTATACTCTTCGACGCGGCCCATATATTCATACGTATTGAAGCCCGTACCGAAGATAGGATTTTGCGGGACCAGCGTTACCGCATCCTCCCAGATCGTGACCCTTTCGCCCGCCGAGCTATCGATCTGCCCTTCGTCGTTGTAGGTCATGAAGATGCGTTCAGTGACAGCAGTGGGAACCAACGCCTGCCAACTCAAGACGAGGGTCACGAAGATGACCAGAAGCTTCCGGTCTTTCACACACCCCAGAAAGAATATGCCGGACATGAAGCCGAGATATCCGCCACGCGAAAAGGCGAACAAGAGACAGTAGAGGCAGAGAGCAATGAATCCGTAAATGCTCGCCTTGATCGCTATGTTTCTGGTAAACACGCACATTGCCAGGCAAAACAATGCCAGTTGGGCCTCAAATGCAGCCAGCCCGTTTTCCCCCGCATAACCGAGGGTACCCGCATAACGCAGCCCGTAGGAAAAATGGGAGAAATCGCGCTCCGAGACTGTGTTGTGGAAGCCGATATTCGTTCGCAAAACTGTGAAAGCCATGAGCAGCAGCAAAATCTGCATCTGCCGCTTTTCCTTGATCGCGGCGGCCACCACGATAAAAATCAGGGGCATGACCATGTAGTTCTTCCACACCGAGAACCGGGGATCGGTGGGCAGGAACGGAAGATCGCCCCCAAGATAAAACGCTCCCCGCCAGAGCGAAACATAGTGAAAGACCGCCCAAAAAATCAGAAAGCCGTTCAAGGCCGTATTCGGAAATAATCGGCCTTTCTTCTGGATCATGAGGCCAATAATCACACCCAGCAGGACGAAATCCACCAGCTTTTCCCCAAAGGGGAGCGGATGCAAAAGATAGCGAACCGTCTGCAGCGGCAGCAGGGGAATCAGAAAATAGATGCCGACGTGCGGGCGCCACGCAACCGACAGAAAGAATGCGATGATGGCACCAATATAGATGAACAGCGGAGTCAGGCCCGCTCCGGCAAAGTACATCGCTGGCACGCCGTGAGAAAGCATCAGCAGGCCGCCGCCCTTCCGGAGGTTCGCCGGCGCGAGGCTTCACGCCGCTTTTCCAAAAGACCCATTGTTATTTCCCGCAGCGCCTGGGCGCGGGTACTCCAGTTGAAATCGGCCAACACGCGCTGCAAACCGGCAGCGCCCATGCGGCGGGCAAGGTCTCCGTTCTTCAGGAGCAAAAGCAGGCGATCGGCAACCTCGCTGGGACTGCCAGGATCAACCAAAAAGCCGGTCTTCCCTTCCAGAACCGCCTCGGCAGTACCTCCCGATCTTCCCCCGATCACGGGCTTGCCTACGGCATTCGCTTCGGTAAACACCATGCCGAAGCTTTCCACGTCCCCACCCGCCTCCAGGCGGTTCACCATGATGAAGACATCGCAAAGATTATAGAAATCGCAAATCTGATTGTGGGGAACGTCGCCAACGAAAATCACGGCCTCTTCCAATCCAAGCTCATGCACCAACTTCTGCAGATTGGCCTTCTCGGGCCCATCTCCGGCAATCACATATCTTAGATTGGGAACTTCTCGGAGCACAGCGGGTAAAGCTTGTAGAACGACCTTATGGCCTTTGCGCGGCACCAGCCGCGCCACGGTCACCAGAACCTTCTTTCCTGCCAGATCGTACCGCTCGATCAAATCCCGCCGCGGCTCTTGAGGCTGAAAGGTCTGCAAGTTAACTCCGGGCGTCAACTTATGCAGCCGCTCCTCGGGAATGCCGATGCGCACTAAGCCATCGTAGGCAAACTGGTTCGCGGCCACGATTGCATCGGCCTGGCGGTAAATAAAGTCGCGCACCTTGGGCTGATGGCGGCGCCGATCGATCTGCGATATTTCATCTCCGTGGCAAAAAATCAGGAGAGGCATTCCAAGAGCCTTGCGCATCACCACGCCATTCAAAGCCTGCGGAAACAAATCGCCGCAGTGCAGGCAATCGTATCGCCCGGTAATTCCATAGGCAGAGGCATGCAGAAGTTGAGGCAGTGCCTTGGGAAGCTGCGAATATTTCCAGTTGGGCAGCGGGTGAAAACGTCGATGAATTCGAAATTGATCGGTGCTCTCGCGGCGGTCGAACTCCTGCCAGCCTTCGACTTTCTTCGTCAAGAGCGTAACTGAATCGGGAAATTGAGCCAGCAGATTGCGATACAGGTCCGCATAATAGACGCGAGAACCGCCCGAATGCGGCAAAAACGAGTCGGCGGTCACCAGATAGTGGATACGATCCATATCCCTAGCCGCCCTGCGTTTTGTTCCAACAGTCCGCGTTTCCATATCAGTTCACCGCCAGTTCCGAACGAGCCGCCTCAGGACTCGATTCTTTGGCCTTTGCGCTCTTCGCTTTCGCTATCTGGTTCCAGACCTGCCGCCTGACCACCGGATTCAGCAGACACACCAACAAGCTATAGACGATCATCGCCGACAAGCTCTTGACCGCCGCGCTCAGCAGAGCACTTCGCAACTCAATCGAACGGAGCAGGAAGTACGTAACCGAAGCGGCAACCACGTTCCAGGCAAACCCGGAATAGCTCAGTTGCAGAGGCATCAACCGAAATGATACGCGCCCCATCAGCAGTACGAGCAGGAGATAACTGATGAGCGTGGCGATGGCCGCCCCCTGCAATCCAATGCGAGGAACCAGCACAATATTCAGCAAGACATTGACAACGCAAGCATAGACCACCAGCGCGGTCATCGTGCCGGTTTTTTTGTGAATCAGAAGCGCCGCATTCAAGAAGATATGTATGGCGTAGACCAACAGGCCGATCACCAGTACGGGGAGAAGCCGGTGGGCTTCCTGAAATTTCCTGGAAGCAAGCACCACAATCACGTCGCGCGACGTCAAGAGGACAACACAGGTCACAGCAACCGCGAGCGCCAAAAAGTTATTCAGGCTGCGGCTCAGGAACGCTTGCGTCTGCTCCTTGCCCTTCTCCACCCAAAGTTTCATATAGATGGGAAAAAGCGCGAGGTTGATCGGCATCATGAGCGACTCTTCCACATAAGTAGAGACGTTATAAGCCGCCGAATAATAGCCAAGGGGCTGAGCGCCGAGATAGTGCTGTACCAGCAAGCGGTCGCCCGAATCGAGGATCACCGTTGCGAGCTCATATCCAATAAGCGGAAACGCAAACCAAGCCGCCTTGCTGAAATATTGCCAGTCCACGGCTCGCCATTCCAGCAAGCCACGGCGATAGAAGTAGAACATCAGGCTAAGAATGCCCAAGGCCTCCACCGCTACGGTAACTCCAAAGAAAACGGTCAGAGACTTTTTCCATAGGAGCAACAAAGAGCACGCCACCAGGACGGTTGCCGCCCTCACAAAGATTTCCACCGCGTTGTAAGTCTTCGTTTTCCCTTCCGCCCGAAGGAAGCCGATCGCCGTAGGTTGCACGCTGCGGATCAGGATCAACACGCCCGCCCAAAGAAAAAGATAGCGGAGGTTCGCATCCATCAGTGACGCCGGAAGAAAAAACATCGCAATCAGAAAGGCGACGGTGACGACGGCCCCAATCGAGCCCGCCCCAAAAAAGAGCGTGGAGTAATACCGGCGGCCAACCTGCTTGTCCGCGGAAGCGCCGTCCTCTGCATAAAGGCGCTGCACGGAATTTTGCAGACCGAATTTACCCACAACCGTGAGCAGCAGGATTACCTTTAGGACCAGGCTCATCGCGCCGTATTCGGCTACCGAAAACACCCGGGTAAAAACCGGGAAGGAGATGAATCCCAGCATCATGAGCACAACACGCCCGCCCAGATAGTGGAGCGCGTGGCGATAGAGAGTTTTCAGCTCATTCATTGGCCCCTGGCCTCGGCTCCAGATGCGGAAGGCTGGGGGTGCATTCCTCGCAGAGCTTGTAAACAACGTAGTTCGGACTATCGTAGATCATGGAATATTGCGGGCTCGATTGAAGCAACTGCCAAAGCTTGTAGTAATTGGGTTTCCATTGATCGGTGGCCGCCATTCTGCCCCAGTTCTTATCAAGAACGATATAGCGCGCATTGGGATTGTGATATTCCAGCAGCCGCAGCGATTGATACAGCTCGCTCCGATTGGCCACATAGGGTAGCAAATACCTGGGAACCGCAATCGACGCATCGGCTGGAACCAGATCCGCCACTTTTCTCGCTTCCTCGTGCCAAGGCTGAATGTCCAGGGCATCAGCTTGTTCCTTACCGGTGACGAATACGGTGCTTGCGAGAGAAGCGGCCAATACAAACAGCACTACAAATGCCTGGGCCGCGCCTGGATTGCCGCCCTTCCGACGCAGCATCCCGCTGAACGTCTCCAAAGACATCAGAAAGCTACAGAAGAGCAGGACCGTGGGAATCATGGAGTAGTGCCGGTAGATCATGGCTGTATTGCAGCCGCCGCCCTGTCCAAGGATGTTGATGGCAAGATAGGGAATGGAGATGAGCCATCCGGGATTGAGGAGGAACAGCACTCCGCCAAAAGGGTCGATGGCCTGTTTCGCATACACCAGCGTTTGCCGCGACAAAACTTCGCGGGGATGATGGATCATCGAGCGCAGCATCTCACCAGGGCCATTTCCCAGGTACGAGAAACATCCCGTAACCACCGATGTGGTTCCATGCAGAAAGTGCGGAAAGATTACCTTCCAGGAAAGGAAGGCCCACGCCAGCGCCAGCGCTGAGGGCAACGCCACCCAGCGAAGGGTACGCCTCTCCCAAAGAGCCAGCATACCGAGTCCGAAGACGGCGAAGACCAGGTCTTCGCGCACCATCAACATACACAGCAGCGCAATGGTGAAAGGCCAATATCGTCTCTCAAGAAAGAAGTACACCGTCCACAGCAGCGGAAATCCGGCGAGAGAGAGCGGAGCAAAGTCGTAAATATTCTGATACAGAATGGCCGGAACCGCCATAAAGGCAATCGTCGCAGTAGCCGCCAACCATGGCGAGAGGATGCGGCGGGCGATCCGGTACATGGGCCACGCACAAAGAACTACAAACAGATTTCGAACGATCAGCAGCGTAACCGCTGACTTATGCAAAGCATAAAAAGGCAGGAATACCGCCAGCACCGGCTGGTTGTGTCCGGCAAAGTCGCTGCTCACCGGCTGACCATATAAAAGGTCATGGTACATGTTGCTGTAAAAAAGCTGGCCGTGCAGTGCGGTGTAAAGGCACTGTGTGAAGTAGGCAATGTCCTGCCCCACGTAGCCGAACGCGTGGAGTTTTGAGATTGTGATAAATGTGGTCGCAATGAAATAGATCGCACAGAAAACCGCAACCACGGCTCCCGGCTTCAGGTTGAGGAATGAAAGAAGTGAATCCAGCGGCTGCTCTTTGTCTCGTGCCGCGATGTCCCGTGCTGCGATTGCGAAGTAGGAAACAAAGAGCGCTACAGCCAACCCGAAAAGCGCCGCCGACCGGATGAAAGGTTGTGGCCTGCCGAGGAGGTATTCCGGCAGGAAGATGCCCAACAGCAGAAAGGCAAGCAAGCTATAAGGCAAAACGTGCGCGTTATCGCCCGCGGACGTACGGCGGATGGTGCGGCCAGCCAGCCAGAGAATACCGCCGGCAAATGCAAGGGCAATCAACAAAAAGAGGAATTGAGAAGGGCGGGAGTAACCCCGCCCCCTCACAAACGCCGCCCACAGCCACGCAGAGGTGAGGGACGCGATGCCTGCCGGGCCAACCCAAGAAAACCTGGACTGCCCGCGAGCGCCTTTGGCCAACACCTCATTCTGTACCGATACTGACGTTCCCATGGACGAAATTGCCTCTTCGCTTCTCGATGGATTCCTAGAAGCTGATTACCTTCACGTTGTCGTACTGAACCGGCTGGGTGGAGACATCAAGCGCAATTCCACCAGACGTATACGTCGTATCTGTCGCCTGGATGACCTGCGTTCCATCGTAGAACACCGTGATCGTAGTTCCCTGAACATCCACGCGAACGTTATGTACATTCGTGTCGAAAGTCATTGGAGCCTGTGCGATCAGGTTCAATGTACCCACATCAATGTTCCACTGCCCAACGGAATAGAGCTTGATCAACCCGTTTGCCGGATAGAACCAAACCGCATAACCGGCGCCTGTAGTCAGATTCAACCGCGCCCTGATGCCGCCGGGGAAGTTATTCAAATTGGCAAGCGTGACATCGGTAGAGAAGCTGTAGTCGGTCCAGCTTTGGCTGCCTGTGTATGCTTGCGTGGCGCCGCCGCCGTTATAGTCAAAGGACTGGTTGACCACCGAGAAGTTCTGCGCGTTGCCGAGCGGAGAAATCAGCCAGTTATTGGAATTGCCTTCGCTGAAATCGTCGCTGAACAACAGGGCTCCTACATGCAGGCTGACTGGAACCGTCAACGGACTATTCAGCGCCTGCGGCGAGGTAAGAATCACATTTCCGGTGTACTGTCCGGAAGCCAAGCCGATGCTGGTAGCTGTCACCGTCACCGTGCCGGGTGCGCTGCCGCTCGAAGGCGTAACGCTGAGCCAGCTTGAGTCGGTGGTTGCGGTCCAATTCATTGCTCCGGCTCCGCCATTGGTAATCGCGATGGTCCGGCTCAACGGATTTAACGTGGTTGCGCCAAAGAAGTTCAGCGATATCGGCGAGGCCACAAGGATCACGGGTTGTGGGGCCACCGTGAAGGTCACCGGGATACTGATCGGTGAGTTCTGTGCACCCTTGGATACGATCTGAATCGTCGTATTGTAGGTTCCGCTTGCCAATCCCGCGACGTTCGCACTCACGCTCACCGTGGTTCCCGTGTTGCCCGACGACGGAGACATCGTAAGCCACGGGGCGCTCGATGTGGCAGTCCAGGCAAGCGTGTTGGCCGAACTGGCAACCTGGAAGGTCTGAACCGCCGGATTGCTGCCATTCGCCTGCGCAATGTAGGACAACGACGTGGGGCTGGCACTGATGGTATCAGCCGATGCCACCGAACCGCTGACAATGGCATTGGTGTAGCTTACCACCTGGTTGGAAACATCCACACCAACCATGCCGCCGGTCAACGTGGTATCCGTAACCGAAATCAGCACGTTGCCGTCTACAGAAGCCTGGATCGCCGAACCCTGGAACGCCAACTTCACGGTGTGGAAGTTCACGGTGTCCAGCGAACAGGGCGCCTGCGCAAGTAGAGTGAAGCCGGAGTCGATGTTCCAAGCCACCGTCCGGAAAAGCTTGAGGAGGTGTTCATTGGGATAAAGCCAAAGAGCATAAGACGCTCCGGTGACAGGATCGATTCTTCCACGGATTCCGCCCGGATAGTCGGCCAATGTCGCGAGCTTCACATTCGACTGGTAGGAGTAATCCGTCCAGGAGGAGTCTCCCGCATACAGTTGCGTGTGACCTCCACCGTTATATTGCAGAGTGCTGTTCGAGACCGACCAATTCGTTGCCCGGCCCAATGGCGAGTTAGCCCATCCCTGCATGGTCCCATCGGAGAAGTTGGACGCCATGAGAATGCCGGAAACAGTCAAGGTAACCGGAACCGACAGGGGGGAGTTTGTGGCTCCTGGACCTGTGACGATCACGCTGCCGGAATAAGTTCCGAGAGGCAGGCCGGCAACGGACGCAGCCACATTGATCGTGGAGGGAGCGGTGCCCGAAGCCCCGGAGATGGTAAGCCATGGAGTGTTTGAGCTAACGGCAGCAGTCCAGTTGATGCTTCCTCCGCCAACATCGGCAATCTTGAGTGGAATCGGTGAGGGATCAGGCTGACCCTGGAACCCGCTAAAGGTCATTGCCGCGGGAGTAAGACCAAGTTTGGGACTGCTGATCACCAGAGTCACCTGGATGGTTTGAGGGCTGTTGGTGGCGCCCAGCGCGGTGAACGTGATGGGGGTGGTATAGGTGCCTTCGGCCAAACCCGCAATATTGACAGAGGCGGTCACGACACCAGAATTGGTTCCCGATGTGGGAGTGACTGTTAACCAAGAAGCATTCTCCGCAACAGTCCAATTCAGATTGCCGGTGCCCGAGTTGCTGACGGAAATCGTCTGAGAAGGCGGATTCGTTCCTCCCGGAAGCGCCCCATACGTGAGGGAGCTCTTGTCCACGGCAAGTCCAGGGGGCGTCACGTTGGCGAATGAGATGGTAGTTCCATTGACGAACCCTGGGACATCAACTGGGGTACCATCGTTGTCGCCGTAGAACACCAAGGTCTGAGTATCGATGAGCTTACCGTCAATATCGGTAGCGTTGCCGCTGAAGTTGAGGGTAATTGTGCTCGGCGTAACTTGGCCGCTGACGAGATTAGACTTTACGCGCGCATGGAGATAGGCACCAAGGTCTTCCATGTAGACATGCCGGACTCCCCGACCGCCCAGCCATGTCGACAGCGTACTGATGAACTGCTGCCTCTCGGCATCGGTGCTGTGCTCCATGCTGCCGCCATCGTGGTTGTAGACCTGCACGGGCGCCATGCTCGACCAGAACCGCCAGGTGTAAACCTCCCAGTTCTCAAGAGCGAGATTCACGGAAAATCCCGCCGGATCATTAGGCCACACCGCATCGAAACTCGGATAGGTGAAGCCCAAAAGCTGGGTGGCAAAACTAAAGAAAGTCTTTGGCGGCAGGCCCGCGCGGCTGTTCACGGTATAGTCATCGGCATAGTAAATCGGCCAGCGCTCGCTGGGATTGCCGTAGGTTGGAGGCAGTTCGTAGACTCTAAATGGATGCGAATTCAGGCGCTGGCTAGCCGTTTTTGCCGTCGGCTGCGAGAAATAGACATTTGGCTTCTGAATTTCGGTGATATAGCGGATACCGAGATTCCAAAGGTCCGCGCCGGTATTGTCCGCGATATCCCAAAAATGGGGAACCATGGAAGATGAGAACGGAAGAACGTCGGACCCTCCATTCCCTTGCTGAAATCCCTTCAAGGTATTGAAGTTCGCCAGCCATTGCGCGTCGGTCAGTGGGGAGGGATTCTCGCCTGTCCAATAAAGGTCGCCGTCGGAGCCGCCGGTAACCGTGTGCGGCGCAACTTTCAAGCGCCCGGCACTGATCAGGCTGATGATCGCCTGGCGTTCGGCCGATCCCGGATCCAAATCATCGGTTTGGATCATTCCTGTGACCTTCCACGGGCCGCCTGTACCATCGGCTTGAACATTGCCGGTAAAGGTGGGATTGGACAGATCGGGAATACGGTCTTCCCAACCTTCCACCGGATCATCTTGCTGAGGGGCAAAAAACCGAGGATAACCACGCAACACGAACGGCTTCTTTGCGGCCCACACCAGACTGCGCCAGAAGAGGTCGTCCAAGCCCATCACAAAGCCAAACCGATCGGCTCTCAGGTAATCATAGGTGCCGAAATTGACGACCCGGCCCGATCCAAAGGTATTCACGGTCAACAAGGCATCCTGGCCGATTTTCGCCAGAACATTTCCCTTGGCGTTCAACAAGACCGTGCATGTGGCCGTGCTCTGAACATCATTGTCGTCGGTGTGAAACAGGTAGACAAAATCACCGGCCGGGGTGCTCGGGACGCGAACCTGCAGGCCCGTGATGTAGTGGGGAGTGGCGCCATCGGGAAGGAATGTCGCCGGTAGCGTAATCGACGTGCCGGCGGTTCCCGCCAGCGAGCCGGTCGCACCAAAGAACGCCTGCATGTGGGCGTTCGAGCCGATGCCAGTATCCCAATCGAGATTTACGAAGCCGGTACCGCCCTGCACAGCGGTCATGATCGCCTGCTGCCACGCGGAGCTGAGGTTCAAGCCACGATGTCCCGCGATGACAAGCGGGACAGTGGTCAGGTCCGGGGGAGGGGTATTCGAAACATCGATCACCCGATATGGAAGCTGCAGATGCTCGAAGTAGCGCTCAGGGTAACGCTGATACTCGCCCGGCGTAGTAGAGCTCGTGTTGTAGCCGGTAGTGTTAGTCGAATTAATCAAGACATCGACAGTTAAATCACGGGTCTGGGCCGGAGACGAAGCGGCCAGCAGGGCGACGAGCGCCAGCAACCCACAAACGATCGCCGATACGCGGCAGAGGGCCGCAGGCAATCTATCGGGTGGATGAAGTTTCATAGCTAAATCTCGTTTCTTTTTTGATTGTTACTTGGCCCTACTTTTTCTTCTTCACATTCGGATAGTAAGCGGATAGATATCGATAGGCGGAATCGGTGCATTCCGTGCCTTCATTCATCAGGACTTGTTTTAATCGGGGCCCCAGAAGTTCGATCGATTTTTCAACCATGATTCGAGGGGTAACGCGTGCCCTCACCACCAGTAATGTGAAGTCGGCAAGTGCGCTCAACTCCAGCGAATCGGAAATTGGAAACAGGGGTGGCGCATCAAGGACGATCCACTGATGACGCTGCCTCGCCCACGCGAGAAAACTAGTCAGGCGCGAGCCTGTGATCATGTCGACCGGATTGGAGTGCGGCCTGCCGGCGGCAGCCACATACAGCTCCATCCTGTTGACCTGGCGGAGGATATTTTCCGGCTCGTCGTCGCCGGTCAGAAGCGAATCGATGCCGGCGCTTTCGCAGCTATAACCTAAAAGCTTGGCGACCGACGGCTTGCGGAGATCCATCTCCGCAAGAAGGGTCGGCATCCCCCCCTCGGCAAAGCTCCACGCGAGGTTGGTTGAGGTAAGCGTCTTGCCGTCTCCCGGCATGGCGCTGGTGATCAGCACCACCGCACCGTGGGGGTAACGCTCCACCAGCTTACGGCGCAACACGCGATACTGCTCCGCGGGAAGCCCGACTGGGTCCGCGGTGAATACGAGCCGGCTTTCACCCTCTTTGGCTCGCACGATGACAGGCATTGGCTTCTTACGGCTGGCTACAGGTGTATCGAGCAACATGAATGTGGTCCCGGAGGCCGGATTGTGAATCGCGCTCATAAAATTGGGTGCACCTTCCAAAGAATGGCCGCGGTTATCAAGCATCCGACCAGCGAGGCAACCACGGCGTAGACGTGCATCCGCCGGGCGCGGCGGCGATCTTCGTTCAGCTCAATCGATGGAATCGATCCAAGAAACATCACCGATTGAGGCAACATGTCTTTCAATTCGCGATCCGACTTCACAGTCCCACTGAGAAGGTCCTTTACAACCACCACGGCCACCGCAAACAACAGCGAGCCAAAAACCGCCCCAACCATGAATGCCAGCCGGGTGGGCTTGAACGGACGGTCGGGGGCCCGAGCCGGATCGAGAATCGTGAATTTCTCACCCTGCTGGCGGCGCTCCAAATCGGTCGCCATTTCCGCAGAGAGAGTCTTCTCCAGGAGCGAGCGATAGTGCTCCTTGGAGATCTCGTAGTCGCGGGTGAGGTCGCTCAACTCCTGTTCGAGCAACGGCACCGCGTCGACTTTGCTCTGGTAAGCATCGGATTGCTGCTGGATGCGGTGTTGATCCTGCGTCAGCCGCTGCTTTTCGCGCTCGATCATGTCGATCCGAACCTGGCTGCTGGAGGGCTCTTTAGCCAGCGTCTCCGGAGTGGCCGGGGGCAGCGCATCGATCTGCCGCTGCACCTCTTTCAGCCGCACGGCGGCCGCGACTACGTCCGGATGAGCATCGGTGTACTTCTTCTTCAGATCCCAAAGCTGATTGCTTAACTGGCGATGCTCGATCTCCAGCCGCGCCCGATCGCTTAACTGTGCATTCGGGGAAGGAGGAGTGGTATCCGGCAACCGAGTCAGAAGCTGCTTTTCCTGTTCCATGCGGTTGAGCGACTCGGAGTTGGCCTGCAGTGAGGCCTGCAGCCTCGCTAAGGTTTGCAGATTCGCAGGCATCTGGTCCGGCATCGAACCCACATGGCGCATCTTGAAATCGCGCAGCTTCTGCTCCTGGTTTTGCAAATTTTGCTTGGCCTCCTCGAGCTGCGTCGCCATGAATTTCGTAGTGTCTTCCGCTCGCTGCTCGCGGCTCTTGAGGTTCCAGAAGATAAAGCTGGAGGCTAGCTGGTTTGCCACCTTGGCGACCGTAGCGGCCGCGGAGCCTTCATACGTAATCGTGAACGAACCAAGCCCTTGCCCGGAACTCTGCTTCACCTGCAACGTAATGTGGCGGCGCATGTTTTCCACAATGTCTTCACGGGCATGCCCGCGAAGCTCGGGATACAGGTCCATACTGTCGATGATCTCGCCCAGGCGGGTCTCGCTGAGAACCTGTTGACTGATCGTGTTCAGACGCTCACTGGGGTCGGCAGGCACCGTGGAGGCCACATACCGATCGGGAATCTGCTGCGGATCGACCAGAATCGTGGTAGAGGCCTTGTAGGCGTCCTTCATGAGGGCGATTCCGATGATTGCCACAAGACTGATGGCCACCGAGATGGAGCCAATCATCCAGATGTTGCTCTTCAACAGGCTGGCATATTCCTGAATCTGCTGAGGAAGCTGCTGGCCCTTCTCTTCATTGCTATTCTTCATTGATCGCCCCCGGGTTCGGAAGTAGTTCCCTCCACTGGGCGGAATTCGGGCGCGCGGTGCGCGGAGTGGCCCGCAGGCGTCCAGATCAACGAAACAAAAGCCACATTCCGATGGAGGGCCGCCTGCGCGACGGTGTGATCGAAACGGCGATAGGTGGCAACCGCAGTCAACGATTTCGACAGCTTGTGACGCAGCTCGGTGTCGGCAAAGTATCCGTGATAGCTGGGAATCGTGCCGGTGGAGAGATCTCCCCTTACGTAGCCTCCGTTTGCGCTCCACGTCAAGCGAGGGCCAAGCGTCTTGCCGAAGCCAATGACAACGTTGTCTTCCCAAGTACCTCGGGTCACATATCCGCTGCTGAACTCGCGGCTGGCGGTCACATAGGCGCGGGTTGTGGAATTCAAAACATCTACGGCGGCCAAACGGAAGTTAAGGCCCTGGCGCTTCATGCAGCCCGCGCTGTCGAATTCAGGCCCCACTTCAAATTGCACCAAGGCATCCCGGGTCGGTTTGGTGGATCCCTTGATGCCGGCGCCGTTGCTATTGCACGCCGAATCGCCGGTCTGGCGGATCGTTTGACCGTAAACGCCGAACGTCGTGCGCTCCGAGAAGGCCTTCTGATACTCAACTCTGGCGTCCGAGATGTTGTCGTGCGTATCGTCGCCGAAGACGCGATGGTAGGCGTCGCGCACGCGCACGATCACCGAACGAGTGGGATCCAGATTCCAGGTCAGCATGCCTGCGGCGTCGGCGCCCCAGATTAGGCCATTGTTGAGTCCCGCGATGGCGGCGCCCGGCTCTTGCGTGGCGAACTGGCCAACCGTTTTTTCTGTAATCGGATTGATCAGCTGGAGCTGATCCTCCCCCACCGCATTATTCGCCTCAAAGCTCCAAATCAGAGAATGCGTGAACGAACCGCTGGCCAAGACCGCCGTCCGATGAAACGACTGGCCCTGAATCGCGGTAGCTCCGTAGTGGCTGAAGGTGGAAGCCTGCTGGATCAGCAGGTACCCTCCGGGAAGCTGGGCGGAAGCAGCCGCATACCCATCAAAAACAGAGGCCCAGGTGCCGCCAGTGTTGTCAGCCGCACCCGGAGTGGTGTCGTAACCCTGGGTCGTGCTGCCGCCGTACAGATAACGGAAGCCGAAAGGCTGTGGCGCGATAATGGGCGCGCCGCCATTGAGTGCCGGCACATATTGAAAGTTAAGCGGCTTTACCTGGAAATCATCCTGCTGCACCACAGGCCTGTCCTGGTCTTCCGGCTTCACAGCCTCGCCCTTGCCGGCGTCGTCATTCAGCGCATCGCAAGGATGAGTGCCGTCCGGCCCCGCGGTGAGCGCGGGATTGCAGGTTACGGCTGGCGCGGGTGCCTTCTGAGCATCCGCCTTCTGTGCGTTCGCCTGGGGAACATCCGTCTGAGGAAAAGCGGCGGGCACAAACAGCAGCAGCCATGAAAGCCCCGCAATTCGGGGCAGCGAGCGGAGAGAGATCACGGGACCACCACCGTATCGCCAGACTGGAGAATGATGTTCTGCTCAGGATTCCGGCCTTTCACAACTTCCTTGTAGTTGAAGCGCAAGCGGATCTGTTGATTGCCGGCCCTGAGGACATAGATCTCTTTGCGATTGGCAAACTCGTTCAACCCACCAGCCCGCGCGATCAACTGGAGTACATTCATCGGCGCGATCACCGGGTAGGCTCCAGGCTTGCCGACCTCACCCGTGATGTAGACCATCTTGCTTCGGACTTCCACAACCGTGACGGTCACCTGCGGATTGGTGAGGACGCTGGTGAGCTTTTCCGTGACAAGCTGCTGAATCTGCTTGGGCGAGAGGCCCGACACACGAATCTCGTTGACCAGCGGAAGAGTAATGTTTCCGTCGGGACGAACCGCGACGTTCTGCGATACCTCGGGTTCCTTCCAGACGTTAATGCGAAGCAGGTCTCCTTCACCGACGATGTATTCCTCTTCACGAGACACGGGCACGTCTCTGCCTACGGATCCCCGGTCGTCGTACTGCTTGGCATTCGAACGACTCGCAACCGGTTGACTGCTGGGAGTGTTTTGCTGTCCGAGAGAAAACAGGGACACCATTAACATCAGCCCGCTGACGATCCATGTCCTGGGCTGTCCCATGCGCGAACCCGGTCGGTTTGTGCGAACAATCATGTCTCTTGGTCCTTTCGCAGGGGGTCTAATGCACTTTGGTAACCAATCCACACCACTCATCTCGCACTGCAATCCCCTTTCGTTGCAGGCGTTTAACGCGCTATTCGCTTCCATATTTGCGAGAAAGTGAAATCTTTTGCACTTACAATCGCTGACTGTTTCCCATTTCGGGAAGGTAGCCGGGGATCGCGTTGAACTTACTTGGCGCCCCGGCCCAACAGAACGACCTTTGCGGTTTCAAAAATGATGGCGAGATCGAGCATGAGAGAAAGGTTCTTGATGTAGAAGAGGTCATACTCAAACTTGACCTTGGATTCTTCCAGGCTTGCACCGTACTGATATTTCACCTGCGCCCATCCGGTCAGGCCCGGCCTTACGCTATGGCGCTGGTTGAAGAAGGGAATTTCGCGCTCAAGAAGCTCACAGAAATAAGGAACTTCGGGACGCGGGCCGACAAGGCTCATCTGTCCGCGCAGGATGTTGAGCAGTTGAGGCAGCTCATCCAGGCGGAATTTGCGAATGAAGTTGCCGACGCGCGTAATGCGTGGGTCGCGATCGGCGGTCCAGCTTGGCGCGCCCTTTTCAGAGCCCTGCCGCATGGAGCGGAACTTAAGAATCTGGAAGGAGCGGCCTCCCAATCCGATGCGTTCCTGGCGGAAGAGCACCGGCCTTCCGCTTTCTAAAACAATGGCCGCCGCCGTGAGGACCATCATTGGGAACGATAGAACTATCAGAATCGCGGACACCAGCAGGTCGATCACCCGCTTCCCGGCGGAAAGAATGCGCGACTTATGGAAGCCGTCGGAATGGATGAGCCAGCTTGCCTGAAGGCTCTGTAGCATGATGCGACCCGAGATCCGCTCATAAACGGACTGCGCGTCTTCAATCGGCAAACCCTGCAGCTTGAGGGTGGTGAGCTGCCGGATCGGCATGACACCTCTCCGTTCGGCCAGCGAAATCACCAGACGATCGACGTGTTCACGCTCCACGACTTCTTCCACCTGCGAAACACCGCCGACAATCCCCGGACTCACCATCGATTTGCCGATGTGTTCGCCCTTTTCCTCCAGAAAGCCCACGATGGAATACTGAAGCTCGGGTCTCCGCATGATCTCGCGCGCCAGGTTCATCCCTTGAACGCCTGTACCCAGAACCAGTACGCGCTCCAGCGGGCGGCTGAGGCTCTTGCTCGCGTTCAGAAGCAGCCGCCAGGCAATCATCAGCATGAGAGCCAGAGGAGCAAACAGCACCACGATTCCCCTCTCCAGGCGCACGGGAGGAAGAATGTAGTAAAGGAGAGCAAGGGCTAACAGCCCTACGCCTATGGCGCGTAGCGAGCGGGTTAACAGCACACTACGCTTCCGAATGGTCCGCAAGTCATACAACTCGCTGTAATAAAAAGCGACCTGGCAGATCACCGTTACAGAAACAAAACGAAGCCAGTTACGAGGCTCCGAGAGATAGTCCCGAAAGACTGCGGAATTCATGAACCGCAAAGCGGTTGCCATCACCAGCGCCGCCATGATCAGCACGCTCTCGGAAATTGCCAGCAGCAGCGTTCTCCGCGGAAGATAGGTATTGCCGATGCGGATCAGCGTCCTGCCATAGTTCCGATGAATCAATCGGAACCCGGAAGAAGGAGCAGTCGCCACAGAACCCGACTGCCCTCCCTCATTTTCGCGATGTTTGGTGCTTTCTTCCGCCACGACGTTCTCCCCCTACCTCTTCAAGGCTGTTTTCAGCATGTCCACAACGTATTCGCTCTGCTCGCCGGTCAATTCCGGGAACATCGGCAAAGAGATCACTTCACGGCAAGCGGCTTCGGTATGAGGCAGCGCACCTTCCTTCACGCCGAGCGAGGCATAGATGGGCTGCAGATGGATTGGAACCGGGTAGTAGACCATCGTGGAGACTCCGCTATCGGCCAGGCGCTTCTGCAGCAGGTCGCGCTCCTGAACGCGGATCGTGTATTGATGAAAAACGTGGTCGCCAAAGCCATTGCGCTCGGGCAAGGTCACCCCGGGAACATTCTGCAAGAGATGGTCGTAGCGAGCGGCAGCGGCGCGGCGGCCTTCGCTCCATTGATCGAGATGGCGCAGCTTCACCCGCAGAATCGCAGCCTGGAGTTCATCGAGGCGGCTGTTCCAACCCTGCTCTTCGCTGAAATACTTCTTGGTGCTTCCATGGGCTCGGAGCGAGATCAGGCGGCGGTAGATCTCTTCGGAATCAATGACCACCATGCCGCCGTCGCCATAGCAGCCAAGGTTCTTACTCGGAAAAAAGCTGATGCAGCCTACATCGCCCATCGAAGCGGCGCGCCGGCCTTTGTAGGTAGATCCGATGGCCTGGGCCGTATCTTCAATTACTTTTAGGTTGTGCTCTTTGGCCAGTTCCAGAATCGGGTCCATATCGGCAGACTGTCCATAAAGATGAACCGGGATAATCGCCTTCGTGCGGCTGTTAATCAAAGGTTTGATCTTGGCGGGATCGAGATTGAAGGTCCCCGGTTGAATATCGACGAAGACCGGTGTTGCTCCCAAGAGACTCACAACATCGGCGGTAGCAATAAACGTAAAGGAGGGAACAATGACCTCGTCTCCGGGGCCGATACCGCAGGCGCGCAAACCGAGAATCAGAGCATCGGTTCCGGAAGCAACTCCCACCGCATACTTCCGGCCGCAGTATTGAGCAACCTCCTGCTCCAGCGCTTTGACCTCGGGGCCAAGAATGAAATGTTGCCGTTCGAGTACTGTATTGAGGACCGACTGAATCTCTTCTTTAATGGTCGCGTACTGCGCCTTCAGATCGAGAATCGGTATCGACATTTGCACTGGGGCTGAAGTTGCCATTGAATTTGTGAACCTTTCGGATATGTTGATTGCACCGCTCTATAGAGCATTTCGTCTGCCAAAAGAAAACTGCGCACAAGGGAGCCCTCTGCTCCGGTCGACTGCAAGCGATCACACGCGGATCACGCGCAAAATAGCTTTGTTTTCGATTGATTACAAAACGGGATTACAGGCACGATTACTTCTTGAAAGGGGCAGGCAAAAGGGAAAATGCAGGCTGCTAGTTGAAAAACGTTTCACATGCCCGTGGTCAATAAATCCTGCTGTCTGTTTTTCGATGGGTAGTACCTGAACACCATTCTGTGTGAAAAACGTTTCATATCCCCCAAGGTTGATCCGAGTTCAAATAAGGATCGGAGCCCATCAGGCAACAACAGCGGCTGGAGAAGACACGAATAGATTACCCATCTCCTTCGACGGGTTATTTTCACTAGCCGAGCGCTAATCGACAATCCGCGCGAGACGCGTCTTGGCTCATCGTTCATCTGGGTCTATGTCCTAGCTATGTCAGAACCAGCTTTTCCAGAACTTCGCCGAGTTCGCTTTTTGCAAGCAGACTTGGTTGTTTCAAATCCTGAAGGCCAATCATTTCGTTGATTCCCTGACACTTGAGCAGCGGATTCATGAGTGGTAAAGCCCATCGCATCTTAAGTTTCCCCTGGAATATCTTGGGGATGCGCGCAGTAGGTATTTGCATCCTGTCATGCGTCAACGCCAACCCATAACTACAGGATTTTCGTGTGGCAACCCAAGCAGCGTGAATTGGCAACCTAAGTGCATTGACTATGCATGCCATGAATACCTATCAACTTTCGCAAGCTTTGAGCACATCCGAGTTGCTCAAAAACAAAATTGAAAACCGTACCGCCAAGATCGGCATCATCGGGCTAGGATATGTCGGTCTCCCCCTGGCGCTGTTGTTTAGCGAGCAGAAATTCAAAATTACCGGCTTCGACATTGACGGTAAAAAGGTGGAGACCCTGACTCGCGGCGGTTCTTACATCGTCCGCATTCCTGAGACGGAGATTCAAGCGGCGGTAGCCGGCGGGTTGAGGGCCACCACTGACTTTTCGTCTATTACAGACATGGACGCCGTGATCATCTGCGTGCCCACCCCGCTGGACGATCACCACGAACCCGATCTCAGCTTCATCGAATCGACCGCCAAGACCATTGCTCCACATCTTCGCGCGGGACAGATCGTGATTCTGGAAAGCACAACCTATCCCGGCACCACGGAAGAGCTGCTCATTCCCATCCTTGAGAAGAACCCCCGCGGACTCAAGGCGGCCCGCAACGGCGATGCCTCGGAACAGGAGTTCTTCGTTGCGTTTTCTCCGGAGCGCGAAGATCCAGGCAACGACACCGTAGCCCGGCGCGATATTCCCAAGGTTGTGGGCGGCTTGAATCCCGCGGCCACCTCCGTAGCTGGCGCGCTCTATGGTTCCATCTTCAATCGTGCGGTCCCCGTTTCAACTCCGGCGGCTGCCGAGATGACCAAGTTGCTCGAAAACATTTACCGCTGCGTCAACATCGCGCTGGTGAACGAGCTGAAGGTCCTCTGCCTGCGTATGGGAATCGATATTTGGGAAGTGATCGAAGCGGCCTCCACCAAACCTTTCGGATTCCATCCGTTTTATCCCGGTCCTGGCTTGGGCGGCCACTGCATTCCGATCGATCCGTTCTATCTCTCGTGGAAGGCAAAGGAATACGACTTCCACACTCGCTTTATCGAACTCGCCGGCGAGATCAACCTGAACATGCCCTACCACGTGGTATCGGCTACTTCCGCCGCGTTGAACCAGCGGAAGAAGACGCTGAACGGAGCGAAGGTCTTAGTTCTGGGCGTCGCGTACAAGAAGGACATTGACGATCTCCGCGAGTCTCCCTCGCTCACGATCATCGAACTTCTGCAGAAAGAAGGCGCGGAAGTCAGCTACAACGATCCTTACTTCGAGTTTGTAGGCCGCGGCCGCAAGTACGACCTGCAGATGTCCAATACCCCCCTCGACAACCTTGGGCAGTATGACTGCGTGGTGATTGTGACCGACCACTCGGACTACGACTACGCGCGCATCGTGCGTGAGTCTCAGCTTGTGATCGATACGCGCAACGCCACTCGCGGGCATCGCGCGTCGAACGTAGTGCCCTGCTAGTGCTCGTCGCGCAAGGATTTTCCGGGCCTGGTTCATCCAGGCCTGGGATGCATCCGCGCGAATCTTCCTCTCTACCGGAAAATCTCTATGTGTGGAATTGTCGGATATGTTGGCAAGAAGGAAGTTGTGCCGGTCATCCTCGATGGCTTACGGCGCATGGAGTATCGTGGATACGATTCAGCCGGAATTGCAGTAGCCGGTAACGGCGACGGTCTGCAAATTCGCAGGGCCGAAGGCAAACTCCGTAATCTTGAGAATACCGTTCGCCAAAGCCCTCTGGATGGCACCTACGGCATAGGCCATACCCGCTGGGCAACCCACGGCAGGCCCACCGAGAGAAACGCCCATCCCCACCGCGATTGCACGGGAAAGATCGTTGTGGTGCACAACGGCATCATTGAAAACTATCTGCCGTTGAAAAAGAGCCTCCTGGCCTCAGGCCATACGTTCTCGACCGAAACCGATACCGAAGTCATCGCGCACCTGGTCGAGAAATACAAGGCTCAATCGGCGACCCTCGAAGAAGCGGTGCGCAGCAGCCTCAAAGAGCTACGCGGCGTTTTTGCCCTGGCTGTAATCTCCGCGGACGATCCCGACAAGATCGTCGCGGTCCGCAACGGCCCTCCGGCTGTGATTGGCCTGGGCAACCACGAACACTTTATTGCCTCCGACCTCGTGGCAATCCTCAATCACACCAGGGACCTCTTTTTCCTTCAGGATGGCGACATGGCGGTCATTCGGCGAGAGTCGGTCGAGATCACTGATTTCGATGGAGCGCCGATCGCCCGTAAGGTGCAGCATGTCACCTGGGACCCTGGGATGGCAGAAAAAGGCGGCTTCCGCCACTTCATGCTCAAGGAAATCTACGAGCAACCGCGTGCTGTGAGGGATACCTGCGTTGGCCGCATCTCCCTTGAAGACGGCAAAATCACGCTGGAAGGCTTGGGAATCTCCGAAGACGAATTGCGCCGGGTGCGCAAGATCAACATCGCCGCCTGCGGCACCAGCTGGCATGCGGGGCTCGCCGCCAAGTTCATGATTGAACGCCTGGCCCGCGTACCCGTGGAAGTCGACTATGCCAGCGAGTTCCGTTATCGCAATCCGATCGTTGGTCCCGACGAGGTGACGCTGCTGATTACACAATCAGGCGAAACGGCGGACACGGTGGCTGCCCAGCGGGAGGCCAAAACCAAGGGATCGAAGACCATCGCCATTTGCAACGTAGTCGGCGCCATGGTTGCTCGCGAAGCGGAAGGCACCATCTACACGCATGCGGGCCCCGAGATTGGCGTAGCCTCCACCAAGGCTTTCACCGCGCAACTGACGGCTCTCGCGCTGTTCTCTTTATATTTGGCGCAGATCCGCGAGCAGCTTTCGGCGAGCGAGCTTAGCAAATATGTTGCGGAACTAAGCGCGCTTCCTGCTCAGCTCGAACTCCTGCTGACTCGTGACCAGGAGTGCGCGAACCTGGCCATCCAGTATTCGCAAGCCAAGGATTTCCTCTTTCTCGGAAGGGGAGTTCACTATCCCATTGCCCTCGAAGGCGCGCTCAAGCTCAAGGAAATTTCCTATATTCATGCCGAAGGCTATCCCGCCGGAGAGATGAAGCATGGCCCGAACGCCCTGATCGACAAGGATCTCCCTGTGGTTGTAGTAGCCACAAAAGATCCCAACGATCCGGCGTCAGTCATTCGTTACGAAAAGACCATATCGAATATCAAGGAAGCCAAAGCCCGCGACGGACAGATCATCGCCCTCGCCACTGACGGCGACGATGAGATCACGGAAGCGGCCGATCATGTGCTGTACATTCCGAGAGTCTCGGAACTGCTCCTTCCGATCCTGGAAGTCGTTCCTTTGCAGCTCTTGGCTTATCACATCGCTGTCCTTCGTGGATGCGACGTGGATCAGCCTAGGAATCTGGCCAAGTCGGTGACCGTAGAATAGGCGGCCTTTTCGGCGACAACCCGCTTAAAAACAGCATGGGCGCGGAATAATTCCGCGCCCATGCTCTTATTGCAAGAGAAGTCGAAACGGTGGGGCTATTTCTTGTGTCCCGCCGGAAGATAGTCTTTCTTCTCTCCCGTGCGGCCGTTCGTAATGCTGAACTTTCCATTCGATTCGGCGGATAGCTTGATCCAGTACCCCCTGTCCCCTTGTGCATCCTCGTCGGGATTGGCCAGGTTCGCAATGTAAGTTTCGGGCGCATTGTCCTTGCCGGCGGCTGCGGAGGAGTGAAGCTGCCAAATGTCTTCCAGCCCTGGCGCCTGCCGTATGATCTGCAAATCTTCAGGCGCTCCACCCTTCTTGGCTCCGTTATCGATAATAGCGACCCGCGGCGCAAGCGCCTGCACGATCTGCGGGCTGCCCGACGCACCTCCGTTTTCGCTATAGGTACCGTGGTGGTTTGCCAGATAGACATCCACGGTCCCTACGCGGTTATTCGGACAAACCAGTTCGATTTCCTTGTTCCAGGTAAGATCGCCAAGATCCGACATGCGGAACTTGCCAAACGTAAGGAGCATACCCACGCTGTGGGAGTTCTCGCTGGGGTCGATGTCGCGCACTTGAGCCGTGGCGCAAGTGGGGTTCAAAACTCCGGCTTTCTGCCGTGGCTTGGAAGTTCCAGGTTGAAGCAGCGGCCCTGAAATCACCTCACCCGCCGCAGTCACAAACTCTACGTCGATGCCCTTCAAGGGGAGCTTGTCCCCTGGCTTCGCCACGATGTGATCGCCGCTCTGCCGCACTTGTTCGTAGGCGGCAAACAAAGCGTCCGGCCGTTCCCCATGCTCAAAGCTCGGGCCGTGATCGACGAAATGATCTATTTTGATCTTGGCCGCCAACTGCGGAACTCCGCCCACATGGTCGGAGTGATAATGCGTGACGACCAGATAATTGATCTCCTTGACACCTGCATCCTTGGCCGCCTGCAAAATTCGTTCGGCATCGCGCCCGTTAAAACCGTCCCAGCCTGCATCCACCAGCATCGACTCGCCGGATGGTGAGACAAACAGTGTCGCTTGTCCTCCTTCAACGTCGATGAAATAGACGTTCAGAGGCTTGGCCGCCCACGCCGAAAAAGAAGCGCAGAAAAGAAAGAAGGAAAGAATTGCGGTCTTCATCGAAAGTCATGGTAACACGCGCCAATGTGGCTTCTTGCGACTGCCTCATGAGCGTGGTCGCCTGCCGATTGCTGTTGCGCCCGAATCCAGATCGAATCGCAAAATGGCGCCAACTCCGTTTGACAGAGCGATATTATTCGTATCAAATCGACGCATTTACAGTTGCGAGTGGAAGCCGAACGGCAGCCCTCAAGGATTCGAAATGAAAGACGCAGCCAACAATCTGAGCAGGCGTGAACTGCTGACGCACGCACTGCGGCTGGCCGCCGTGGGAGCAGTCGCCACATTTCCTAGTGACCTATCGGCAGCCGGGCAGGCCGTTCTGGATGTCGCCTATGCCGGCTCGATGACCTCGATTATGGAAGGCCCCATCAAGGCAGCGGTTGCGCAACGGCTGGGCGCTGAATTGCATGGTAGAGCGCAAGGTGCAAGCGGATTGGCGCAACTGATTGCGGGCGGAAGCATCCGGCCCGATGTTTTTATCTCGATCACACCCAGTCCTGTGCAGACCGTATTTCGCGCAGCCAAGGCCGAGTTGGCGGAGGCCATTGCCCACACGGAAATGGTGATTGCCTACAGCCCCAAGAGCCGTTTTGCGGCCAAGTTTGAGCACGCTGGAAAAAGCGGAGCGCCCGAGTGGTGGCAAATCCTGCAGGAGCCGGGCATTCGTTTTGGCCGCACCGATCCCGTGACCGATCCGCAGGGAAGAAATATCATCTTCACGATGATGCTCGCAGCCCGCCATTACAAGCAGCCCGATCTGGTGGAAAAAATCCTCGGCGCAACGAACAACGAACGCCAGATATTTACCGAACCCTCGGTGCAGGCGAGGCTCCAGAGCGGCGAGCTTGACGCGGCTTCCGCCTACAAGATTCAGCCCGGTCCGTTTCACATTCCTTATTTGACGCTGCCGGAGGCCGTCAACCTGAGCGGCAGGCTTCAGGAAGATCACGGCGGCATTGCCCTTACAGTCGGCGAAAAAACGTACCATCCTGAGCCGCTGATCTACTATGCCGCCGTCCTCAAAGACGCGCCTAATCCCAAGAGTGCGGCGGCACTTGTCGAATGGCTGAAAGGCGAGGAGGCGCAAAGCATTTTCCGACGCTTTGACTACGATCCACCGGGGGACGCGGCCCCGCTGCGAGCATGAAATCACTCCGCTTCTGGCTCAAGAGATTGGGCGCGCTCCTGTTCGCGGTAGCTCTTGTTTATCCTTTGAGCGCTCTGTTCCTCTCCGTCGGTGGATGGCAATGGAAGGGCGATTTGGGGGCGTCCATGGCATCCTCCATCCGTACCTCGCTACTGCTGACGGGTGCGGCCATGGCAATCATTGTGCTCATCGGCACGCCGGTTGCGATCTACATCGCTCGCTGCCCGCGCCGCGAAAGGTTCTTCTGGCAAGCGCTTCTGCTCATCCCGATTTTGCTTCCTCCCCTGGCATTGGGCATCCTGCTTGCCCTCTCCTTTGGACCTTATGGCGCGGTTGGCCCGATGCTGGAGCGTTTTCACATCGTAATGACCAATAGCGCGCTTGCATTCATCGTCACCCAGGTTTACGTGAGCATGGGTTATTACGTCCTGGGAGCGATCGTGGCTTTTGAAGCCACGCCCGCCATGCTCGAAAAACATGCGGCGCTGCTTGGATTATCGCCTTGGCGTGTCTTCTTGCGGGTCACGCTGCCCTTATCGCGCCTGGGACTGGCGGTGGCGCTTAGCATCGCATGGGTCCGCGCCATCGGAGAATTTGGCGCAGTGGTTGTAACCGCCTATTACCCGGCCGGAATGCCGGTTCAGCTTTGGGTAAACTTACAGAGCTTTGGACTGCCGGCGGTCATGCCTCTTCTTGTGGCGTTCCTGGCTGCAGCCCTGCCACTACCGTGGCTTGTGCAGGTAGCAGCCCAGCGACAAAGGAATGCTTAAAGCGGAAATCACCAAGAAGCGCCGGGACATCGAGGTTCACGTCTCGCTGTCCATAGAGAAAGGTGGCTCGCTGGCGCTGTTTGGAAGCTCCGGCGCGGGCAAAAGCACCGTTCTGGCCTGCATTGCCGGGCTCGAAGAGCCTGATGGCGGTTACGTGCAGCTTGCCGATCTGCGGATCTTTCCGCCCTCGCTTCCGCTTCATCAAAGGCCCATTGGCTACCTCACGCAGGAACCGCATCTCTTCCCTCATCTCTCGGTCCGTGAAAACGTCTGCTTTGGCGTGAATCGCCATGTCGAGGGCGAGCACGCCCGCTGGATCGGCACACTACGCGATCGCCTGCGGCTAGGGCCGCTGTGGGAAGCCCATGCTTCCAGGATTTCCGGCGGACAAGCCCGGCGCGTTGCCCTTGCTCGAATGCTGGCTCGCAAGCCTCCGCTTGTTTTGCTCGATGAGCCCTTTTCCGGCCTTGACCGGCAACTCGTGCGCGAGTTGATCGACGATCTTTTGTTTTGGAGCCGGACCGAAGGCTTCAGCATGATTGCCGTCGATCACCAGGCTGAGGTGCTTAAGCGGCTTTGCCCAGATGCGGTCATGGTCCTGGAAGACGGAAAAGCTATCCAGCAAGGAACCTGGGAGAGCATTTATCGCGCCCCCGCTACTCCTTTACTGCAATCCCTTCTGTCGCCTCTTTAGATCTCCAACCTTCCATCACCTTCCTGCCAAAGAAAAACTCTTTCGCGCAATGGAAATGTTCTTTCTAAGGCCTCGGCAAACCCTCAAGGATGGCTCTTGTCCGCCTCGTTCATCGGCATCAGGTGCCATCCCTGGTGCTCCATGCCGTGATGCTTCATCAAGTCGCCGCCTGTGGGTAAAGGCCCAAAGTAGTCTTCATTGACACTGGTGGTCACGGAATCTCGAAGCGCCCCGGTCCGCTCTTGCATTCTCTCCGCCGCCAGCAAGGTGCGGATCTCGTTGGCAGCCAAATCGAGAGGGATCAAGTGCCTCGACTCTATCTTGTAAATGAAATTGCCGTCGCCCTCTGCGATCAATCGCGAAACATCATCCGGCTTAAGGTCAAAAATCCCTTGAACTGCATTAGGCAGCGTAGCCCGCTTCAATGTACTGGTGTGGGTTGTAGGCGCTCCGGAAGGCCTTCCCAGCGCTGCCCAAACCTCACGTTGCAGTAAATCGAAATCTTCGCCCTTGACCGCCCTCTCCCGAAGAGTTTCGGCTTGGCCCGGCTCCATCCACTTGCCTTGCTTCGGGATAAAAATCTTGCGGAACGAGCCTTCTTCAAAAGCCGCCTGGTGCTCCTGATAGTAATGAGCGATGTCTTCCTGGGACATGCTGGAGGCCTGCGACTCCAGGCTGCGGATAAGCTGCCTTTGCAGCAATTGCAGGCGAGTAAACTCCTCCAGCTTCCGGAATGTCTCTTCCCGATCGAGCCGAAGCCGCTCCGCCTCATGGCCCATCGCCAGCAATTTGATGTATTCATTGGCCAAGACCAGCCGGTTGCTCTCCGGCATATTGGGATCAAGCGCCGCAATCAGGCTGTCAAAGTCATATCTTGTAATGACGGTCTCGCAAGGCTTCGAACTGCCCTTCGATGTGGCGTTCGGCGAGTTGCTTTTTGTAGGGCAAAGCCCATGAAGAATTAGGACGGGAGCATGGGGATCGCTTTTTCGCGGAGTGGGTGCCGCATTTCCAGTTTGACCATGCATTGAGCTACCCATGAAAAAGTAAATTGCCCCAGTGACGAACAAGACCCGCAGCAAACCCTGAATTTTTTTGTTTTGAATGCGCCGGAACAAGGCACAAGTGAATGGAACAACCATAGCGAGCAGTATGCCACAGCCCCCAGTGCAGGCCGATTGGTGAAATACCTTGTGGATTCAGTCTGGCCCTGCGATTGCTCTTAATACCAAAGCTCGCCCGGGTTTGAATTTCATAAATATCTGGTTACGAGGGATTTGTAAGACCAGATCGTCGTGGTGGCTAACCCAATCTGCATTCTCAAGTGCAAATCTTTGCAGAAGTTCTGTAGTCATCTGTCCTCATGGCCGGAGTTAGGCAAGGACAATCCAAATGCATCTCCCAGCGGTTTTTCGTTGTAGGGGAGTCCAGTCTTTACTCCTGAGTTTGCTTGTGCTCAGTGGCGCAAGCGCACAAACGATTTCGCGCATCAGCCCGACAGCGGGAACAACCGCAGGGGGAGGATCGCTGGATATCCTTGGCTCCGGCCTCAGCGGAAGCATGAGTGTGACCGTCGGCGGTGTAAGCGCTCCGGTGGTTTCATCGCAAACCGATGGATCGCGGATCACGGTCACGGTTCCGGCGGGCGCTGCCGGTGCTGCCGATGTGATCGTAGGCGCAACCGCCCTGTCCGGCGCTTACACCTATCTGAATCCGGCCACCATTCTCTTTGCCGATGACTTCAACTCTGCAAGCCTAGGGAATTGGACAGCTTCGCCGCTTGGATTTTTCGGAAACTGGAGCGCCTCCGGAGACGCCGCGGATTATAACGGCGGCGGCCATACGCAAATCTACGCCGGATCGTCGGGCTGGACCGATTACACAGTCGAAACCAAGTTCCAACTGTTCAGCGGCAGCAACTATCCTGGAGGACTGCGCGGCCGCGTGAATCTGAACACTGGAATGGCCTATGCCGCGTGGCTCTATCCCGGTAGCTCACAGATCAAGCTATTTCGCACCGGAGGATGGGACATCGACTCGGGCGGCCTGGCTGTCCTGCAACAGGTGACGGTAAACAACATGGCGGCGGGCGTGTTTCATCGCCTGGCCCTGAGCTTTAGCGGATCGCAGATCGCAGTTACCTACGACGGCACAACGGTCATTCAAACGACCGATACCGCCTTGAGCGTCGGCGCCATCGCCCTCGACGTGAGCAATCAGCATATTCAGTTCGACGACGTGCTCGTCACCCAGGCGCTCCCGGATACAACTCCACCTACGGTTGCCCTTTCTGCTCCCGCTTCCGGCGCAACGATCTCCGGAAGCACTACCATAGCGGCCTCCGCCTCCGATGACGTTGCTGTAGCGGGTGTCCAGTTCCTGCTGGATGGAGCGGCCCTCGGATCGGAAATAACGGTTGCGCCTTACACGCTGAGCTGGAATTCAACCACCACGAGCAACGGCGCACATACCCTTTCGGCCCGCGCCCGCGACGCCGCCGGTAACACCGCAACCGCTGCCAACGTCACCATTACCGTTTCCAATACCGCTGGCGGCCCGCCTTCCATCACTAGAATCAGCGCTACCTCGGGAAGCACAAACGGCGGCGGACAGATGGACTTGATTGGCAGCAATCTTTCGGGAGTCACCGTCACCATTGGAGGCCAGAGCGCACCTTTGCTGAGCGCCCTGCCCGATGGCAGCCGGGCCACTGTAAAGATTCCAGCGGGCGCGATTGGCGGCGTGGATGTCGTCGCAAGCAGCAGCGTCGGGCAATCGACTTTACCGGGTGGTTATTCCTATATCGATCCATCGCTCCTTTTATTTGCAGACGATTTCAATAGCGGCACACTCTCCAACTGGACCGCTTCTCCCCTTGGCTTTCTCGCGAACTGGAGCGCGACCGGAGACGTAGCGGACTACAACGGCGGCGGCCATACCCAAATTTACGCCGGATCTTCGGCATGGGCCAACTACACCGTCGAAACCAAGTTCCAGCTTTTTAGCGGGAACAACTATCCTGGAGGCTTGCGTGGCCGCGTCAATTTGAGTACAGGCGTGGCCTATACCGCGTGGCTCTACCCCGGCAGTTCGCAAATCAAACTGTTCCGTACAGGCGGGTGGAGCATCGATTCCCCCGGACTCGTGCTCTTGCAGCAGGCCACAGTAAACAACATGGCTGCTGGTGTGTTCCATCGGCTGGCGCTGAGCTTCAATGGGCCGCAGATTACCGTCACTTACGATGGAACAGTTGCGATTCAGGCGACCGATAGCACACTGGCGATGGGCGCGATCGCGCTGGACGTAAGCGACCAGCATATTCAGTTCGACGATGTGCTGGTGACGCAAGGCGCAGTCGACACCACGCCGCCAACGGTTGCGATCACGTCTCCTTCGCCGGGAGCAACGGTCGCAGGAACGGTCGCGGTCGCGGCTTCGGCTTCCGATGATGGAGCAGTGGCGGGCGTCCAGTTCCTGCTGGATGGAGTCGCCCTCGGGGCAGAAGTGCTCGCACCTCCCTATACCGTGAATTGGAATACGGCAGCTAGCGGCAATGGGACCCACGTTCTTTCGGCGCGGGCACGAGACGCGGCAGGTAATACCGCGACCGCCGTGAATATCACCGTGACCGTCGCTTTACCAACTCTCACCGGAATCTCGGTTTCCCCCAGCAGCTTTAGCCTGGGATTTCCAGGAGCACAGCAACCGCTTGCGGTAGCCGCCAGATATTCCGATGGCACGTCTACAGATGTGACCAGCGCATCTGACTACAGCTCAAGTAATTCCACCATGGTAGGCGTCAATGCCGCCGGTGTGGTGAGTGCGGGGACCAATGGCAGTGCGGTTGTCACGGTCGTTTACGGGGCGCTTTCTGCAAATGTCACCGTGACGGTTAGCTTTGCGCCCCCCATCGTAGAGCGCATCAGCCCGTCCTCCGGGAGTTCCAACGGCGGAACTCGTGCCGACTTAATGGGACACAACCTGAGCGCCCTGACGACAGTCTCCATCGGCGGCGCGACAGCCAACTTCGTGAGCGCCTTGCAGGATGGAAGCCAAATGACTGTGAGTATTCCTCCTGGAAGCATCGGCTTGGCTGACGTGGTAGCGAACAACTCGACGGGGTCCGCCACCATGTCCAATGGCTACCAGTATCTCGACCCTGCGACCATCCTCTTTGCCGATAGTTTCAACCTTGCGTCGCTCTCGCTGTGGCTGCCTTCTCCCATCGGATTGTTCGGCAACTGGAACGCAGTCAACGACGTGGCTGAATATAACGGGAGTGGCCATACCCAGATCTACGCGGGTTCCGCTTCCTGGACGGACTATTCGGTGCAAGCCCGATTCCAGATCTTCAACGTCACCAACTATCCAGGCGGCTTGCGCGGACGTGTCAATCTCACCACGGGTACAGCCTACGAAACATGGCTGTTACCTGCTTCATCGCAAATCAAGCTCTACCGCACAGGAGGATGGAGCATCGATTCCGCCGGGCTCCAGCTTGTTGCCCAAGCCAACGTTCCGTACATCAATCCGGATGCATTTCACACCCTGCAAATGATCTTCAATGGATCGCAGATTACGGTGCTTCTCGATGGGCCTGCTGTGCTCCAGGCAACAGATACAACGCTGACTGCCGGTGGAGTTGCCCTCGATGTCAGCGATCAGCACATCCAGTTTGACGACGTTCTGGTAACGACCATTCCCGCGGATACCGTTCCTCCGGTGATCGCCATTGCCTCTCCATCGGCCGCGAGCACCGTTTCCGGCGTTACGACTGTGTCGGCCACCGCCACAGACAATGTGGGCGTTGTGGGCGTTCAGTTCATGCTCGATGGCACACCGCTGGGCAGCGAACTCGTGGCCGCCCCCTATTCAATCCCCTGGACCACCGCCAATGCGGTCAATGGCCCCCATACATTGACTGCCGTGGCCAGAGACGCCAGTGGGAACGTGGCGGCTTCGTCGCCGGTTACGATTACGGTCTCCAATACGTACGACCCGACCGGCGCTGGCCAGTGGACCGCTCCCTTTAGCTGGCCAATTGTCGCGATCAATCTCGCTGTCATGAAAACCGGGGAAGTCGTCTCATGGGACGGCCCGCCCGCCGACGGAGGCAACTCGGCGACTCTCTGGAATCCTTCGACCGGCGCTTTCACGGGAATCCCCAACACCGCCAGCAATATGTTCTGCAACGGCCAAACAGTCCTTGCGGATGGCCGCATGTTGACTGCGGGTGGGCATGCGGATTGGGGAGTGGGCATACGCAATACCGACATCTACGACCCCGTAACCAGGCTCTGGACGCCCGTGGCTCCCATGAACTTCCCACGCTGGTATCCAACGCTGACCACCTTGCCCGATGGGAGGGTGCTCTCCGTTTCCGGTTCGGATCGATGCGAAACCTGCCCGGTTCCGACGCCGGAGATTTACGATCCCAACGCCAATACCTGGACGGCCTATCCGAATGCGCCATTGACGCTACCTCTCTACCCCTTCATGTTTGTTCTTCCCGACGGGAGGGTTCTGGAGGCGGGATCGGTCAGCGCTGCCGCTACAACCGAAGCGCTTGACCTGAACACCATGCAATGGACGGTAATCGACGAGAACGTAGTGGATGGGCACTCCGCCGTCATGTACCAGCCGGGCAAACTAATGAAATCTGGAACAGGCTCCGTGCCAGGAATGGGTAATGTCCCTGCACAGCCGGTTACCTTCGTCCTCGATATGACCCAGGCTGTCCCGAAATGGCAACAGACGCCCTCCATGAACTTCCCCAGGGCCTACCACAACCTTACATTGCTTCCCGATGGCTCCATTGTGGCCACCGGAGGAGAAACCACGCTTGACGGCGAAAACTACGGCAACGCCGTCTTGCCCGCAGAGCTTTGGTCGGCTGCAACCCAGAGTTGGACAACCTTGGCCCCCGAACAGACAGGAAGGCTCTACCACTCGACAGCCGTCCTACTGCTCGATGGACGCGTTCTGGTCGCCGGCAGTGGCCGCGCCGGAACCGCTCCCGAGCTAAATGCCGAAATCTACTCCCCGCCCTACTTGTTCCACGGCGCCCGGCCGGTCATCAACTCCGCTCCCAGCCAGGTCGCCTACGGCGGCACTTTCACCATCAACACACCGGACGCGGCAGGGATCACCTCGATTGCGCTGATGAGACTTTCTGCTTCCACACACGGATTCAATAATGGCCAAAGCTTCCAGAGACTTGCTTTCCAGCAAACTCCCGGCGCGCTCAATGTAACTGCACCGGCAAATGCAAATCTCGCTCCTCCCGGCTTCTACGCCGTATTTATCGTGAACGGCAATGGCGTGCCCTCGGTCGGCTCGGTCATTCAGATTCAGTAGGGATCGGAACGAGAATCGGACCGAAAACCATCGAGGAAGGGTGCTTCAAAGTTCTTGAGCACCCTTCTTGTATACTGCACTCCCATGTCCTCACAGGCAGCTCTGCCCTCATCCGGCGATAGACCTGCAAGCATAACCAACGCGCTACTCACCTGGGGATTCCTCATTCTGCTGGCGGCAATGGCGATCCTCGCATTGCACCCGCCGGATCCTGTGCCTGCATCCGCGCCGCCTCAAGAATTTTCGGCAGAGCGCGCCATGAGCCATGTGCGCGTGATTGCGCGCCGCCCTCATCCAATAGGCACACCAGCCAATGCCTCGGTCCGCCAGTACCTCCTTGAACAGCTCTCTACGCTGGGCATGGAGCCGAAAGTATTTTCAGGAACGGGAGTTGACGTTGCCTTTAGTTTGGTAATTGCCGGAAGCGTGCAAGATATTCTCGGGCGGATTCCTGGGACCGCCAACACCCGCGCAGTCCTGCTGCTCGCCCATTATGACTCCGTTTACCGCGCTCCCGGAGCAGGCGATGACGGCGCGGGGGTGGCTGCAATTCTCGAGACGCTTCGGGCGCTTCGGGCGAGTTCTCCTCTGAAAAACGACCTGATTGTGATGTTCAGCGACGGCGAAGAGGCCGGTCTTCTGGGCGCAGAATCGTTTGTAGCCTCGCATCCCTGGATGAAAGACATTGGGCTGGTGATGAATTTTGAGGGCCGGGGAAACCAAGGCCCTTCCCTGCTCTTTGAAACGTCCGACGGCAATCGGCCGCTTATCGGCTCGGTGCAAGAGGTTACAAGCTATCCAGCCGGCTCTTCGTTGGCATACGCGCTCTACAAAACCCTTCCAAATGATACCGACCTCACGGTTTTTCGGCCCTCTGGCGTACCTGCATTAAATTTCGCGTTTGGGAACAACCTTGACGCCTATCATGCGCCGCTCGACACGCCTGAAAACCTGAGCCAATCCTCGTTGCAACATCATGGCTCGTACGCGCTCGCCCTTACCAGACACTTCGGCCAAGCTGATATGAACGCCTTGCGGGCAAAACATGGCGACAGCATCTTCTTCGACTCGTTTGGAACCATGTTGGTGAGCTATCCGGAAAGCTGGGCTCTTCCTTTACAGATCTTCGCTACCCTGCTTCTCGTTCTCGCTATTGGCCTGAGTGTGCGGCGGGGAAAGGCCCGGTTGGGCCGATTGCTGTTGGCTTTGCTTCCGGCTCTTGCTTTGCTTGCAGCCATTTCCGGAGTTCTTGCCGCGGTATGGATGGGCTTGGAAGCGGTGCTTAGAACCAGAAGGCCAACCGGCGATTCCATGGGGAACAGCCTGCTGCTCATAGGCCTGTCGCTTTTAGGGTGCGCCATCGGCGGCTGCATCTTCTCCTTCCTTCGTAAACGATTTGAGACCGATGAAATGTCTCTTGCCGGTCTGATCCTCTTATGCGCCGTCACCTGGGGAATGACCATCGCTCTGCCGGCAGGAAGTTACCTACTGTTCTGGCCTTTGCTCGTCCTGATCCTTGGTTCTGTAGTGGCCAATCTTGGTTCCGGATCGCCCAACTTGACATTCTGGTGCGGCGTTCCCGGAGCGGCAGCCATGGTCCTGCTCTGCGCTCCACTCCTCTATCTGGTCTATGTTTTTATCGGTCTTGGAACAATCCTGGTTGTTGTGACCGCTGTACTGATCGGATTGTTTTTGGTCTCGGCCGGCACGGTGCTGGATATTGCCATGCCACAAGGTCGATGGCGTGCGGTTGCAATTCCGCTCTTGCTGGCCAGCATTGCCTGCCTCGCGATTGGAGCAGGGATGAGTCATTGGAGCGCGGAACATCCAAGGCCGGATAGCCTGATCTATGGATTCAACGCCGACGATCATTCCACAACCTGGATCAGCTCTAATTCGACGCTCGATGCATGGACATCGCAATTCTTTCCCGCATCAGCTACAAAGCACGAAGCTCCTTCGGAATGCTTTTCAGGATATCTCTATTTCCGCCGGAATGGCCCTGTTTACACGACTACTGCTCCCCTTGTGTCTTTGGAAGCGCCATTCGTAGAGACAAAATCCGATGAAGTGCAGGGCGACGCCCGCAAAGTACACCTCATGGTCACATCGAAAAGAGGCGCTGATGTGATGGAATTGGTATTCGATCGGCAAACATATATCACCTCAGCCACGATCAATGGCCGCAGTGTTCCGCTAGATAGAGGCAAGCGGCGCTCCGAGACCGCAAAACCAGGCAGAATCCTCTTGAATGGAATGGGCAGCACTCCCGTTGATCTCGATTTGACGCTCCATGGTGCCTCCGGCGGAGGATTTCACATTCTGGACGAGTCTTTTGGCTTACCTCTTGTTCCCGCGCCCCGGCCAGCCGATTTGATGCCCTGGTATGGCAGCGACGTGACAGTTGTATGCCAAAATCACAAGCTCTGATCTTTTCGGATGGAAAATAGCTTGCAAAGCACCAGCCCAATAGGATAGGCACTGGCGTGGAGGGCTGAAAAAGGCTCCCTTTCTCGGCTTACTCCTGCAGCCCGTCCCATGACCAGCGTGGAATACTGAGGCCGTGCGGCACATCATCAGGGGACCGGTGGTATCGGGACATCGTTGTCGTGGTCGCCCATGCGAAATAATCGTGTAGCACTTGTCGTAACGCATCGTCGTTAGCTAGTCCAACGTCGGCCAGAGCTAAGTCAAAGCAGGCGATCGCACGGCGATCCATTTCATCATGAACCCCGTTTCCGCTGTGTATCTTGACGACGGTGGTTTCGTCACTATAGGAAGCGGAGTAAGTAGTCGGGCCGCCAAGTGCTTCGGCCCAATACGCGGCGAGGCGTTCAACATGCTGGGGATGAAAGCCATGGCTGAAGGCATGGGCTACGACTTCGTCGGCCATCACCCGCTTATGCCAGGCGTCAGCAAGACGGCGCAGGCCGTCGACCCCACCCGCTGCCTCGAAAACAGTTTTCATGTACCCCATAATGACAAGCCTTTCGCTCCTATGCAAGATGGACGATCGAACTCTTTCTAAATCCTTGGCGGTCAAAATACACGAAGATGGCGAGGTGTTTCCGAAGCGTTGGAATACGTGCCAGTTTGTTTCAAAGATATAAATCAGATTCGCTTGAAAGCCTTCTGAATCTCTTTCAGGGAATAGCGGAGCACGACCGGGCGTCCGTGCGGGCAGGTCATCGGGCAATCCGTCGCTGCAAGTTCAGCCAGCAGCCATTCCATCTTGGTCTGCTCCAGCGGTGTGTTGATCTTGATGGCGGCGTGGCATGCAACGCTGGCCGCAATCCTATAGCGCACTTTCTCCAGGTTGAGCGCCTGCTCTTCTTGCTGAAGCTGGTCAAACAATTCAAGAATCATCTTCTCAACTTCGGACGCATTGACTCCTGCCGGCGCGGTTTTTATGGCAACGGTCTTCACGCCGAAAAGCTCGGCTTCAAATCCGTTCCGCCGAAGCTCATCCGATATCTCCGCAAACACCGCCTGCTGCCCGGGAGTGAGTTCCACAATCAGCGGCATAAGCAGCCTTTGGCCTTCCCGAAGCGCCCCTTCGATGTTGCGCTCTCGAAGTACCTTTTCAAACAACACCCGTTCGTGGGCCACATGCTGGTCGATGATCCATAACCCATCGCCGTTCACCGCAAGAATGAAAGAATTCCGAATCTGCCCTAGAGGCTTCAGGCTTCCCAATGCAACGCGCTGTTCGGTTTGCTGATCGTCGTTCTCGCTGGGCAGCAGGTTGCCGCAGGTATCGTCCATGGCTTTCCTTGCGCCGAACATCTCTATGGTCGGCGCGGGGACCGGCCCAAAGCCGCTTACAGCCGCATTTGCCTCCACCGGAATCGGTGCTCCTGAAAATGGCAGGTTTCCGCTCCGCGGCTGTGGGGCCTGCTCGCGCAATTGAAATTCTTCGCCCAGCAGTTCTTCGCTCGCACGGTCGTCTCCCACAGGTCCTTCATGCATGCGTCCCTCTTCTACACCAGGCTGCATCCAAGGGCTACGGGACGGGTTGCGCGATAACGAATGTTCCGAATTTCCCCTCATTGCCCCGGGAGAAAGACCGGGCGCGGCATTCGGCACCGCCGTAATCTCGCGCGTGAACTCCGGCACAGGACGAGCTTTCAGTAAAGCCGCGCGCACAGAGTCCCGAACAAAATCGTGGACATAGGAGTGCTGCCGAAACCGAACCTCGGTTTTGGCAGGATGGACGTTGACATCCACTTCCTCGTGAGGAAGCTCAAGGAACAGCAGCACGACCGGATAGACCGTGGGCGGCAGGATGTTCCGATAAGCCTCCGTAAGAGCGTGTTGTATGAGGCGGTCGCGCACCAAACGCCCGTTGGCGAAGATGAAGATCGAGTTGCGGTTCAGCTTCTGAACCTCCGGCTTGGAGACGAAGCCGTGTACGCGAATCTCGCCGGGCGTTGGAGACACATAGTCTTCATCGCGGCGCCAGGGCGGAGGCTCCGGGATGCCCACACGCTCCAACTTGGCGGCTGCTGCTACGGGAATGAGTTGGTCAAGCGTCTCGCGGCCAAAGATCTGGTAAATGCGATCCGAATGCGACGCGACGGGAGCGGCAATCAGCATGGCGTTGGTGGCGGAGTGCAGTTCAAAGTGCTTTTCCGGATGGGCCAGCGCGTAGTGCGTTACCAAGGAGGCAATATGGGAAAGCTCGGTCGATTCCGCCTTCAGGAATTTCTTGCGGGCGGGCGTATTGAAGAACAGGTCACGAACCGTCATGGATGTGCCGGCTGGCAGGCCGGATTCTTCCACGCGCAGGATCTTTCCACCGGCAATTTCCAGGATGGTGCCGCTCGGCTCTTCAGCGGCGCGCGTCTCCAGGACCACCCGGCTTACAGAAGCGATCGACGGCAGCGCTTCGCCTCGAAAGCCCAGTGTATCCACGCTCAAAAGATCGTCGGCGTCTTTGATCTTGGAGGTAGCGTGGCGTTCAAACGCCAGCAGCGCGTCGTCCCGGACCATGCCGCAGCCGTCATCGACAACCTGGATCAGCTTTTTCCCGCCGCCTTCAACCTGTACCTTGATCCGGGTTGCTCCCGCATCCAGCGAGTTTTCCAACAGCTCTTTTAAAACAGACGCTGGGCGCTCCACCACCTCGCCAGCTGCGATTTTGTTGGCAACATGTTCCGAGAGTACGTGGATTCGCCCCATGGGACGAGTTTCATTGTAGCTGACGATAGCTTGGCAAAGCTCAAGCTGCCCATGCCGGTTTAAGGATTGGCGGAAAGGAATGAGAACAAGGAAATGGCTTGAGGAACAAGCGGAATGAAGAAGGGGACAGGAAGAAGGAAACCTAAATGAACCGAGAAAACTTCATATCAAAAGCCAGCCGCCTAGCTTCTGTGAGAGTCGATTTTCCACGCGGCAGCTCATACATCTATGAAGACGTCTTCTCCCTCAATCTTCAAGGGATAGACAGTCACAACAGCGAGAGGACTGTGCGAACACTGGCCGGTTTTGGCGTCAAACTCCCATCCATGCCAGGGGCAAACAACCCTGCCCTTTTCCACGACACCCTGACCCAGTGGCCCGCCGCGATGGAGGCACAAGTTGTCGAGTGCGGAAAACTCGCCATTCACATTGGCGACGCACACCATCTTGCCTTCCGCCTGGAATTCTTTTGCTTCGCCTTGAAGGGGCAGATCTGCCCTATTTCCAATTCTGATCAACGCCATGAAGGGATCGTGAACCGATACTGAACCAAGGGAAGTATGAAACATCGAACATCGAGTGAAGAGGCGCTGCAGAGCAGCGCCTCCCGCAGTCGAAGCTAATTACCAGCGCCGCTCAAGGCTGGTGCGGAATATTGCGGCAATTTCTCGCGGGTCCGGTTGGCGCGCTGAATTTCCAACTCGTCGAACAGGAGCGATGGCGCCACGATCGAACTCGGCGAAGGATCGGTCCGGTTATAGACATAGGCGTCGTTACCGGCAGCCACAATATTGTTCCGCAGGACGCGTGTGTCAAGCTGGTTGAAGAACGCCCCACGAACCAGTTCCATGTGTCCATCGCTTACATACACGCGCCACAGCAAGCGAGGCGCTACGTGGACCGGAGCCGTGGTCTCTACGTAGTATCCATAGGGACGGCCCTGATCGCGGCACATCTGGATCAGTTTCTTTTTCAGCTCGTCAAAGGACACGGCATTGGCCGCGCTAAAGATCAAGTTGGAAATCTGCGGCCTCGGCGCTGCCGCCAGCGCCGTCCTGCCATGACCGTTGGAATGATCGAAATCGCGGATCGGCGAGCGTCCAAGCAGGTAGTTCACCAAAACGCCCTTTTCAATCAACGTGACCGGCTTGGCCGCTACTCCCTCGTCGTCCACATCGTAATTACCCAGCAGGGTCACGCCTTGAATCTTATCGGCATGCGGGTTATCGACCACAGAAAAGAAATCGGGCAGAACCCGGCTCTTATAGTAGGTGGCAAAATCGCCGCTGGTACGCGCTGGATTCCCCAACTCGGGCCGAATGCCAAGGACGTTCCGCACGATCAGGTTTTCAAACATCGCCGTGGCCGCGTCACCGGAAAACAGGACCGGTCCGCGATAGTCGTCTTCCACCAAAGGGGCATCGCGCAGCTCGACAAAGCTGTGAACCAGTTTTTTCGCGTCCTTCTGGATTTCCTCGGGCTTGGGCAACTCCGCGGGATTGGCAACCGAGTAACCATGGCTGCGCTCGATATACGTGCCGTCGTTGGCCTGGGCGCTACCGCTGAACGAATAGCTGTACATGGCTTTGCCGTTGCGCGTCACGGTGCCTTCGGTATTCACGTAGTACCGGTTCAGGATGCGGAAATGCAGCAGCGCATCGGAAGCCTCCAGCGCAGGATCAGCGCGGAAATAGTCGGAAGTGGCGCGCAGAGATTGCTTCCATGCGCCCAGGTCGGCGCCAAGCTGCGCGAGATCGCCTACAGCGTCGATCGGCTTTTCCTGGGAAAAGTCGGCAATATCGTCATGCTCGACTACCACGTTCTTCAGCGCGGCTTGTTTTTCGGTCAGGCCACTGAGCGCGGCTTTATAAGCTTTGTCGGTCGCAAGCCAGAGTTGGTGGCGAAGGGCCATCTCATTGTTGTCGATCGGCACAACTTCGAGCGTGCCGAGCCCTTCTCCGAAATAGCTATCCTGCTTGTAATCGCCAATGCGGACCACAACCCGCACTAGCCTACCGATATTGGTCTGATCTTCCCGCAGAGCACCGAGGGTCGCGCCCTCAATATAGTCCTGGAGTTCCGTAACCTGATAATCGATATAGTAGGGACGTTGAAGCTGCCCAAGCCGCAGGTTTTCCTGGGAGCGCTTTAGCTCCGAAAGCATGGCTTTGAGCACCGGATCGCCATGATCGTTGGCTGAGCTGAGCTTGTCGTCCGCCAAAACCACTGCTGCAGCGCACAAGATGAAGAGCGAGATAGACGCCAAAAATCTACGCATTTAGTGAGCCTCCTGCTTGGCCGATTCGGCGGCCCTTTCCACCTTATCGAAGCCCGGAGGCGGCAAAACCGGAGGACGTTCGTGTCCCTGGGCTACCTTTTGTACTTCAATCTCAGAGAAGAGCATGGCGGGTGCAGCCGCACTTACCGGCACGGAACCGGACTCAGCGCCGCACTCTCCGTTGAATACATCTTGCTTCTGCCCGGTCAGGATAATGCGGTTCAACGCAGCCAGCGGAGTGCCGATGATATCCACGCCGCGCACCAGCTCATCCGGACGCCCATCGGGAAACACCTTCCACACCATGAGAGGCATAATCTGGAATGCTTGGGGCATGTTGCGGAGCGTCAGGGTAAATCCGCCCGCGATGTCCTCAAAATAAAGTCCATAAGCCTTGTTCTGCTTTTTGATCTCTTCAATCAGCTTTTGCCGTAGATCGCTGTCGGGCACGGACTTTGACGAACGCACAATCAGGTTACCCTGGCGGCCCACCGGCATTGCGCCTTCCTGCGCGCGCCCATGGCCGTTGGAGTGCGGAAAACCCTTCACCGGCATCCGCGAGAGGAGAAACTGTTTCAGAACGCCGTTCTCGATCAAGTCGGCCTTGCGGCTCTTCTGGCCTTCCTCGTCAAATTCATACTTGCCGCTTAGTTCAATCCCGCCGAGCGTTGAGAGAGTTGGATCGTCTTCCACGCTGAGGAACGAGGGCAGCACAGGTTGGTTCAGCCTCTTGGTAAACGTCTGGCCTTCGTTCTCGCCACGTTGTCTCTGGCCTTCCAGCCGATGTCCAACGACCTCGTGGAAGAAGACTGCGGCCGCCCTGCCGGAAAGCAGCGCCGGGCCGCTGTATGGCTCGACCGCCGGCGCATTCTTCAGCTTTCGCAGATCGTCAGCGATTTTTTCGATCTTGGCGGTCATCACGTCATCGGAAGCCAGCTTGTCGAAAGAAGAAGCGTCAAAGGTTTCGGAGCGCGCTAAATCCATACCATCTTCGGAGCGGGTGCTGCCCAAAGCCAGAACGCGGATCAGCGGGCGCGACGTAACAATGCGCGTTCCCTCACTTGAGACGAAGTACCGCGTGGGACTGTCAATCACCAGCATCACGCTGGAATTGTCGATCTCCGGATACTTTGCAAAAATCAGGGAGTAGCGGCGAACCCGGTCTTCCCATTCACGCTGGTCGAACTTGGGCGTGGGACCGGCTTGACCTGCATACACCTGCGGCTTTTCGTCGGAAAAATCTGCGGAAGAGTCTTCCTCTTCGGCGCGAACCTTGGAGTTGGTCTTTACTTCCACATAAGTCTGCGCAGCCTTCTTGTACATGCGGTCGGTATTGAGCCACAAAACCCTTGCGATCGCGTCCGGCCTGTCGTCTAGCGGCAGGCTAGCGCTGATGATCTCGTTCATGTGGTTCTCGCCATGGGTATTGTCGAGGCCGCGATCCCCTACACGAACCGAAATATCGGCCACGCGGTCGTGGCGACCGACATTAGCGACGATGGCCCCGTTGCTGGCAACCAGAACCATTCCCGACTGCTCAATAGCTGAATAGCTGATGAAATAGGGCGCCGGATCGGCCTTGCTCAAAGAGGACATGGCCCGTTCCAACTCGTGTTGCATGGTTTGAAGCAGTACCGGGTCCGGACTGCTAGACTGTTCGGCCGCCGCGACTCCTACCAAGGCGAAGGCGGCCAGGCACATCCCGAAAAGGAACAACCTGGAAGCTGACATGATTCAGTGAGTTTACCTTGAAGCTTTAGACACCGCAAAATTACCTTTGGGCAGCAGGGCTTAACTCTTCTTAACTACGCACCCGCCAATACGCTGGCGGAATCTAGGGCTAAAGCCGCATTCCGGCCTGATAGTCCGGGTGCGGATAAGGATTTTGGGGCTGCAACGGGTGCTGCACCAATTCCTGGCAGGAGGGCTCCTCTGGCAAGCCGTGGCCTCCTAGCATTAGAAAATTAAAGAGTCTCAAAAACCAATGCGGCAGTTCGCGTGTCTGCCGCGTTGGATGCAGTCTACCTTCTTTTCATTCTCTTCAGCTTTTCTTCGGCTTCATCTTGGACTTTCTTCGGCTCAGCCGTCATTCACCCGCTGTGTGCGCCTGCGCGGGCTTCCAGCGCAGCACCGGCTTGCGGGCCGCCCCTGTCTCGTCCAACCGTGAGATGCGAGTCGAATGCGGCGCGGTCTTCACCAGATTCGGATCTTCCTGTACTTCGCGGGCGATCGACTTCATTGCATCGACGAAGAGTTGCAATTCCTCCAGCGATTCGCTCTCCGTAGGCTCGATCATCAAAGCTCCGGCAACCACCAGTGGGAACGAAGTCGTGTAGGGATGGAAGCCGTAATCGATGAGCCTCTTGGCGATGTCTCCGGTTTTCACGCCTTCACGCGCCTGGATTCGATCGCTGAAGATTACCTCGTGCATCGAGGCACTCTTGTAGGGCAGATCGTAAACCGACTCGAGGTTTTTCCGGATGTAGTTGGCGTTCAGAACCGCGTCTTCGGTCGTCTGGCGCAAGCCATCCGGCCCGTTCGCCATGATGTACGCGAGAGCGCGAACGTGCATCCCAAAGTTGCCGTAGAACATCCGCACGCGGCCCACCGACTGCGGACGATCATAGTCGAAGCCGAGGGTCCCATCTTTCTTTTCAACAATCACCGGCAGAGGCAGAAATGGCTCCAAAATCTTCTTGCAAGCTACCGGACCGGAGCCGGGGCCACCGCCACCGTGAGGCGTTGAGAAGGTCTTGTGCAGGTTTAGGTGCATCACATCCACACCAAAGTCGCCGGGCCGCGTTTTGCCGACGAGGGCGTTCATGTTGGCTCCATCCATGTAGAGCAGTCCGCCCTTGCCGTGAAGGATATCGGCGATCTTGTGAATCTCCTGTTCGAAGATCCCCAGCGTGTTGGGGTTGGTCAGCATGAGACCGGCGATATCCTCATTCATCTGAGCCGCCAGAGCGCTGATGTCCACCATGCCCTGCTCATTCGACTTGAGATTCTCCACCGAATAACCACAGATTGCCGCCGTAGCCGGATTGGTGCCGTGGGCCGAATCCGGAATCAGGATCTTCTTTCGCGGATTGCCCTTCGATTGAAGATAGGCCCGCATCAGAAGAATGCCGGTCATCTCACCGTGCGCGCCGGCCGCAGGCTGGAGCGTGATCGCATCCATGCCGGTGATGTCAAGCAGACAATCGGATAAGGTCTTCATCACGCGCAGAGCGCCGGGCGAAATGCTCTCCGGCTGGTAAGGATGCGCTTCTGCCAATCCTTGCAGGCGCGCCACTACCTCGTTGACGCGCGCGTTGTATTTCATTGTGCAGGAACCCAGCGGGTACATTCCCAAATCGATGGCATAGTTCCAGGTGGAAAGCCGGGTGAAGTGGCGGATGATCTCCATCTCGCTCACCTCCGGCATGTTGCCCAGATCCTCGCGCGCGGATTGCCCCAAGAGCTTCTTATAGTCAACTTCCGGCACATCCAGGGGAGCCAGCCGGTAGCCCTTCTTTCCGGGAGAAGATCGCTCAAAGATCAGTTCTTCGTTCTGGTTGACGTGCCTTGTTGCCTTCTTGATGTACTTGTCGCTCATTGACCCACCGCCTGCACAGCCGCATCGATCTGCTGTTTGGTATTCAGCTCTGTGCAACACCACAGGGTTGCGTTTCCGAGTTCGGGATAAAACTTCTTCAACGGCAAGCCACCAACGATCTTCTTTTCCAACAGCCGCCGATTGATCTGCTCCGGATCTTCCCCGGTCTCCACAACAAACTCGTGGAATCTCGGTGCTCCTTGAAACAAGAGCTTGCCCGTCTTCGGAGATTTTGAAAATGCCGCTGCCGCGTAAGCCGCCTTCGCCAGATTCTGCTGCGCCAGTTCTTTCAATCCCTCGCGGCCATAGACGGTCATATAAATGGTCGCCATGGTCGCGATCAAGGCTTGGTTGGTGCAGATATTCGAGGTGGCTTTTTCCCGGCGAATGTGCTGCTCGCGCGTGGAAAGCGTGAGCACAAACCCGCGCTTGCCGTTCTGGTCTTTGGTTTCGCCCACGAGCCTTCCTGGCATTTGGCGGACAAACTTTTCTTTCGTCGCCAACACTCCGGCATAAGGGCCGCCAAATCCCAAAGGCACGCCGAAGGATTGGGTTTCCATGCTGAGAATGTCGGCTTCCACTGGAGGCTTCACAATGCCCAGCGAAAGCGCCTCGGCAATCGAGACCACCAGCAATGCGCCTTTTTTGTGGACCAGATCGGCCACCGCCGCGATGTCCTCGATAACGCCGAAGAAGTTTGGAGACTGCACCAGCACACACGCGGTGTCGTTGGTAACTTTCTTCTCCAGGTCGGCCATATCGACCCGGCCGTTCTCCAGGAATCCGGTTTCCGTAATCGGCAAGCCCAGATGTTGGGAGTAGGTGTGCATGACCTCCCGGTATTCCGGATGGACGCTGCGCGCCACAACCGCGGCTTTTCGGCCCGTAAGCCGTGCCGCCATCATCACCGCTTCGGCGGCCCCAGTGGAGCCATCGTACATCGAGGCGTTCGCCACCTCCATGCCGGTGAGTTCGCAGATCATCGTTTGAAACTCGAAGATCGCCTGCAGAGTTCCCTGCGAGATTTCCGCCTGATAGGGCGTGTAGGCGGTCAGGAACTCGCCGCGCGAAATCAGCGAATCGATCACGACCGGCCGATAGTGGTGGTAAGCTCCCGCACCCAGAAAAACGGCGTATCCGGCCGCATTGCCATCCGCACACTCGCGGAAGAAGTCGATGATTTCCGACTCGGCCATCTGCCGGGGAACTTTAAGGTCACGCCCCAGGCGGTATTCGGCCGGAATCGGGGCAAATAATTCGTCGATAGACTTGATGCCGATCTCGCGCATCATCTGTGCGCGGTCGGCGGGAGATTTAGGAAGATAGCGCATTCACTCTGCCTGAATTCATTGGATTACGAGATTCAATTGCTTTCGCAAAGTCCGGACCCATCCCCAAACTGTTCCGGAATCTAGCCATCGATCAAAACTTGCGAGCATTTTCAATTTGCCGGCTTATGGCTTTCTTGTCTCTTAACTCTCCGGCGAAATATCTTTCCAGCAAAAAGGCAGCCGCCTCATCAAGATGGCGGCCATGGGGAAAACATTCTTTAACTTGCGCCGATACCCCTTGCAGTCAAGGACTAGCTCTCTTCGGAGATATAAGCTTCGTACTCAGCGGCGGACAGGAGCCCGTCAACCTGCTTTGGATCGCTCAACTGCACTTTGATGATCCAAGTCGTATGGGGATCCGTATTGATGTCTTCCGGCGCGTCGTTGAGGTCGTTGTTAACTTCCGAAACCTTGCCGGAAGCCGGCGCATACAACTCAGACACCGCTTTTACCGACTCCACTGTTCCAAATGCTTTGCCGCTGGATAGCTGGTCGCCCACCTTGGGCAGTTCCACAAACACAATATCGCCCAGCGATTTCTGGGCATGATCGGTGATACCAACTGTGCCGACATTGCCCTGCACCTGAACCCATTCATGCTCTTTGGTGTACTTATAGTCTTTCGGATATGCCATTTCGATTCATGCCCTCAATTCAAGAAATCATGCCGTTTTGCGGCTACGCTTATAAAAAGGAGTTGGGACGACTTTGCACTTTACTTTCTGGGAGCGAACTTCCACCAGCACCTCAGAATCCAGCGCAGTGTGTGCCATGGGCACGAACGCCAAGGCAATGTTCTTCTTCAGGAACGGCGCATAAGAGCCGCTCGTCACGTATCCGATTTCCGCACCCGCGTTGTCGAAAACCTTGTAGCCATCGCGGGGGATGCCGCGCTCGATTGACTCCAGACCAACCAACTGGCGTTTTACGCCTTCGGTCTTGGCCTGGGCGAGAGCGCCGCGGCCGATGAAGTCGGCTTTTTCCATCTTGCAGAAGCGGTCCAGCCCCGCTTCCCACACATTGATGCTTTCGGAAATCTCATGGCCATAGAGCGCCATCTTGCCTTCTAGTCGCAGGGTGTTCCGTGCTCCCAAACCGCAGGCAACAATACCGAATTCCTTACCCGCCTCGCTCACTTCATTCCAAACGCGTTCGCCGGTGGGCTCATCGGAAGGCACGTAGATTTCAAATCCATCTTCCGCCGTGTATCCCGTGCGGGCAATGAGCGTGTTGGCGAGACCGCAAACGGTTCCGTGCTTAAACCAGTAGTTCTTGATTTGCGAGAGATCGACGGAGGTCAGTTTTTGCAGCGTGGCCTCTGCCTTCGGTCCCTGAATCGCAATCTGGGTGTAGTAATCGCCTACGTCGTCAGCGTGGCAGCGGAAGCGGCTTACATTCTTGCGAACCCAACCGTAGTCCTTCTCGCGCGTTCCGGCGTTGATTACCAGCAGATAATCGTTGGGCCCCATCTTGTGGACAATCAGATCGTCGACAAAGGTCCCTTCCGGATAAAGCAACGCGGAGTAGTGCGCCTGGCCTTCCTGCAGCTTGGAAGCGTCATTCATGCTGATCCACTGAACCGCATCGAGGGCCTGTGGCCCGCGAATCAGAATGTCGCCCATGTGCGAAACATCGAACATGCCGACGCCGGTTCGTACCGCAAGATGTTCTTTCATCAAGCCCCCGGAGCCTGGGTACTCGACCGGCATATCCCAGCCGCCAAAATCAACCATCTTGGCGCCGAGCTTGCGATGCAGGCCGTTGAGGGCGGTCTTGCGCAAAGGTGCGGTTTCCACTGAAGAAGACAAGTTGATGTTTTCCTTTTTTCCAACCTGGTGACTGGGAGATAGAGAACCTGCTGCCGCTGCAAGTAAACTCTTAAGAGTAACATCGGTGTTTTACAAGGGTCAATGAACGCGCCAAATACGGTTTAAAGCCCTTAAGAATGCGGGGAAATGTCCCTCATCTCTGGGCGATGCCGGATTACCGCTCGCATCAAAACGTAACTTGCGGGCGGCTGCAAATCGCGCTAATCTCCGATTTATGGCCCAAGAATTTCTGTGTGGAGTCTGTGAGCTCACGGAAAAGCGCTGTAATTGCGAGAGGTATTGCTGGCTGTGCCAGGCGGTCTATGACGTGCGCCTGTGCGAGGACGGTCGCTACTACTGCCTGCCCTGCCGCGAGGCTTGCGACCTGCACGCCCAATATCAGTCGGCAACCTAACGAGCGACATCGCCGCTGACCATGAAAATCTTCTGCGTCGTGTGGAATACAAGCTCCGCCTGTTTTGTTTCCGCCTCTGAAATGGCATCTCTCATGCGCTGGAGTCCCGCGCGGTACTGATCATCGGACAGCAGGAGAAGCTGGCACGCGCTGCTCTTCTTGAGGAAAGGATCGTCAAATACTTTCTGGCCAGTCCAAGAACTCGAGACCGTTTCGACCTCGCGCGCAGCAACGTTCTGCAAGCGCGCGGCGCGCAACAGATCGGCAATTCCTTCGCGAGGCAGATAGCGCGCCTGGTCGCTTTCCCGCACGCCCTCAAAATATTCGTAGAGATACCAGCGAGCCTCCGAATCGTGGGGATCGAGCCCGATGGTTGCAAAGGTCCCTCCAGGCTTGAGGATGCGCATGGCTTCGGCAAGATATGCCGCAGGCTGCCGCAAATGGTGCAGGACGTGAACACAGAAAACTACGTCGGCCATCCGGGAAACGAGTGGAAGATGCTCGGCCACGCCACAGATCATCTGCGCGGTAACGCCGTTCGCCTTGGCGCGAAGGAGCATGGGCACGGATGGATCGATGCCGATGCCGGTCTTTATCAGCGGGGCAAGCTCGCGGAGCCAATGTCCGGTGCCGCACCCAACTTCCACTACGCAGCCGACCTGTTTTTTTCCAATAAGGCTTTGAAGAGCCGCGCGCACGCCATCATGAGAGCGGGCCGCGTACCGCTGATCGTACTCCGCCGCAACCCGGTCATAGTCGACTCTGGTGATGCTGCTATCCACAACGCGACGGGGTGGCCCTTTCAGCGGCTTGATCTTATATACATAAGATTGATTTTTAGAGGCTTCTTTGATTGTCGAAAAAAATCAAGTGCCCGTCCATCTGCTTGCGATTCAATCAGTTACGCGATTGATTCCCACTTGATTCAAGGTGTCGCGCCCAATTCAATCATTCTTTCCGGCTTTCCGGTTACGGAATCGCACGAAGACGCCTGACACCTATTTTACTATGCCCTTTTTATGATCGTTTAGGTTTTCTGAGTCTTCGCGGTGTTGGCGGCCTCGGCCAGCACCTGATCCGTAGGCCTCATGCTGCGGCGCATGGCGCGCTCCACCAGCGAGGGAATATTTTCGTAGAGCTTGATCGCGATGGTATAAGCCCAGGGGACGATTACCTCCCGCTTGCGCTTGAGCATGCCGCTCAAAGTCGCCTTTGCCACCACTTCCGGGCCGACAGCGTAACGCACAGAACCGCCTACGCGCTGCCCACTCTTTCCCTTGATCATGTTCTTTCCAAAGTCGGTGGCGATATAACCGGGACAGACGGTCAGGACATTAATGTTGTGACTTTGCAGCAGTTCCACCCGCGCCGCCATGCCGATGGCGTTCATGGCGTGCTTGCTCGCGGAATACACCGACATATAGGGCGAGGCGATGTGCCCGGAAACCGAGGAAATGTTCACGATCTCTCCCCCGCCCTGCCGCTTCATGGCGGGAATGACCGCCTGCATGAACTCCATTGCGCCGAAGAGATTGGTTTCGAAGAGCTGGCGGCAGTTGGCCATATCCAGGATGGCTAGCTCGTCGTTGAGGCCGAACCCGGCGTTGTTCACGAGGATATCGATGCGGCCAAAACGATCCAGGGTCGTCTTCACCAGCGCATCGATCTGATCTCGCCGGCTCACATCGCAAACTACGGAGATGGCCTTCTCGCCCGCGTCAATTCTTTGCCGCGCGGCCTCGAGCGTCGGGAGGTTTCGTGCGCACAGGACAAGCGTCGCACCCTCACGGGCAAAGACTTTCGCGATTTCCTCGCCGATGCCCATGGATGCCCCGGTAATCACCGCAACTTTTCCCTGCAATTTCATACCGCAAACTTTAGCACAGGCAATCCAGTTTAAGAGACGGCTGCAGCGCTGTTTGCCGCGCTAGAACCGGCTTGTCTTCAGATAGAGCAAGCACGAGCGAGCAGACAGAGCACAGCATGAGCAAGCAGACAGCGCGCAGCAAGAGCGAGCCGGATTCCTGCGCTAAAATGAACGCGTGAGCTTGTTAGCCTTGTTTCCCTTGGATGTGGTTCTTTTTCCCGGCGCTCCGCTGCCGCTCCACATCTTTGAGCCGCGATATAAAGAGATGATCGGCGAGTGCATCGCACAGAAGCGCGCATTTGGACTGGTCCGCGCCAACAAAGACGCCTTGTCGGAGATTGGGTGCTCCGCGGTCATCGTGAATGTAGTAAAAACCTACGAGGATGGCCGCCTGGACATCGCCGCCCTGGGCAAGCAGCGGTTTGAAATCGTGCAACTCAACCAGGAGCGGTCGTTTCTTCAAGGCGAGGTGCTCTTCTTTGAAGACGAACCCAACGACGTAAAACCAGGCGACGTGGAAACTGCGATTGAACTCCACGAAAAGCTGCTCGACGTGCTTGGGGAAAAAGCGCAGGTCGAGCCCGCGCGCGGCGGCATTTCTTTTCAGCTTGCGCACGATCTTCCCGTGGATCTGGATTTCAAACAAGCGCTGCTGGAGATGAAGTCGGAGCCCGCACGGGTGGAAACACTGATCGAATATTACCGGGCAATGATTCCCAAAGTGGAAAAGACGCTGCGCGCACGCGACAAAGCGAGCGGCAACGGCCACGTCCATTGATCGCAGGGGTATAATGCCTGTGACAGAGGCCCTTCATGAACCATCCTCAAACTCTGGGAGAGCTGCGCAAAAGTGTTTTTACGGAGCAACGGCTCCGCGCACGCCGAACCAAAGACGAAATTCGTGAAAATCTGATCGCCAAGATACGCTCCGGCGAGACCATCTTTCCTGGCATTGTCGGTTACGACGACACGGTCGTTCCGCAATTGGTCAATGCTCTGCTATCGAGGCACAACTTCATTCTGCTGGGTCTCCGCGGGCAGGCGAAGAGCAGAATTCTCCGAGCGCTCACAGCGCTGCTCGATCCCGACTTGCCCTACGTGGCAGGATGCGAAATTCACGACAATCCGTACGATCCGATCTGCCACCGCTGCCGCGACCTGATCGCGCGCGAAAAGGATGCAACACCGATCGCCTATCTCAAGCCCGACGATCGCTATATCGAGAAGCTGGCGACGCCCGATGTGACCATCGCCGATCTGATCGGAGATGTAGACCCGATCAAAGCGGCGCGCGGCGGCCACGACCTTTCGAGCGAGATGACCGTCCACTACGGACTGCTTCCCAGGGCCAACCGGGGGATTTTTGCGATTAATGAACTGCCCGACCTGGCTGGAAAGATCCAGGTGGGCCTGTTCAACATCATGCAGGAGGGCGACGTACAGATTAAAGGCTATCCGTTGCGGCTGCCTCTGGATGTCGCACTGGTGTTTTCCGCGAATCCCGAGGACTATACGGCCCGCGGCAAGATTGTTACGCCCCTGAAGGACCGCATCGGCTCCGAGATCCGCACGCACTACCCGGCGACGCTCGAAGAAGGAATCAGCATCACCGAGCAAGAAGCGTGGTCGCGGCGCGATGGCATGGAGTTGTTCATCCCGAAATATATTCGCGAGGTTGTGGAGCGGATCGCCTTTCTTGCCCGCGAGGATAAAAAGATCGACAAGCGGTCGGGCGTGAGCCAGCGCCTGCCGATCAGCGTGATGGAGAACCTGCTTTCCAACGCGGAACGCCGCGCCCTGCGCAATGCCGAGGCGATGATCGTACCGCGCATCGGAGACATCTATGCCGCGCTGCCTTCCATAACAGGCAAACTGGAACTGGAGTATGAGGGCGAGATGCGAGGCGCGGATTCGGTGGCGCGCGAATTGATCCGCGCTTCCGTAGCCAAGACCTATGACTCCTATTTCAAAGACCTGAACCTGCAGCAAGTGGTGCAGTGGTTCGATCTGGGAGGCGAGATCAAGCTGGCGGACACTGCCGGTGCCATGGAGATTCTGGAAGGATTGAAGAACATCCAGGGCCTTACGGAAAAGCTGGCTCCACTCGGCATCAAACCCAAGGAGCGCACCGAGGTGCTGGTTTCAGCGGCGGAATTTGTTCTCGAAGGACTGCATGCTCACCGGCGCATTGGACGCTCGGAAGAACGGGTTTTCAGCGCCGAGAAACAGTCCAAGAGGGTGGAAAAGCCCTTTGAGGCGGAAGAGCCGCAGCCGGCCCGCACGCGCAGGCCGTATAACTAAGGCAAAAACATTGCCTGGGCTTGGCCGATACTTCCCTTGGGCCAAGCCTGGGCCGCGTATGCAAGGCGTGCCATGAAATACACCAAATATTCCAAATACGTTGCCAACCTTGCCGACGAGATGAGCATGGAAGACCTGATGAACGCTCTCTCGGACTATCTGCTGCAGTCCGGCTTTCAGGGCCAGTACACCTACTTTCAGCAAATGGACGAGCACACCCTCGATGCGCTGCGGGAAGCGCTGCGCCAGGCCCTGGAAATGGGCGATTTTCTCGACGAGGAGGCTCGCGAGCAAATCGAGCAGATGCAGGCGGATGGAACTCTCGACGAGTTGATCGACCGCTTGATGGAGAGGATGCAGCAAGAGAATTTCATTTCCATGGATCAGCCCCAGAACCAGTCGCAGCAATCGGCAAACGGGCAGACCGGCGAGGGCGAGTCGCAGGTGCGGTTTGAGGTGACGGACAAGAGCTTGGATTTTCTGGGCTATAAGACACTGCGCGACCTGCTTGGATCTTTGGGGCGTTCCAGCTTCGGACGCCATGACACACGCGATCTGGCCACCGGCATCGAGAGCAGCGGAGCCTCAAAGCCTTATGAGTTCGGCGACACGCTGAATCTGGACATTACCGAAACGCTCTCCTCGGCAATCCAGCGCGAAGGCCTCACCCTGCCGCTGAATATCGAATACTCAGACCTTCAAGTCCATCAGTGCGAATACCAGTCTTCCTGCGCTACGGTCGTAATGCTCGACTGCTCGCACAGCATGATTCTCTACGGCGAGGACCGCTTTACACCGGCAAAGAAGGTCGCCATGGCCCTGTCGCAGTTGATCCGTACCCAATATCCGGGCGACTCGTTTTCGCTGGTGCTATTCCATGATTCGGCGGAAGAATTGCCGCTTTCGCAGCTTGCGCGGGCCAAGGTGGGCCCTTACTACACGAATACACGCGAAGGATTGCGATTGTCCCAGCGCATCCTGCAGCGGCAGCGCAAGGACATGAAGCAGATCATCATGATTACCGACGGCAAGCCCTCGGCCCTGACGCTGGAAGACGGCCGGATCTACAAGAATGCCTTCGGCCTCGATCCGCTGGTAGTAAGCCAGACTCTGGAAGAGGTATCCCGCTGCAAGCGAGCGGGCATCATGATCAATACCTTCATGCTAGCTTCCGACTATGGGTTGGTGCAGTTTGTGCAGAAGGTCTCGCAGATGTGCAAGGGCAAAGCTTACTTCACCACCCCCCAAACGCTGGGGCAATATCTGCTCATGGATTACATGTCCAGGAAGATGAAGACCATTCATTGAGGTAGCAGGCGCTAAAGCGCGGAGGAGTAGCCCTTTTGCGCGCGGCTGAAGCAGTGCTCTTCCACAAGGCGCGCCAACATTATTCACCCGTGCAAAGTGTAGAAACTCCAGCGCCCGGCTAAGCCGCGCTCGCAAGAAAGGCTATCTTTTGCAGCCCAGACTCACTCTTCATGGGACTATGCATAAAGGATAAGGTCCAACGCCCTGGCCGACCGAATCGCTAGAACGTAAATCGATTGATTTACCCATGCGCTCGGTCAAGAGCCATGGCTGTGAATTGCCAATGCGAGCAGGATCATCAACGCTAGACCGATTCTCAGCATCAGCTCGCCTCTTCCGCGGTCTGCATCGTCGATGTCGATCCGTTCTGCCTGAGTTGGATCCAGGCCCATGTCTCTGATGGCTTTCGCGGCTCTCGTAGCTTTTGTGGCTTCCATCCATTGCGATAAAAATCCAGACTTCATATACCGGGAACCTGTTTGGGGAAATACGTTCCGGCCTCGCGGCCACCATTCTTATTTCGTTAATCGAAGAATGTGCGAAGGGCGGAAACTTGCAGTCGCTTCCGCCTCTTTTTACGAGAAGTTAACCAGACCGGTTAGGCACAGATCGGAATCCAACCGTGATGAGACTCTTCTAGAAAGAGCGGATTCCTATTTGCCCGCTTTCAGCGCAGTCACCGTAAACGGTGTTAAGGCGCTCAGCGGATTGTTGTCGTTCTCGCCGCCGGCCACCGCGGCAAACAGCGAGCCATAGACTCCATACGTCCAGCCAGGATTGAAGAAGGTATTCGAATTTCCCGGCGGCACAATGCTGCACGAAGTGGTGACTCCGGGCGTGGCCGTGGTCGTCACATTGTTCACTGTGGCAGGCTTTGAAGACATGTTGTTTTCATCGAGACAATTGAAGGTCCCTGCATCGGGATTGTTTGGATCCGAAGATACCGCCGGGTTGATTTTGCAAGAATAAAGAGGCTTGGTGCTTTGTCCATCAAGCGCTTCTGCTTTGAACCACCAGGCGCCGCTGCTGTCCTGATAGGGAAACGCGTTGAAGAAGTATTGACCATTGCTGCTTGCGGGCAATGTGGGGAAAGTAAACCCGCCGACACAGGGCGTCACCTGCTGACCCGTTTGAGCCTCGATGCACGCCATGGAGCCCCCGGGATCGGGACAGTTCGTCCAATAGCTGTAGTAAAAGACCGTAAAGCCGCTTTGCTGAAAGAATCCATATTCCGTGTCACCGTCGGCGCAGGAGTCGGACTCCCAGAAGACTGTCTGGATCGGCGCACCCTGCGAATCGGCGGCGGGAGAGAAAGACCCTAGAAACGAGACGCCCTTCATCTTGGTATCGGACCGCACAGGGTCCTGAAATACCGCGCCGACGGAAGCGTCGAATTCTCCAGGGGCGGCGCCTCCGGGTGGATTGCCCCGGGGAATCGTTCCAGAGTTTGGAGATCCGGCGGTAACCCAACGGGGATAGTTCGGCGAAGTCCCATTCGATCCGCCAACAGCAACACCCGTAGGCTGCCCGACAAATGAATTCCAGCGGCAACCAAGCGCATCTGGGACGTTCGTAACCGCTGGGCCGGGAAAGTACAGGGAGAAGGAAAAGGAATTGGTCTGAACCGGCTGGGCCACCGTTGAGTAGTTGTAGAAGGTTACGGGAATCTGCGTCCATACAGGCTCCGGCTGGGCATGGGCAACCTGCGCCGCAAGAACACAAAGAACCACAGCGAAGTACGCACTATTTCGCATCATCTTTCTTGTCGATCCTTTCTGCTTTCATTCACAACAACCCTCAATTGAGAGCCGACGCAGTTTATAAAAAGCAATCAGTGCTCAGCAATCAGCGCTCAGCAAAGCAAAAGCAAACCAAAAACCTTCACCACTGAGGACACAGAGGAAAAGCACAGAGGACGCAGAGAAAACAATTAGCGCTTAGACACAAGTTCTTCATTTCCGTCACTGTTGCCAAGATACAAGCGCTCAGCAAAGCAAAAGCAAACCAAAACCTTCACCACTGAGGACACAGAGGAAAAGCACAGAGGGCACAGAGAAAATAATTAGCGCTTAGACACAACTCCTTCATTTCCGTCACCGTTGCCAAGATACAAGAGCTCAGCAAAATCAAAAGCAAACCAAAACCTTTACCACTGAGGACGCAGAGGAAAGGCACAGAGGGCGCAGAGAAAACAATTAGCGCTTAGACACAACTCCTTCATTTCCGTCACCGTTGCCAAGATACAAGCTCTCAGCAATCAGAACTTGGCAAGAGCAAACCAGTCTGGCGGCGCTAACACGGCGAACACCGAGGAAGGAGTGGGCGGGCACAGAGGAGTATTCATCTGTCGCAAAAGGCAGTCAGAACTCGACAAAAACGAGGATGAATGGAAACAATGCTGAGCATCGAAGCCTACGTTTTAAAATGCACGATGCGAACGCGCTTTCGCACGGAAGAATCCTTGGTCTTCGACCTCTCTTTCAAAATTGGACCAGCCGTATCTCAGGTAGGCTGGACGCGCAAACGAGGCAGGGGCGTGATGCACCGGCCAAATTGACGTTTCAGCGCGTGTTGTATGGCTGGATATTCTCTAAAGTAGACCGGGGTTTAGCAGCAAAAAATGCAGAAATTCCGGGGCCGTCTACCCAAATGGATGGCCCCATTCCAGGACGGAACGGAGCCACACTGGCGTTTCAATGCGTGCTGGTTGGCTGGATGAGGCAGGCGTAGGCCCTACGCTTTTTGCTGGTCTGTCTTCACCGCGGCTTCGGCGGCCTGGAACCCAACTTTGGAATGCGTTCCATCGCAAAAAGGTTTGTTCACGGAAGCCCCACACCGGCAGAGAGAGACCTTCGGTTTGCCGGTAAGATCAAAACGGTTGCCTTCCGCATCTGTCAATTCAAGTTCGTTGAGATCACCGGTGACCGAGTAAGGCCCATTCTTTATCACGGTAACTTTGAGTGCCATTTCATCCTCCTAAGAATTCTGTAAGCGCCAAAATAATATATAGCATTCCGGCGCGACCCAATGCCCGTTATCCTCATTCGGCCCCCGGCGACACAGAAGAAAAATATCCTCGGTCCAATCCATGTGTGGTGAAGCGTTGAAACGGGTCATTGGATCCTGTGGGGCTTGTTATTGAATCTTCTCACTGGGTTTTGGCTAGCCTCAGCGAATTGCATTACTCCATTCAAAATATATTCCTGTATTTGGGTCTGGAATAACCGTTCAAAATGTGTCTCGATATATTTGGCCCTGTGTAAAAAATGTGGCAATATCGAATTGCAATTTCGAGCCAAGCAAGATACGATGTGCTACGAAAAAGCAATCATAAAGCAAGAATAGGTCATAGTATCGTTCATGGGCGGGCCCTTTTTTCCGCCTATCTCTGTAGATGGACGCTTGCCTATTCCACTCAAACTCTAGTTCATCGAGCCGATTATTAAGATTCGATGAATAGCGCCGTTTTGTTTCAAATTAAATAGCTTGGCCTCTGGCCTGCGCGAGGTTCTCATGAGATTCTTCAGGATTTTTGTCCGGCTCTACCTTTTACTGTCCCTTTCCCTCATCGCCGCCGGCCAAGCCGATCAGTCTATGAATTTTACGCAGCCTTCCTCCATCTACCATGGATCGGATTTCGACAACGTCAGCGTTCCAGCCGGAAATTTGCACCAGGCTTTGACTCTACTGGACTTGGCGGGTAGAGGTGGATTGGATCTCCAAGTGTTGGCGAGCTATAACTCGCAAATTTGGCAGACCACAGAGATACCGGACAACACCGGAGGGGGAGGCGCGTCGTATTTCTTAACAACTCCGACTACAGGTGGGTGGAACCTCGGCATTCCAAGAATGGGCGGCACAGGCGCCGTGCTCGATCATTGCGGCCCCGGCGCCATGGATTCCAGCGGAAATTGTACCCTGCACACGTTTTATCTCCAGTATGGCTCGCCGGAAGGGGGCGTTGTGGAACTGCCTCAAGAGGGGAGTTCCCAGAACACGCTCATTCCGGTGGTTCCCACGCTTTACTGGAGCGGCGGAGACGGAACGTACATGCGGGTCCAGAACGCCACATACGACACGCGCACGGAGATCTTGCAAGTTACGAAGCTGCTATTTAAGGACGGCTCCTCCCTCAATCAACATTACACAGCACAAGAGGCTGTTGACTACTCGACGGTTGAGGACACGAACGGAAATTTCATTAAGTGCACATGGCATGTGTTTAGCGGCACTCCAGCCAATGGGTGGCCGGACACATGCACCGATACGCTTGGCCGATCGGTCTCTTTTACGTATGGGCAGGTTGGTTCCAACGCGGCCAATATCCTTCCGTTAAGCATCCACTATCTAGATTCATCCGGAAATTCACAATCGATCTCCCTTACATGGCAGATGTTCTCGCTTGCGGCTCCGTGGGCCGTGGGGGACCCGAATTGCCAGCTTTTCAATCATGTCAACCAGCACTGCAGTACTGTGGAGGCCCAACAGCCCTGGCCGTTCATCACCCAAATTGCACTGGCAAATGGAAAAACATACTCGTTCCAATATGTGACCGTGACCGGCGGGGCTATTACGGGCGAAATTTCCCAGGTCACGCTTCCAACCGGCGGCTATATCAAATACCAGTATGGCTCGCCTGCCAATGCCATTTCCGGATCAGGCGTTTTTGGCTCGGGGAACAATTCAAGGCAGATCATTGCGCGAACCGTGAGTAGCGACGGTACTTCTGCAAGCGAGAAAACCTGGGTCTATGGCCACAACGTCGCGTTTGACAATACTCTTGGAGACGAAGAGACCATTACCGATCCTGTGGGCAATGTTCAGGCGTCCTGGTGGCCGATGTACCTAATTTGCTCCACCCCCGCCGCCAGGCTCGATTTCAAGGATTCCTCGGGTAACCTCGTAAAGCAGGTGCTGCAGACGCTAGGCAGCGACAATACTTCCTATTTCGACGGGCAAGTTCCTTTTCCCTCCTGCAATAACCCCCGAATCAGCGCTTCCACCACGATTCTCTCCGATACGAACCAGCAATCCAGCGTTACTTACAGTTACGGAACTTTCGGGAACGTCTCCGATGTGTATGAAACGGACTGGGGCAGCGGCGCTCCCGGACCGCGCCTTCGCCATACCCAATATCAATATCTGCACGATGCCAATTCGGCCTATGGCGACCTTCAGGCCCACATCCTTGACCGCGCCATCAGCAAGATTGTACGGGATGGCTTCGACAACCAGTTGAGCAAGACTACCACGGTCTACGATGGAGCGGCAGTTACGGCAACGTCCAATGTCGCGCAGCACGATACCGCAAATTTTTCCACCGCCAACAACGTACGGGGCAATGCCACCTCGGTGCAGAAGTGGCTCAATACGACCGGCGGCACCCTGACGGCTTCCAGCACGTACAACGATGTCGGGAATGTTCTTTCCACAACCGACGACAATGGTAACGTCACGAATTTCAGTTATGCCGACAACTATTACAACGCCACTCCGCCACAAGCCACCTCCGCCTTCCCAACGCAGGTGACCGCGCCCGCCACTTCCGGAACGGCGCATGTGAAGCGGACGCAATATTATTTCAATAGCGGCCTTGCGGCGGCGGCTTGTGGAGAGAATTTCCCGTC
>Ga0070734_10000491_pt1 | contig 81747 bp, 82 predicted proteins | sample Coa_R1_8_FD_66444 | JGI IMG/M metagenome (GOLD analysis project Ga0070734, IMG submission 66444) | Surface soil microbial communities from Centralia Pennsylvania, which are recovering from an underground coalmine fire - Coalmine... | ecosystem: Environmental > Terrestrial > Soil > Unclassified ...
ATCGTCCGGCCGCCGCGGATATCCTCGGCGCAGCCCTCGATTTGGACTCGGTTCTCGCCGACCGTACTCCGGCGGACAAAGTCCACGCCGTGCGCACCGAACAGCAGATCAATTCGACAGTCATGGTGGGTGATGGAATCAATGACGCGCCGGCGCTGGCGGCTGCCGACGTTGGAATCGCGCTGGGTGCCGGTGGTGCCAGCGCCTCATCGGAGGCGGCATCGGTTGTCATTCTGGCCAATCGGCTCGATCGAGTCGGCGAAGCGATCATCATCGCACAGCGCGCGCGGCGCATTGCGGTTCAAAGCATTGCTGTCGGCATGAGCCTATCGGGTGTGGCCATGCTGTCAGCAGCCGCGGGATGGCTCGCACCGGTGCCCGCCGCGATTATCCAGGAATTGATCGATGTAACGGTCATTGTGAACGCTCTGCGCGCCTTAACGCCGGCCCATCGCCGCGGTCGCCGACCGATGTCTGTCCCGCTGGCAGCATCGTTGCGCCGCGATCACCGCACGCTGCGCCGCGGCCTGGACCAGCTGAGAGCTATCGCCGATACACTTGACAATGCGCGGCTCGCGGACACGCCGGCTCTCATTGCGGAAGCCAATGCAATTGTTCAAAGTCAGATCGTCAAGCACGAGCGAGATGACGAGGGCAATGTCTATCCGAAGCTCGCACAGCTCCTCGCAGATCAGCACGGCCTCGCGGCGATGAGTCGGGCGCATCGCGAGATCCTGCACCTCGCCCGCCTACTTGCCCGGATCGCCGACGATGTGGCTCTGGAGAAAGTTGATCATCACCTGGTCCGCGATGCGCAGCGCATCATCGAGGCGCTCGAAGCGATCGTTGGCGTGCATAGTGCACAGGAAGACGACCTCTATGAGGCGGTCGCAACCGAACGGGAGTGACAGCGACCTGCTGATTTTGGACAAGCTCGCGCGTACGGTAGCCCAGCATCGCGGCTCTTGCGCCCGTATGGTCCAAGCATCGAAGCGCGCGTTCCCATCGATTTGCGTCAAAGCGCTCACCGCTCGTCCAAGGAATTATCTTACAAGCGCTGCGATGTAAGCAGCCACGTCGTCGGCCTCCCGCCCGCGCACGGCGAAATTCATTTTTGCGTGCGGGTTGACGAGCGCGGATACAAGGTTGTCTTGATTAAATCCATATTTTCGACCGATCACCTCAAACGGTGGAGCGTCCGCAACGATCCCCCTCAAACCGCGGCCAACGATGTGGCATGCCGCGCAGCGATCCTGAGCGATATTCTTGCCGCGCTCAACGTCCCCCGCGAGTGCGGTGGCCGTCATAGAGGACAGCGCGAGGCAGGTAAGAAGGGCAAGAGTGTTGCGCCTCATAAGTTCCTCCATTTGATCATCGGCGTTCCCCCTGTCGCTCAGTTGATGGGGGGTGAAGCGGACAGGGCACAAGCTGCTGCCCCGCCCTTCTGCTTTCTCACGCGATCACTGGCACGTCCTGCATCGGCTACCAGATGTCCACGCTGGCCAGACTGGCGACGTGAGCCTTATCGCCCGTGGCAACTATATGGTAACCGGCCGCGGGCATCTTGAACACATACATGCCTGCAGCATCTGTCTTTCCGGTTGCCAGTACCCTGTAGTCGGTGGTTGCAAGCAGTGCGATCTCGACGTCCCGAGCAAGCTCCCCGTCAGTGGTAATCGCTCGACATACAACATCTTCGTTGGTGATCTTTTTGCACTGCAGACGCAAGCTGTGCGCGTTTGCTCCCGTTGATAAGCCCACCACCGCAGCGATTAGCATAAATCCGAAAGTCTTATTCATTCGGCTCTCCATTTGCCTAGTGAGGAGGCTAAAGGGCATCAGTGATCGCCAGCGCGCTTTCATTGACGAAGGTCAATCCATTTTAAGAATGAAGGCCGGCATTTCGGGTTGCTTGAACGAGATCGGGACAAGCCCATTACGTTAGCCGGCGAGTTGGAAAATTTCGACTTCAGGGCCAATTGATCCAGGTCATATAGCCTCGCAACGGCGGTCAATAGAGTCGTAGCGAAGTATCGGATTGAGGCACTCGACCATGGCCGTGCCGGAACAGATCGTCGCAACGGTGCCCAATCAACTCGCGCGTGCCGCAACGACTCCAGCGCAAACCGAAGCTCGCGCCTCGCCAAAGCACCGACCACAGCGCCCCCCGACCGCCGTAAAGACCCCCGTCGCACGGGTGTCACGCGCGAGGCCTCCATCCGCAGCAACGCCGGCCGAGCGGGATTCTAACGTCATAACGACGGTTGCGGAAATCGCAGACCGTTCGCTGCATGCCGCGGCCGCAAGGTTCACAGCAGGGCTTTCACCGGCAGCGCTGGCGCAAGCCCATCTTGATTGGGCCACGCATCTTGCGTTTTCGCCCGGCAAACGCCTCCAGCTCATCGACAAGGCCATCAGAAAAACTGTCCGCTTCGTCAATTACGCTTGGCGGTGTGCCCCGCAAGGCCCCGAACAGCCTCCGCAGCCTTGCATTGAACCGTTGCCGCATGATCGACGATTCGCCGGCGAAGCGTGGCAAAAAGCGCCGTACAATTTCATTAATCAGGCATTCCTGCTCAATCAGCAGTGGTGGCACAACGCGACGACGGGCATTCGTGGCGTTACGAAGAAGCATGAGGAGATGGTCGAGTTCGTGTCCCGTCAGATTCTTGATATGCTCGCGCCGTCGAATTTCCTCCTGACAAATCCCGAGATTCTGCAGCACACCGCGAGCAAGAGCGGTATGAATCTCGTGCGCGGCTGGCGCAATCTGATCGAAGATTGGGAACGTGCGATCAGCGGCAAAAAGCCGGTTGGCGCCGAGGACTTCGTGGTCGGGGACAATGTCGCCGTCACACCGGGAAAAGTGATCTATCGTAACCGGCTGATCGAACTCATCCAGTACACGCCGACCACAAAGACGGTGCGGCCTGAGCCGGTGCTCATCATCCCGGCCTGGATCATGAAATATTACATCCTCGATCTCTCGCCGCACAATTCCCTTGTAAAGTATCTCACGGCGCAGGGCTTCATCGTGTTCATGATCTCCTGGAAGAATCCGGGCCCCGATGACCGCGATCTCGATCTCAATGACTATCGGACCCTTGGTCCCATGGCGGCGCTCGACGCGATCACCGCAATTGTACCGCGGCAGAAGGTCCATGCGACCGGCTATTGCCTGGGTGGGACGCTCCTTGCCATCACCGCGGCGGCGATGGCGCGTGATGGCGACAAACGCCTCAAGTCAATGACTCTGCTGGCAGCGCAGACTGACTTTACAGACGCCGGCAAGCTGATGCTGTTCATCAATGAAAGTCAGCTGGCGTTTCTGGAAGACATGATGTGGGAGCAGGGCTTTCTCGATACGACGCAGATGGCCGGCGCCTTCCAGATGCTACGGTCCAACGACCTTCTGTGGTCGCGGGTCATCCACGAGTACCTGATAGGCGAGCGACAGCCCATAACCGATTTGATGAGCTGGAACGCGGACGCAACCCGCATGCCCTATCGCATGCATGCCAGCTATCTGCGGCATCTCTTTCTCGACAATGATCTTGCGGAGGGGCGTTTCGAGGTCGACGAAAAACCGATCGCGCTCGCCGACATTCGGGTCCCGATCTTCTCGGTCGGCACCGAGCGGGACCATGTCGCACCCTGGCGGTCAACCTACAAGATCCACCTGGTAACCGACACGGAGGTGACATACCTGCTCACAAGCGGCGGCCACAATGTCGGCATCGTGTCCGAGCCAGGCCACGAGGGACACAGCTTCCGGGTCAGGACGAAGCGGCCAACGGATAACTACGTCGATCCCGAAGCCTATTTAGCTGGGGCTCCGCGCCACGGAGGTTCCTGGTGGCCGGAATGGGTCGCCTGGCTCGCAGAGCGCTCGGGTGTCCCGACGGAGCCCCCGCCCATGGGCGCGGCCGCTGCCGGCTATGCCCCGATCTGCGACGCACCAGGAACCTATGTCTTGCAAACCTGACCCGCGCAATCACCAACAGCTCCTCGCTGGCCAAGAGCTGTTGGAACGGCAGCGAGTGGTCGCTGCGTTCAGCGAGAAAAGCTGGCGCGAAGCGTGGCGTTGCCACAGGTCGCATTTCGTGAGCTACATGGGGCAATTTGGCGCAGCGCCAGCTCCGGAGCAAGATGAGCGCGTTCGCATGAAGGGTAAAGCGGCCCAGCGCATTGCAAGTGAGAAGGTCTCCGATGGAGGCCGTAATGGATAGCATGGGACCAGGGACAATCCAGGGTCGGGTTGTCGCCGTATACGGCTCGGTCGTCGATGTGCGGTTTCCTGCCGGAGCCTTGCCGGGCATCGAGGAGGCGGTTGAGGTCGAGTGGGATTTGGGTCGCCCCCTGCTTGGGGAGGTGCTGCAGCATCTCAATGCGACCACCATCCGAGCCGTTGCGCTGGAGAACACAAGCGGATTGAAACGCGGTACGGCGGTGCGGGCGACGGGCGCTCCCATCCGGGTGCCCGTCGGCGGCCCCGTGCTTGGCCGCCTTCTCAACGCGATCGGGGAGCCAACCGACCTCGGCCAACCCTTGCCGGCTGATATTGAGCGAATGCCAATCCATGCGCCCGCGCCGTTACTGAGTCGCCAAGCCGGCCGCCTGGAGATTTTCCATACCGGCATTAAGGTCATTGATCTCCTCGCGCCGCTCGTGAGAGGCGGCAAAGCCGCAATGTTCGGCGGTGCCGGCGTTGGCAAGACCGTGCTGATCATGGAGTTGATCCGCACAGCGGTTGAGCGCCAGTCCGGAATTTCGGTGTTCTCCGGCATTGGCGAGCGCTCACGCGAAGGACACGAGCTCCTGCTGGAGCTCAAGCAATCCGGCGTACTCGCGCGAACAGCACTGGTCTTCGGGCAAATGAACGAACCGCCCGGCGCACGTTGGCGAGCCGGGCTGACGGCACTTGCCATCGCCGAGCATTTCCGCGACGTCGCGCACGAAAACGTGCTGCTGCTGATCGACAATGTCTATCGTCTGGTGCAAGCGGGTGGCGAGGTGTCGGGCCTGCTGGGCCGACTGCCGTCGCGCGTTGGATATCAGCCGACCCTTGGAAGCGAGATCGCCGAATTCGAGGAACGCATCGCTTCAGCTGCGGGTGCCGCGATAACGTCGATCCAGGCCGTCTACGTGCCGGCTGACGACTTCACCGACCCGGCCGTTGCGGAGATCTTCAGCCATCTCGATTCTTCGATTGTGCTATCGCGCGACATGGCAAGCGAGGGCATTTACCCCGCCGTTGACCCGCTCGCCTCCGCGTCGAGCCTGCTCGATCCCAGGCTGGTCGGCGAAGCCCATTACCGGACCTCGCAAGACGTCCGCAAGACGATCGCGCATTACCGCGAGCTCCAAGAGATCATTGCGCTGCTCGGCATCGAGGAGCTGAGCGCGGTGGACCGCACAATCGTCAAGCGTGCCCGCCGCCTGATGCGCTTCCTGACCCAGCCATTCATGGTGACCGTGGCATTCACTGGCAAGCCTGGCCGCGCCGTCGAGCTTGCGGCAACGCTTGCGGGTTGCCGGGCGATCCTCGATGGCGAAACCGACGATTGGGCCGAGGCATCCCTCTACATGGTAGGCGACCTCGATGAGGCCCGCCAAAGAGAATCTCAAGCGAAAGACAAGGCGCCGTGAGGCTTACCGTGGCGACTCCGCTCGCAATCATCGTCGAAGCTGACGACGTCGCATGTTTGCGAGCCGAGGATGAGACGGGCGCGTTCGGTATCCTGTCCGGCCATGCTGACTTCCTCACCGCATTGGCGGTCTCAGTGGTCAGCTGGCGTGACCGGCAAGGAGCGGAGCACCACGTCGCGGTGCGCGGCGGCATGCTTGAGGTGCGCGGCGGGCAAACCATCACTGTCGCCGCGCCGGAGGCGGTGGCCGGCGACGACCTCCACCAACTCGAAACCGAGGTGGTGGCGCGGTTCCGCCGTCAACTCGAGGAGGAGCAGGCCGCACGCACCGACGCGCAGCGACTATATCTCGCCGCGATACGCCAGATCTACGGTCTGCTGAGACCGAGCCCCGCCCCCTTGAGGCCGCGCGCTCACGTCGCGAGGCAGGCCGAGGAGCTCGATCAATGACCCTGGGCCCTCCCAAACGGCTGGATGAAGCGGTCAAGCGCCGCCGCGAAGGGCGTGCCCGATGGCAGCGCGAGGGCGAACCCTCGCTCGGCCGCAATCTGGCGCTGATCGGCGTTCTCGGCTGGACGATCGTGACGCCCTTGCTGATCGGGATCTTTGTTGGCCGTTGGCTCGACCGGCAATTCGGCTCTGGACTCTTCTGGACACTCGGGTTGCTCGTCCTGGGTCTCGCGTTCGGCTGCACGCTCGCTTGGAAGAGGATGCATCAGACATGATCGACGCGGAAATCACGTCCAATCCTGCGCTGTTATCGGCCACCTTGCTGGCGGGGTTCGCCTTTGGGCTCATCTATTTCAGCATGTTGCGGGAAACGGTGGACCTATACGGCTCTGGTCGCAGCTGGGTGTGGCCGATGGCGCTCACCCTCGGACGGATTGCGGGCGCCGCCATCGTCCTTTCATTTGTGGCAAGGTTTGGCGCGGGGCTGCTGCTGGCGGCCTCTCTAGGCCTCCTACTTGCGCGCAGCACCACCTTGCATCGGGCTCGCAGGAGTGGCTGATGGAATCCTCGCCCCTTGCCAGCACCGTCCTGGTCCACCTCGGCCCGATCGCCATCACGCGACCGGTGGTCACGACCTGGGCGATCTTGGCGGTCCTCGCGCTCGGTTCATGGTTACTCACGCGCCGGCTCGAGCGGCGTCCTGAGCGGATGCAGGTGGCGTTCGAAATCGTCGTGACCGGCATTCTGGCGCAGATCGAAGAGATTATCCGCAAGAACCCTCGACACCTGCTCCCTCTAATCGGCACGCTCTTCATCTTCCTCGTTGCTGCCAACCTTTCCGGTGTGGTGCCCGGCGTCGAGCCACCCACCGCGAAGCTTGAGACTCCGGCCGCATTAGCCCTCATCGTTTTCGTCTCGGTGCATTACTTCGGCGTCCGCGCCCAAGGCCTCGTTGGTTATCTCGCAAGCTTCGCCAAGCCGAAGCTGATCATGCTGCCGCTCAACATTCTGTCAGAGGTAACGCGCACGTTTTCGCTCATGGTCCGCCTGTTCGGCAATATCATGAGCGGCGAGTTCATCATCGCGCTGGTGGTGGCGCTTGCCGGCCTATTCGTGCCGATCCCCTTCATGGCGCTCGAAATTCTGTTGGGCCTCATCCAGGCCTACATCTTCACTGTGCTTGCAACCGTCTTTATCGGCGCCGCCTGCGGCGACGGCGAACGAGCCTAAGGAGACTCCATGGACGCAAAGCTCATCAGCATCATCGGCGCATTCGTTGCCGTCTCGTTCGGGGCGATCGGGCCGGCATTGGCCGAAGGGCGTTCGGTAGCCGCCGCGATGGAGGCCATCGCGCGCCAGCCGGAGGCGGCGGCTACGATCTCGCGCACGCTGTTCGTCGGCCTCGCCATGATCGAAACCATGGCGATCTACTGCCTTGTCATTGCGCTCCTTCTGCTCTTCGCCAATCCCTATGTCGGATAGCTATGCGCTTCGAGTGGTGGACCCTCGCCCTGCAGACGGTGAATTTCACCGTCCTCGTCTGGCTGCTGCATCGCTTCCTGTATAAGCCGGTGTTGCGCGCCATCGACGCGCGCCGGGCCGAACTCGATGCGCAACGCGCGGAGGCCGCCAAGGCCGAGCTGAGAGCCAAAGCGCGGCTTGCGACTATCGAGGCCGAGCGCAGGGACATTGCAGCTGAACGCGCGGCGGCGCTGAAGACAGCAGCCGTGCAGTCAGAAGAAGCCGCCGCAGTTCGCCGTGCGCAGGCGGAGCAAGAAGCCACGGCGCTGCTCGACAAGACACGCAAGGTCATTGCGACTGAGCGAGACCAAGCGCTCGCGGAAGTCCGCAAAGCGGCGCTCGATCTCGGCATGGAGGTCGCGCGGCGCCTGCTCGCTGATTTGCCGTTAGAGCAGCGCGCCGAGGCCTGGCTCACACGCATCCAGCAACATTTGGCCAGCCTTCCAGATGGCGAACGCGCAGAGTTGACGACCGCTCTGGATGGCTGCCCGCTGCGCGTCGTCACTGCCATGCCGCTCCCGGAGGCGGTCATGAACAGGTGGCGCGACCGGCTTCACCGTGCGCTTGGTCAGAATGTCTCGATTGCGTTCGCTGCCGACGAGACGCTTGTGGCGGGCGCCGAGCTCGAATTCGCCCAGGCGATCTTGAGATTTTCGTGGCGCAGCGTATTGGCCGCCATGCAGGCGGAGATCGAGACGCATGGCAACGATCGCTGAAGACTTGCGCGCTTGGCTTGATCGCGGCCGCCAGCGCATCCGGGCGCTGCCCATGGCGCCTGCGCTTGATCGGGTCGGGCAAGTCGTGCAGATCGGCGACGGGGTGGCGACGGTATCTGGTCTGCCGGGAACGCGACTCGACGAACTGCTCGTGTTTGAGGGCGGCGTCGAGGGTTTGGCGGTTGATCTTGGCGAGGAGGCGATCGGCTGCGTGCTGCTCGGCGAAGCCGGCAAGGTCTCCGCAGGCAGCCTGGTTCGGGGAACGGGCAAGGTGGTGCGCGCACCAGTCGGCGACGCGCTGCTTGGCCGTGTCGTCGATGGGCTCGGGGCGCCGCTCGATGGTGACAAGCCGCCCGCAGTAACGGCGTTCGCGCCCGTCGAGCAGCCGGCGCCGGCGATCATCGATCGGGCACTGGTCACGCGACCGCTGGCCACCGGCCTCCTGGTCATTGATGCGATGATTCCTCTTGGGCGCGGTCAACGCGAACTCATCATCGGCGACCGCGGGACTGGAAAGACAGCTATCGCGGTCGACGCGATCATCAATCAGCGATCGAGCGATGTCATTTGCATCTACGCCGCCATCGGGCAGAAGGCGTCATCCGTTGCCCAGGTCATCGATGCCGTCCGCCGCTGTGGCGCTCCCGAACGTGCGCTCTTTGTCGTCGGCGAAGCCGACGCGCCGCCCGGCCTACAATGGCTGACGCCCTATGCGGCCTGCACCATGGCGGAACACTTCGTGGCGCAGGGGCGCGATGTGCTGCTCGTCCTCGACGACCTCACCAAGCATGCCGCTGTCTACCGCCAGGTCTCGCTGCTGCTGCGGCGGCCGCCCGGCCGGGAAGCCTATCCCGGTGATATCTTCTATATTCACTCGCGGCTCCTCGAGCGCGCGGCAAAGCTGTCCTCCGAACGCGGCGGCGGTTCGCTCACCGCGCTGCCGATCGCCGAGACCCAGGCCGGCAACATCAGCGCCTATATCCCCACCAATTTGATCTCGATCACCGACGGCCAGATCTATCTTGATCCACGCCTCTTTTACGAGGACCAAAAGCCGGCTGTGGACGTCGGCAAGAGCGTCTCGCGGGTCGGCGGCAAGACGCAGGCGCCTGTCCTTAGGAATCTGTCCGAGAGCTTGCGGCTCGAATATGCCCAGTTTCAGGAACTCGAAGTGTTTACGCGGTTCGGCACCATGGTCGACGAGCGCACGCGCAGGACGATTGAGCACGGCCGCCGTATCCGCGCCGTGCTCGGCCAACCTCAGTTTGCTCCGCTCAGCTTAGGCGAGCAGGTGGCCCTTCTCTTCGCAGTCGCCGAAGGGATGCTCGATGACCTGCCGCTAGATCGCGTGGAAGCATTCCGTGAAGCCTTAGTCACTTGGCTCGCTGAGCACTGTCCCGAAGTTCTGAAACTCGATGATCAGGCGGGCGAGCTTCCGCCAGACATTCGTGCTCGGTTGGCAAATCTGAAAGATCTTGCGCGCGCGACCGCCTATGGGCGCACGCCAGCAGCGGACGACCGATCATGACGCGCCTCGCGGAGATCGAGCGTCATATTGGCAACATGCATGAGCTGCTCGATCTCGTCGGCGCCATGCGTTCGCTCGCCGGTATGCGAATGCAAGAGGCGCAAAGGACGCTTCCCAGCGTTCGCCTCTACGCCGAGGCGCTGGCAAGTGCGATTGCCGACACCCTCTTGCTGATACCGGAATCCGTACCGCCGCGTTGCAACTGGAGAGAGCGGCTCGCGCTGGTCCTATGCACCGGGGAGCACGGCTTTGTCGGCGGATTCAACGAACGACTGGTCGATGCCGCAGAGGCGGCGATCACGACCGGCGATCTGCTTTTTGTGCTTGGCAGCCGCGGCGCGGTCCGGCTCTATGAACGCGGGCGGCCGGCGATCTGGAGCTACGCGATGGCCACGCGGTGTTCCTCCGCGCCCGAGATGGTCCGTCATCTAACAGATGAGCTTTACCGACGTATCGCACTTGGCGAAATCGGCCGGGTCGAGGTGATCTATGCGCGCTACCGTCAAGGCAGCCCTTCGACTGTCGAACGCCGCCCTCTATTGCCGCTTACCACCGCGCCGTTCAGCGCGCGCCGGCTCCATCAGCCACCGCTCCACAATCTCGACCCGGTAACGCTCCATGAGAGGCTGATGGGCGAATATGTCTTCGCGCTGCTGACGGAGGCAACTGTGGAATCGATTGCCAGCGAGAACGCCGCCCGCTTCGCGGCAATGGAATCCGCGCATGATAATGTGAGCAAGAAACTCGATCGTCTGCAGCAAGAGGCGCATCAAGCGCGCCAGGCCGAGATCACTACCGAGTTGATTGAGCTTGCGGCCGGCGTCGAAGCCCAGAGCAGTAAGTAGGCCCCTCAAGCCGAGTGATGCAGGATTGGGCATCAACCCAGCTTAAAGGACAACCGCCGGCTCTCGCCGCTTGCGTTCGCACTGCATCTGGTCACGAGCGCAATTACCGGACGCTCGCGCACTTTTAACATTGCCTCCTCAATGTCATACCTGCCATTCCAACGCAAGAGAGCGTAGCTGCGTTTGACTCAGGTCATAGTGAGCGCTGATAGAAACGGTAACGTGCCGGTGCGTGATCGGCCGCGTGGGCCGGGGCTAAGGATCGCACCATGGAAATGCCTGTTGAGATTGAGTTTCGGGGGATGAAGCCGGTTGAGCGGCTTCATCAGGCCATCACCACTCACATTGCGAACCTCGAGAAGCGGTGTGGACGCATCACCGCATGCCGGGTCGCCCTCAAGGCACCCGGTGGCCACCATCACGTAGGGCTTTACGAAGTGAATATCCGGCTCGCCCTGCCGAATGGCCGGGAGGTGAATGTTGCGCGCACAGCGCGGCAGGACAACCGCTATGCCGACGTAGATTTCGCCATTAACGAGACTTTCAGACGGGCACGGCGGCGCTTGCAAGATCATGTCCGTCGCATGCAAGCGCAGGTGAAGGCCCACGAGGCACAGCCAATTGCGACCGTGGTTCGGCTCGATCCGACCGGAGGGTTTGGGTTCATCGAAACTGCCGACAGTCGCGAGATCTACTTCCACCACAACAGCGTGGTCGACGGCGCATTCTCCCGGATGTCCATCGGCGCGCGCGTGACGTTTGCCGAGGAAGCAGGTGATAGGGGGCCGCAGGCGAGCACAGTCAGACTGCTGGGAAAACATGGCATGCGGTGATGTCAGCGGACCGCCCTTGCGATTTGTCAATGCGACGTCCTGCTTGCCAATAAGAATAAGTATGAGCTTGAGGAGTCGTGTTACCGCGACCCCGCCAGAGGCGTTATATGAGCAGGAGAATTGCAATCATTCAGGGACATCCAGACCCGACGAGCCGTCACCTGCTGCATACACTGGCAGATGCCTATGCGGATGGAGCACTCGCAGCAGGGCATCAGGTGCGCCGTGTCGAGGTGGCGAAGCTGGATTTTCCGTTGTTGCGCACGCAGGCGGACTTCGAGAGTCGTGCTCTGCCCTCCGCTCTCGCCCAACCTCGCGATGATATGAGTTGGTCAGAGCACTGGCTGTTTCTGTTTCCGCTTTGGCATGGAACCATGCCGGCCTTGTTCAAAGGATTCCTCGAACACATTTTTCGGCCAGGTTTTGCCATGGAATACAGGAAGCAAGGTTTCCCGAAGCGATTGCTCGCCGGCCGTTCGGCACGCATCGTGGTGACTATGGGGATGCCTGTGCTGCTTTATCGATGGTACTTCGGCGCTTATGGAGTGCGGGGTTTTGAGCGAAGCATGTTGAGTTTCGCTGGGATCAGGCCGATCCACGAGAGCCTCTATGGGCTGACGTTTTCAGACGAAGGGAAGCGGCGGCACTGGATCGAAGATATGCGCAAGCACGGCCGGCGTGGCGACTGACCCATCTATAGGACACAATCTCACACACGTCGGAAATTTGCTGAATGCCCGAGCCCGGTGCTGCGGCTCTGATGCCTGCCGCCGCTGGCATTGCCGACTTGGCCCAGTGCGAATACCGCGAGCGAGCCCGCACCATCGTTGATCCGGATCAATGCGGTCGTCTTGCGCCCACATTAGACATACAGTCCCAAAATTGCAGGATGGCTCTCGTGGGCGACTCTGTCGTCAACTTGTACACGTTGCCAGCTTTAATAGCGGCAAGTGCCAGCGATGCACTGGTGTCGCTCAATCCGTTTTCGCGCCACGTGCCTGGCGACGAGAACGAAGCCGCCCGTCAGCGTCGAACAGGCTGGTGTACGCCGCATGAGCTGCCTCTTGAGCTCCGGACTATGGACCTGCGCGATTTCTCCATTTCCCGAGAAGGCATTGCGACCCTGCTCTGCGCGCCTTTCGCCTTGCATCGCGCCACGGTCGCAGATTTCGCACCCGGTCACAGCATCGTCGAGTCCCTTCGCAACAGCGGGCTTGGTCGAGTCCATGTAACGGATTGGCATTCAGCCGAACCCGACATGCGGTTTCTCTCGATCGACAACTATCTGGCAGACCTGAATGTCACCGTGGACGAGCTTAAGCCGCCCGTCGATCTCGTCGGTCTGTGCCAAGGCGGCTGGCTGTCGCTGGTCTACGCGGCACGTTTCCCACACAAGGTACGACGCCTCGTTCTCGCGGGCACGCCGGTCGACATTACAGCTGGCATATCGCCGATCTCGCAAGGCTGCGCAAGTGCCGCTCGCCGCGTTGGAGCAAGTTATCGACGCGTATGGCGGGCGTGTGCTCGGCAAATCCGTGCTGCATCTGTGGGGATCGGCATTAAGCACCAAGAGCGAACGGGAAATCCTGCAGCTCTCGGCTAAAAGCGATGCCGATGCCCCCAAGCAGCTGCTGCACTACTTTCAAGCGTGGTATGATACGACGGTCAATTTGCCAGGCATCTACTATCTGCAGGTCGTTTCCTGGCTTTACAAGGAGAACCGACTGGCTGAAGGGCGGTTTGTTGCACTCGGACATCAAATTGATCTTCGAAGTCTGTGTCATCCGATTTTCCTGCTCGGCGGTCGCGACGATGATGTCGTTGCACCTGAGCAGCTATTTGGAACCGCAAACCGTGTCGGGACTGCCAGACAGCACATCGAGATTGTGACCGAGCCCTGCGGCCATTTAAGCCTCTTTATCGGCGCCAGGACAATTAAGAGAAGGTGGACACAAGTTGCGCAATGGCTGGGGCGATCATGATCTGCCCGCCAGCGTCCCGCCTGGCACGCCGGCGATCACAGCGACGGACGGCAATCTTCCGGCATGTGCAGCCACCATTGCAGTGCTGAATGCCGGGCCTTTCTGACAATTGGCGTTGCCGAAGCAGCTCGCGCGGCCGGCACGCACTATCTTGACCCGACAGAAGATGTTGCAAGGGCGCGGCGAGTTAGGGAACTCGCAGTTGATGCGAGCAATTGCCTTCATACCTCAAATGCGGGCTCGCCGCGGATTCGTATCGATCCGCGTCGGTCACTCCCTGCCTATCCGCTCCTTCGGGGCCACAACAGGGCTGCCAGAACGGTCGCCCACACGATGGCCCAGCCGAGCCACGTGATGTTTGGGTGAGCCGCTTGCCATTCGAGTATCTTCTTATGGATAGCCATTACTGCGATGTCCATCCTTCGTGATGATTACATTCTCGACGCTTCACGCCTCCTGTATGTCTCTACTCTCGTTCGACAATAATGACCCTGCATTCGACACTCGATCGGTTTTCGAATGAGTGCGACGGAATCGCTTGCTGTACCACGGCAAATCCGACCTTGCGGCTGGAGTCGACAAATTTCCCATCGGGAGTATGAATCCGCGTATCGCAATCCGTGAGGAAATACACCCCTGTTGGAGGATGCGAGTGCCATTGATCCCGCTGACCGGGCCTCCAGGTCGCAAGGATGACTCGTGTTTTGCCGTCCTCAGCGATGACCTTATAAACGTCGGGTGAAGCGACGTAAGATCGCGGTGCATCATCTGCACGTGCTGGCGAGACGAAGAACGTGACCCAAAACAGAGATCCAGTCGCGATTACCAAACGGACCATTTGCTGATCGGATGTACGCATAATTGTTCTCCGATAACATTGTTTCATGAAAAGAACAGCACTCATGGGAATGCGCTTTGATTTGCATCATGGAGCGTACTTTTTTGAACACGTGTAACATCGGTGCAAACAAACGCAGGTTATCGTGATGTCAGGCCGATCACCCTTCGGCGCGGGTGTTCTCCTCACGATATCAACGCAGTGTGGCTTTTAGCCAACGCGGTCTCGGCCTTAAGGATTAACTCTCGCGATTCGATTATCGCCGTCTGTGTTTCCTCTATACATTTCGTCATTTCGGATAGCGAGCGGACAACCCGCGTTCTAGCCTCAATCGTTGTCGCCGTGAGTTCAGCGAACCTGATCGACGAACCTACGCGGCGCTCCAGTCGGGTTTTCGCTTGGTCGCATGTTGTGTCAGACATCGGTTCTGACCGGCTCGAATGGCGCCCAAAGAAATCAAGAAGCGACCGGCGCACCTTGACCTAAGTCAAGCTCATCAAAAAAATACGAAGTCACAGGCTTCTAATTGCAGAATCCCCGACCAGCCACTAGCGTAGGGATTGGGAAGGCTGGTCGGGGAGCCCGTGCCCTCTCGGATGGGGGCGAGAGCACCAATACATTACAGCAGACTCGCCGCACCGGAACTTTGATGTAAGTCAAGCCAGGGAGTATCGACGTCGCATCAAAACCGATTTTCTTCCTCTATCAACAAATCGATCGAAGCGTATCAGGTTCTGTCGATGAACAAAACGTCTCATCTCGGCATCGCAAAGTGCGGCTTCAATACTGCGCCGATGCACGCAGAACGGCAAGTCGAATGCTTTTCCTGACCCCGGGCGCAATCCGAATATTGTGCCAGGCCGTGCTGCACCCCGAGAAAGCCTCGACCGGCAGGAGCGGAAGCACCCCCGCCGGTCGGGCCGTGCTCTCGGCGGGTGCAGGGTTGAGAGCACGGCGCCAGCGTAATGTATTCGCCGGACGGTGGCGTTGATGCGCATCAAACCGCGGGCGCTGCACCACCCGTTCTGACCCGGCAAATTACCCCGCAACTTGCTGGACATTCGAGTATCAGTCGGAGTCATCACGGCCAACCTTCAGATGGTGCGAATCGATTTCAGCCCCTCGGATCAGGCTCATTCCTGTGACCGCACCACCACACGCGGGCATGGCGCGTGACGCATCACGGCTTCCGCCATGCTGCCGAGAAGCGCCCGCTGCATTCCCCAACGACCATGACTGCCGATGACAAGCAGGTCCGCGGACCACGCCTCGGCGGCCTTCACGATCTCCTCGGAAGGCCTGCCGACTGGCATGAATTCCACGACGGAGGACCGAGGCGACAAGCGTTGATGGATGGCAGTGACCAGCCTCTGGGCGTCGAGCCTGGCCGCGGCAATCAGTTCGCCAGTCTCAGCAGCACGCATCGCAACCGGCTCGCCATCGATCGCGATCAGAACCTTCTTAAAGGTCAAGGCGACCTCCGCGACACGGCATCACCAATACCTCACCCAGCGGCGGCCCAAGGGATCACTCGTAGCGCAAAGCCTCGATCGGATCGAGCCGGGCGGCCTTGCGGGCCGGATAGTAACCGAAGAAGATGCCCACGGCGGCCGAGAACAGGAATCCGCCGGCAATCGCAGCAGGGGCGACGGGCGTGGGCCAGCCCGCAGCGAGTGAAATGGCCTTGGAAAACGCTGTTCCCATGATGATGCCTGCTACGCCTCCGGTCACGCTCAAGAACACTGCTTCGGCCAGGAACTGAAGCAGTACGTGCAGCCGGCGCGCGCCGATCGCCATGCGCAGGCCGATCTCGCGTGTCCGCTCGGTCACCGAGACCAGCAGGATATTCATGATGCCGATGCCGCCGACGACCAGAGATATCGAGGCGACAGCCGCTAACAGGAGCGCCATGATGCGACTTGAGCCCTCTGCCGCCTCGGCTATTTGGCTCAAGTTCCGAACCGAGAAATCGTTCCCCTCGCTGGACCGGATGCGGTGCCGGCGGACGAGAATCTCGGTCACTTGATCGATCGCGGACTTGACTTGGCCTGGGCTGACGGCCTGCACGTAGATCTGGTTCACGTAGCCGGTCAATCTGCGTTGCAAGTTGTAAGGATTGGGCGGTGGCGGATAGACCCAGTTGAGGGGGACTTGTGCCTGACTTGGTGCGGCCACACCTAGCACCTTGCGCTCGGCGGTCGAGAATGGGATCAAGATCAGATCATCCTGATCAAATCCGAATGGCGTCTGCCCCTTGGAAACGAGGGTGCCGATGACCCGCAGCGGGACGCCCTTCACCAGAATGACCGCGCCGACCGGATCTTGACTGGCGCCGAAGAGCTGACGGCTGACCGTCTGCCCGATGACTACGACCAACGCGGCCTCGCTGTCGTCCTCGGCCGAGATACCTCCGCCGGCTTCGACACGCCAATTGGTCATTGCGGGATAATTCGGTGTGATGCCCTGGATCCTCGTTGTCCAGTTCTGATTGGCGTACTGCACCTGGCCCGACTGACTGATGAGATAACTCACCTCGCCGACCGCTGGCGCTTCTCCCTGGATCGCCTGTGCATCGCTGACCAAGAGTGTCGACGCACTCCCGAAGCCGCCGCGCGCGCCACCCATCATGCTCGCGCCGGGCAGCACTACGATCAGGTTAGTGCCGAGGCTTTCGATCTGCTTGCGCACCGCCTCGTTCGCGCCCTGGCCGACCGCGACCATGGCGATGAGCGCGGCAACACCAATGAAGACGCCCAGCATCGTGAGCGCAGAACGCATCTTATTGCGGGCCAGCGCCTGCACCGCTGCGGCTGCGATCATCATTGCAAACGCGCCGAATCCACCGGTCGTTGCAAGATGCACGGCTTCGCCTTCTGGGGCCGCAGTTGCATGGAAGGCGGTCGGGTCAGACCAAGCCCTGCCTGCGAGCGGTGGCGGCTTGCGTTGATCAGACAGGATTTCACCGTCTCGCATGGTTACGACGCGGTCTGCATATGCCGCGATATCCGATTCGTGGGTGACCACGATAATGGTGACACCGCGCTCGCGATTAAGCGACTGCAGCGCCTTCATGATCTCATGTGAGTTTCGCGTATCGAGATTGCCGGTTGGCTCGTCAGCAAGCAGTACTTTCGGATTGTTGATCAGCGCGCGGGCGATGGCGACGCGTTGCTGCTCGCCGCCGGACAGTTGCCCCGGCGAATTGCGCTCCCGCCCGCCCAGGCCCAAGGCGGCCAACGCTGCGCGGGCCCGCGCCAGTCGCTCCTCAGGACCGGAGGCTCCGGATACTGAATAGAACAGCGGCAAGGCCGTATTCTCAATCGCGCTGGTGCGGGCGAGCAAATTGAAGCTCTGAAACACGAAGCCTAGTCGCTCGCTGCGCAGGCGCGCGAGCTCTGGCTCGCTGAGCCGCCCCACGTCGACGCCTTCGAAGCGGTAGTCGCCGCCCGTCGGTCGATCAAGACAGCCAAGAATCGCCATCAGCGTCGACTTGCCCGACCCCGACGAACCCATGATGGCGACGAACTCACCAGGTTCGATGGTGAGGCTGATGCCGCGCAGCGCATGCACGTCGACCTCGCCGACGTGATACGTTCGCGTGACGTTCTCGATTCTGATGATTGGCTCTGCCATATCGGGTCTCGCTCGTCTTCTGTCCGAAGATCAGAACCGCAAGCGTGGCATCACGGCCGTGCTCGTCAAATTTCGTTCGGCGGTGATGACCTGATCGCCGGTTCTCAGCTCTCCGCTCACGATCTCGGTGAAGCTGTCATCATCGAGGCCTGTGATGACGGCAATGGCCGATGGCTGTCCGTCGCGCAGCACCCAGAGCTGTGATCGCTCCGGCTCTCGCGATCCGGCGAGGCTGCTCGGCCGATAACGCAGCGCGACGTTGGGAACGCGGATTACGTCATTGTGCTGATCGACCACCAGGCGCACCGCTGCAGTCATACCGGGCTTCAACGCCAAGTCTGTATTATCGACGTTCACGACAACGTCATAGGTGACGACGTTCTGCACCGTCTGCGGCGACTGGCGAACTTGACCCACTGCGCCGTGGAAAGTTCTCTTTGGGAACGCATCCACCGTGAAAGTGCTCTTCTGCCCTGACCTGATTCCGCCGATGTCGCTCTCGGACACATTGGTATCAACCTCCATCCGGGTGAGGTCAGTTGCAATCAAGAATAATGTCGGCGTTTGGAAGCTTGCTGCAACCGTCTGTCCCATCGTCACGTTGCGCGAGACGACCGTCCCTTCAACCGGGGAAATGATATCTGTATAATCGAGGTTCACTTGGGCGGCGTCGAGAGCAGCCTGGCGCTGCTGAATGGTTGCTTCGTCAAACGCGACCTGCGCCTGAGCCTGGTCATAGTTGCTTTTGGCATTATCGAACGCGTCCTGAGACACCGCGCTGCTGTGGACGAGTTGCGCGGCACGGTCGAAGGCAACCTTCGCGTATGCGAGTGAAGCCCTATCCTTATCGAGCTGTGCCTTCGCGATGGCGAGATTCGCTTTGCTTTGGTCGACTATCGTCTGATAAGGCCGAGGATCGATCTTGGCGCAGATCTGGCCCTTCTTCACCTCAGTATTGTAATCGCAATAGAGTTCCTGGATCACGCCGGAAACGTATGTACCCACGATAATGGTGAGCTCAGGGTTGACAGTCCCTGTCGCCGTAACAGTGCGCGTAATCGCACCCTGTGTAACCGGTGCCGTCGTGTAGCGCACGGTGTTGCCCACGCCCAAGCTCCACCATGCGGCAGTGATCGCAACGACAACCAGCAGCGAAATGACTATCGCGATTAGCGAGCGTCGTCTGGTCGCGGCTTTGGGCTTGTCGCGGGTCGGAGGAATCACGTGAAGTTCGGCCAATTTGCCAACGGCCCACAGCTTCCGTCCGTCCGTCGCCACGCGTTCATCCATCATGGTCTCCCGAATAGGCCGGCCCACGCGAGCCTGCGAAGCGTCGATTTGGGCGCCTCGGCGTGTAGCCCAATCGAAATTTGCCGCGATGGGGTGAATGGACGCGTTGACATTGGTCAACAGCCTCGCCGGTGTTTTCAGATAAACAGAAAACAGCCGGCTGGCCCATCCGTGCTGAGAACGCAGATAGCAACGAGGAAGCATCTCACATGAAATCAATTCTTGTTCCGATCGGCGGCAGCGCGACGGACGGGGCGCTTCTTGAGACGGCACTCGTCGCCGCGCGTCCGTTCTGCGGTCACCTGCATTTCATTCACGTGCATGTCGGGGCGGGCGAGGCGGCGGCGAACATCCCGCATACGGCGTTCGCGATGGGACCCGCCCTGGCGAACGCTCTCGAAGAATTGGAAGACAAAGCCGAGACGCGTTCCGCGAAGGCAGCGCAGCACGTTCGCGATTTCTGTTTACGCGCGAACATTGACATCCGTAATGCACCCGGCGGCGCGTCAGGCATCACGGCGAGCTGGCATGAGGAGAACGGCCGCGCGCTCAACCGCATCATGTCCCATGCCCGTCACTGCGATCTCGTGGTGGTCGGGCGCGCTCGGCGGCCGAATGGCCTGCCGGATGATTTCATCGAGCGGCTGCTTGTCGGTAGCGGACGCCCGCTCCTGATCGCTAACGCGGCGCCGCCGCCGACGCTGACCGGCACGATCATGGTATGCTGGCGCGAGACGGCCGAGGCGGCACGCGCCGTGAGTGCCGCCATGCCGTTTCTGATCAATGCCCGGCGGGTGGTGGTGGTAACTGTCGGGGAGCGGAACGAGGACGCGGCTGCTGCAGTGGGCGATGTTGTCCGGCACCTTGGATGGAACGGCGTGTCTGCGGAGGCACAGGTCATCGTTGGAAACAACGGCTCTGCACACCGGTCGCTCGCCGCAGCCGCTCAATCGTGCGGGGCTGACCTCGTGGTCCTCGGAGCGTATGGCCACTCCCACCTGCGGGAGGTGCTATTCGGGGGCTGCACACAGGCCTTTATTCGGGGCGCTGATAGACCGGTGCTGTTGATGCATTAGGGTGAGGGGCAGGGATCCAGCCAGCGGCACCCGAAACCGCGCCAGCGTATCAATGACTTTGTCATCTGAGACATGTCGAAATCCGAATAATACGTTCCAATAACGGCCGGCCGCTCAATCCCTGCGGTGGCCAGGTGTGATTTTCCCGATCCCTTCGCCGGCAAGACCGAGGCCGATCAGCGCAACCGTGGCGAATCCCGCACCCATGAGGAAAGTCGCCAAAGGACCATACGCATCCCAGACTCCGCCGGCGAGCACGCTCGCGACCAGCATCGCGATGCCTCCGGCGAAGTTGAAAACCCCGAAAGCCGTCCCCCGAAGATTCTCTGGTGCGGTGTCGGCGACAAGGCTCGCGAAAAGTCCCTGCGTGAGCGCCATGTGAAGCCCCCAGAACACGATACCGATCATGACAAGCGCGATAGTCGTGCTGAGCGCAAGCGCAAGGTCCGCGACGATCAGGCAGGCGATCCCGGTCGCGAGCAGTCCGCCTCGGCCAATGCGGTCGGAGAGCGCGCCAGCCGGATACGCCGCGAGAGCGTACGCTGCGTTCATCACCACCATGACGGAGGGTACGAGCGCGACTTCCAGCCCGACATTCTGAGAGCGCAGGATAAGAAATGCCTCGGAGAACCGGGCAAGAGCGAGGATCGTGGCGATGCCGACCGCTGCCCAGAAACGGCTGGGCAGAAGCTTGGCGTCAGCGAGTCGCGGGCGCGGCCGGGCGTCGGCTTCACGCCGGCGCGGCTCCTTGACTGCGAACACCATTACCGCGAAGGCGATGAAGGCCGGCACGACCGCAATCCAGAACACGAGGTGGAAGTTGTCGGAGGTCAGCATCATCAGGACGAGCGCGGCGAGTGGTCCAACAAAAGCCCCGACGGTATCGAGCGCCTGACGCAGGCCAAAGCTGGCGCCCCGCAGCTCGGCCGGTGCAAGATCTGCAATGAGCGCATCTCGAGGGGCATCGCGCACGCCCTTCCCGATCCGGTCGATGAACCGCGCCGCAAACACCCAGCCGACCGTGGCTGCCAGTGGGAACACGGGTTTGGTGAACGCCGCCAGTCCATAGCCAAGGGCCGTCAGCAGCTTGCGATTGCCGAGCCAGTCGGACAGCACGCCGGAAAAGATCTTCGTGATGTTTGCAGTCGCTTCGGCCACGCCTTCGATGAAACCGATCGTCAATGTCGACGTACCGAGCGCTGTCACAAGGTAGATAGGCAGCAGCGCATGGATCATCTCGGATGAGATGTCCATGAACAAGCTGACAAATCCGAGCGCCCAAACGCTCCGAGGAAGCCCCAGAATCGACGTTGGGCTTTCACCGGTCATTGGCTGTGCGAAACCCGGCGCATCGCCAGTTTTGAGGCTGCGGCTTCTGCTGCTGCCACATGGTTTTTCACGCTCATGAAGCTATCAGGACTCACTGACATCGAGTCAATGCCGCACGCAACCAGGAACTCGGCAAATTCAGGGTGGTTGCTCGGCGCCTCGCCGCACAGCCCGACCTTGGCGCCAGCCTTGTGGGCTTCGCGGATGACGCTCTCGATCATCCATTTCACCGCCTCATCCTGCTCATCGAACAGCTTGGCCAAATCGCCCGAGTCGCGGTCGACGCCGAGGGTTAGCTGCGTGAGATCGTTGCTGCCGATCGAGAAGCCATCGAAGCGCTCGGCGAAGGCCTTTGCCAAGATGACGTTCGAGGGAATCTCGCACATGACGTACACTTCGAGGCCTTTCTGCCCGCGCTTGAGGCCATTTTCAGCCATCACGGCGAGAACGCGATCCGCCTCTGCGGTCGAGCGGCAGAACGGGATCATGACAACGACATTGGCCAGGCCTATCACCTCGCGCAGGCGTCGGATCGCCTTGCATTCGAGCGCAAAGCCAGCCTGGTACCGCGGCGAGTAATAACGCGAGGCACCGCGGAAACCGAGCATTGGGTTTTCCTCCTTGGGCTCGAACGCGGCGCCACCAATGAGATTCGCATACTCGTTGGTCTTGAAGTCGCTCGTGCGGACGATGACCGGCTTCGGATAGTAGGTCGCCGCGATCCGAGCGAGGCCGCGCGCAAGTCGATCGACAAAATATTCCGTCTTGTCCACGTAGCCCCGGGTCAGCTCGGCGATCGTGCGCTTGGCCTCCTCGTCCTTCAGCACGTCGTAATTTACGAGAGCCATCGGATGCACCTTGATGTAGTTACTCACCACGAATTCCATGCGCGCGAGTCCGACACCGTCCGCCGGAATCCGCCACCAGCGGAAGGCCGCAGCTGGATTGGCGAGGTTAAGCATCACTTGCGTGCGCGTCGCCGGGATGCTGGAGAGGTCGAGGTCCTCCACCTCGTAGTCGGCGCGCCCCTCATAGACGAAGCCCTCATCGCCTTCCGCGCACGAGACCGTCACCTCCTGCTCGTCATGCAGCAGATGGGTCGCGGCGCCAGTTCCCACGATCGCCGGCAGGCCAAGCTCACGGCTGACAATCGCGGCGTGGGACGTGCGGCCGCCGTGATCGGTTACGATCGCCGCCGCACGCGTCATGATCGGAACCCAGTCCGGATCGGTCGCCTGCGTGACCAGGATCGCTCCATCGACGAAGCGGCCGATCTCACTGGGACTTTCGATGAGGCAGACCGGACCGGCGACGACCGCGTCGCCGATGCTCAGGCCTGCGACAAGTTTCCGGCCCTTCGTTTTGACGCGATAGGACTTAAGGGCGCTCGCCTCTCTGCGCGATTGTACGGTTTCGGGTCGCGCCTGGACGATGAAGACCTCGCCGGTTTCGCCGTCTTTGGCCCACTCCATGTCCATGGCGCAGCCATAGTGGTCCTCGATTACGCAGGCCCATCGAGCGAGCGTCAGGATGTCCTGATCGTTCAGCACGAAGGCGGCGCGTTCGGCCTTTGATGTAGGAACGTTGCGGGTCGGGCGATCGGCGTCCTGCGCATAGATCATCTTCTGGGCTTTTTCGCCGAGGCTTTTCTCGATGATTGGCACCAGCGCAGGCTGCGATAAAAGTGACTTGAACACCTGATACTCATCCGGATCGACCGCGCCCTGCACCACGTTTTCTCCAAGACCCCACGCGGCATTCACCAGCACGATCCTGTCGAACCCCGTCTCGGTGTCGATAGAGAACATGACCCCGGCCCCGCCGAGATCGGAACGCACCATCCGCTGCACTCCGATCGACAGCGCGACTTTCAGATGATCGAAGCCTTTGGCAATCCGGTAGCTGATGGCGCGGTCCGTGAAGAGCGAGGCGTAGCAACGCCGACAGGCATCGAGAACGGCGGCCTCGCCACGGATGTTGAGGAAGGTCTCCTGCTGTCCCGCAAAACTCGCGTCCGGCAGATCCTCGGCGGTCGCGCTCGACCGTACGGCCACGTCGGCTTCCTTCTTGCCGGTGCGCCGGCAAAGTTCTCCGTACGAGGTTTGGATCGCTTGGGCGGCGTCCTGCGGCCATGTACCTCGCAGAAATGCTCGGCGAATCGCCGCGCCTGCCTCGGCAAGCGAGGTATGACCGGCCGCGAGAGCGGCAAGCGGATCGGCAATCACCTCTCTCAAACCGTTTGCGTCGACATATTGCCAGTAGGCTTCCGCCGTCGTCGCGAACCCTGGCGGAACCCGCACGCCGCTCGTGTTGAGGTGACGGACCATTTCACCCAGCGAGGCATTTTTCCCGCCGACGCGCACTACGTCACCGCGTCCCAAATTCTCTAGCCAGATCACGTGCTGGAGAGGTCCAGTCATGGCGTGCTCCTCGAACAATCACCAAGTTCGCCTCGTTGGGCGGCTACGAACAATTAGGTTCCAGTTCTCCAACTCACGGAGACCCGCCACAGTTGAAAGCAAGACACCAAGTGCACTGCTAGCTCGCGCCGCTACCCGAAACCGTGCCGCGGTTGGTCCGCACGGCCCTTGGATCATTATCTGGCTTGGCCACCCCACAAGCGCGGTCGCCCGTGCGCCTTGCTCAACTCTCGCAACCCGTCGAGCATGTCGACGACTTTCGCGCATGGAACCTCGCGACAAGCGCTGTGCCGTGGCTGACGACTCTGCTTCAGTCCAACATAGGCGGCGTTGGCGAGCGGCGCTTGATCCAGCTCAAAGGGGCATAGAAATCGCGTCGGCTTTTGCCACTCCAATTCGACTGAGTTGAGCCAAATCAACGCGCTTCACCCCCACTCGGCCCCAAATGGATAAGGCCAATTCATTTGGATAGCTCGAAAATGTCACACAAGCAGGTTCTGTTTCGCTCCGCGGCCCGGGAGAAAATCTTGCGAGGCGCAACTCAGCTGGCCGATGCGGTCCGGGTCACCCTGGGTCCCCGATCGAAGTCGGTGCTGATCGAGAAGAAGTGGGGCGCACCCATCGTCTGCAATGACGGCGTCACCATCGCTAAGGAGTTCGATCTCAAGGATCCCGAGGAGAACCTTGGCGCTCGGATGCTCCGACAAGCCGCGGAGAAGACCGGTGACATGGTGGGTGACGGCACTAGCACTGCGACGATTCTTGCTCACGCCATGTTCGCCGACGGCCTACGTAATGTCGTTGCAGGTGCAAGCGCGATCGATGTCAAGCGCGGCCTCGACCGCGCGACCAGACGGGCGATCGAGGCCCTGCGGAGCTTGTCCCGTCCAGTCAAGACCCGAAAGGAAAAGGCGCAGGTAGCGGCTATTTCGGCACACAATGACCCCGCAATTGGAGAGCTGGTCGCCGACGCCATGGATAAGGTGGGTGGCGAGGGTGTCATTACGGTCGAGGAGTCCAAGACCACGGAGACGACGCTTGATGTCGTCGAAGGGATGCAATTCGACCGCGGCTTTCTCTCCCCCTACTTCATCACCAACGCCGAGAAGATGGAGGCAGTGATGGAGGACGCGCTCGTGCTGATCTTTGATCGCAAGCTCACCGCGCTTAAGGATCTTCTGCCCCTGCTGGACGAGGTGGTAAAGGCCGGACGCCCGCTGCTGGTGGTAGCGGAAGATGTCGAGGGCGAGGCGCTTGCCACCCTCATCGTCAACCACATCCGCGGAGGTCTAAAGAGCTGTGCCGTTAAGGCGCCAGGATTCGGCGATCGCCGCAAGGCGATGCTGGAGGACTTGGCGATCTTGACTGGCGGGCAGGTGGTCTCTGAGGAACTGGGTCTCAAGCTGGAGAACGTGGCGATCGAACAACTCGGCCGCGCCAAGCGGGTAGTCGTCGACAAGGACAACGCCACGATCATCGGCGGCAGCGGGTCTCGGAAGCAGATCGACGAACGGATCGAGCAAATTCGCCGGGAGATCGAAAAGGCAACCAGCGACTACGATCGTGAAAAGCTCCAGGAGCGCCTGGCCAAGCTGGCCGGGGGCGTTGCCGTGATCCGCGTGGGAGCCCCCTCCGAGGCCGAGATGAAATCGAAGAAGGAGGCGCTCGACGATGCGATCAGCGCCACGAAGGCGGCTGTGGCAGAAGGAATTGTCCCCGGCGGCGGCTTGGCCCTGCTGCGATGTGTGGGCGCCGTCACCGAAGAAGAGGCCCGATGCGAGGGCGACGAGCGGACCGGCGTTCAGATCCTCAAGCGTGCTCTCGAAGCTCCGACGCGCCAGATAGCGGAGAATTCGGCTGCCGACGGCGGAGTCGTCGTTGCACGCATGCGGACCGGGACGGGCAACGAGGGCTTCGATGCCGGCCGCAAAGAGTACGTCGATCTGATAGAGGCCGGAATCATCGACCCAACCAAGGTGGTCCGCATTGGCCTTGAGAACGCCGTGTCCGTTGCCGGCGTCCTGCTGCTGACCGAAGCAACAATGACCGAGGTTCCTGAAGAGAAGAAGGAGAGAATGGCTGAGCCGGAAATGGCGATGTAGCAAACAAGGGCGAGGCCGCAAAGCATGGGAGCCTTACGATGCACGTAGGCATGAGCTTGGCCGCCGGATTGTTGATTTTGCTTGGCGTGGCCGTAGCCAAAGGCACAAGTCTAAAGAGCGCAGATATTGGCGGTGATGCCGATGCCGGCCGTGAGTTGGCCATTTCCGTCTGCAGCGGCTGTCATGCCGTATCAGAAGGTCAATCATTCGCGCTGACCGACCCGCCTGATTTTTTGACGATTGCCAACCGACCGGATGTCACAGCCGCTTCGCTGCGGCGCAGAATCGCGAAGCTGCCGCATGTACCGTTGCGGGGGCGGATGCCAAATCCAATGCTCAATGCCGAGGAACTCGCCGATGTGGTCGCCTACATCATGACCATGCGGGAGCGTTGAGCGAGTGCGTCCAATCTCCAACTTAAGGCCGATTGTTTTGACGTATCTCAAGGTGGCTTGGGCCCGGTACGGCCAACCTGCAGTGTCGTCCAGATCGGAGATCTTGCATGAGTACCGTGGGACTTGAAAGCATCGATCACACCGTCCAACTCACCCATGTTTGGATTAACCAGCTGGACGCTCTTGTTGGGTGGCAGAGTAAAGCACGTTCTTACCGTCTGCTAAGAACGGTGCTGCAGGCATTGCGGGATTGGCTGCCAGCTAACGACGCGGTACATTTAGCCGCACAGCTGCCAACACTGCTGCGCGGTGTCTATTACGAGCATTGGCGACCGACGGACACACCGGTGGCTGAGCGCCACAGAGCGGACTTTCTCGCTCGCGTCGATGAGGCGTTCTGCACTGATCCTATTCTGTTTACGGCGGACGCCGTGTCTGTCGCGTTCGAGTTCCTCAGTGAGAAGATTGGAGCTGATGAAATCGCGAAGGTCCGCCACGCGTTGCCAGCGGACCTGCGAGCCATCTGGCCAGTTCCATCGCCGGCTGCTTGAGGTCGCTCATGGCGGAGATTGCACCCAACTTGTCGATCTCGCCTGAGAAGCTCTGTTTCATCATAGCCAAGGCGCGAGAATTTGATGTAAAGGATGTCGTCACCGATCCTGGTGACGCATCCAACGCCGTGGACGACGCGATGTTGTCGGTTCTTGAAGATCATCCCGACGACCCCGTCGTCCAAGAACTCAGGGGATTCATTAGAGCGCTGACAGAAGACGAGCAGATCGACCTCGTCGCATTGACATGGCTTGGTCGTGGCGACGGGTGTATCGAGGATTGGGACGAGTTGCGCGCAGAAGCCTCGCGCGCCCACAATAATCGCACCGCATCATATCTGCTTGGCAAGCCGCTACTTTCCAATCACCTTGAGGATGCACTCTCGCAATTGGGCATTTCCTGCGATGCCTGAAGCAGGACAGTTCCGCATCCCGCATCGCGACGCCAAGCGTCAGCAACAACTTTCGAGCTTCTTTCTGCACGCCCCTGCCGATTTTTGGTCGTGCCATCACGCGCGCACCCGGCCCGGCCGCTCTGGTCCGGCCGCACGCTCTCACCGCATGTGCTGCACGTTGCTGAACCCCCGACGCGGCTCCGTACAGGAAGGGCGGCCCGACGACCACACGAAATCACGCCGCAGGAATCGCTGGCGTTCTATTCCATCACATGGAGCAGGAGCACCTCCTCGTCGGGGGTCATTTTTGAAATGTCGTCCCCGACCGTGGTGTGATACCAACCCTGAAAATAACTCAGCACGTGCTCCGCGGCGTCGGCATCGCTTTCAGCCGGGATCTGCAGGAGTTTCCGCTCGTCCTTGATGCTTAACAGCGATCCCCATATGTGCAGTACGGATTTGCCGAGCACACTCCTGCCATACGCGCCGACAAAATTGCTCCAGTGCGGCAAGCGACACTTGTGCGGGCCATTGTGAGACCGGGGAAATATCGGCGGCAATGTCGATCGGCGCGCCCACCAGAAGGAGTGTCCTACCTTGTGCGGAAAATGTGCCGCATAGACCAGTGATAGCCAGCCTCCTTGGCACAGACCGACGAGATCGATGGGCGGCTCAAGTTCGTCCACCGGTTCGGCCGAACGCCAGTCTAATACATGAACGCGACCAAGCCCGCTGTTGCGAAGCGTCTCGACGACGGTGGGATTGGGTGCGAAATCCGCAATTGTGTCGCGGTGCAAGGTAAAAGATGCGCAGATCAGCGTCGCAATGCCCGCCCGGGAGGTGGAAAAATCGCGCAGCCCTATGTCCTGAGCGCAAGGCACAGCTCGTGCGGCGTAGACCAGCCTCTCCGCCTTCGCGGGTGGTTTCGTTTTCGTCGCCGGACACATGGTGCGAAAACGGACTGAGAGCAGCTAGTGCCCTCGCTTGCGCTTGCCGCCATCAAAGCTGGCGACGTGTACAAACTGGCGACAGAGTCGGCCACGAGAAGGCATCCCTCCAATATCGCGAGTGCATATCCCAGAGCAGGTCAGTCGCCACGCTCATCGTGCTTGCGCATATCCTCGATCCGGCGCCCACGCTTGCTTTCATGCGATACCTGATCATATGGTGCTCTTTGCGAAGTCGCGGTGAAGAGAGTGCTCAAGTTCATATTCACTTTATTCGGATGGGAACTTCGCATTGACCGATCGCAAGAACCTCGCCAGCAAAGAGTGAACCATTTCCGAGCAACGATGCCAGGCGCGGCCTTTTCTCCGGCAAAACTGATTTAGACCAAGGTCCGGTAGAACGAACCGTGCGCGTGATAAGCTATGCGGTAGCCAATCGCGTCAATTGGCCCACGCGCAACAGAGTCGGCTGGCTTTTCCAGACGGCGTTGATTCACGTCAATGAATGATTTGGTCGAGTTTGCGACGGTGTGTACGCCAATTCGGTCGATCTGATGTCCAATATGGGAGCGGCTTATGACCAAGCTCGCTATTCCACATAATGCATGGGTGTTCGTCGGGGATGGCCAAAAGGCGTTATTCCTGCGCAACGCGGGGGACGAGAAGTATCCGAACCTGAGGTCTGAGCGCGTCTTCATCGGGGAGAACCCGCGAACCCATGAACAGGGCACCGATCGGCCTGGGCGCGGCTTCAAGCGCGCGATGACGAATCGTCGCAGCAGCATGGAAACAACCGATTGGCACGAACTGGAAAAACATCGTTTCGCACACCGGGCGGCTGGAGCCATGGAACAGCTGGTGCGCGAACGCAATGCCCGGGTGCTGATCGTTGTTGCCCCTCCGCGCACGCTGGCAGAACTGCGGCATGCATTTCTCCCCAAGGTGCAGAAATACATCGTCGCGGAGATCGCCAAGGACCTCACCAAGTGTCCTGTTTCTGAGATCCAGCATCACCTTCTGTGAAGCTCACGTGCTACCATTTGGAAAGGAGTTCAAAATGGCCGAGGTTGTGACGAAAATGCCAGTTACGATTGACGAGAAGACACGCGACAAAAGAGGCCTCCGTTCGCTTGCGCCGCTTCCGTTCGCGAGCCTGCGCCGGGAAATTGATCGCCTCTTCGACGATTTCGAAAAGGGTTCGTGGCGCTCGCCATTGCGGCGTGCGCTATTTGAAATGGAGCCATTCTTCCGAGGCGAAGTGACATGGGGTAAGGTACCGGCAGTGGACGTTACCGATATTGGTACAGCCTACGAGGTCGCTGCCGAACTTCCTGGTCTCGAGGAAAAGGACGTTGAGGTCAAATTCCTGGATGGGACTCTGACGATCACCGGCGAGAAGAAGGAACAAAGGGAAGAGAAGAAGAAGGACTACTATCTGTCCGAACGGCATTACGGCTCCTTCCAGCGCTCATTCGGCGTACCGAGCAACGTTGATGCAGATAAGATTGAAGCGACATTCAAGAACGGCGTCTTGTCGGTGACTCTGCCGAAAACCGCTGACGCGCAAAAAAGACAGAAGAAGATCGAAGTCAAAAAGGGTTGATCTCGTCTTCTTGCCGGCACAATGCCCGACCGTGGGCCGGGCAATTTAACTGGTTATAGCCTTGCAGGGTTGAGGAGGGGGTGCACTTGCCATCAACGAGTTGCGACTCGACCTTTGCGGCAGAAGATCGATCGCTGCGGAAAAACGTCTGACCTCTCTCAGTGCGAGAAGAAGCAGCAGATTGGACTTCTGGCTAGAAGATCACGTGTGACGCCGCCGAATACCCACTCGCCCAGCCGGCTATGGCCATAGGCTCCGACTACCAGAAGGTCGATTTGCTCAGTGCGAATGGCGCGGAGCAACTCATCTGTCACATTCCCCGCCTGCACTGCGAGCGCAGCGGTCGCCGTGATGCGATGGCGGCTCAGATAATTGGCGACATCGGTGACGCGGAGCTGCGCAGCACCAGCGTCATGCCCTTCATAAACCTCCACGACGAACACCTTCTCTGCGCCACGCAGGAATGGCAGTGAATCGAAGAGTACGCGTCGCGCCTTACGGGTGTCTTTCCACGCAACCGCGACTCGGTTTGCGTGCAATCGGTCAAGACCGTTCGGTACTACCAAGACCGGCCGACCAACCCTCAACAAAAGGGCGCCAGGATCGAGGGACTGATAAGGATCGTCCAAGAGGCGCCCCCGTCCGATGATGACGAGATCGGCCGCACGCGCCTCGCGCACCACAAACTCGGTGGGAAAATCAAGCGCCGAGCGCCATTCGAGCCGGCGGCCTTCTTTTGCGGCGAGCGAACGGAACCGATGTTCGTGCCGATCGAGCGCGACTTTCAGCTCGTCGAGACTTTCTTGAGTCAAGAGAGGCGGAATGGCAAGGCCTCCGCGTACGGAGGGTGGGTGCGGGGTGCGAGCGGCAATGCCGACTAGGGTCGCTTCGAATCGGTCGGCGAGGTCCGCAGCGAGACGAACCCGCGCCTGCGTGGCAGCATCGAAGTCGACATGGACCATTACAGTGGCGTAAGCCATAGCACTCACTGCCGTAGTCAACACCAGAAGAAAATTCAGTTGTTCAGGCCGCTGCTACTCTGGCAACCGGACCCATCAGCACTGAAATGCTTATGGATCCGCCGGCGGCCACTATGAACCTTAGTTCAAACGCAGCTGGGGCTCTGTCGGTTTGATGCACGTGGGGCCTTTCCGCCCCCGGCAATAGGTTGCGAAGCTGCGGTCCTCGATCTCGAATGCGAACGCCTCGGCGCTACACGGTGCGATGATGATGACGCCGCCCCGGCACTTACTACCCGTCTCGTTGAGCAGCCTCCTAAACCATGTCGGGGAATTTGGTCAGCCTTGGCATGCCAAAATCCTCGCGACCTTCCTCCGATACAAATATACGCCCTGGGGCCTAACTGGATTTGAGCCAAGTCAACCCGAATGGAGATTGGGGATGTACGACTTTCCGAGTTGCAATTCAAATCAGGAGGACCTGAATATGGCCGATACTCCAATCAAACTGTCCCTGACAACCGGGGAACGATGGCACCCGTTTACAGGCCTTCGCCATGAGATCGATCGCCTGTTCGAGGATTTCGATCGAGATTTCTGGGGTTTCCCCTTCCGCCGCACGGTATTCGATATCGAGCCATTCTGGCGGCGTGAGTCGAGGTGGGTCTCCCCCGCGGTCGACATCACCGAGAGCGACAAGGCCTACGAGATCACGGCCGAGATGCCCGGGATGGACGAAAAGAATATCGAAGTGAAGCTCGCCAACGCCGACCTGACGATCAGAGGCGAGAAGCAGGAGGAGAAGGAAGATAAGGACGAGGGTTACCGCCTTCAGGAGCGCCGTTTCGGCTCGTTCGAGCGCCACTTCCGTGTTCCGGATGACGTCGACGCCAACAGGATTGAAGCGACATTCGGGAACGGCGTGCTGACCGTCACCCTCCCGAAGAGCCCCGAGGCGCAAAAGGCGGAAACCAAGATCGAGGTCAAGCCGGCGCCTGACTTGGCACGTGTTGGGTAGCTGATGGTTTCCGAGCTGCAGCCTTCTCTGTAGCTCGGACAATTTGGTCGTGCCCAATATCCGGGTGAGGAGGGTGGGATGCGCGCTGGAAGTGGCCTCTTCGCGGACCCTGTCGTTCAAACCCGCCTTGGCAAGCTGCGCGGCCGCGTACGCGAAGGTGTGGCCGCGTTCAAAGGCGTGCCCTTTGCTGCTCCGCCGTTCGGTGCGAATCGCATGCTCCCGCCGCGTCGCGTCGACTGCTGGGACGGCGTGCGCGATGCGTTGGCGTTCGGGCCGAAGTCGCCGCAGCCGCCGTATCCACCGGGCGTGGCCGAGGCCCTTCAGGAGGCGGTCGGCTCGGGCGAGGACTGCCTGACGCTCAATATCTGGACGCCTGATTGCGGCACGGCGGGGCAGCCGGTGATGGTGTGGATTCCCGGCGGAATGTTCGAATTCCACGCCACCGGCGCGACCCCTCTGTATGACGGCAGCAGGTTCGCGCGCGACGGCGTGGTGTGCGTGACCATCAGCTACCGCGTGGGCGCCGAGGGATTCCTCTACCTGGGCGACGGCGTCGCCAATCTCGGCCTGCTCGACCAGATCGCCGCGCTCGAATGGGTGCAGGAGAACATCGGAGCGTTCGGCGGCGACGCGGGCAACGTCACCATCTTCGGACAATCAGCTGGCGCCATCAGCGTCGCAACGCTGCTTTCGATGCCGCGCGCCAAGGGTTTGTTCCGCCGCGCCATCGTCGAGAGCGGGAACGCCCACAACGTCACGTCGCCTGCGACCGCAAAGCGGATCGGCCGGCGGCTCGCAGAGAAGCTCGGAGTCGCGGCCACCCGAGACGCGGTCGCCGCGATCTCTCCCGAACGGGTGCTGCAGGCGCAGACACAAATGCGTGACGAACTCATGGAGCATCCCGACCCGGCATTCTGGGGTGAGACAGCGCTAAGCAATCTCCCGTGGCAGCCCACAGTCGATGGCGAGATCATCCCGGCGCGTCCGATCGATCGCATCCTGGCCGGCGCGGCGGCGGATGTCGACCTGCTGGCGGGATCGAACACGGAGGAGACGCGGCTCTTCCTTTTGCCTGGCGGCGCCATCGATCGCCTCACCGACGAGGCGGTCTCGGTGCTCATGGCCACTTACGGTCTGCCAAAGGAGCCGGCTCTGAGCGCGTATCGCGCCGCACATCCAGGTGCCAGTTCCGGCGATCTGGTTTCGGCGATCCAGACCGATTGGTACTGGCGCATCCCGACCGTCCGCTTGGCCGACGCTCACGCGGCGCGCGCACAGGCTTCGACCTTTGTGTACGAGTTCGCGTGGCGCTCGCCGCAGTTCGGCGGCCGGCTTGGGGCGGCGCATGCCGTAGAGATCCCGTTCGTGTTCGATTCTCTGGGTCCCGCGAGCGAGCCGCTCGTCGGTCAAGAGCCGCCGCAAGCGCTCGCCGACACGATGCATCGGGCCTGGGTGGCATTCGCTGCGAACGGCGATTGCGGCTGGCCCAAATACGAGTCAGTCCGGAGGCCGACGATGCGCTTCGACACAGCGTCGCGCCTTGTGGACGATCCGCTGGCTGCCACGCTCGCGCTGTGGAAAGGCGTGCGCTAATGACTCGGCAGCAATTTCTTGATCTAGGTCAAAGCCGGACCTTCTCCAAAAGGCCAGCTACGGTCACCTTTGCCGGGAATCGTCCTTTGAAACGTCGATTAAAAGATATCGTCATCGAACTGCTCAATGAGCACCGCATCATGAGCATTTCCACCAACCGCCTCAACGGCTGGCCGCAGACGACGATTGTCAGTTACGTCAATGATGGCTTTATGTTGTATTGCTTCGTTGCGTGCAACTCGTAGAAATATGCCAACATCCTGCGTGATCCACGGGTCTCGATTGCGATCGGGAGCGACGTCCCGGAGCCGCGCAACATCAAGGGTCTTTGACTCGCTGGCAGGGCAGCCGTGGTAACCCATCCTGGCGAGTTCGATTACGTGTCGACGCTGCGACTGGACTGAAGCGCTATCCCGAATACGCGACTTCGTCGTCAGACGGCACGAATAGTGCCGCTCAGCGGATGGCGCCAAAGCCTCCACCGGAGGGCGTCGCGCTGTTGCGCATTGCGCCCGAAATCATTTCGGTGGTGGACTATTCAAAAGGGTTCGGTAAATACCTGCCGCCCTACAGCCCCGACCTCAATCCGATCGAGAACGCCTTTGCAAGCCGCCGGGCGCGCTCTCACCCCGGCCAGCTCATCCCTTCCACGGCCAAACTCTCGCTCTCAGAACCGTAGCCATCGGCTCCACCCGCGGTGGCGGCCCTATCCGTCGGGCGGTGCGGCATATTCGACCACGAGCTTGCCGCCGGTCATGCGTTCGAAACGGGGCTCATCTCATTTCAAGATGTTGCGTGGCGTGGCGCTGCCGTGACGGCGCCAGCGCGGTTAGCAAGCCTACGATTGCTCCGGCCGTCTTCGCGATGAAAATTTCCGTCCCCATGAATTTTGAACCGAAACGCATCCTACTTGGTATTCATCCGGATCAGAAAAGCCCGGAAGCGATTGATGTCCTTGAAACCGTGCGGCACGCCTGGCGGCACGTAGAGCACGTCGCCCGGCTCGAGTGGCTGTTCCGTGCCGCCCTTGATCATGCTGCCCGCGACATCGTCCGAATTCGGGCGTTTCCTGGCATCGAGGAGTTCGCCGCCCGTCACGGCGGTCGCGCTGCCGGCCTGCACCAGCCAGATGTCGAGTGACGCCGCATGCGCGAGCGGCGCATCCTTCGGCGTGACAATACGGACATTGATACTGTGCGTGCCGCCTTCGAGCACGCGCCTGTTGAGCACCTGCCGCGCCTCGAGATCCCTCCAGATGTTCTGGATATCGGAGTTGGCGAAGTAGCCGGCCTTGTCTTTGGGCGCGGCGGGCGGCGCCGCGGCTCCGCCTGCGCCTTGTGCGCAGGCAGTTCCGACCCATAGCACCAGCGCGAGTGCACTCATTCCACATGAACGCATGTATTCCTCCCCAATGGCTGCATTTAGAAGCGCAAATCTGGCGCGTCAGCGTCGATGAAGATAGACACTACTCCTTCGCCCTGGCGCTATGAAGCCGCGCGCACCGTGCTGTTGCGTTGGCAGATCTACGACAGCCTACGATTACGCACCATGCCTCGCGGGCAGGCGCTTGTCGATTTCGCCGGGTGGTCCGGTTGCCCTTGAAAGCGGCCCTGCCGATCAACCGCGCGATCGACGCGATATGCGAATACTCTTTCAACGGGCGCGCCCGAAGAGCGTCTAATTGCAAAAACTCGCAAGCATTTCAAACGGCTTAACGCTAGACTAAATTAGAGCGTTTTCATAATTGATGGCGGTAGCCTGCATTGGCAACGAAGTTTGCACAATTCTTGTGGCGAGAACTTCCGGAGAGCTCTTGCCGATAGCTTCGACCAGTGCATCAAACGTTCGAGCGGCTTCCTTGCCCAGGTGGGCCTTCAGTTTGGCGGTGGCCTGCTCGATCGGATTGAGGTCAGGGAGTATGGCGACAGATAGCGCAAGCTGGCTCCCTTGGCTTCGATGGCCTCCTTGATGCCGGCCACTTTGTGGCTCGCCAGATTATCCATGACGACGATGTCGCGCACCTCCAAAGTCGGCGCGAGGACTTGTTCGACGTAGGCCAGGAAGCAGGTCCCATCCATTGGGCCATCGAAAACGGCGGGAGCTGTGATGCGGTCACAGTGCAAGGCGGCAACGAGGGTTACCGTCGTCCAGTGTCCCCACGGTACTTTTGAGGTCAGACGCTCACCGCGCGGTGCTCGTCCATAGCGGCGAGCCATGTTGGTTTGGGCGCCGATCTCATCGATGAAATCCAGATGCTGCGCCTTCAACTCGCTCTGAGCGCCATGCCAGGCGCGACGCTCCTCGGCGACGTCTTCGCGCTCCTGTTCGGCGGCATGCTGTGACTTCTTTTGAGCGGTAGCTTCATCCGCTGCGGCGTGTTCCAGAGGCAGCCAACACTCACCTTGACACCGCGCTCGCTGATGAGCCAGGCACGGATCTCCTTAAGAGTTGCGTCGGAGAACTCGCTCACGTGGCGGCGCAGCGCCTCTTCGTGCTGTTCGAGTTTGGGCCGCGGACCCGCTGCCCACGGCAGCGCCGTCGTGATCCCGGTGGTGCGGCGTCGGATCAGTACCTTGTAAACGTAGGAAACGTCAACTGCGAACAGCTCGGCGACTTCCGCCGGTATCATGCCGGTCCTGATTCTCGCCCCGATGACGAATCAACTTTGGGAACTAGGAATCAGAAAGCGTCGCCCTCGGGAATCCCCCGATTCCACTAATCATGAAAACGCTCTAATCGGTCTTGTTGGACGAAATGTTGGACGATTCCGGCGTTTGTCGCAGCGCGCCTGCGCCGTGCCGTCTAGCTCCGATGGAATGCTCTGGTCGAGCGTTGATGCACGTCAAAGACCACTCTGTAGCAACAGCCTTTTAATACATTAGGGCAGAGAGTGGTGAGGTTGTCATGTCCGCGCATTTTCTCACTGCACTGATTCTTGGCTCCTTGGCATTGATGCCAGCCCAAGCGTCGGCACAACAAAACAAGCCGAAAGGTCCACCACAACCCAGTGCAGCGCGAGTCTCGCCGCCGCCCGCCCGGCCGCCGGCACCGGCCGCCGTACCGCACGTCACAGCGCCGCGGCCTGCGGCGCTGCCGCGTTTGTCGATCCCTCAGCGCGTGGCGCCGCCAACCCGTGTCGCCGCGCCGCCGCCGTTCCAAGCTCCACCGCGTACAGCCGGCCCATTACGCATAGGCGCGCCGCCGCATGTCGCGGGGCCATCTCGAGGGGCACCGCCTCGCCTTGCCGCGACGCCAGCGAGTCCTCGTGTCGCCGCGCCGCCGGCAAGGCCCCGCGTCGCAAACCCTCATCCGCCATCGGCCGCGCAGAGTGTGCGGGAGAGCCGCAGCCGAATTCAGCGGCGTCTCACAGGGCAAGCTGCTAATATCAGTCGCGAGCAGTCGCGTCAGCTTCGCACCGAGGAGCGCCAGCAGATCCGGCAATTGCAGGCGCAGCAGCGTCAGCAGTTGCGCGACCTGCGCACGCAAGGCCAGCATCCGGATCGCAACGCACTGCGCCAACTGCGCACACGGAACGAGCAGCAGCTTCGTGACGTGCGCAGACAATTTCGCGGCCAGCGGCTGGGATTGCAACATCCGCAGCCGCCAGGAATAGGACTGCGCCCCAACGGCAAAGCTCGCATCACCCCCGACTTCGCGCGACAGGGGCGCTTTGCGGCTCGCTTTGAACATCGTGCCGATCGCGACCGCGGCCTCTGGCGCGTCGATCGGACTGCGGCACGGCTTGCATGGAAACGACACCATCGTGCCGCGTTCGTGGCCTGGGTTGGGCCTGTATTCTGGCCCTATGTCTATACCGACCTCTTCTATTACACGTTCTGGCCCCAGGCCTACGACGACGACTATTGGGCCTATGCCTATGATGACTTCGTCGACAGCATCTACTGGGCGACAGGCAACCCCTATGCGGACTACGGCTACGCCGCGCCCACCGCTGAATCGATTGGCGTGACGACCCGCCGCGCGCGGAGCCAGCGGCAGGCCAGCCGTGCGGGAACGTCCGCCGCCGATGTATGCGAGCCCGACAGGGGAATTATGGCTTGGCCATTCCAGCAGATCGAACGCGCTGTACAGCCAACGCCGGATCAGCAGGTCTTGCTCAATGATCTTAAGGGAGCGGCCGCGCAAGCCGCCGGCAACTTCAGGGCATCATGCCCGCGCGCCCCCGCGCTAACCCCGACAGGGCGCCTGCAAGCGATGCTGGACCGGCTGCAAGCCACCCTTGATGCAGCCCACACAGTGCGCTCGCCGCTCCTAAAGTTCTACGACTCGCTCACTGACGAGCAAAAGGCACGGTTTAATGCCATCGATCCGGTGGCCGGTCAAAAAGTTCGGACCAGCCGCAACGAGCTGGACGCGAACGTGTGTGGCGGGCAGAAGCCCGGACTGACCGATCTTCCGATCGAGCGTATCGAAGACGCGGTGCAGCCGACGGATACCCAAGCAGCTGCGCTGGACCGATTGAGCAAAGCGACCGACAAGGCCGTGACAATTCTTCAGGAGGCCTGCCCGGATGGCATTCCTCAGACCCCGGTCGGGCGACTGGACGCGACCGAGAAGCGCCTCGACGCGATGGTCCAGGCGGCCAAGGCTGTCCAACCGGCGCTGCAGGAGTTCTACGCTTCGCTCACCGACGAGCAGAAGTCTCGCTTCAATACACTGGGCCAACAGGCCTTGCGGTGAAAGCCGTAGTAGAACGTCATGTTGCAGCTCTTGCGCGGTCACGAAGAAACGCCGCGTGATACGGTCTTTCGTGCCCGTGCTTGTCCGCCATGCGGGGACAGGTGATCACCATCGCCCTGGTCGTGGCGGCGGGCGTCGCAGTATTGGTCTCTTCGGTTTCGACCTAGGGTTCGCTTCGGTCCGCCCGTGACCGCTTCTACGCCGATGCGCGCTTCCCGCAGATCTTCGTCACGCTCAAGCGCGCGCCCCGGCGACTAACCACGATGATGGTCAAGCTTGATTCTTCAGCCCCAACCTCCAGCAAAAAGGCCGATCAGGGCCACTGTGGCGACGCCCTCCCCCGCAAGGAAGGCCGCCCTTGGACCACAGCTCTCCCAAATTCCCCAGCTAATCAGATGGAGCTATAGCTCAAGGAACTGACCGGCAGCGGCTGGCGAAGCTGCCGGTACGGCGGAGGCGGTCGGCGTCCACGGTCACGAGTCGAAAAGCGCATCGCGGTTTGCCGCTGGCGAAGCGCGGCAATGTGGCCGCCGCGCAACTACATCATTTGCCGGGCTGCAGCGGTTGGCGTATCATCGGGGCAGTCACCATTTGCCCTGGTTGCATCCCCAACGTCATCGCCATCATTCCCATATGAGGCACGAGCAACTCGTTGGCCGTTTGTTTTTGTTCATCCGATAGCACGGCATAGAGGCTCGCAAACGCGGCCTTGAACGCTCGCGTGCCTTCCAGGCGGGCGACAAGCCATCGTTCCTGCACATCAAGGCGATCAGCCAGCGTTACAGCCCGTTGTTGCCCGGCGCCTGATGGATTCATCATCGAGGTGCGCACCTCACCGAGCGTTCTCGCATTAGCCCGCAGGGCATCGGCGAAGGCATTCCAGGCGCTTGCTTGTGCATCCGTGATTTTCAGTTCAGTGCGCAGGAAGGCGATGCGTCCTTCCACGCGATCGATGATGGCCATGCCGTCCATATCCATCGACATGCTCATCATATTCATCATCATACCCATCATGTTCATCATGGGCATATTGTGGCCCACCATGTTCATCATCATGGGCATCCCGCCCATCATTCCCTGCGTCCTGCTGGTCCCAGGTTGGTTTGGCTGTGAAGGAGATTGCGTGTGTGCGGACGTGGCGCTCTGCGCCGAACGGTGTGGATCATTCAACGTGGGTGCTTGCGCCCAAATTGGAGTGGCGGCGGTGGCGATCGATAGCAGCGCCGTTGGCATGGTCAGATGGTTCATGAGTTGGCTCCTGTGGTGATTGAGACCCCGACATGAATTCCAGTCATTCACGCTTCCGCCGCAGGTTATTGGCCGAATGTGTTCGGCCTCATCGCACCGGTGAACTAAGAACCCATGCAGACGTACTTGCCTTTGCTCATCGCCGTCATGGGCTCGGCACCAATCCAATGATTGTTGCCCCCGATGCGAGTTCGCATTGATGCAAGTCAATCGCGTTTTTGCACAATCGCCCGGCATGGAATCTGCGTTGACAACGTGTGTCGGGCAGAATTCTGTCGTCGTTCCGGCGTTCGCGCCCAGGCCGATGTTTCACCTCTACCAGCTCAAGGCACGACATGGTATTCCGGACGTTCCGGTATTTCTCGATAGCCCAATGGTCGTCCGTGCGAGCAAGATCGGGTGTATGCATCCGACAGATTACACGCTCGGCGATCGGGACTGCCGCAATGCTTGAGCTAACTAACGCGCATTACATTCACGACGGCAAGGAATCAAAAGCATTGACCGCGCTGCCGCTCGCCGGGGCCTCGCGAAAGTCGCACCAGCATGCACCGGGCGGGAAAAGCTCCCATTCACAGGCGCAGCCGGTCGCGCCAGATAGGTTTGGAGCCATTCGAGCATCAGGAGAGTGGCACGCCTGCGGCGAAGGTCACCAGCAGATCGTCGGCGTGCAGCGGCCCGAAGCGGAACAAGGCGGCAGCAGGCGACCAGAGCAGGCTCGTGCCCAAGATGGTCCCGACAGCGACCAGAATCCACGCGAATACCGGGTTGGGACGACGAAACGCCGACCGTAGCGAACTGCTGAACGAGCGGTTCACCAGTATAAGGCCGACGATCGACAGGAAGAGGGAAAAGAAGGCGATCGCCCGTGCCTCATCCTGCGGCATCCCTCTCCGCATCGCCATGATGAAGATAACCGCGACGACGGCGAAGGAGAGCGCTCCTTGCAGCACGCTCCATGCGATGAGAGGCCACGAGAACAGCGGCGTGTCCGGTGCCCGCGGCGGCGGCGCATTACATCACGCTCATCGGTTTCAGCCTCGAAGACGAGGGAGCATACGGGATCGATGACCATCTCAAGGAAAGCGATGTGAATCGGACTGAAGATGATGGGGAGGACGAGCGGCATCAGCGCCAGCCCGGCGATTGGGACGTGCACCGCGAAGATAAAGCCCATCGCCTTGCGGAGATTGTCGTAGATGCGCCGCCCGAGCCAGATGGCCGTAACGATCGACAACTGCCATCCGGTTTTCCGTCAGCGTGACCGTCTTGTCGGTGCAAAGAACCGTTGCCGACCCGAGCGTCTCAATGGCGGCCGCGCGGCGGGTGAGGACGCGCGCCTTGGAAATGCGCCACGCTCCCATCGCCATGAAGACAGTGAGCACCACCGGAAATTCCTCCGGCAGCATCGACATGCCGATGGCGATACCGGCCAGCGCCGCATCAAGCCATCCGCCGCGCAACGTGCCGTAGAGGATCACCGCGATCACGCTGACCGCGGCACCGCCCAGCGCGCAGAAGCGCACGAGGCGCGCCGTCTGGCGCTGAAGTCGGGGCGGCTCGGTCTCCAGGCTGCGGAGCGACTGCCCGATCTTGCCAATCTCGCTGCGCGGCCCCGTTGCGGTCACTTGCGCCATGCCGGCGCCACGCACGACCAGGGACCCTGAATAGACGAAAGGTTGGTCATCGCCCCCCGGACGGCCTTGGTTTGAAGTTAGGGCGTCGGCAGCGCGCTTGCGGACCGGCACGGATTCGCCGGTCAACAGCGATTCATCCGTTTCGACATCGGTGGATTGGCGGCGACTGCGTCTGCCGGAACCCTATCTCCCTCCCCGAGCACGATGAGATCGCCGCGCACGACCTCGCGTCCCGCGATGCGCTTACGCTCGCCATCGCGGATCACTAAAGCGCGCGGGCTCGTCAGGTCCCGGAGCGCCTCCAGCACACGCTCGGTGCGCGTCTCCTGAATGACCGTCAGGACTTTGGCCATCTGTTCGCCCCTTAACTTCGCAGCTGCTGGTGAGTTTTGAGGATTGACGCAAATCAATGCCGACAAGGGAAAACACTGAATTATCTAAACATGAGCAACTCATTAACGAAGAGAAGGGAGAGACCTATGAGAATTGCAACAACGGCGATAGTCGGTGCGCTCGTGGCCTGCAGCGTCGTTTCAGCGCTTGCCGCACCAAAAAAGACCCTGCCAACATTCAACGACTGCGACGCGCTGGCGATGCAACGCGGTGCAGTCGAGACCGAGCGTCGCGCCTCCGAGGCAGGGCGGTCCCCCTACAGGCAATTCATGGTCGCGTGTCTTGCCGGCAAAATCTCGGATGTTCCGCGAACCACAGCCCCGGATGCCCCAAGGCTGACGGCTTCGCAGATTCAATCGAGGTGGCTGCGTTGCGACACTTTGGCGATGCAACGAGGTCTCTCTGAGAATGAGCATCGTAGTTCGGAGGGAGGAATCTCGGCCTTCGGGCAATTCATGCGTGCTTGCTTGCGAGGCCAAATTCCAGGATGATTGCTTTGCGGTTTCAAGAAGGGGCCGGCGATGCCCGGCCCCTTTTAGGCATATCGGGGCAGCAATTTTCCGCTGTCGGAGAAAAGATCAGATTGGCAACGCGCATATTGGTGCGCGGATCGAGAAGCTTCCGGCCGGGATCGCGAAGGCGGTTGGGCATGGCCGAGACCATAGCGGATCGGTTCCGGGTCATGGCGGAAGAGGTTCACGTTGCGCGATTTGGGTTCAACGAAGGTGGCGGTTGATCCGGCCTGCCGTTGGGCTTTCTGCCGGTTGTACGCTACTGGCCTTGGCCGGTGTATCCCGAGTGCGGTCCACCGGAAAGTCTATGGGCAGCCTACTTCATGACCGCGACTGTGCCGGTGGGCGGGGCTTTCGCGATCTTGCAATCGACGGGTTGGCCGTTTGACTAGCTAGCGTCAAGGTAGAAATGGGCAGTCGGACGAAATTATTTTGCGCTGCCAGGAAGTAAGAGAACTTGCCGATGGACATCGCCGACACCTCGCAAACGATTCGCACCGCAGTTCGAGTGTGGGACCCGTTCGTGCGCATGTTTCATTGGGGCGTTGGCGGCCGCGGTCCTGATCGATTGGGCCGCGGATGAACCGCGTTGGATGCACGTCTGGCTTGGCTATCTCGCCGGGGGCGCTTGTGGTGCTCCGCATAATCTGGGGCTTCATCGGCCCCGAACATGCGCGCTTCGCGAGCTTCGTCACCGGTCCGCGTGAGGTCCTCAACTATCTTGCGGCGCTTATGCGTTTTTCGTCGCGACGCTATGTGGGCCATAGCCCGGCGCTGCGATGGTTCTCGCTCTCCTCCTTATGGTGAGTGCGACCGCGATAACTGGGATGGCCAACTTGGCCGCAGATGAGGGCACTGGCCCCCTCGCCGGCGTGATCGCAAAGGTGGAACGGCCGGCGCGGGTTCCTGGCCAGCGGCGTCCGCCGCTCTTGATGAAGCAGATTCACGAGATGGTTGCCAACATCACGTTGATACTGGTGATCCTGCAACCGTCCTGGGCGCGGTCTTGAAGCGCAGTTCGACGATCGTACGCGCGGCCTTGCGCAACAGGTCGCCGTGCTCGCTATCGCCGAAAAGGTCTGCGGTTTCGCTCAATCGGAATATGAGGCTGTCCGTGGTAGTTCCTATCGGTAACGCGTTGCGCAAGCGCAGCTTGACGCGCCGCATGGCGGGCGTAGCCTCTCTGCATGGCGCTTGGCGTCCTGCGATACGGGGGCGGCCCGGGCAGAGATTTCATGCGGCTTGAGCAGACCGAAATGCTCAACTTGGTCGAGCCGCTGAAGTAACCCTTCAAAGCTTTTGGGCCACCATACTCGGAAACTCGGTTTGCCTCGGCACTCGATCCCAATCCTTACCATTAAACGATCGGCACGCGTGGCGGTCCAGCGATGTTCCCAAGCCTTGGCGCTACGGTGAACGGCCGTGAGCTGCTTGACGCACTGATCCGGTCCCGCAGAGATCGACCATCTGTATGCGAAGGTCGGGCAGCTCACCGCGGAACGCGATTTCTTAGCCAAGAGGTCCGGAAGATGTGCACCTCGGGAGCGTGGCTGCTCGTTCACCGCAACGCAGGCGCGCCGCCGTGTCGTCAGTCGCACGCACGTCCGCAACCGCTATCCACCGGGCTACGCGAGCGGCAGCCGCAGCATCCACAAATTAACAGTGACTCCTGACCGGGCCAGTTTATTCCCCGCCAATCGCAAAATATTTTTTCGCCCGCCTCATTGAGAGACATGGCGTCCTAGCATTACGATCGGCTTAATGATGGTGCACTACGCCGCGGTCCGCGACTGTCGGCGTGGGCCGTAACCGCCCCCTGATTATTTTGGAGTTGCTCATTCGAGGAGGACTGATGGACGAGGGGCATGCAACAGCTTTTAACGCTGTGCGAAGCTATTGTGCGGGTCAACTGCTCGCTAGAGCGGCCAGTTTTTGTTTCCAGACCCGTAATTGAGGGAGATCCGATGGCTCATTTGACGGATAGTACGAGGCGGCGCATTTCGAGAGAAACGATAGAGCTGTTCGCTCCCCAATATCGAATTATTGGCATATATGGTTACCGCAACCAATTGAATGTCAAACGTGACCAGTTAGGCCCAACCGTGTGGCTTGAAAACCAAATGAGCGTTGCTGGCCCTTCCTTCAGCCCACGAGACATCTTTCCTGAAATTGGCCCTGCCGCTGATCCGCATGCGTACCAGCACCATGGGCAAAACATAGCGGTAAAGTTGATCCAGCAGACAGATGACATGCAATATTTTGAGATCAAAGGGCGGTACGAGGGAAATTCGGTACTGACGATAAAGCCTGATTTAGATACTGGAGAGGTATGGGACTATGTATATTTACACGTACGACCTTTGCCGTCAGGCGGGCAGGCGTTGTTTATGCAGAAGGCACCCGAGCTAATGGAACGATTGATAGATGATCTTGATATTACAGACTTTCAAGCTGCTGGAATACTTGGCAATATCGGACATGAGTGCGGAGGATTTCATTTTATGCAAGAGATTCATCCAAACGCCGTCAGTGGAAGAGGTGGCTATGGTTGGGTTCAGTGGACGAACGCACGGCGTGACAAGTATGAAATCTGGGTGAAAAACAATCCCTGGGTAGGTTCAATTGACGGTGATGCTGCCAACTATAACTACCTTATCCATGAAATAACTCACGACTTCATGCACGCACTGAATCAGCTTAGACTGACAACGAACCTTACGGACGCTGTTCGAAAATGGGAGCAGACATTTGAAATAGCAGATCCCGCCACTGTTGGCTGGGCAAGTCGAGACAGCTGGGCACAATTAGCGATGGATGAGTTCAGGAAAAGAACCCCTTGGATTGATCCTGACGCTTCCGATACTGCGCACTAGGGGCCAAAACTTACTAATTTTGCTGCGACAGCAAGCTAACTGACTCCATAGACGCCTGGATTTGGTTTGGAGCAACCCTATTGTCTGATCGGAAATCCGCCTCTCAGGCACGCAGCTACTCTCCCAATCTGGCGGAGCAGTCCTTTCTCCTGCTTCGATTCAACGAGGTTCCACCGCATTCCGGCCGCAATTGTGCCGAGCAGAGCGATAGCGGTTCACGTGAATGAGGCACCGTCTCCATTCCCAAGGAAAATCGACATGACGACCTATATCGATCGGATGTTTGGGCAGAAGGTGCGGGTGCAGCCTGGATCGAGCGAAGATGTTTGCGTGCGCGGCTTTATCTCACCAATGGAAAGTATCCGCATGGAGATTGCACCGGAGTCTCCGCAGGTGGTGGAGGCCAGGGAAGTCAGCCGTGCGCCGCTCCAATACTCGATTCTGGGCAAGCTCGTCGGAAAGGCGGAAATGAAGATTTTTCGTACCGATGTGTCGTTTGATCTTCCGGCGTTTGTGCTCGAAATCGAGGTTGTCACTGCTGAGGTTGCGAAAAAGCTGCCGTCCGCTGCGCTGGAAGCTGCTATCAGGGGCGGACGGATCATCTTCAACAATCCGCAACATCGGGAGGAATTCTTCGCAATTTGCCGGGGCGACCAGGTGTCTCAAGCCTTCAAGAAGGACGGAAAGGACGCGCGCGAGCTCGTCACCATCCGGTACAGTCCCGGCCTAGAACGCCTGCTACTCCGTCTGGCTGACGCAGGGACAGTGAACATCATGCGCACCCACGCCGCCGCGCAGGGCTATCATGGCATGCTGCGCCAGGGCGAATATGTCTGCAGCGCCGTCGACTTTTCCGCCTTCTGCGGCCAGCCGATCAGTCTGACGTCGAAGGATCGTGCGATCCAGGTTGTCGCCAAACTGCTGCAAAGTTTCCCGCCGGGCCATTATGAGGAACTCGGGTTTCCGCGCCCGAAGATACTGACGCCGGACGGAAAGGGCATTTTGCAGGACTTTGATCCCGAACACGATGTCTTCTATGACGTGCCGAGTGCAGTTGCCGCAGCCAAGTGCCTGGCGGGGCATGATATCCGCGCTGCGGATTTGAGCGACATGAAGCCCGATGCGAGGAAAGAGATTGCACCGGCGATGTTCGGCAATGCAGGGGCGCGGTTCGCGAAGAAGTTTGCTGACGGTCTGAATCACCTCCATGTCGCGTGCGAGGCGGTGTAACGGCACCGGTCGACCCGGTCAGGGCAGGCGGGATGTGAATCGGAGCAAAGGGCTGGCGAGCCTGTGATCAGATCACCGAGCTTTGCGGAGTTCGAACGTACATGGTCAAGCGACGCATGCGTTTTAACACGAGAGGAAGGGGGGCAATCCGAGGCTCAACTCTGTTCTGCCGCGTGTGGCGTCTGGCCTTGGAATTGGACGAAGCGACCGTTCCCGCATTCTGCGGCCCTCTCTTCTCACTCCACTCCTGAAGAATGGAAAAGAAGCCGGATACATTTTCGATGATTTTGCGTCCGTCCTCGCGGGTAAGTTTGCGTTCGGTCCACGCTTGCCAGGTGGCGATTGTCTGTAAGCGGCGCTTCCGCCCCCTTGGACCGGAGGCTTGACATCCACGGAGGTCAAGCGGCGCGTTGCAGCTGAGCGCGCTCGGTGGCCCAGTTCCAAGGGAGGAGTTCGTCGAATCGGGCGTTTGGCCAGAGATCGACGAGGCGGGAGAGAACGTCGGCAGGTACCGGTACGGATCGATGCCGCCGAGCTTGCATGTCTCGATCAGCGACGCGACGATGGCCCAGTTTTCCGCACCGTCGTCGTGGCCGGCGAAGAGCGCGTTCTTGCGCGCGAGAGCCATCACCCGTTCATTCTGGCCATGTCGGGCAGGAGTTGGAAGTCCATTACCGCTGGCATCCCTATTTTGGCTGCAAGGTCGTCATCCGGCGCATAGCGCAGCGAGCGACGGGTCGATTTCTAAGCATCATGGGTCCGGCGGGCGTGGTTGTTAACATTGCTGATTGGATGCTTGATCCCGTCGTATGCGCCGCGCTGTCCGAGGGCACGCCGCGCGTGGATCTGGCGGCACTTGTTGAACTGAAGCGGCGCCGACGCCACACACTCCTTGGGCGATTCCAGAATCGTTCGGGAGGATCACCATGACGCATTTCAAGCTGCCGTCGACGATCGCGAGTCGGCAGATGCACCTGCTGTTCGACGCCAAAAGATCGCAAGGAATGAGTGCCACGGAGCGAGACAAGGTCGTCTTGATACTGGCTCAAATCCTGATGCAGGCGATCGGCCTCAACGTCGAGGAGCTTGAAGATGACAAGCTCTGAGCTGATTCCTGAGGCCGTTCTCAACCGCAAGGCGGTCGTATACGTGCGCCAGTCGACGCAATCGCAAGTCATGACCAATCTCGAGTGCCAGCGGCGGCAATATGACCTCGTCGAGATTGCCCGCCAACGTGGATTCGTCGACGTGGAAATCATCGATGACGATCTCGGCCGATCGGCGAGCGGAACGGTGGCGCGGCCTGGGTTCGACCGCCTGGTCACATGGCTCTGCGCTGGCAAAGTCGGTGCGGTCTTATGCTTCGACGCGTCGCGGCTTGCCCGCAACGGTCGCGATTGGCATCACTTGCTTGAATTGTGTGGACTTGTCGATGCCCGCGTCATTGATCTGATGGCGTCTACAATCCCTGCCGGCCCAATGATCGCCTGCTCCTGGGCATGAAGGGCAGCAAAGAGGTTCTTGGTACGGTGTTGCAATTCAGCGCTGAGGAGTTTCTCTTTTTCTTCGGTACGCCCGCTCCGTGATATCGCGCAAGACGCTGGATGCCCCGGTTATTCTTCCCGCAGTGTCCTTGATCGGTGAGATGGTTATCGAAACCGGGATAGGTTCACCCTGTTTGGTGATGCGTTCGGTTTCAAAGTGCTCGACACTTTGGCCAGCCTTCAGCCGGTCCAGGACATCATTCTCCTCCGCGACCCGCTCGATGGGGATAATCCGCTGTATCGGTTGTCCGATCATCTCGGGCGCCGAATAACCGAACAACGCTTCAGCGCCGGGATTCCAACTGGTGACGATTCCGTCCAAGGACTTGCTGAGGATCGCATCGCGCGATGCATCGACAATCGACGCAAGGCGAGACTGGCGTTCTTCCGCCTTCTTGCGCTCGGTGATGTCCACGATCGCGGCAAGCACCAGCATCCCTTCATCGGTCATGATGGGATTCAAGCCGATCTCGACGGGCACCTCGGCGCCATCCTTGCGCCGCGCAAAGAGATCGCGTCCGGCGCCCATCGCACGCGGGGCGGGCCGGCTCGTGTAGATGCTGCGAAGGCCTGGATGTCTGCTGCGGAATCGCTCGGGCAGCAGCACTTCAAGCTCCTTACCGATCAGTTCGTCCCTACTGTAGCAGAACAGCTTCTCGGTCTGCGTATTGACCAAAACGATCCGGCCGTCGCCGTCGGCCAGCACCATGCCGTTGGGCGCGCCCTCGACAGCAAGGCGAAAGCGTTCATCCTTCTGAGCCTGGCGAAGTTGAGCCTCCATTGCCATCCGGTCGGAGATGTCGATACAGCTTCCAAAGTAGCCAGCGAATTCGCCATCCCGGTAGAAGGCGGCGCCATTGTCGAGGATTTCGCGATAGACGCCGTCATGCCGCTTGAGCCGGTAGCTCATTGTGAATGGTTGCCGCGAATTGAACGACGACAGGTAAATTTGGAGGCAGCGACCGAAATCGTCGGGGTGGACGTTGTCCGTCCAGCCGTTGCCGACCTCTTGCTCCATCGGCCGGCCCACGAAGTCGAGCCACGGCTTGTTGAACCAATCGCAGAGCCCGTCCGTCCTCGAGCGCCAGATCATGACCGGCGCGAAGTCGGCCAGCTCTTTGAAAAAGCGCTCGCCACTCTCGCGGGACGGATCCCCCGATTCAGTCATTCCATTCCTCCCTACGACCGCAGAACCTCGCGAGGTCTTCCGCGAGGAGTCTTTCGATCAGTCTGAGCCGATTTTATTGTGCTTCGGGCTCTCCACTTTGTCGAAGATGCTGTTTTTTGGCGGCGTATTTTCAACCGGCCAACGTGTTCACTAATCACTCGGCCTCGGCGCGCGGCCCCATGCTGACGTGCCGAAGGCTGTCCGCCAGGCCGGCGCTGTCGTACGGTTTGCGCAGCAGCACCGCTCCATCACGCTCTCGGCCCTTGCGTGCGGGTAGTTGATCTTTTCCGGTCGCGAAGATGATGCCAATGCCGGCGCGCAGCAGGCGAGCCCGTTCTGCAAGCTCGGCTCCCGACGTGCCGACCAGTTCGATATCGGTGATCAGGACGTCAACCGGATAGGTCTGAAGCACGAGCAGGGCCTCGTCGGCGCTTGCGGCTTCGGCGACCACGTGGCCGAGGTCCTTCAGCATCTCGGCGGTGCTCATCCGAATGAGGGCATCATCCTCGACCAAGAGGACCGTCAGTGGATCGGCCGCCTGCGCGGCTCGATCCGCGGTGCGGACGGCCTGTGACGCGGGTGCGACTGCCGCAGAGCGCTGCTGCTGGTTGGCAAGGACGTGGCGAATCTTCCGGGCCAACGCCTCGCGCGTATATGGCTTGCTGATCAGTTGAACGTCCTCATCGAGCCGGCCGCCATGCACGATGGCGTTCTCGGTGTAGCCTGAGGTGAACAGCACGGCGATGTTGGGTAGCCGCTCGCGCGCCTTGCGGGCAAGCTCGGGAGCCCTGAGCGGACCGGGCATCACGACATCCGTGAACAAGAGGTCGATGCCAATGCCGCTCTCGATGATGGCCAGCGCCGCGGTCGCGTCCGGGGCCTTGAGGACGCGATATCCGAGATCGCTCAGCATCTCGACGGCCGTCGCGCGGACCTCCTCGTCGTCCTCGATCACGAGGATTGTCTCGGTGCCGCCAGTAACCGGCTTCTGCGCGGCCTCGACGGCCACGTCCTCGCTCTGGTTGACGCGCGGCAGGTACAGCTTGACAGTCGTGCCATGGCCGACCTCGCTGTAGACCTTCACGTGGCCGCCCGATTGCTTGACGAAGCCGAACACCATGCTGAGGCCAAGACCGGTGCCCTTGCCTTCAGGCTTCGTGGAAAAGAACGGCTCGAATACCTTCTCGACGATCTCCGGCGGCATCCCGCAGCCGGTATCGGTGACGGCGAGCATTACGTATTGACCAGGATCGACCTCCACATGGCTGCGCGCGTACTCATCGTCCAGAAAGGCGTTACCGACCTCGATGGTGAGCCGCCCTCTGCCGTCCATCGCATCACGGGCATTGATGGCGAGGTTGAGCAGCGCGTTCTCGATCTGGGTTGGATCGGCAAAGGTATTCCACAGGCCGCCCGTCACCGTCGTCTCAATCTCGATCTCTTCGCCAAGAGTGCGGCGTAGCATCTCGTCGAGACCACGCACGAACCGCCCGACATTGATGACCTTGGGCTCCAGTGGCTGACGACGGCTGAAGGCCAGCAGCTGCGACGCGAGTTTGGCCCCGCGCGACACGCCGGCCAGGGCGGTCTGCACTCGCTGTTCGGCACGGTCATTGCCGGCCACATCCTTGGCGAGCAGCTGGAGGTTGCCCGAGATCACCTGGAGCAGATTGTTGAAGTCGTGCGCGACGCCGCCGGTCAGCTGCCCGATGGCTTCCATCTTCTGCGCCTGCTGCAACGCTGCCTCCGCGCGTCGCCGCTCGGCGATCGCCTCGACGACCCTGGTTTCCAGCCCTTCGTTCAATTCGCGCAGCGCCTCTTCGGCCTGTTTGCGCTCGGTGATGTCGCGATAGAAGATCGCCAGCCCGTCACCAGATGGATAGGCGCGTATTGCAACCCAGCCTTCATGACCATCTGGCCAAGTATGGCGGACATCGAGGGCCACCGGCACGCGCTCGGCCATGGCCTTCTTGTAAAGCGCTCCTTGTGGAACCTCCTCCGTGCCAGGCCAAGCCTCCCAGTAAGTCTTGCCGAGGATTTCCGATGCAGGCCGGCCATTCAGTCTCAGGCCCTCGGCATTGATCCGGACTACGCGGAATTCGCGGTCAAGCAGGACATAACCCTCGCCCATGCTTTCGAGTACTTCGGCCGAGCGCGCCTCGGTCGCTCGGATCGCCTCGGCCGCCTCATGCCGCACTCGGGCCATCGCGAGGGTGGCCCCGACACGCGCCAACAGCTCGCGCGCCGAGAACGGCTTGGTGAGATAATCGTCAGCTCCCGCGCTGAACCCCTCGACCTTCGCTTCTTCGCCGGCCCGGGCGGAGAGCATAATGACCGGCAGATCGCGCAAAGCCGCATCATTGCGCACGGCGCGGAGCAGGTCGAAGCCATCGAGCTTTGGCATCATCACGTCGGTGATGAGGAGGTCCGGCCTGGCTGTGCGTATCGCGGCGAGCGCCGCTTCGCCATCGGCCACAGCCTGCACCTCATAGCCGCGCTCGGAGAGTAACCGGGCAATATAGCTGCGCAGGTCGGAGTTGTCGTCGGCGAGCACGACCCGCTGTCGTTCGGGCGGCGGGTTCGGCTCAGTGCGGCCGAACGGCGCATCCTGAGTAGCGCCGTCATCCAGCAGGGCAGCCGTCGCGCTTCCCGGCAACCAGCGCAGCGCTTCCTCGACATAGGACTGCACTCTGACAGCGGTCGAGGCTCCATCCGGGGAGGTCTCGATATAGTCAGCCGGCAGATGCTCAGTGCCGCGCGGTATCTTGACGGTGAAGGTGGTGCCGCGCCCCACCTCGCTTGTGACTTCAATCTCGCCACCATGCAGCTTGACCAGCTCCTGCATCAGCGCGAGACCAATTCCGCTGCCCTCGAACGAGCGGCCGTGCGCTCCCGAGACGCGGTGAAAGCGCTCGAACAGTCGTGGTAGCTCGTGGCCTGGGATGCCGATGCCCGTGTCGCGCACGGTCAGCTCCGCCATGCCGGCGAGCTCACGCAACTCGACCGCGATCTCTCCTTCGAACGTGAATTTGAACGCGTTCGACATGAGATTGAGGACAACCTTCTCCCACATGTCGCGATCGACATAGACCGGCTCGGACAAGGGTTGGCACTCGACGATCAGGGCCAAGCCCGCCCTCTCGGTTGCCGAACGGAACGACGAGGCCAGCTCGGCCGTGAGCGCAGATAAATCGGTGGGGCGGAAGCTCGCCCGCACACGGCCGGCCTCGATGCGCGAGAAGTCGAGGAGTGCGTTGACGAGACGCAAGAGACGCAGGCTGTTCCGGTGGGCGGCCTCGAGGCGCTCCCGCTGCCGAGCCGTCAACGCGCCGGCTTCGGCAAGCGCGTCTTCGAGCGGCCCCAACATCAGCGTCAATGGTGTCCGGAACTCATGGCTGATATTCGAGAAAAACGCCGTCTTGGCGCGGTCGATCTCGGCCAGCGCCTCGGCGCGGTGGCGCTCCTGCTGGTAGGCTCGTGCGTTCGCGATGGCGGCCGCGAGATGCGCGGCTGCGCGTTCGATAAACGCCTGATAGTCATCGTCGAGGGCGCGCCGAGGACTGATGCCCACAACAAGGAAGCCGGCGAAACCGCTCGCCGCGGCGCCGATGGGCGCAACGAGCGCGCATTCGGCCGGTTCGTGCCATGGTCCACCCGGCAGTGCGAATCCGAAGCGCGCGGAGAGGTCATCGACTCTCTCGGAACGGCCCGTCTTGACGACATTAGCCAATGGCCAGGGAGCCGCGGCATCGGCCATGTCGATCGATGTGGGGCTGGCCGGCCCATCCGCCGCAAGCTCGGCAAGTCCAGCCAAATGCGCTCGCCTACCGGCGGCATCGAGCCGATAAACGAGACTGAACGGCACATCGGCGGAGTCAGCGGCGAACATCTTCGCGACGATCGCGAACGCGTCATCCTCAGACCGTACCTCGGCGATGCTTTCTGCAAGTCTGCGCAACGTCCGCTCGCGCCGCTCGCCAATGACACGGAAGGTGGTTTCGATAACGGCGTTGAAGATGCCCTCTACCTTGCCGCCTTCCCCACGGATAGGACTAAAGGTGAAGTTGAAATAACACTCCTCGGTGTAGCCATGCCGGTGCATCGCCAGCAGCTGATCTTGCTGCCAAACGCCTTCGCCTGTTGTCTGAACCTTTTCGTAAAGCGGTCCGATCGTGTCCCAGATCTCGGGCCACACCTCCCGGCCGGGGCGCCCGAGCGCCCAGGGATGCTTGTTGCCAGGAATGGGGCTCCAGGCGTCGTTGTAAAGGAGCGCGAGTTCGGGTCCCCAGTAGATGGCGATCGGGAAGCTCGTCCCGAGGCAGATGCTGATGGCCGAGCGCAGGCTCTGCGGCCATGTCTCAGGTGGGCCAAACGGGGTGTTCGACCAGTCATGCGCGCGCATTAACGCGCCCATCCCACCGCCGCCGGCGAGGAAGTCGACAGCGGGATTATCGAGCGGATTAGCGGAGTCTCTTGTTCTTTCGTTCGCGTGCATCAGCTCTGTTTTTGCCAAATGCGGCAGTGAGAACTGTGCACGCTCCGAGGGGCCGATGGAGCCTCGTCCTTGCTCGGATTCCCGTGAGTTTACTCACTGAACCGCTATGCGCGCCCTCAGGTCGTTGCATCTCACTCCCTACATATATTTTAGATTTGACAATAGGGGCTATGCAAGTGCGCCATCTTGCATGGTTCCTGACCGGACGAGTGGCGGAAAAAAGATTCGGCCCGCCGGCGCGGCTGCACATCCTTCACGGATTGTTCGCAGGATTTTGCAGCAATCTCTGGTTAGCGTACAATGCGTAGGCAAGCGTTCTTAGGACGCTCTCACGTTCTCAGGGAACGCCATATACGGTTCCCTGGTTGATATCTGATCATCCGCGCAGTCGTACGCAGCGGCTGTCCGCTTCTTGCCGCCCTCAGTCCCGACCTCAACCGAATCGAGCAGCTCTCCACCACCTCAAACATCTGATGCGCAAAGCCGAAGCCCGAAGTTCCGTTGGTCGTGACTGACTGCTCGATACCGGTTCGGGATTGGCCGCGCGTCGGACATTCAAAAAAATGCCCCGGCGAGTTGTCGGTCTGCCGGGACATGGCCATAACGTTGAAGAGGGCGCAGGGAGAACCGAATTTTCCATATCGGTAACCATTGGGCAGCTGCTCTGCTTCCGTGGCGCTTGCCGAGCGCACGGCGTGAGTGGAGGCAAGGACAGCGTCGTGACGCTCGATCTCTGCCGGCGGCATTTCAAACGCGTCGAGGGCTATTTCTACTACTTCGTGCCCCGGCTCGAATTTCAGGATGACCATCTCGACTCGCTCGCCCGGCGGTACGGCATCGGATCAAGTGCGGCGCCAGCGTGCGCGGGCCTTGCACGTCAGGACACTCGATTATCGTCGGTCGCTTGCGCGGCCGGCGCAGGCCAAGGCCGTATCGCCAGTCGTCGTCGTGCTCGACAACGTCAACCAGCTCCGCGAAAAGACTTGACTGGTTCTACCAGCAGGGTGCCGCCCGAGCGCCGAAGGAGAGCACGGTCCGCAAGAAGGTTGCCGTGGTGTGGCGTCGAGCTGCATCGCGCCTGAGGACGCTCACGCGGCGGTTCCGCGCGGCGTCACGGCACCGAAAGCAAAAAACGAGAGTGAGTGCGACAGCGCCTCCTTGGTGAATGGTTTCTGCAGAACGGCTGCGCTGTTGTAATTGGGCCGCAGTCCATGCGCGCCATAGCCAGTGGCGAAAACCACGACTTTGCCTCGGGTCATGGCTATGTCGGCAACGTCATATGATGGCGTGCCTGCAAGGTTCACGGCCTCCGCCGCCATTTCCATCGCGCGGCTGTGCTTTCCGGTCTGTCACACGACTTCGTGGCCAAGCTCCGTGAGCATCTCTTCAAGGGTCAATCGCACAAGCGCTTCGTCTTCGATGAGAAGAATGCGAACTACGCGTTGGCTGCTCGGATTGCGGATCATCTAAGCCCTCCCGGCTGCTCATCTGAAACCGGCCCCTCGCGGAGGTAATCAAGGGTGCACCTATAGAACACGTCACGCCGGCAGGCGGAAACTCGAGCTTGACTTCGGCATCGAGGTCGTCGGCGAGTAACCGCTCAATGAGCCTGGAGCCGAGACCTTTCCGATTTGGCTTCTCCACTCTGGGGCCACCGGATTCTTGCCATCGCAGCCGCAGCCGCGGAGGGACAGCTCCGTTGCCGATAGCCACCATCCGGCTTCGCGCCCTGACGCGGCCCCAGGCCCGGCGTGAGGATAGATTCCATCTGCAACGGCCACAGTCCTCTGCGGACCGGCGGGTCCGCTGGGAAAAGTCGGCTTGTTGAGGCACACGGGCCATATATGAGCCAACCGCCTGCAACCGTCGTCGCTCCCGCTGCTGCCCGGCCGCCGAAACTGTGCCGAGCCCCGAGTTGCGACGCCGGAATCGCTGCTTCCTCAGTCAAGCTTAAGCAGGCTTTTGTTGAGGTCATCCAGTCCTGCAACACGGGGGTAACGCCAGCGCACCGCCGCAGGGCCCGTCCCGAAATTTCAGCTGAGACCAAGCTTAATAGCGTGGACGTATTGCGTGTTCGGCCCGAGGGCCGCTTCAGGGCCGATTGACCGCCGTCTGCGTAAGTTTATCCTGGTCAGGAACTCAGTTCAGTTCTGAGGGGACACATGTCCAGATTGGGTGTGACATGCTTGATGGCCTTCTTGTCAACGCCGGGTGCCGGCTTGGCGGCGGATGCCGTTCGGAATTCGGCCATTCCGATTTTTGCCCCAGATGACAGGACCGGTTGGCAGCTTGACCGCACCTTTGGCGTCGACGACCTTATTGCGGCACCGGGCGGCGGGCCGGGGCCCGTCACCTTCGATAAAGCGCACCCTTACTTTCCTCCCGGCCGCCCGGTTCCAACCTACCGCGTCGCCGATCTCTCCAATCCGATTCTGCAGGACTGTGTGAAACCGGCGATGAAAAAGGCGAACGACGAGGTGCTCGCCGGCGGCGTAGCCTACCGCGCTCATGAACGTTGCTGGCCAGCCGGTGTTCCGACCTTTGATACCGACGTCGTTGGCGCGCCACTTTTCATTTATCAACGGCCAGACGAGATTGTGGTCATCATGCAGAACGGGCCGGAGGTGCGCCATATCTACCTGAACGTGCCCCATTCAACCAATGTCAAACCGTCCTGGTACGGAGAATCGGTCGGCCATTACGAAGGCGGCGACACCCTCGTCATCGATACCATCGGCCAGACTGACAGGACCTTTGCCGACAATTACCGCACGCCGCATACCACTCAGATGCATGTGATCGAACGCTGGAAACTGTCAGCCGACCGAAACTCTGTCGACATCACGGTCGACGTCGACGATCCGGGGGCCTTTACAATGCCATGGCGAGGCCTGCAGCGCTGGCGGCGTGTGCAGCAACCACTCATGGAATTCGCCTGTGCGGAGAACAACGCCCAAGATTTCGTCGGTTTTAAAGTCCCCATTCCACAAGCGTCCAAGCCGGATTTCTGAACAGGAGTAACTAAGCGGCTTCGTCGCTTCCGGCTTTGATAACGGATGCGCCACCGCGGGCAAGCTTTCTTTCGTCGAAGTCGCGTTTTCGCCAAGGCCGCCGACTTGGGGCGTTGGCCTAAGTCGGCAGCTATCCGCCGCCGTCAGTCGCGATCGAGCGCGACTGTCGAAAGGTGACCCGAAGCTGCGATTCTTTCGAAGCGACTCCAACGGCGGGCCGGCTACGCGCGGCAGCGCGAGAAAGCGACAGGCTCAAAAGTCTCGCGTGTTCGCGACCGGCATCTGATATTCCTGGAGCCCGAAAGCCTGCTCATAGCCCAGATTGTTTTCCGCGCAGGCCCATTCCATGATTGGGCGATTGACCTTCTGCCACCGGATCACGCCCCACCACGGGGCCTTGAATGCGCCAGGGTCGTCAACTGTGACGGTCGCTTCGAGCGCATTTCCGTCATTGCTGATCTTCCAGCGTTCCACCACGTGCAGGTCCTTGGTGTGCGGTGTGGTGAAATTGTCCACGAAGCTGTAGGGATGCTCAAGAAATCCAGTGGTGTCGATGACAAGCTCGCCGTTCTCGTAATGGCCGACGGATTCACCAAACCAGGAGGGCTTCGCATTCTGACTGTGCTCGCGGTTGAGGTAGATGCGGCGCACCTGATGGTCGCGCTCCCAGATCATCCAGACCTCTTGCGCCGTTTGGATGAAATAGAAGGGTTGAAGAAACAGCAATTGACCGGGAGTGCCGCCCGGCCAGCACCGCGATTGGGCAGAGAAAGCGCGATGTCCCTTTTTCACCAGTTCGTTGTGCGCGCGCACCTGGGCGGCCGCCCAGGTGGTTAGATTGGGATTCTGGTCATCGGCGAGGCGCTCGATATTGGGGAGCATAGGGCCGCGCCCAGCGGGTGCAATCTTCCCCTCGACGCCCTGGAAGTTGAGTCCGTCGAACCCGTGCTGCCAGCCGAAAGCAGCGGATGCCAGGTTCGGAATGGCGCTCTCGTGCGTCTGGGCTTGCGGCGCAGTGGCCGCCGCAAGAACGGCAATCACTGCGGCGCTGTACGGCAAAGCTGTTTTGCACATCACATCCTCCTTCGTTCCGAAGTTCAAGATTTCGGCTAGTTGGCTTCCGTCAGGCCGCTCAGGTAGCCGTCAGCAGCAGCGCTCGTTGCTGCGCCCGCGCACAAAACGGCGATGGAATCGCCGGTGCGCATGTCTCAGGCTAAAATTATTGCGAAAGCGTATCGCGATAGCGGGCGTATGGGAACCGCCTTCAGTCAGCCGCCAGGCATTCCCGGCGCTGGATTGGTCCGTAGTTGTGACTCCGCGAGGAGATCACCGAACCGGAGCGCCACCAGTCGCCGGAAAAACGTCTCTTGATCGGCCCCCGCCGGTTTCCTCAAGAGACCACTCGCACCGCGGTGCCGACCTGCGGCTCGGGCGGCTGCTAGGTCCTTGTGCCGCCGGGGCGCACGTCAACTGTTGAGCGTGTCTGGGATCGACCATCGCAGATACCTCGGGCGGCACGGTGCAGACGAAGTATTCGTACTCCGCCTACGGCATCCCGACCAACACCGGCAACGACCTATATGTACCGGGGTACAGGCGGGCCTAGTGTCACGAGCACCGCCGGTCCACACGTCCATGCGCAAGTGTACGAGAGATGAGGTCTTCGGCTCGAGCGACGTTGTTGGATCGGGCCGCTTCTTCGCGCCGCTGCACAAATGGAACGCTGCTGCGGTCCGGAGCCGGATTCGAACGATCCAAAGAAATCAGGCACTTAGATAAAAAGTGGGACAATTCGTTTCCATAGAGTTGCAGCGCTTTTTCTGAAATTGTCTCACCGTAGCGAAGATGGCCTGAGTGAACGATGCCCCGATGGGCCCCTTTGTTGCGTCGGCTTTGATCTTCAAGAGGCCGCAACGTGCGCCGCACGATGCATGGCGGAACTCGATTGCGCGTGGCTGTCGATTTCGAAGCCTCCAGACGCTCATGCGGGAACTTCCAAGCCTCGATCTCAGATGGCCATTTTGACGTGATCGCGCACGTTGCACATGATGTCGCTAGGCACGGATGACCGACTGACCGCCGAGAAGTGCCAAGCATATTTTTCAACTTGTAGCGGTCAACTCTCACGCCTAACAACGGCCGAAGACCGGAGATCGCCAGTCAATTGCTCTTGAAGCTGGCGCGACGATTGCCGGGAAGGTGCAGCCAGTGCGAGGCCCAACAGGACATCCAATCGCTGGCCGATCAGCTGTTGAGCTGCGGCTTGAGCAAGCTAGCGATGATGCGTCTCGGATAATGGCGACAATTGCCCCTCCGGCAATGGGAGGAATCACAGTTCTCTGAGTCGTTAGCCGCACTTAACATCCGAAAAAAATGATTTCGATTCCTTGAAGTTGCGGTGCCGGCGCCGCCCGTCCCTGGGGTAGGCCATGTCAGTCAAACACTGTGTTGCCATCGCGGCAATTTCCGCTCCGGTAGTGGTTTCGGGATGTGCGGTGGGGCCAGATTTCGCAGCGCCGGCCGCCCCACCTGTCACGCGCTACACGAAGGAGTCTTTGCCGTCACGGACGGCATCGTCTGGCGTAGGGTTTGGTGAATCGCAACGTTTCCTCGATGGCCGTGATATTCCAGCCGAATGGTGGGTGCTGTTCCGATCGCGAGCGCTCAACTCTTTGACCAAGAAAGCGATCGAGGCCAACCCTACTCTGCAGTCCGCGCTTGCGGCATTGCGCGTCGCCAACGAAAATATGTACGCCCAGCAGGGAAAGTACTTTCCGCTCGTACAGGCGAACTTCAACCCGACGCGCCAGCAGACCCCGGCAGCTTTAGCTTCGCCGCTCGCCAGCGGCGGCGACGTCTTCAATCTCATAACCGCGCAGGTGTTGGTTACCTATACGTTCGACACCTGGGGCCTCAACCGCCGTACGGTCGAATCGCTGCAGGCGCTGGCTGATTCGCAGCGCTTCCAGGCCGAAGCTGCGTATTTGACCTTGACATCGAATGTGGTGCTCGCAGCGATCCAGGAGGCGGCGCTGCGCGGACAAATCGATGCAACCAACAAGCTCATCGATATCAATTCCAAAATGCTTGACCTTGTGCGCACCCAGTTCGACGCCGGTTATGCAAACCGCAACGACGTGGCGCTTCAGGAAGCTTCGCTCGCACAGATCAAAGCAACCCTGCCGCCGCTGCGCAAAGCCCTCGCGGTGCAACGCAATCTTTTGAGTACGCTTGCCGGCAGTTTTCCAAGTCAGGAGCCGACAGAAACATTCAAGCTGGACAACCTGCATTTGCCGACCAATCTACCGGTGAGCCTCCCCGCCCAACTGATCAGGCAACGTCCCGACGTTCGCGCGGCCGAAGAACAATTGCACTCGGCGAGCGCCCTTGTCGGGGTCGCGGTCGCCAACATGCTGCCCAGCCTGATGATCACGGCGAACCGCGGTTACACCGCGGCTGACCTCGCCAGTTTGGTCGCCGGCCCCAGCATCTTTTGGACTGTGGCCGGGAACGCGACGCAAACGCTGTTCGATGGTTTCTCCCTGCTGCATACCGAACGCTCAGCCAAGGCTGCCTACCAGCAGGCGGCCTGGGCCTATCGCAATACGGTGATCACGGCCTTCCAGAACGTCGCCGATTCGCTTCGAGCGATCCAGAACGATGCCGACACCCTCAGGGCGGCAAGCGAATTCGAAAAGGCTGCCAAGGTAAGTCTCGATCTCGCCCAGCTACAAATGAAGACTGGCCAGGCCAACTTCCTCGTATTGCTGACCGCACAGGTGACCTATGAGCAAGCGATTCTCCAAGTGGTCACAGCTGAGGCCAACCGCCTGAGCGACACAGCGGCTCTATTCCTGGCGCTGGGGGGCGGCTGGTGGAACCGTGTTGGCCCCCCGGTGCCCGAACAAAACTTCAACGTTGCCACCGGCCAATCCACGCCTGCTGCCAACGACCGCAACTGGCTGGTGGAGTGGTGGACGGACCTCCACAACTAAAGGCGGCTTGCGACGAACCGTCGTCTGCGCTGCCTGTGCGGTGGGGACAATGAAAGGAACGAGTGTGATTCGCGGATCGCGCAGTGGCGACCAGACCCGAGCGAATGAACTCGTTAGGTGAGGATCGCCGGCTTGTGCTCGAATATTGGCCCAAGCTCCAGACCAGTGCGCAAAAGCCGCGGCAAATGCTACTGTAGCAATCGCAGTAAAACCAATCGCCACAGCCCGGAAGCGCCCCGCAGCACTAACAGCCAGTCTCCGGGTCCCTACCACTGAGCTTTGGCGGGCGGCCACGCGTGTCCGAGTAGTCGGAAAATAGCGCCCCCGACCTCGCTGGGAATGGGTCAATAGCGAGATCAGGGGCTTACGCGCGGATCTGCGACAATCCCGCGCTAACAGCGCTGTAAAAAGAGACGGCCCGAACCCGAAGGGGAATTGAGACGACTCCGAGCCGCCGAAGAAAACGTGTCTTCTGGCCGTTGCGGGGACCCGCGCCCCTCAGTTGCCAAGGCCAGGATTCATCAGCTTTGCCTGCGCAATATCGGCACGCCCTCCCATGTAATCACCTTTCTTCAACCTTACGATCCCGCGGTTCAACAAGGCGGTCGCCGAGTTGGGAACGAGAGCAATCGCCCTGTTGAAGTCCTCGATCGCCCGGTCGTAATTGCCGTTGATTGCATGCACGAAACCCCTGTTCCCAAACGCCTGAGCGAAATCTGGCGCAAGTCTAATCGCTTGATCGTAGTCCGCGATGGCGCGCTCAAACTGATGCCGCTCAGCATAGGCGCTGCCACGATTGTAAAATGCGTTCGCATAGGTGGGATCAAGCCGAATTGCTTCGCCATAGTCCCGGACCGCACTGTCAAAATCGCCTTTGCTCGCCTGGGCGAACCCTCGATCGTCAAACGCCTTGGCGTTGCCAGGGTCAAGTCGAATCACCTCGTCATAGTCAGCAATTGCGTGAGCGAAGTCGCTCATATTGGCATAGGCCTCGCCCCGTCTAAGATACGCCCACACGTAACCCCGGTCGAGATTGATCGCGTTATCATAATCACGGATAGCGAGAATAAAATCGCTTTTGCGCGCGTGCGCGACGCCGCGATTGTAAAATGCTATCGCCACTTCCGGATTGATCCGAATTGCCTGGTCGTAGTCCGCAATTGCGCGATCAAACTCGCCCTTTGCTGCATATGCAAAACCGCGATTCAGGAACGCTTGACTAAAGCCATCGTTTCTCTCAATCGCCCGACCGTAATCTTCGATGGCGCGATCGAATTCACCTTTCGCCGCCAATGCAAAGCCGCGATTGTATAGCGTCAACGCCGCGCTTGGGTTGAGGAGGAGTGCCTTGTTATAGTCCTGCACCGCGCGCTCATAGTTTCCCTTTCCTGCATACGCAAAGCCCCGATTATTGAATGCCAGGAAATTATTGGGATCTAGAGCGATCGCCTCGTCGTAGTCACGAATAGCGCTATCGATTTCGCCTTTCGTCATAAGCGCCGAGCCGCGACCAAGGAAGGCCTGTGCCCGCATCTCACGTGTTCCACTGCCGCTCCGGATAACGGAACCGCACGCATCGATGAGCTGCTCCACCGGGGCGCTTTCTGTCCCACCGCAGCGATTCCGTTCATCCGGTGTTTGAGCGAACGCCACTGCCGCAGCGATACACGCAGCTGCTCCAGTAGTTCCGCCCACAAAGGTAGAGACCAGGTGGTCGCCCGCGCGCAAAATTCGCAATGTCGTGCTCTCGTCGAAGAACAGCAGTTTCGTTGGCGCGATCTCGAATCGCGAATGCCTGTGACCTCTTCCAAAGTAACAAGGGTCGACACAAGTTGCCGTGCACTTCTAGAAAAATCGATATGTGTTAGGCGCAGATATAATATCTTTTTTATATCTTCGACTTGCTTTGGTCCATCGCAACAATCAATCATTAGACGTCTTCAGAAATGCTTCGGCGCGCAGCCTGCACAGATTCCGATAAGCCCATTGAAATTGGCTTGAAGAGGATACTCCGTGTGCCGTGATATAACTTGTATATGTCTTGCTGCACCATTCATCATTGATTCGATACCTCGCGGCGATTATCATCGCCGTAACGTCGGTACGTTTTTGCCCCAGAAGCGCGTTCAATGGCGATCACCGCGGCCAATGCCGGCCCTCGAAGGGAGCGCGTCCGTTGTCGTCGGACGTAAACACTGACTTCTCGTTTATTCCAAAGGGTCTTTTGGACAAGTGCAGACCCTTTATCGTCCGTTATCATCAATTGAACGGCTTCTCCTCGCTTCCAGACATTTTGTGGCATCCGGAGACCCGCCAGTTCATCGAAGCCGATTCTGCATTGCGGCAAGAGTTCAAGAGGGCGGCCTCTTGCCGTGGCGCTCAGAAGGCAAACGAAGGCTTCGTGTCGATCGCCGCGCTGATTCTTTCCACGGAGATACTTGCGATCGGATTAGCCGATTGGGCGACGCGTTTCCCGACAGCACACAAGAAGGCACGGGCATTGTTTATCGAATACGCCCCAAGCTCGCGGGCTCACCTGACCGAGCGCTATCTTTTTTCACAGACAGATCATAGGTGCACCGACCTGGATATACTTGAGGTTCTGCTTCAAAGGGACAAGGTCGCCAAGCCGGGGGCCCTATCGAATTTGCCGAACGCCCCAGAGCCGATCATGAGCGCGCTCCATGTCAGAGCGCCCTCGACAAGGATTGCTATTTTCCCTGGTCGCGCCGCTAATGTCCCGGTGCGATCTTCATCATCCAGATTTTGAGGAAGGCGTCGCGGCATGACGCTCCAGACGATAGCCAACGCCGGATTCAGATATGAGCAGTTTCGGTTGGCTTGGATCGGTCTCGAGCTTTTTGCGCAGCTTTCGCACCAGTGTCCGTAAATATTGAACATTGTCCGGCGAAGAGTTGCCCCAAATCTCCTTGATAAGCTGGTTATGGGTGAGCACCAGGCCGAGGTGGGATGCCAGCAAGTGCAGCAGCCGGTATTCCTTGCGCGTCAATGTGATGTGTCGCCCATTGAACGTCACGGCACGCGACACGAGATCGATCATAAGCGGTCCGGTGCGCACAACCGGATCTTTGTCGGTGGACTTATGATAGCGCCGCAGCGCAGCTTCACAGCGTGCAGCCAATTCGGCAATCCCGAACGGCTTGGTCATGTAATCGTCGGCGCCGCTCCGCAGGAGATAGACCTTCTGGTCCTCGTCGGCTTGGATCGACAGCACAATGACCGGAACGGTGGACCAGGATCGTATGGTGTTGAGAACTTCGATTCCACTCATGTCCGGCAAGCCGAGATCCAGAATGACGAGGTCTGGCCGAATGTGGGCGACTGCATTCAACCCCATTGAGCCGTTTTCAGCCTCTGTGACCGAATAACTGTAGAGTGCCAAGCCGGCGCTGATGAAACGCCTAATCTGCGGCTCGTCGTCGATGACCAAGACCCTGTTAGCCGGTTTGCGCATCGCTCGACGGCGCCAGTTCCGGCGCGATGGTTGGGACAACCGGAAGGCGAATTGACATTATGGTCCCCTGCCCGGGCCCGCAGCTGTGGGCAGTAAGAACGCCGCCATTCACCGCCACGAATATCCGGGCGATCCACAGCCCAAGACCCAGCCCCGGTACATTGCCGACGTGTCGCCGCCCGCGATATGAACGTCGGAACAGATTTTGGGCTTCGTCCTCGGTCAGGCCGGCGCCCCTGTCCGTGACCGAAAGGACAACTTGGCAGTCCTCGGCGCGCGCCACGATCGCGATTTCCGAACCGGCCGGGGAATATTTCACGGCATTCTCAATGAGCTGGCCCATGGCCTGCTCAAGCAGTGCCGGATCGACATTTATCAGCGGCAGCACCGGGTCAACGTCGAGGTTGAGCTTGTGAGCGGCAGTACGGTGTGAGCGCTGCCGAATAGCCGCGGTGACGATGTCGGCCGGGTCGGTCCATACCAGATGACGCGTCAGGCCCGAATCGGCGATTCTCGCCGTATCGAGAAGATTCTGAATGTCGTTGTCCAGGCGTTTCGCCTCATGGCGCATACCGACCACCAGAGAACGCATTTGTTCATCGTCATACAGCGCCGACATTTGATCGAGCACGCTCGCAGTGCCGAGAATCGCGGCGATCGGAGAGCGCAATTCATGGGAAGCCGTGCCGATCAGGGCCGTCTTGAGAACTTCCGATTCAAGTCGCACATTGGCCCTGGCAAGCGCCGCCGCCGCATCGATGCGGGTCAGCGTGGCGCTCGCTTCCGAGAGCAAGGTGTCGATGTGTTCATTGAGCTTATCGGTCTCCGATCCGGCATATTTTCCGAGATTGACGGCGAGCACGCCATGTTCCGCCACGGTAGTTGTGATCGATTTGAGCGCCCATGGCGCATTCTTGTCGGGGTCCGTCACGACCCGTGAGCCGGGTGGTGGCCGCGCCGCCAACATCGCCTTGGCTTCCCGCGCAATGAAGTCCGGTACCGCGGCGTTCTCAGTATCCTTGTCATTAGATACAACAGGAGGCGCAAGACGAATCAGATACGCCTCACAGCCCAGGTGGATGGAAAGATAGTGCTGTATCGCCTCGACGAGATCTCCCGCCGTCGAGCACAGCGCAAGACGTCGGGAGAATTCATAGAGATTCTGGATTTCGCGCTCGCGCCGGTGCGAGACCTCAACCTCGTTCTTCACCCGAGCCGTGAGGTGGCTGGTAACAAGTGCCACGAACAGGAACAACCCCAGTTCAAAGATCTCATTTGGATCACTGATCGCAAAACTATAGACGGGAGCCATGAATAGAAAGTCCGCCGCGGCGGCGCTGGCCAGTACGCTCACGATCGCGGCGCCAAGACCCCACCGGATCGCGCAGACGATCACGGGGACCACGTAGACGATTGATTCGAACTTGAAGGCCGTGTGGCCAATCACCAGGGCCATCAGCACAGTGGTTAGTCCGACAGCCGCTAGCGGACAGAGTATTGTGCGCGCCAAGGTGAGAACGAAGCTGCGCTCAGGCGGCGTCGCTTCGCTTCCCTGCAGACGCGCAACGGCAGCAGAAAATCTCAAGTGCCCTTCAACACCCCGAACGTGACGCGCGACACGCTCGAACAATGATTGGAATGACGCAGGTGCCGTCATACCAACAGCCTCACCGTTCGGTGGGCAAGGTACAGTTCTCCTGCCGCTCGCTGCGCCGAGGCTCCTCTGTCTCCGAGTTGATTGCGCATTCGGTGGTTCGGGGCGGACCTGCCGCCCCCAAGCACTCGTGCCCCGCATATCCCCCAACTTGCTGATGTGTAGACCCCGGCAACCAAATATCTCCCACATATCTTCATACGAAATCCATATGTGGAGACGGCTATTGGCATATAAAAGTAATATAGATTTCGGTGCCGTTTGACCCTGCGCAGCTGCGAGCCTGACAGGCCAGCTTAGGGTGCGCCATGCGCAGCTTATCATGACATGCCACAGGCTTCGCGGCGCCGACTTGGGTCAGGCCCCTCGACGCGGCTCACGTTCCAGGCATTTCCGCACTGGTTGAAGTTCCGAGCCAACGTCACTCCGGATACATCGGATATTTCGGCCCGCCATAATATCTCAGCCTGATCGGCTTTTCCTGCTGCGCCGAGCTCGCCTTCATCAGTGCGGCCTTGCGCGTCCCAGCATCGGTATTCGTGCAGCCGCCAATGATCAGTGCAAGCGCAGCCGCAAGCCAGACCGTCATAGTGCCGCTCGGGCTTTTGATCCTTCGCGTCGTCATGAACTCCCCCGTGTTCTCGCCCTCACGAAATGGCTCAGAAAGCATGGCCAAGGTCACGAAATGCCGGCTCTCCTCCCGCCTAGCAGAACCGACAGCTCGCGCGGGCAGGAGGGGCCTCCTTCCCTCAGAAGTGCCAGATCAAATCCGCAGAGGCGATCAGCGCATCTTTCTTGCTCGGCGGAATGACGGGATTTGCATTGAAATTGCCGTTGAACGCCGGCGCGTCGAGAGACCTGTAATACGTTATCTCGGGGCGAATCTCGACTTGAGGTGAGAACCAGTGCTGCCAGCCGATACCAAAATCGACATAGCGCGTCTTCGTTCCGGTACGCTGACCCTGCATATCGTTATAGAATTCCGGGCGGAACGAGATGTTGTCGAGAGGTGAAAACTGATAATTCAGGTACGCCACCGTCGCGAAAACTTCCGCCGTGCAGGTCAGCTGAGTAGGATTCGAGCAGACCGCAAAGCCCGGAGCATTGAAGTTGATCCCGTTCGCCGGTGTGAAGGGATAGCCGCCGTTGGCGATGATGCCGGCGGGATCAGTTACGTTCAGCACGTTCTTCTGGCTGAGCGAGTACATCTCCCAGGAGAGGTGCCATTCCTTGTTGAAGCGGTGATACCAGGTCACGCCCTTCCACTGGAGATTGTTGTAACCCCAGGTGCCGTCATTGATGGCATCGACGACCGCATAGATGCTGTCCCAACCGCTGTCGCTCTGCCAACGGACGCCTGCCGTGACAGATGGCTTGGCGCCGGGGTCCTTAAGCATGGTGGCCCCAGGGAACACCGGGTTGGGGAATGGGTTCGGCACGGTCTGGCCCCAATGCCAAGGCATCGCCTCCGTGCCCACTGTTACACCCAACTGCAGAAACCAGTTTTTGTTGAGGGCCAGGGTGCTCTGAAGACCCGTGTTTGTATAGTTGTCGAATGTGTAGGTCATCGAATGCGAGTACATGTAGTTGTTCGGCGCGAGCTGCGCTTCGATGTCCGGCACCGAGATGAAGCGACCCAACCGCAGCAGCAGGCCTTCGGCCACCTGCGGGATGTAGAGCTCGCCGTAGACCATCGGGAAATCGTAGCCGTTGTACAGGTTATGGCCGAGCAGCTGGTAGCTCGCCAGACCGAACGCCGTCGTGTAGCGATAGTTCTCCCCGTATATCGCAGAGAGCCGGAACCCCCAGTCCACGTGGTCTTTCTGAACCGTGTCGGGCAGTCGCTCAAAATAAATGACGGCCTGGTCCAGCTGAAACGTATTTGGCGTAAAGTCGTAGGCGGCGGGCCAGTTGCCGCCAGGCCTCACGGTATTGGTGCTGATATTGCCGCCGCCATTGATCCAACCATAGATTTGCATGTTGCCGGCGCTCAGCGCCTTGCCTAAATCAGTATTCGCGAGCGCCACCATCAACGGGCTGTCGGCCGAAGCCGGACGGGTCACGCCAATGGATGTTGCGCCGCCATAGGGCCATTCCGTAAATGGAAAAGGTGGCGTGGTCGCTGGCGCATCCGGCCACCCTGCCCGACGCGCCGGGGGCGCCTTCGGATCCGCTGGAGGCCCTTCATGGCCCCATTCGAGCCTGTAGTAGTTGACAAGCCGTTCAAACAAGCCGTCACCCAGATAGGCATCAAGGCAGTCATAATTTTTGTATGGAGCATCCGGCGCCCGACAGTCTATTGATGCCTTACGCACCGACGAACTATCCGCTGCGTATGCTCCGCTGGAGGCCGCGACTCCTCCCGGCACGGCGAGCGCCAAGCCAATCAAACTCACTTTTCTCATTCTGTTGCCCCGTATCTTGCGCGGATGCTGTCACATGGGATTCCGCAGCAATTACCCCAGCGACACGATTTTCGAGCATGACGGACGAGAAAATCGATAGGGATAACGAACGGTTTACATATATTTATAATATACTTTGCGTAGTCTCGTGGCTGTTTTGCATGAAAGACTGACAATTGCTATTTCGTCTGCAAAAAATACTAGCAGCAGATCCCTTCTCGTGGCGAATCAACAATGATAAAGGCGATTGCGAGTGAACGAAGCACTTGGCGAAGCGAATCACTTGCAGCAAGGAAAGTGAGAAAAAAAACCCGGTCGAATGACCGGGGTTGCAGTTTTTCTCCAGTGGTAAACCTAAGACAGACAGCTCACTTCGGCTCTTACCAGCCAAGCTTCCAGTTGGCGCCTACCTTCACGACGCTTTCACGTTCGCGGATATTAACAAGCTGGGGCACACCAGTAACCGTCGCGAATCCTATTGTTCGGGTGCCGAAGTCGTAAAAATCATATTCGAAAAACATGGAAAGATTGCTGACTATGGCATATTCGAAGCCGCCCCCCACCGTCCAACCGCCGCGAGTCTCACTTGCCGTCGAGAACGTCGCGTTGGTGTTGGTAACGAAGGTGTCGTACTTGTCGTGTGTCCACGCGCCGCCACCTTTCGCGTAAGCGAGCAGGCGATCCCAAGCGTATCCCACGCGGCCTGTCACCGATGAGAGCAAATCGATCTTGGAGCGGTCCGTAAGCCCGAGGGCGGACAGCTGATCGACATTGGTGCCCGAAGCGTCCGCCCAGGCAATATCGCCTTGAACGCCAAATACCCACATTGAGATTTGATAGTTACACCCCAGCTGACCTCCGGCCAGAAGACCCGTCTCGTCATGAGATCCAAGCGCCTCCCAATCCTTTTGCGCGAACAAGCTGCCGAAGTGTGCACCACCATAGCAGCCAGTCCAATTGTACAGCGCTGGCGCAGCCTTCGCCTTGACTGGGAGATCCGCAGCAGCTGCCGAACTCGCAAACAGCGGGATTAGACCGAGCCCTAGAAGCAGTGAACGTTTCATGATCTTCCCCGTCCGTCACCCCGAGCGCACGCTCAAATCCGAGCCCCCCCCCGCGCCGAAGCACCGGCCCCATCAAAACTTGTAATTCAATCCGACCTTGACGATATGGACCGTCGAGGGGTCCTGCTTCCAGCAGAAAGTCGCGCCAGCCGCGGTGCCGCATGCATTGAAGGAGCTGCCGTGATCAATGAACATGTACTCGAATTTTCCGGTCCAATGATCAAAGATCGCGTATTCGCCTCCTCCGCCGATTGCGAACGGAGTCTGAGACTTGCTGCCCGTGGCGACGAAGCCCGGAGTGTTTGCATCAATGATCGTGGCGGTGCTGTCGTAAAAGGCCACACCTATCTTGGTGTACAGCAGAAGTCGGTCGAAGGCTGCACCGACGCGGCCCGCGACCAAACCGTAGCCAGTGCCGATCTTCGCGGTATCGCCCACGCTCCCAAAGCCACCGCCGATCAGAGGCTGAGCCGCCGAGCCCTCGACCTTTAGAAATCCGCCTTCGCCTTCGATGCCGAGAACAAACCAGCTGTTGGCTTGCCAGTTACAGCCCACTGTGCCGCCGCCAACCGCTTCATTGCCGAGGCTGAAGTCCCAAGGGTTGACGGCGCCGGCGCCGGAGGGGAAACCGTTCAAGTCGGTCGATTTCCACTCATTGGCCGCAGACCAGCCCACATAGGCGCCGACATAACAGCCCGTCCAGTTGTAGGGCGCCACGGCTTTGAGTGGCGGCGCTTTTACCGCAATGTCGGCAGCGCGCCCGGAGCCCGGCGCAAGGACCCCAACGCTTGCCACGAGGACTGCCCCGGTCAGCACCAGCCTATTCAACCCATTGCTCATATCGCTGCCCAGCCCCTCTACGGAACGTTGCCGCCGGCATCGTTCCTTTCAAATCACCCAGCATTACGAGTTTTGGCAGGTTTGAAGGTGAAATCTATATGCGTGTTTGAAGCGTTACATATTTTTAAAATATCTTTTGACGCGATTGACCGCGGATCTGCATGAAAGAAAGTCAACTGAGTTCTGCCGTGCAACACGAATACGCAGCAGCCCCAAGCTCGCCGACGATCACGTGACGACAACCGGGGCGAATCAGTTCGTCATGGTTACTTGCCGAGGTAACTCCAGATCCACTCGACAGCAGCATCTCGGAGATCGTTCAGCCATCGCGGCCGAGCCTTTATGCCACTCCTATAATCTCGGTGTCTGAATCGTCTCGAATTCCTACACGATGATCGATACGTAGACGGCGTCGATCTTGTGGAGGTTTGATCATGACCTCGTCTTTGGCCGATCGCTCGGGCCGTCTCAAAATAGAGTTAGCACTTATCAACCTCTTCGAAATGTTCGGCCGTGCCGCCCTCAAATTTCGGGTGCTGATGCCAACCGCGCTGACCGATTCGTACCGGCCGGAACTGCACTACATGCGCGGTCCGGGTCCCAAATGCCGCGGCCGTATATCGCAGTCCGCACCCGGCCACGTCTCGCCAAAATCGAACCTGCGCGCGAAATCGAACGCGTCATAGTCATTCGGCGACGTGGCCGCATGGCATGAACTTTGCGTGATTTGTTCCGAATGTGCGCTGAGTGGGTGCCGGTAAATCACATGGACACTTTCGGACCGTCGATGACGCCGAGTTGGGGCCGGATGCTTCGCGTATGGGGGATGATCTCTCAGCGTCGCGAATCGCGTCAACACGGCCAGGCCGACGGCTTACCGTCGAAGCATCCGCGGAAATGGCGCATCGCAAACCTACTCGCCATTGCCGTGGTCATCACCATCGCAGGATTATTCACGGCGCGCGCCGAGGACGAGGGCGTCGGGATCAGGCGCACTTCCGAGCGAATCGCCTTCTCGGATGCCGAGATCGCCGACGGATTTTTTAAGATCGCATTCGGCGCTGAGTTGCGCGTCCGCGGCGGCGGCAGCCACATCCGCAAGTTCGACGAACCTGTCAGGGTTTTTCTCGACGACCGCGCGAGCGTTAACCGGCGCGCCGACATCGCAGCCGTCATCAGCGACATCCGAACCCACGTCGATCATCTTGACATCGAATTGACTGGTGACCGCAAGGCAGCCAATGTGGTCGTCACCTTGGTGCGGGATCATGACCACCTCCTCCGCACAATGCGTTCATTTTACGGAGCCAAGCGCGCCCGTGAAATTGCCCGACACCTGACACCGCGGTGCCTGTCTGGCTTTAGCGAAGACTTGGAACATCGGATTCGGCGCGCAGAAGTCCTCATTGCCGCTGATGGCGGTGACTTCAGCTTCTTCGATTGCGCCTACGAGGAACTGCTGCAAGCACTCGGGCCGATCAACGACGACCGCTCCGTGCCATGGACGATGTTCAACGACGACGTCCAGATGGGCTTTTTCGACGTCTACGATCAGTACATCCTCAACATTCTCTACGATCCGCGCGTGCGACCGGGTATGACGCGACAGGACGTCCGCGTAACGTTGCCCGATGTACTGCCGGCGGTCCACAAATGGATTTCTCAGGTAAACTCGACGGGTCGGCTTGGCACAAGGAACGACGTCGGTCCTAACAATTCAGGCTCCGCCCAACTTCACGCTACTCGGTAAGCAAATCGGACTAGCTCAATCATCGCGTCATCGACGTCGAATTTAGACTAGCAGCTTTCCTGGCTTCGCCAAAAAAGCCGCTACGATCAGGAGCTGTCGTTGCTTTCTGCGCCGCGAATTTTACCTATTCTTCGGCGGATGATTGACACCGATGTGCAACACCGATGATGACGAGAAGCTAGTGATATCAGTGCTACTCGGATGTGCCGTGGTATGCTGGCGGTGCATGCCCCGCTTCTGGTGAGCGCTTGCGGTTGTCTGCGCGGCGTTGGACGCGACAGACCCGACGGCAAGCACTGCGATTGGGGCAACTATTATTAGCAGATTCCTGCGCATCGAAACCTCCTGCGAAGCTTCCACCCGAGAACTTGCCTCGGACTCTTCGTAGGATGGAGCAATCCGATTGATGGCGCAAGCTTTGTGCGATGCGCCCAAATCATGGGCGATTGGTGTCACGACGCAAAATTGGGCAGAGCCGAAACGGACTGCCAGGTACCAGGTAAGGCACCCAACTTTGGGAACGTTCATTCGGGCAAGTCTCCACGTCAGGCAATCAGCGCTACGGATGAATCAACCGCCCCGCAACAGCCTTGATCGCTGCCTCGATCCGCGTCGCAGCGCCGAGCTTCGCCCGAGCGTTGTCAAGGTGAAAGTCGATGGTCCGCTTTGTGAGGTCCAATATTATTGCGATTTCTGCAGACGTTTTGCCCCGCGCCACCCAGGTCAACGCCTCAATTTCACGATCGCTCATGTCCACCAGCTTCGGCCATACCCCGTTGCGGGCGACGCCCGCAAGGCGGGCACTGATGATGGCCTGCAGCAGATCAAAATCGATCGGCTTAATCACGAAGTCGTCGGCACCCAACTGCCGGGCTTTGAGCTCGACGTCACGATCCGCTACGGCAGTTAAAAAAATGAAAGGCATATCCAAACACCGTGGTGATGCTGCGGCGAGCTGCTCCAATACCTCGAAGCCAGACGCGCCTGGCATACTGATATCCGAGAGGACCAGATCCGGTGCCGACTGCAGAATTGCCGCAAGGCCTTCTCTGCCGTTATGGATGACCTGCACTTCGAACCCGCGATCGACGAGTTCTTCAGCGATCAATGCCGCAGTTTCATGATCGTCTTCGATACAAAGGATCTTCTTGCGATGGTCCTGCATGATTGCGGCTCTATGAACTTTGCAAGCAGGGGCAATATTACCCTTCGTTACCGTCTCGCCATAATATAATAATAATATACTTCGCTGTTACGGCGGTTCACGAACAGTCGACATACGTGCCGGTGTTGAACCACCAACGCGTTTTGCTTCCACTTTGCTCAACCCGCAATCATTGGTGCATATCAATTGAGCTGCCGTTCTGCGCGTCCGGCCAACCGAAACCGGAATCATGGCGCCGTGGAACACGGCACGTCTTTAGGAAGGCAAGTGAGTAGCGTATGGTCCGAGCTACGTCGATGCCGTGCGGCCTCGATTTGCTCCGGGCGTATATGAATGCGAGAAAGAAACGCCCCGCCTGCTATAAAGGCGGCATATCAGCCGAGGTGGGCGCGGGAGAGGGGGCGCACCAAGCCATAGCGGCTGCGCGACCGCTAAACAGTCGTCGCGGGATTTTCTCCGTCGCCACCAGACTTCCTGTCGGACGAATTGCTGGCAACCCGATCCACCTCTAGGCTTTGCGGGTCCTGGGTGACAGCCAGGACATGATTCTTCGGTAGAGATCTTCGCGGCTGCGGCCACCCTCACGCGTCTCAGCCGCTTTCATCGCAAAGGTCATAGCCTGCTCCTGAGTTTGTCGCTTGTCACGCGGAAGCGACATCCATTCGCGGATCACTTTTCGCCGCACATCGCGTTCGGGTTTCATACTCACTCTCCGTTGTGCCTTCGTCTGCGCCTCACGTTTGGTATCGGCGGCGCTTCACGCGGCTTTAGAATAGGTCTTTCCTCCCGACGCCGCGCCGAAACCGCGGAGCCAAACTCATGAACGGCTCTGTCCTCGATGAGGAAGCCGCGCCGTTCCAGCCCAGCGTAAAAGTCTTGACGGACGGCCGCTTTCTGGGGATCGATCCAGACGACTAGCAGCCCTCCGGCCTCTAAGAAGTCCACAAGCCAGTCAAGCGTCAAGCGCATATAAAATCGAGTCGAAGGGAAGCCCGTTCTCATAGAAATCGCATAAAGGTCCACCGCTCGTCCAAACCGGCTCGACGTGAGTCGGGCTGTGTGGCCGCTGCTGTAGCCAGGAAGTTGTGGGCGCTCATAGCGTCGCCGCCGAGCAGTCGACAGGCGGCGCCGCCAGAGATCTTTATATCTCGTTTATGCGCGAGCGACTTCCTTCGTCTGGAAATCATATGCGCTCACAACCAAATACATTCGTAGCCGATAGGTCCTTTTGTGCCATCGGCTGCAGCTCCCAAGCCCTGCCACGCAAGCAGTATAAGCAAATGAGCAACCACGGACTGGCAAACTCGCTTCGCAGTGAACAACGCAGTATCGCCGGAATGATGGCCGAACTTGCGACGCCCACCCCAAGCCTCAGTTTGCGTAGCGCCGCCGCGCTCGCACAGGTATGCCGAGGCATTATTACCGGTGAGGGCCCGACCGTCGCCGGCCGGGTGCATTTCTCACGATCCATCGACGCCGAGGACGCGGCGCTCTGCACAAGAATTCTCATTCTCGCCGGTCGGACCGGCCACCCTGTTAGCCGTGCAGAGGCCGACGCGTTGTTCGACATCAATGCTGTCGCTGCTGACCGACGAGATGGCGGGCGCTTCGATGACCTCCTTGCGAAGGCGGTGGTGCATCATGTCATGGCCGCTTGCGGGAATGGTGTGCCAAACCGCGATGTCGCGCTGGCGCCCACGACCGAGCTGAGTGCATGGGCCTCAGCGATCGAGATCAACACGGAGGTGAAAGCCTGGCTGGAAAATCGGATCAGTGGGATCAGTCGTACTGGTGCTGCCGCACGCGCGATCACGAATTCTATTTCCGGCCTGAAGCTGCCCAAAGAGCTAACTGTTGACAACGTGTTTGCAATGGCGGCCTAGTTTGCGTTTCGGGCCCACGACGCAATTGCCTCAAGCATCAAGAAACCGAGAGGTTTTGCGAGAACTGAAATCGAGCCGTCGCAATGCGGACCATCCGACTCAGCTCTCTTCCAGCACAAATGGACGTTTGCAGCTGCACTCAAATTTAGCCAGTGCTCATGTCGGCACTTATGTCATCCATATATCGCGACGCGTCGTTCCCTCTCGTTTTTAAATGGCCTTTGACCCTATATTACGGGCGCAGTCGGGAAGGCTTTGTTCTTGCGACAACCGTTTCATCGAAGCGAATCGCAGGCGGCAACGGAACCCCCGTTAAGTATTTCTGCTCGAAGGACATCCCACGAGACAATGATGGGAGAAGGTCAAATGACCGTGATCACCGCAAAAACCGAACCTCGCACCGCCAGTCGTGGCCCCCTAACGCCGGCGATGTCAGTTGCCTGCACGCTCGACGGTACGTCGGCCGCATCTTACGTGGAGGTTATCAAACGCTTATGCAAGTTGATTTTGGGCACTGCGCTGTTGTCGACCGCAGCCGTGGGAGTCGTTGCGCTGAAGAGCGCGATCTGGATTTCTCACTTCAATTACTGACGCAGTCCCGCTGTTGACCACCAGTCGATGACGTTACATCTCTACATGGAGAAAGTATCATGAACACACGGGAACCTCCCTCGCGGCGGCCTCAATCGAAATCTCCAATCTTCTTTATTGGCAAGAACAGCCGTGGCAACTGGGTTGTTCAAGACCAGCGTCACCTTTCCGGTGGGCTATTTATTGATCGCGCAGCAGCGCTCCGATTCGCTCTTTTTGAAAATGGAAATCGACCTCGATCCGTCGTTATGGTTCCGGGTGTCCTCGAGCTCGACTTGAACAGTTCCCCCAAGATCACGCGGGAACCCGAGACTTCCGCCGATGCTTCTCGTGAGCGTCAAGCCGCATAACTAACCCCTCTCGCTTCCCGCGCGCCAAGTCGCTGTCTCCACTATGGGCGTAGACGAGCAATGCGGCTTCATCTCACGAAGAAGAGCGGCTCCAAGTCCGTTACGTGCATGGCTAGTTCCGCGGGCGGCTTGAATCAGTTCGGCCGTCCAGATCCGCATGAGGGAATGAGATGACTACCATCGGTTGGCACGTTTCCACGCTATCGGGCTACGCACCCGCGTTGCCAACGCCGTTCGACGATGACGGAAATATCGACAACGCCGCGTTCGAGAAACTCTGTGACCTCCAAATCGAGCAGGGGGCCACGGCGCTCGTTGTCTGTGGGACAACCGGGGAAGCTCCGACGTTGACTCCCGCCGAGCACCGGACGCTCATCCGCATCGCCGTCAACGTTTCATGTGGTCGGGTGCCAGTAATCGCCGGAGCTGGCTCGAATTCAACCCATCACGCCATTGAGATGACGCTAGACGCCGAAGCACGCGGTGCCGATGCCGTCTTGTCTGTGGTGCCTTACTACAACAAGCCCACTCAAATGGGTTTACGTGAGCATTTCCGCAGTATCGCACAATCGACCGGGTTGCCGATCATTCTCTATGACGTGCCGTCTCGAACCGCGTGCGGCCTTGCCGATGAAACGATCGCCCGATTGCTAGAGTTCCCGCAGTTCATCGGCCTCAAGGATGCAACTGGCGACGTGACGCGGCCGGGGCGGTTGAGGTCGCTCGTGGGGTCTGATTTTCGGCTGTTGTCAGGTGATGACGCAACCGCGCTGGCGTTTCTTGCCCAAGGAGGTGACGGCTGCATCTCGGTCACATCCAATGTTGTGCCGGGCCTGTGCCGGAGCATGTTCCTGGCCTACCGGCATGGGCACATGCTGCGAGCCGAGCGGTTGGCCAACCCGATTTCGCGACTGACGTCTGCGCTGTTTCGAGAAACGAGTCCCGTTCCGCTTAAATATGCACTTAGTCTGCTGGACTTGATGTCGCCCACGGTACGTTTGCCGTTGGTTGAACTGACCGAGCAGACGAAAGCGGAGTTGGCGGGCGTCATCGCGCAAATGCGAGATGAGCAACCACAATACGTTGTCGGCGCCCCGCGCAGATCGGTGTCGCGTTCAGAGGTGCTTGCGTAAAATGGCGGAACACAGGGGTAGCTCAGCTTCAGGCGTGGACTGGCTTTTCGCCGTCCAGCAGTATTGTGTTGTAAAGCTCTGATGCGTCTGCGGCGCGTCGAAGCCGCTGGACCAATTCCGGCTGCCGCAACTTTCGCGCAACGCTTGCGAGTATATTAAGTTGATCACCTTGCGGCTTGGCGGGAAGAAGAAGCAAAAAGATAATATCCACCGGCTTGCCGTCAATCGCCTCGAAGTCGATGGCCTGCTTGAGGCGAACCAATGCGCCAAATGGTTTGTTCAGGTCTGGTATCCGCGCGTGCGGGAGGGCCACGCCTTCACCTGTTCCGGTTGATCCCAAGTCCTCGCGCTTTAGCAACTCGTTTGAAACCTGGCCGGCGTCCAAATTGAGTGCTGAGGCCGCTCGGGCCGCCAACTCTTGCAACAACCGTGTCTTGTCTGGCGCGCGCGCCTTGATCAGGGCATTGGTTGGCGAAAGAAAATCTTTGATGTCCATGGCGGAACGCCCAACTTTGATCGGCTACACTGCCACGACTTGATATCATTGGCAGCCGGATCGGCCTCTGTGTTTGGAGGGATCAACACGATTGTTCAGTCTGGCGCGCGCAGTCGATACCCAATTCCGGTTTCCGTCAGAATGTACTGTGGACGTTCAGGATTCGCCTCGATTTTCTGCCTCAGTTGCCGCACGTAAACACGAAGGTATTGCGAGTCAGTGGGATCAGCCCACAGCTCCCCAACCAGGAACTTGTTCGTCAGCACCTTACCAGCATGTTGTACAAGCACGCGCAAGAGCTCATATTCCTTGGGGGAAAGCCTCACCTCTACGTCACGCACCTTCACGATTCGCCGCACCAGATCGACTGACAAATCGCCGACTCGAAAGACTGGACGCTCTCCTTGAATATGAAGCTGATGGCGAAGCGCCGCGCGCATTCTCGCCAGCAGCTCATCCATGCCGAACGGTTTTGTGACGTAGTCATCAGCTCCCAAATCGAGTGCTTCGACCTTGCCGGCCTCATCGCCTCGGCTCGACAATACAACGATTGGTACGCTTTCATTGCGCGCGCGGATTATCCTCAGCAACTCGAGGCCCTGGATGTCTGGCAAGCCCAAGTCGAGAATGACCAGAGCCGGCTTTCGCGTCAGCAACTCCAACGCTGCCTTGCCGTCGGGAGCCTCCAACACTTCGTAGCCCTGCGTGCTGAGCCCCATACGAAGCAGCTTACGTATCGGACGTTCGTCGTCGATGACCAGGACCTTGGCCGGAGCAGCACTCATGCGGCCGTATCCATTTGCTCGGCGCCAGCAGGAATCGGAAGCCTGATTGTGAACACCGCACCCGTGCGGTCGGTGCGGTTTGCGGCCGAGATCGTCCCGTGCATCGCTTCAATGAAGCCGCGCGATATGGCGAGACCTAATCCCGTACCCGCCCGAACCTGGTCAGTTTTGCGCGCGCGGTAGAATTTGTCGAAGATTAGCTCCAAATCGCCAGGCAGGATGCCTTCCCCTTCGTCAAGAACTTGCAAGCCGACAGAGTCCTGATCGCGCCAACTCTGGATACGGATCGTGGTTCCGGCCGGAGCGTATTTGGCAGCGTTGTCCAGCAGATTGAACAGAACCTGCTCGAACAGAACAGGGTCGATTTCCACCATGGGCAAGGCCTTGGCCAGCTCCAGTTCGACACGATGCTGTGCGAGGATTTTGCTCGTCCGCTCCAAAGCGGTTCCAACGACCTCTCCAAGGTCGTGGAGAGCGGAATTCGGCACGACCGCCCCCGATTCCAACTTGGTCATGTCAAGCAGGTTGGCGATGAACCGATTGAGCCGCTCTGCTTCATCGATGATTGTGGCGAGGAGGTCAGCCTTCGAACGCTCGTCCAATGCACTCGAAAGACCGCGCAGGGCGCTCGCGGCCCCCAGGATGCCAGCGAGCGGCGTCTTGAGGTCATGCGAAATCGACGTCAGCAGCGCAGAGCGCAATCGATCCGTTTCCGCCGTTCGCCTGGCCCGGTCCAGATCCTCAACCAGACGAACGCGTTCAATAGCAAGCGCCGCCTGATCCATCAGCGCATCAAGCAGACGCCGCCGGTCTGGGGTCAATAGGGGGCCGGACCTATCGCTATCGAGGCCCACGACCCCGACGGCGCCGCGCCCGGTATGCATGGGCAAAAAGAGACGTTTGGCTCCAGGCAGATTATCGGAACCGCGCCCCGCGGCCCGGTTGTTCTGCCATGCCCATTTGGCGGCAGCTAAATCGGTATCACCGAGGGTATCCTCCGGAGGGTAACCGGCCTTTAAGACAATCGAATGGTCCTCGGGTAGCAGGAGCACGACGCGCACGTTGAGCATCAGCGCTGCCTGATAAGCGGTCGCCCAAAGCACGTCGTCAAGGGTGCCGGCGCCGGCCAGCTTGCGGCTGAAAGCATAAAGCGACTCGGTGGTACGAGCGCGACTCGTTGCTGCAAAAGCCTGAGTGCGCACGCGCGCGGCGACATTCGACACGATTATCGCCATGACGATGAAGAAGAAGAACGCCGCCACGTTCGTTGGGTCAGTGATTGTAAATGTGTAGATCGGCGGCAAAAAGAAGAAATTATAACAAAGCGATGCCACAACGCTGGCAACCAGTGACGGCAATAGTCCATAGCGAACCGCTACGCCGACCACTGCGGTCAGAAACACGAGGTCCACGTTTTCGATACCGAGCCAGGGCTGGATCGCTTCATCGACGGCCAGCGCGACCCCCACGACCGTAAGTGCGACGAGGTACGGCCCCACATCGAATGCCTCAGCGCCGCGAGCGGTGCGGACCGTCTTTTTCGGGATCGGTTCACCTGCAACTGCATCGCCAGCAATGACATGCACACTGATATTGCCGGATCGGCGAACGAGATCGTGCACGATGGAGCCATGCAAAATCTCAAACCACCGCGAACGGTGCGATTTGCCAATAACAATGTGAGTGATGTTGTGCGATTCTGCATACTTGATCAGGTCGTCCGCGACTCTGCGGTCCGCGCTCGGAATCGTAACAGCGTCTCCTCCAAGCGTTTCGGCGAGACGAAGGGTGTCGGCAATGCGATCGCGTTCTTCCTCGGTGTATTGCAGGCTGCGCCAACCCTCGATGTACAGCGCAGTCCATGGGCCGTGCAGACGGTCCGCCAATCTCTTGGCGTAGCGCACAAGGCCCGCGGCACGCCGATCCTCGCTGATGCAAACGAGGATCCGCTCGCCGGCGGCCCAGGGGCCCGGAATGGCTCCGGCCTGCATTTGGGTGAGCAACTGCTCGTCAACCCGGTCGGCGGTGCGGCGAAGGGCAAGCTCACGCAGCGCGGTTAGATTGGCGGAGGAGAAAAAATGCTCCAGTGCGCGCTCCGCCTGCCGTGGGACGTAGACCTTTCCCTCTTTCAGGCGTTGGATCAGATCGTCGGGCGTGAGATCAACAAGTTCGACGGCGTCAGCGCGATCGAACACCGCATCCGGAACAGTTTCGCGTACGCGGACGTGAGTTATCTGGGCGACAACGTCGTTCAGGCTTTCAATGTGTTGGATATTTACCGTGGAATAGACATCGATGCCATGGCTCAACAGCTCTTCGACGTCCAAGTAGCGTTTCGGATGACGGCTCCCGAGTGCATTGGTGTGGGCGAGTTCATCGACCAGGACGATCTGCGGCCGGCGGGCGATGATGGCATCGAGGTCCATCTCCTCCAGCAGCTGACCTCTGTACTCGACGCGTTGGCGGGGAATGATCTCCAGACCTTCTAACAGCGCCTCTGTTTCTTTACGGCCGTGTGTCTCAACGACGCCAACAACTACGTCATAGCCGTCTGTTATTCGGGCATGGGCGCTCTGCAGCATCTCGTAGGTCTTGCCGACGCCCGGCGCGGCGCCGACAAAGATTCTTAGCTTGCCGACGCGCCCTTCCTCTCGCCGGGCGGCCTCAAGCAAAGCCTCCGGTGAGGGCCGCTGCTCGGATTTGCGCCGTTGATCTGCCATCAGCCATCAATTTCCAGGTGCACTTGCCTAACGTGCCGCCGCACGATCGAGCGCCAAGTTGAGTTCGAGCACATTGACGTGCGGCTCACCGAGGAGGCCAAGGAAACGACCGCTGGCGTTTTCGACAACAAGCTGCCGTACACGGTCCTCGGGCAAATTGCGAGCTTTTGCAACGCGGGGCACCTGGAAGAGGGCCGCCTCAGGTGAGATATGCGGATCAAGCCCGCTGCCGGAAGTGGTCACGAGATCCATTGGAACCTGCGCCGATGGATTTTCCTGTTTCAGCTTTTCGATGTCGCCCTGGACGCGCTCGATGAGCGATTTGTTGGTGGGCCCGAGATTTGAGCCCCCCGAGTTCGCGGCGTTGTAGGCAGCCGGAACGGTCTTGGTGGAGTCGTTCGGGTCCGGGGTGGTCGTTGCCGATGGCCGGCCGTGAAAGTACCCCTCGCTCGTGAACTCCTGGCCGATCAACGCCGATCCCACCGTCTTGCCGTCCCGCTCCACCAGGCTGCCCTGGGCCTGATACGGAAAGACGGCCTGGGCGATCCCGGTTATGGCGAACGGATAAGCCAAGCCGGTAATCAGGGTTAACGCGATGATGAATACGATAGCCGGGCGAATTTCTCGCAGCATAGGTGTTCTCCTCAGGCAAGATGCAGGGCCGTGACCACGAGGTCGATGGCCTTGATGCCGACGAACGGAATGATCACGCCGCCGATGCCATAGATCAGAAGGTTGCGACGCAGCAGCGGCCCGGCGCCGATCGGACGGTAGGCCACGCCTTTGAGCGCCAACGGGATCAGCGCGATGATGATCAGCGCATTGAAGATGATCGCCGACAGGATCGCGCTCTGTGGGCTGGCGAGGCGCATCACGTTCAGGGCCTGCAATTGCGGATAGGAGGCGATGAACAGCGCCGGAATGATGGCGAAATACTTCGCCACGTCGTTGGCGATG